>Ga0066477_1000337_pt1 | contig 15306 bp, 10 predicted proteins | sample LakWasM115_HOW13_2_FD_59554 | JGI IMG/M metagenome (GOLD analysis project Ga0066477, IMG submission 59554) | Freshwater sediment methanotrophic microbial communities from Lake Washington under simulated oxygen tension - Sediment Metagenome 115_HOW13 | ecosystem: Environmental > Aquatic >...
CGTCAGCTCGGGGGGCGCTTTCCTGGCCGATGGCGACAAGGTGGCCACGGCCACCCAGGCCCAGCCTCAGACCCCGGCGGCGGTCAGCCGCCGTGAGGAGACCCAGCGATGAACTTCTCCGCCTGGGCCATCCACAAGCCCACGCCCACCCTGCTGCTGTTCATCCTGCTGACGGTGCTGGGCTTTCTGGGCCTGCACCAGCTGGGTATCCAGAAGTTCCCGGACATGGACCTGCCCACCATCAAGATCAGTGCCACCCTCGAAGGGGCGGCACCCGCGCAGCTCGAAACCGAGGTGGCGCGCAAGATCGAGAACAAGCTGGCCTCGATCAGCCGGCTGGACCACGTGACCACCACCATCTCGGACGGCTCGGTGGCCATCTCGGTCAGCTTCGACATCGCCAAGAACGCCGAAGAGGCCCTCAATGAGGTGCGCAATGCGGTCGACAGCGTCAAGGCCGAACTGCCCACCGCCATGGCGGCGCCCACCGTGGCCAAGGTGAGCACTGCCGGCTCGGCCCTGCTGACCTACACGGTACAGAGTGACCGGCTCAATGAATTTGAAGCCTCCTGGTTTGTCGACAACAACATCGCCAAGGCCATGCTGGCCGTCAAGGGCGTCGCCCAGGTGCAGCGCGTGGGTGGGGTGGACCGCGAAATCCAGGTCGACCTGGACCCGGCCGCCATGGCCGGCCTGCAGGTGAATGCGGCCAATGTGTCGAGCCTGCTGAAATCGATCGAGAAGGACTACTCCGGTGGCCGGGGCGAGGTGGGCGGCGCGCGCCAGTCCATGCGCATCCTGGGCGCAGCAGCTTCGGCACAGGACATCGCGGCCCTGACCTTGCCCCTGGCCGATGGCCGCCGGGTGCGCCTGGACCAGGTGGCCCGGATCAGCGACACCCATGCCGAACGCAGCACGCGTGCCTATTACAACGGCAAGCCGGTGATCGGTTTTCAGATCACGCGCTCCAAGGGCTTCTCGGACGAGGGCGTGGCCCGCTCCGTGCGTGCCGCCGTGGCCGAGTTTGCCACCGCCAACCCCCACGTCACGATCCAGGAGGCCTACAACACCGTCACGCCGGTGGAAGAGAACTACAAGGGCTCGATGCAGCTGTTGTACGAGGGCGCGGCACTGGCTGTGGTGGTGGTGTGGTGGTTTTTGCGTGACAAGCGTGCCACCTTGATCTCGGCCGCTGCCTTGCCCATCTCGATGGTGCCGACGTTTGCGGTCATGCAATGGGCCGGCTTCTCGTTGAACACCGTGTCGTTGCTGGCCCTGGCCCTGGTGGTGGGCATTCTGGTGGACGATGCCATCGTCGAGGTCGAGAACATCGTGCGCCACCTGAAGGCCGGCAAATCGCCCAAGCAGGCGGCCGAAGAGGCCGCCGGCGAGATCGGGCTGGCCGTGATCGCCACCACCCTGACGCTGGCCGCGGTGTTTCTGCCCACGGCCTTCATGGGCGGTATCCCGGGCTTGATCTTCCGCCAGTTCGGCATCACGGCGGCCACGGCGGTGCTGATGTCGCTGCTGGTGGCGCGGCTGCTCACGCCCATGATGGCCGCCTACTTTCTCAAGGCCCCGACGCACGAGGAGGCGCCTGACGGCCCCATCATGCGCCGCTACCTGGGGTGGGTGAACCTGTGCCTGAGCCACCGCAAGACCACGGTGGCCGTGGCCGCAGCCATCTTTGCGCTGTCGGTGGCCCTGATGCCGCTGATCCACACCGAGTTCTTCCCGGCGGGGGACGACGGCCAGGTGCAACTCACCCTGACCCTGCCCCCCGGCAGCACCCTGGACAACACCTCGGCCGTGGCCCTGCAGGCCGCCGACATCGCCCGTCAGTTGCCCGAGGTGAGCGATGTCTTCATCTCGGCTGGCACGGCCAGCTCGGGCGACGGCATGGGGGCTTCCAGCACCGCCGACGTGACCAGCGCCGTACTGACGCTCAACCTCACGCCCCACGGTGAACGCCACCGCAAACAATCCGAGGTGGAAAGCGATCTGCGCCAACGCCTGCGTGCCCTGTCGGGCACCCGTGTCAGCGTGGGCAATGGCATGAGTGGCACCACCCTGACCCTGACGCTGGCCAGCGACGACCCCGGTGCCCTGAGCCGGGCCGCCAATGCCGTTGAAAAAGACCTGCGTGGCCTGCAGGGGCTGGGCAACGTCACCTCCAGCGCGGCGTTGCAGCAGCCCGAGGTGCAGGTGCTGCCCGACTTTGCCCGTGCCGCTGCCATGGGGGTGGCCACCTCCGACCTGGCCGACCTGATCCGCGTGGCCACCAGTGGCGACTTCAGCACCAGCCTGGCCAAACTCAACCTGCCCCAGCGCCAGGTGGCGGTACGGGTGCGCCTGGACCCGGCGGTGCGCAGCGATCTGGCGACCATCGCCCAGATGCGCCTGCCGGCCACCAATGGCAGCGTGGCACTGGCCTCGGTGGCCGAGGTGCAGCTGGGCTCCAGCCCGGCGCAGATCAACCGCATCGACCGTGAACGCAACGTGACCCTGACCATCGAGCTCAATGGCCAGACCCTGGGCGACGTGAACCGGGCCGTGATGAACCTGCCGTCGGTGCGCAAGCTGCCCCCGGGCGTGCACACCGTGGCCCAGGGCGACCTGCAGCGCATGTCCGAGATGTTCAGCAGCTTCGGCATTGCCATGGCCATCGGGGTGTTCTGCATCTATGGGGTGCTGGTGCTGCTGTTCCACGACTTTCTGCAGCCCGCCACCATCCTGGCCGCCTTGCCGCTGTCGCTGAGTGGCGCCGTGGCGGCCTTGCTGATCACGGGCAGCAGCTTTTCCATGCCCACCGTGATCGGCTTTGTGTTGTTGATGGGTATCGTGACCAAGAACTCGATCTTGCTGGTCGAGTACGCCATCATGGCCCGCCGCGACCATGGCATGACGCGCCACGACGCCCTGGTGGACGCCTGCCACAAGCGCGCCCGGCCGATTGTCATGACCACCATCGCGCTGACGGCGGGCATGCTGCCGATCGCCCTGGGGCTGGGCGCCGACCCCAGCTTCCGCCAGCCGATGGCCATCGTGGTGATTGGTGGCGGTATCGCGTCCACCGCCCTCAGCCTGTTGGTGATCCCGACCGTGTTCACCTATGTGGACGATTTGTTGATCGTCCTGCGGGGCTGGTTCACTCGCCGGATGGCATCTTGAACATGGGGCGGGTTCCTCGTGGATTCCTGGTGGGTTGAAAGGGCTGCGGCCCAGGTTTCAGCCCACCGTCATCAGCCCGCCCCGCGCGGCCCGTCCAGCGTGCGCAGCACATTGGCGCGGCTGGTGTAGGCCTCGGCCAGAAAGGGGTCGCTCACGCCGTAGATGCCGTGGCCATCGCGCGCCAGGATGTTCGAGTCCACCAGCTGGTTGGCCATCTTCTGCACTTCTTCTGCGCCCACGGGCCGGCCGATCTCGGCGCTGTACTCGTCCAGCGTGGCCGCCGAAAAGACCTTCTTCACGCTCTGCCCCCCTTGGCGGCACACGTAGCCAAAGATCGCCAGCGCCAGGGGGCCCAGCTCATCCAGCCGCGCCAGGTCCACCGCGGCTGCGGACTGCCGCACGCCTTCGGTGATGGCGCGCAGGTCTTGATCTGCCGCCACAAAATTGGGCGCCTGCTGAAGCGCCGCGAGCGCCTTCATGAGCTCTTCCGGCCGGCGCCCCAGGCGCACAAAGCACTCGAAGGCCACGGCCGCGCTGGGCGTTCTGTCGCCCAGATCGGCCTCGTTCAGCAGCCACTCGACAAAGTCGATCTCCAACACCGGAAAGTCTTCCGACATCGCGCCGTTGAAGGCCTGCTTGCCTTTGATCGTGAGCTCGCGCACCCGTGCCCGGTGCGAGCCCGTGCCGACAAACAGAAAGTACCCGGGGGTGTTGGGGCTCAGGTTGATTTCATCGCGGGCCGCCTTCAGGGCCAGCAGCATGTCGTTGCCGTCGTCAGAGCCCATCGCGTGCTGCACTTCGTCGATGATCACCACGACATCGGTCTTGGCCAGATGCACCAGCTCAGAGAAGGCCCCGGCCAGGGTGTTGCCCTCGGTTTTGCCCAGCTCGGTCAGGCTGAAGCCGAACTTGAACCCGGCCGCCCCCAGGTCCAGCCCCTTCAGGCGCTTGAGCACCCCGACCGCCTTCGAGTCGGCCCGCTGCAGATCGGCCAGCGTCTTGCGCACCGCGCCCAGCAGCAGGTCGCTGGGCTTGGCGGCCGTGTTGCTCCACAGATCCACATAGACCACGATGGCCCCCTGCGCCTCGAGTGTGGGAATCAGGTCGCCACGCAAAAACGTTGTCTTGCCGATGCGGCGCAAGCCGCCCAGGAAGAGGCCGGAGCGCACTTTCTTCATCAGGCCCTTGGGTCGCAACAGCTGATCCGCCATGTCCGCGGCGAGCGTCGGTCGATGGAAGGTCATTCTTATCCTTTTTTATTGAATTCGGATAATTATCTCAATTCAATAAATTTTGGTAAACAGACCCGGTGGGTGACCGGCCGGGGCCCGGCCTTGCGCGCCGTGCCGGGCTGCACCGGTGTGTGCAGCCCGTCTCGCCCGCCTCGCGCACCACCAGCAGCGAAAACCCCGTGCTTAGCGCCTCGAACACATTGCGCCCGCTGGGCAGTACTGCGGGGCCAGGTGGTGGCCGGGGCGGGCCTCGAAGCGGTGCGAGCCCTTGGCCCCGCTGCTGCGGCCTTAGCTGCCCCAGACGATGCCAGTGATTTCGGGTGGGCCACATGCCAGCGTTGGTACGTTTGGCTTGAGGGGCCGGTGCGGCTCCTTCACGCCAGCGTCTTCTTGAGGCGGGCCTTTGTGTCTTTGAACGCGAGCATCGTGGACATCAACTGAATCAACAGTTGATTGGCTGCGATCGGGAGTTGCCGGCCCAGCCTCGTGACGATGTGGGCTTCGGCGGCCACCAGCAACGGGTGATCGATTTGCAGGGCGACGAGGTCTCCGGCGTCGATCTCCTGGGAAACAGCAAAAGCGGGCAGAAGCCCGACACCCAGGCCTCCCGCCACGAAGCGCTTGACCACCGAAATCGAGTCTGTGGTCAGCTTGGGTGTGATGCGGACCCGGTCCATCTGCTCAGCCAGCGCCAGCACCTGGCGGGTTCCGTAGGAGCCATGCATGGTCACGATGGGATGCGCCATCACGTGTTTGAGCAAGGGTTGCCTTTGCATCTTGGTCAGTGGGTGGCCTGTCGGAACCACGGCGCACATGGGTTGGCGCACCGCCACCCGCGACCGGATGGAGGGCGTCACGGGCGGGTTGTAGACCAGGCCGATGTGGGCCACGTCGTCGCATACCTGGCGCAGCACATCATTGGTGCCCGCAAGATTCATCTTGATCGTCAGCCCGGGATAGCGCTCCCAGAACTGTTGCAGCGGTTCAGCCATCAGGTCGCTCACGAAGCCCTCACCCAGCACGAGATCGATGTGGCCCCGGGCAAGTCCCCTCAATTCGCCCAGTTTGACCATCAGGTCGCTCTGGTGTGACTGGTACTGCCGGTAGTAGTCGGCCAGCATCAGCCCGGCGTCCGTCGCTCGCACACCACGGCCATGACGCTCGATCAACGTGACGGCCAGTTCGTTTTCCAGTTGGGCGATCTGTCGGCTCACCACCGAGGGGTTCATGTCCATCTTGTCCGCTGCGGCCCGCACCGATCCGGTGTTGATGGCTTCGAAGAAATAGCGGACACGTCTGTTGTCGATCGATTCCACGTTTACCCCTCATGGCTCCGCATTCGGAGTGTTGACTCAAAAGCAACGAAATTGTACTGACGTTGACATTGTCGTGATCTGACGAACGTGGGAATCTCGGTCCCCGTTGCGGGTGCTCTGGCCGTCGATGGCCACACCCGGACCCTCGTTCATCAACTTATGGAAAGCAAACAATGAACAATATCGGCGTCATCGGCCTGGGCAATATGGGCCGGGGCATGGCCCTGTCGCTCAAGCGAGGTGGATTCAATGTGATTGGCACGGACGCTTCGGCACAAACCCGCGAAGCTCTGGCTGGCGACGGAATTCAGGTGCGGCCGAACATCGCCCAGGTCGTGGCGGAGGTCGAGATGCTCATTCTCTCCTTGCCCACGGCGGCCATCGTGGCCGAGGTGGTGGCCGGCGCCGACGGCGTCATTGCCAACGCCAAAGCGGGTCTGCTTATTGTTGACACTTCGACGTCGCATCCCGATACAACGCGACGGCTGGCCGGTCTGATTGAAGCCGCTGGCATGCGTCTCATGGACGCGCCAGTCAGCGGGGGCCCCAAGGGGGCCATCAACGGCACCATGGCCATGGTGATCGGTGCCTCTGATCAAGACCTTGCACGGGCTATGCCTGTTCTTGAAGCCATGAGTGCCAAGCGTGTTCATGTGGGCGACGTGGGTGCAGGGCATGTTGCCAAGATTGCCAACAACCTGTTCACGGCTTCGCACCTGATCGTCGCAGCCGAAGTCACCCGCATGGCTGTGAAGGCCGGTGTGCCGACCGATGCGCTTTTGCAAGGCATCAATGCAGGCTCCGGGCGCAGCTTTGTAACCGAGCACAACTTCCCGACCTGGGTCATGAATGGCAAGTTTGACTCTGGCTTCACGATGAAGCTCATGCGCAAGGATGTGCGTCTCAGCCAGGAACTCATCGGTGCCCTGGCACTGGACCTGCCGCTGTCGGCCAAGGTCGCGGAACTGTGGGCCCTGAGCGAGCAGTCCATCGCCGACGAAGAGGATTTCAACCGAATCGTTGAACTGGGTACCCGCACCGCGGCCTGAGCCCGCACTTCTTTCAAGGACATCTCACCATGAACCTCAATTCCACCGAACAACTGCTTTCTGCGTTTGCCCAATTCTTTCCCGAAGGCATCATCGGCTCATACGTCAACGGCGAGATCGTGGCGGGTGAAGCCGGGCTGATCTCTCTGGTCAATCCATCAACAGGTCTGGAATTCATCGCTTACCGGGACGCTGGCGAAGGCGTGGCCATTCGGGCTGTGCTGGCCGCTGTCGCGGGGCAAAAGGCCTGGGCTGCCCTGAGCCATGCCGAGCGCGGGCGAACCATGCAAGAAGTGGGGCGCGTGCTGCGAGCCCACCTCGAGCCTCTTGCCCAACTCGAATCGATCTCGGCGGGCAAGCCGATTCGCGATTGCCGTGGTGAAGCGCTGCGGGTTGCCGAAATGTTCGAGTACTACGGGGGCTGGACGGACAAGCTCTACGGCAACGTCATCCCGGTTCCGAGTGGCCACCTCAATTACACCCGCCGCGAGCCGTGCGGCGTGGTGCTCCAGATCACCCCTTGGAACGCCCCGCTCAACACCTGTGGCTGGCAGGTGGCCCCAGCCATTTCGATGGGCAACTCCGTGGTGCTCAAACCGTCTGAGCTGACGCCCTTGACCTCTTTGGTGGTTGCCAAGCTGGCCGAACAAGCGGGTGTGCCCAAGGGGGTGATCAACGTGCTGGCAGGCTTTGGTCATACCTCCGGGCAAGCTGCCCTGCAGCACAAGGCGATCAAGAAGGTGGTGTTTGTGGGCTCAGTTCCCACCGGCGGGAAGATCGCTGCGGCTGCGGCGGTACGAGGAATTCCATGTCTTCTGGAACTGGGGGGCAAATCGGCCAACATCGTTTTTGAAGACGCTGATCTTGAGCGTGCCTGCATCGGCGCTCAGGCCGCCATTTTTGGCAATGCAGGCCAAAGCTGTGTCGCTGGTTCGCGCTTGCTCGTGCAACGCAGCATCTATGACAAGTTTGTCCGCATGGTGGCCGATGGCGCCAGCAGATTGCGTGTGGGGGAGCCGACTCTGGCAGAGACCGAGGTAGGCCCCGTTCAGAACGCCACCCAGTACAAGCACGTGAAGAACATGATTGAGACGGGCATCCAAGAGGGCGCTGAGGTGGTGGGCGACACCACGGTCAGTCAGGCTGATGGCTATTACGTGCGGCCTACTGTGCTCAAGAACGTCAGCAATCAGATGGCGGTTGCGCGCACGGAGATCTTCGGTCCCGTGGTCGTGGCCATTCCTTTTGATACCGAAGAAGAAGCTATTGCCATCGCCAACGACAGCGACTTTGGTCTGGCTGGCGCTGTCTGGACTCGGGACATCGGGCGGGCATTCCGGGTGGCCGCACAGGTCAAGGCAGGCACATTCTGGGTGAACATGTACAAGGTCATCAACGTCGCCTCTCCATTTGGCGGATATGACTCAAGCGGCTATGGCCGCTCCAGTGGTGTTGAGGCGCTTGAAGAGTACACCCAGGTCAAAAGTGTCTGGGTGGAAACGGCAGCCCAGCCTGTGCAGGCCTTCGGCTATGCCCCCTCGCTGGACTGATTGACGGGTATCCCACTCCACCACAACCACCACGAACTGGCGCCGGTGCGCCGGCTCATCAAAAAGAAAATGAGGGTCATCATGGGCACTTCAAGTACTCACCCCATCGCCGATACGGGCGACGCCAGCGGTCAGATTCGCCTGTATCTCACGGCATTTGCCATCGTGTTGGTGGCCGAGTTCATTGGCAACGTGGCCATCCCCATGGGGCATGCCAAGATTGTCTTGCTCCCCTTGCTGTGGGCGCTTCTGATGGGCGCTGCCATGGGGCTGGCCGCCAAACGCCTGCCGCCCGGGATCAGCATCCCGGCTGAGCTTCAGCGTCATGCCGCGGCACTGCTGCAGCCGGCCTTGCTGTTGTTCATTGCGAAGCTGGGCTTGTTGGTGGGGGGCTCGGTGCCCAAGCTCATGGCCTCAGGTGCTGGCTTGTTTTTGCAGGAGTTCGGGCATTTCTTTGGCACCATGGTTTTCGGCCTGCCCATCGCATTGCTGCTGGGGATCAAGCGGCAGGCCATCGGGGCCACGTTCTCGGTGGGACGTGAGCCCAGCCTGGCCATCATCGCCGAGCGTTTCGGCATGAAGTCCCCGGAGGGCCAGGGCGTATTGGCCGAGTACCTGACCGGTACGGTGTTCGGGGCCGTGTTCATTGCCGTGTTGGCCAGCTTTCTGGCCAGCCTGAATATTTTCAACCCATTGGCACTGGCCATGGGGGCCGGTGTGGGGTCTGGCAGCATGATGGCAGCGGCCTCGGGCGCCATTGCTGCCCAGCAGACCCCTGAGGTGGCCAAAGATGTGGCGGCATTCGCCGCCGCCAGCAACCTGATCACGACAACCATCGGCACCTACTTCACGTTGTTCCTGTCTCTTCCCTTCACCATCTGGGCGTACCGTGTCCTGGAGCCAATTCTCGGTCGAATGAGCAAGGCCCGCCTCGCCGATGAAGATCATATCGGTGACGTGGAGCATGCAAGCCCAGCGCTGTCACTGTTGACGCAGGTTCTGGTATGGGCCCTCTGTGGTGTCTTTGCGCTCTGTGGCAACTGGATCAACTACAAGGTTCCTGCGACCGCCCCGCTGGCCTTGGCTGGCATGGGCATCATTGTCGGGGTTGTACTGGCAGGCTATGGCCTCTACCTGCTCACGCAGCGCAAATTGCCTGCCGTGATCTGGGTGTCTCTGGTGGGAATGGCCTTGACCTACCCAGCATTCCCGTTTGCGGCGGATGTCACAGCGATGACGGCCAAGATCAACTTCCTGGCCCTGTCCACACCGATCCTTGCATTCGCAGGCCTGTCGATCGCTAAGGACGTTCCGGCATTCCGACGCCTTGGTTGGCGAATTGTCGTGGTCTCGTTTGCGGCCAACGCGGGCACATTCATCGGCGCGGCCATCATTGCCCAGTTCTTCATGCACAACCCTCTGCTCTGAGATGTCAAACCGAATCAGCAAGCCCGTGATGGAGGCCGCCCTGGTCGAGTCCATGGTTCGCTGGCGCCGAGACCTGCATGCCCATCCCGAGCTGGCCTTTCACGAGTTCCGCACGTCTGACAGGGTGGCCGCCTCCTTGTCGGCTCTGGGCATCGAAGTCCACCGGGGGCTGGGGCGGACCGGTGTGGTGGGCACTTTGCGCCAAGGCGATGGTCCGGCCATCGGCTTGCGTGCCGACATGGATGCCCTGCCGCTGGTTGAGCTGGGCGATATTGCGCATCGGTCAATCCACCAGGGCCGCATGCATGCCTGCGGCCATGACGGGCACACGGCCATGTTGCTCGGGGCGGCTCAGCATCTTGCTAGAACGCGTGACTTCAAAGGAACCGTCCATCTCATCTTTCAGCCTGCCGAAGAGAATGAGGGGGGCGCGCGAGCCATGGTGGAAGAGGGCCTTTTCACCCGATTCCCCTGCGACGGCGTGTACGGTATGCACAATTGGCCGGGTTTGCCGGCCGGGCAGTTGGCCATCAACGACGGCCCCATGATGGCGGCCCTGGACACCTTCGAGATCGAGGTCACGGGTAAGGGTGCGCATGCGGCCATGCCTCATCAGGGCATCGATCCTTTCATGAGCGTTGCGCAGTTGGTGATGGCTTTGCAGACCATTCCAAGCCGAAGCGTGAGCGCCCTTGAGTCGGCGGTGGTGAGTGTCACCCAGATCCATGGGGGTGATGCGATGAACGTCATCCCGGACAGCGTCGTCGTCCGAGGCACGGTGCGGTGCTTCTCCGAGGATGTCCGTCAGCACATTGAAGCGCGGCTCCAATCAATCTGTGCAATGACTGCAGAAGCTCATGGTGCCAAGGCGGTCGTCTCGTATCGCAGAGGGTATCCCGCCACGGTGAATACGAGCCGCGAAGCCCACTTGGCCTACCAAGTGGCAGCTCAGTTGGTCGGCCATGGCAATGTGGTGCAAGGTATCAAGCCTTCGATGGCTTCTGAAGATTTTGCATTCATGCTGCAGGCTTGTCCGGGGGCCTACCTCTGGCTTGGCGCTGATGGGCCCCAGGCGAGCAAACCCTTGCACAATCCTCGCTACGATTTCAATGATTCCATACTCGTCACAGGCGCGGCATTCTGGGTAAGTCTGGTCCAATCCCTGATTCCAGTCGGCTGAATTCATTTCTGAGAAAGACAACACCTTGGCAGTCAGTGTCTTTGATTTGTTCAAAATCGGAATCGGGCCTTCCAGCTCGCATACCGTCGGGCCCATGCGCGCTGCGCGGATGTTCATGCTCAGGCTGGAGCAGGCCGACAGGCTCCAGGAGGTTGCACGTATCCAGACTGAGTTGTTTGGTTCCCTGGGGGCCACTGGCAAAGGGCATGGCAGTGACCTGGCGGTGCTGTTGGGCCTGATGGGGCACGAACCGGACTCGGTGCCACCAGATGATATTCAGCAACTGGTGGCCACAGCCCGGCAGCGGCGTTCCCTGTATCTCCTGGGGAGGCACCGCGTGGCGTTCGACGAGGCGCGCGACCTTTTGTTCTATGCCCTCAAGCGCTTGCCTTTTCACGCCAACGGCATGCGCTTTACAGCCTACGCTGATGGAGACGTCGTCTTGGATTCACACACCTATTATTCCGTGGGTGGCGGCTTCGTCTTGAGCGAGCAGGTGGCTGAGAACGGCGTGCGGCAAAAGATGATTGCTCCGGACACGACGGTGCTCCCCATGCCTTTCCGCTCGGGCGATGAGTTGCTTGCCATGACGGCATCCGAGAACTGGAGCGTGGCGCAGGTCATGCGCGTCAATGAAAGGCACTGGCGCAGCGATGCCGAGATTGACGCAGGCTTGATGAAGGTCTGGGACGCCATGCAAGCCTGCGTGAAGCGTGGGTATGAAGCTGAGGGCCACCTGCCCGGCCCCTACAAGGTCCGGCGACGTGCGCCGGGGCTGTACCAGACGCTGACCCAGGCGGCACTGAAAGAGGCTCCGCTCGACCCATTGCATGTGCTTGATTGGGTCAACCTGTACGCTCTGGCGGTCAATGAGGAAAACGCTTCGGGCGGTCGGGTGGTGACTGCGCCCACCAATGGCGCGGCCGGCATTGTCCCTGCAGTGCTCCACTATTACCACCGTCATGTGCCAGGGGCCAGCGACGAGGGTGTACGTGAGTTCTTGCTGACCGCGGGTGCCATTGGCATTCTGTACAAAGAGAACGCCTCGATTTCGGGCGCCGAGGTGGGGTGCCAGGGTGAAGTCGGCGTGGCTTGCTCGATGGCCGCTGCGGCCCTTTGCGCGGTGCTGGGCGGAACACCCCATCAGGTTGAGAATGCCGCCGAAATTGGCATGGAGCACCATTTGGGGCTGACCTGCGACCCCGTGGGAGGGCTGGTTCAGATTCCCTGCATCGAGCGCAATGCCATCGCTGCCGTGAAAGCCATCAATGCGGCTCGCATGGCCTTGCATGGTGACGGTAACCACAGCGTCAGTCTGGACAAGGTCATCAAGACGATGCGGGAGACGGGCGCCGACATGATGAGCAAATACAAAGAAACCTCCCGGGGGGGCTTGGCCGTCAACATCGTGGAGTGTTGAGAGGCTCTGGTTGGTAGTTGGCCTGCTGTCTTGCGACGGGTTTCTTTGTCAGGTCGGCGCTCGCGTCCAGCGTCCTCTTGAAGCCTGTCTCAACCCCAGCCTGGCCGCGCCCACTCACCCCTGCGCGTTGCGCAGCGTCTGCGACGGCAGCTCGCCGAACTGGGCCGAGTAGTCGCGCGAGAACTCGCTCAGGTGCCAGAAGCCCCAGCGCGCCGCCACGTCCTGCACCTTCACGCGGGCCTCGTGGGCGCGGCTTTTCAGGTCGCGCCGCACGCCATTCAGGCGCACCAGGCGCAGGTAGCGCTTGGGGCTGATGCCCAGCACATCGTTGAAGCAGTAGTCCAGCTTGCGCGGGCTGGTGCCGATGCGGCTGCACACGTCCAGGGTGGACAGGGGCTGGTCTGAATGGGCCAGCATGCATTCGCAGGCGCGGTCCACCACCTTCTTGCGCGCCTCCACGCGGCGCAGTTCGCTGGTGTCCACTTGCGAGGGGATGGCCTCGATCCATTCGATCAGGATGGCGTCGCGCAGCTGGATCAGGGCCACCGGGTCGTTGAGCAGCTCGGGCGAGCTGCTCAGCAGGTCCAGGATGCGGCGGTGCATTTTGTCGAGGTGGCGCGCCGAGGCCGTGCTGGCCCGCACCACGATCTGTTCTTCAATCCAGGCTGACAGGGGCTTCTGGTACATGCTCTGCCACAGGGCGGCCAGCAGTTCGTGCTCCACCACCACCCCGATCAGCTCGCTGTGGGCGGGGGTCAGCAGGTCCAGCTCTTCGCCGCGGCCAATCATGATCGACTCGGTGCTCAGGCGCTGGCCGTTGAAGATGGCTTCACTGTCCTGCTCAAGCACCATGGCCAGGCCGTAGTGGCCGCGGCCGATCTGGCCGCGCTGGCGCACCTTGCAGTTGGCACCTTCGCGAATCATGCGCAGGCCGGGCAACTGCACCAGTTCGATCTGGCCATCGAAGCGGCCGGGCGAGAGCTGGTCGTAGTTCAGGCTCCACTGCGGCTGGGCACTGGCATGCACGTCCACATCGCTGGAACGCACGCAGGCGTGCCACGAGGGCGGCGGCATGGCACTGGATTGGGGCGTCGGGTAGCCGGTTTGAAGGCTCATGGCTCGGTGCGGGGCGTCTTTGCGCCCGTGTGGGGTGGGGACCGAGTGTCCTAAGCATCAGCCGTGCCGGCCATCGGTAGAAACCAGAGCGCACCAGCGTGGTGACGCCGCACCAAATTTTTGCTTGGTAGTTACCCTAGATGAGACTTGCGCAAAACCGATAACGGTGTTGTTACACCCCGCCACAAACTCCAGCCCATCCACCACCTGTGGTGCTTATCAGACCGCTAATCAGGAGTCGTCAATATGGGGAATGCAAGAAACACCGGGCGCCATCTGCTGCTGGCCGTGGCGGCCCTGGCCGCCGTGGGCAGCAGCCTGGCGCAATCACGCGATGCCGCCCGCCTGGGCAAGGACCTGACGCCCGCCGGCGGTGAGCAGGCTGCCAGCAAGGACGGCAGCATTCCGGCCTACACCGGCGCCGAGCCCCCCGAGGCCGGTTGGGCCTGGGGCAAACTGCGTGGCGAGTTCTGGAAGCACAAGGGCGAAAAGCCGCTGTACTCCATCGACGCCAGCAACGTCGACAAGTACGCCGACAAGCTCTCGCCCGGCCAGGTCGAGCTGATCAAGCAGACCAAGGGCTACCGCATGGATGTGTACCCCTCGCATCGCAGCTGTGGCGTGCCCGATTTCGTGGCCGACAACACGCGCAAGAACGTCGAGGCCGGCAAGCTCAAGGACAACGGCTGGACACTGCAGGAGGCCCTGCTGCCGGGCTACCCCTTCCCCATGCCGCGCAACGGCGCCGAAGCCATGTGGAACGCCAAGATGCGCTACCGCGGCCTGGCGTTGGACTACAAGAAGGTGATCACCGCCGCCTCGCCTCGCAAGGGCAGCGAGGAATGGATCAAGGCCGGCTCCGAGCAGGTGGTGTTCGTGCCCTGGGGGGCCAAGGGTTCCACGCCGTTCAGCAAGCTGCCCCAGGTCGAGTACTACACCTACTTCGGCTACAACAGCCCGACTGCGCTGGCCGGCCAGGCCCTGGCCATCACCAACTACAGCGAAGCCGCCACCGAGACCTTCTACTACTTTCCGGGTCAGCGCCGCGTGCGCCGCATGCCCACCTATGCCTACGATGCCCCGCAGATCGGCTTCGAGAACCAGTACACCCTCGACGAGCCCTATGTCTTCAACGGTCTGATGGACCGCTTCGACTGGAAGCTGGTGGGCAAGAAAGAGATGCTGGTGCCCTACAACGTGTTCGGTGCCTACGACTTCAAGGCCAAGTTCGAGGACGTGGCCCAGCGCGATTTCATCGAGCCCGGCCACCGCCGATACGAGATGCACCGCGTGTGGGTGGTCGAGGCCACGGTCAAGCCCGGCACCCGGCATCTGGCCCCCAAGCGCACCTTCTACCTCGATGAAGACAGCTGGGCCCCGCTGGTGGCCGACGATTACGACGCTCAGGGCAAGCTCTGGAAAGTGCGCGAAGGCTTTGTGATCCCGGTGTACGAGACCGGCTCGTGCGATGTGTCGGCCTTTGTGCAGCACAACGTGCTCGAAGGGCGCTATGTGTTTGACGAACACGCCGTGGGCACCGGCACCGACGTGCACTGGCTGACCGAGGCCGGCAACAACGCCAAGCTCAAGGCCAGCTTCTACACCTCCGACAACCTGCGCGCCATCAGCGAACGCTGAGCTCTGCCAGGCGGCCCGGGCCGGTTGCTCTGCACCCACCCCGGGCCCTCACCCGACCCCCTTTCTGAAGACAAGGTGACACCATGTCCGGACATCGCTTTTCCCTCATTTTCTCGGCCGTGCTGCTGGCCCATGGCGCAGCCCAGGCCTTCACCTTCGAGACCGAAGACGGCCTGCGCGGCAGCTTCGACTCGACCGTGTCGGTG
>Ga0066477_1000340_pt1 | contig 15235 bp, 10 predicted proteins | sample LakWasM115_HOW13_2_FD_59554 | JGI IMG/M metagenome (GOLD analysis project Ga0066477, IMG submission 59554) | Freshwater sediment methanotrophic microbial communities from Lake Washington under simulated oxygen tension - Sediment Metagenome 115_HOW13 | ecosystem: Environmental > Aquatic >...
ACCGATCGAATTCAATCGCTAGCCACACGTTTCAGTGCGTTGTGCAGACCTTCCCTAACGGAGACCTCACCATGAAGCAAACACGCACGTCGCGGCGTTGCCTGCTGCAAACCGGCCTGCTCGCCACGCTGGCCGCCCTGGCCCCACTTGCCCCCTGTGGCGCTGCCCGGGCGGCCGACTGGCCCACCCGCCCCATCACCCTGGTGGTGCCCTTTGCCGCCGGCGGCACCACCGACATCCTGGCCCGCGTGATCGGCCAAAAGCTGTCTGAGAACCTGGGCCAGCCCGTGGTGGTCGACAACCGCGCCGGTGCCGGCGGCACCCTGGGCGCCGCCGCCGTGGCCCGTGCCCCGGCCGATGGCCAGACCCTGTTCATGGCCACCGTGGCCCACGCCATGGCCCCGGGCCTGTACAAAAGCCTGCCCTACGACTTCATCAAAGATTTCGAGCCCATCGGCCTGGTGGCCACCACACCCAATGTGCTGCTGGTGCACCCCTCTCTGCCCGTCAAATCGGTGCCCGAGTTGCTGGCCTACATCAAGGCCCACCCCGGCGAGGTCAACTACGGCTCGGCCGGGCCCGGCAGCACCGAGCACCTCTCGGGCGCCCTGTTCAGCGCCCGCATCGGGGTGGCAATGACGCATGTACCCTACAAAGGGGGGGCGCCAATGATGGGCGACCTCATGGCCGGCCAGATCCAGATGGCCATCGAAACCAGCCCCTCCGCCTCGCAACCCGTGCGCTCAGGCAAGGTGCGGGCTTTGGCTGTGACTTCGCTGCAGCGCTCCGCCCTGTACCCCGGCGTGCCCACGCTCGACGAGGCCGGCGTCAAAGGCTACGAGGTCAACACCTGGTTCGCCCTGATGGCCCCCCGCGCCACACCGCAGGCCATCACCAAGCGCCTGCGTGAGGCCTTGCACCGTGTGCTGGGGCTGGCTGAGGTGACCCGGCGGTTTGAGGAGTTGGGGGTGACTGCGGGGGATCTGGAGGGGGAGCGGTTGGCGGGCTTTGTTCGCAGTGAGACGACGAAGTGGGGGGTGGTGGCTAGGGAGTCGGGGGCTAGGATTGATTGAGGGGCGGTGAGGTGGCTGTTGATTAGGGACTTGCCCTTCCCTCTAAGGCACATGTGTGCGATCAAGGTCCCAAACTGGGCGGCCACCAGGGCAACCGAACTTATGGCCCACAGCGACATGAGTTTGGTGGTGAATACGGTGCCGATGATGTGATCCCCTGCGGGTGGCATCTCGGACACGCAAAATACAGGCGGGGAGGACGCTTGTGATGAGACGGTTTTTTGCTTGTGATCAGCTTGTGACGCTGTGCCTGGGGCTGTCCGAGATCTCTGTATATTGGGCAGAGTTCGAACCTCTTGCGCATGGGAGCCGTGTTTGATGAGCCCAAACTTCTTCGCGTATTGGGGCAAAGCCTCTCCCGCCCAAGAGGGGGCTGACCGTTTTCATCTGCTGGCCTTGCACAGCCTCGATGTGGCGGCATGTGGCCATCATTTGTTGCAACTGCCGCAGTTTTCTCTGGCCCCGCTGGCTGCTGATCTGGGCTGGCCGTTGCCGACGGTGGAGCGATTGGCCGTGTTCTTTCTGGCCTTGCATGACCTCGGCAAGTTTGCTCGGGCTTTTCAGGGGCTGGTGCCCGGGCTGTCGTCCGCGCTGGTGAGCGCAGACCCGCGCAAACGCTATGAGCTGCGGCACGACACCCTGGGTTGGCTGTTGTGGACGCAGGCCTTGGCGTCTGATTTTCCGCAGCAGGCGCTGCCTTTTTCGGATGATGCCTTCTGGTCGGTCTGGGTCAAGGCCGTGGTCGGCCACCATGGCAAGCCGCCGCTGGAGAGCGAGGCTGGTGGCCTGTTGGCGCTGGAGTGGCGTCGTTTCTTTTTGCAGGAAGACTTGCGGGCCGCCCAGGCCTTTGTGCAGGCCGTGCTGCCGCTGTTGTTGCCGGCAGATCTGAGTGCCTTGTTGCGAGATGAGTTCACCGACCCGCAGGAGCGGACGCTGCGCCGCCACAGTTGGCGTCTGGCGGGCGTGGCGGTGCTGGCGGATTGGTTGGGCTCGAATCAGGCCCACTTCCCTTATGTCAGCGCTGCGCCAAACCTGCACTCGTATTGGAGCGAACAGGCCCTGCCCCAGGCTGAGCAGGCGGTTCAACAGGCAGGCTTACAGGTGCAAGCGGTGCGGCACTGGGCGGCGCAGCCTCTGGCGCTCTTCTCCTACCTGAACCCGCCCACGCCCTTGCAGCGGCACGCAGCCGAATTGCACTTGCAGCCCGGACCGCAGATGTTTTTGCTAGAGGACGTGACTGGTGCAGGCAAAACCGAGGCGGCCCTGATCCTCACGCAGCGGCTGATGGAAGCGGGGCTGGCGCAGGGGTTGTATTTCGCCTTGCCCAGCATGGCCACCGCCAACCAGATGTACCGACGGGTAGGTGAGGTGTACCAGCGCCTGTATGCGGCCACGGCGCGGCCCTCGCTGATCCTTGCCCATGGGGCTCGACAATTGATGGCCGATTTTCGGCAAAGCCTTCTGCAAGAGGTGGAGCAGGCCCGGGACCAGGCCTACGGCGCTGCCGAAGGCACGGCCTCGGTGCAATGCAATCAGTGGCTGGCCGACCATCGCAAAAAGGCCTTGCTGGCCGATGTGGGCGTCGGCACCCTGGACCAATGCCTGTTGGCGGTGCTGCCAGCGCGCCACCAGTCGCTGCGTTTGCTGGGCCTGAGCGCCAAGGTGCTGCTGGTGGACGAAGTGCATGCCTACGACCCCTACATGCTGACCCTGCTCAAGCGGTTGCTGTGGGCCCATGCCCGCCAAGGTGGCAGCGTGATCCTGCTTTCTGCCACCTTGCCGGCCTCGACCCGCGGCGAACTGATGAACGCCTACCGCGCCGGGTTGGGCCTGCCCGCAGAGGACTGGCCTGCCGATGCCCGTTACCCCCTGGTCACCCAGGTCGGGCGGTCTTGCTCGGTGGCGGCGGTGGCCACACGGCCTCAACTGGTGCGTCGGGTTCAGGTGGCATTTGTGCACGACGAAGCGCAGGCGGTGGCCCTGCTGGTGCAAGCGGCGCGGCAGGGGCGTTGCGTGGCCTGGATTCGCAACACCGTGGGCGATGCACGCCGTGCCTACCAGGCCTTGTGCGCCGCAGCGCCCGAGTTGAGCGTGCATTTGTTTCACAGCCGCTTTGCCATGGGCGACCGGCTCGATATTGAAGACCGGGTGTTGTCCATCTTCGGCAAAGCCGCGGAGGCCTCCAGTCGCCAAGGCCAGGTGCTGATTGGCACCCAGGTGCTGGAGCAATCCCTCGACTTTGATGTCGATGTCATGGTGACCGATCTGGCTCCGATCGACCTGGTCATCCAGCGCGCGGGGCGCTTGCAGCGCCATGCCCGCGAAGCGGACGGGCGTTTGGCCACGGATGGGCAAGAGCACCGGCCCGCTCCGGTGCTGCACCTGCTGGCGCCCGAGGACCTGGCGGAGCCGGAGGCCGACTGGTATGCGGCGCTGTTCCCCCAGGCGCGCTACGTTTACCCCGATGTGGGGCAGCTCTGGTTGGGTGCACGCGCCTTGCGGGCGGCGGGCGCCATCGTCAGCCCCGGCCAGGTGGGCGAAGCGGGTGCCGTGCGCAGCCTGGTCGAGGCGGTGTATGGCGCGGAGGATGTGGCCATTCCCTCGGCCCTGCAACGCGCCTCGCGTGAGCAGCAGGGCAAAGAGCTGGCCCATCAAAGCCAGGCCCAGTTCAATGCCCTGCAGTTCGACAAAGGCTATTGCACTGACAGCAGCGCCCAATGGGATGAAGACACGCGCCTGCCCACGCGCCTGGGCGATGAAACCTTGACGGTGTACCTGGCGGTGATGGGCGAGGCCGGCGACCCTACTGAGTTGCAGCCTTTGCGTGCTCATGAGGACCACGCCTGGGAGTCGTCAGCGCTGCGCCTGCGGGCCACCGGCCTGCAGGCCTTGGCACCTGAATGGCTGCAGCGCTTTGAAGCAGGGCTGGCCGCTTTGCGTTCGCAAAGCCGCTTGCTGGAGGGCGATGCCACCGTCTTGCCCTTGGCCCCTGGTGCCGATGGCGTGCTGGAAGGCTGGGTGCTCGATGCGCAGGGGCGTCGCAAGCTGTTGCGGTACGACCCGGTGTTGGGCTTGTGTGCTTAGCACCACGGTGTTATCGAAAACTCCAAGCCTGAAGGCTCCGACAGGAGCCCCAAAATCCCAGCGATCGCTGGGAACCACCGGGTTTGGCGACCCCAAGCCAGATCGCACACGGTTCATCCCCTCAACAGGGGGGATCACAACTCGCCGTAGGTGAGGAAGTATGCTATCTGACTTGGAAGGCTATGCGGGCAGCAAGATCTTCATTAAGCTATGACCCACTGAAGCCTGACCTGCTCGGAAGGCGGCTTCATCATAAAACGACACTCAGGGAGTCGAACAATGAGCAGCTTGGTCACAGCGCATTGGATCGGTGCGCACGATCGTTTCAAGGGTAGCCGCCGTATTTCACCTTGCATGGTGGGTGATCCGGCACTGCTGGACCTCCATGCCCCCCGCCCCGATTTCCGCAGCGCGGCCTACCAGTTTCTGATCGGCCTGCTCCAAACCTTTTATGCGCCCAGCAGCGCGCGCGAGTGGCGCATGCGCTGGAATCAGCCCCCCAGCGCTGAAACCCTGGCCGCGGCGTTCGCTCCTTACCAAGACGCTTTTGCCCTTGAAAACGAAGGGCCGGCGTTTCTGCAAGACCTAGCCCTGCCCGCTGACGCTCATCAGCTGCCAGTGCTGGATCTGCTGATCGATGCGGGCTCGGACAGCAACCGGCACTTCAACAAAGCCCAGGCCCAGCCGGGCCTTTGTGAAGCCTGTGCCGCCCTGGCCGTGCTCACCCTGCAACTCAATGCGCCGCCTGGTGGGCGTGGCATCCGCACCTCGGTGCGGGGCGGCGGCCCGCTCACCACCTTGCTGGTGCCGGCGCAAGAGGATGCCACGCTGTGGCAAAGGCTTTGGCTCAATGTCTTGCCCAGCGACGAACTGAGCTACCCCGAGCCCCATCAATGGGGCGATGTGCTGCCCTGGTTGCTGCCCACCCGCACCAGCGATGCCCAGGGCGTGGGCGACACCACGCCCGACACCGTGCACCCCTTGCAAGCCTATTGGGGCATGCCCCGGCGCCTGCGGCTGGATGCCAGCACCTGCACCCAGGGCGACTGCTCGGTGTGTGGCGCTTCAGGGGTGCGCCTGTTTCAGCACTACCGAACCCGCCATGGCGGCACCAACTACACCGGCGCCTGGCAGCATCCGCTCTCGCCCTACAACCTCGACCCCAAGCACGAGAAGCCCCCCCTGGCTGTGAAAGGCCAGCGCGGTGGCATCGGCTACCGGCATTGGCTGGGGCTGGCCCTGGGGCGTGCAGACCAAATGCCTCAGGCGGCGAAGGTCGTGGCAACCACCTTCGACCGAAAGTTGAAGCTGCCGCTGCGCTTGTGGTGCCAGGGCTACGACATGGACAACATGAAGGCCCGCTGCTGGTACGACAGCCTCTTGCCCCTGCATGCGGTGCCGTCTGAACAGCAGGATGCGCTGGTGCGCCATCTGAATCAGTTTCTGGAGGTGGCCACCGAGTCGGCCAAGGCCCTCAGCGCCCAGGTCAAGGCCGCACGCTTCAAACGCCCGGCTGATGCGGCCACAGATCCGGCGGTGCAGCAAAGCTTCTGGCAGGGCACCGAGGCGGGCTTTTATGCGGTGCTGGCCGAGCTGGTGGCCGTGTTGAGTTCGGCGGCTCTGGAGCCAGAGGATGTGGACCTGCGCGTGGCCCCGCTAGCGCGCCAATGGCTTTTGTTGACCCGCCGCAGCGCCTTGAATCTCTTTGATTTCTGGGTGGGCTCGGAGGATGCGCTTTGCCATGAGCCCGCCGTGCAGGCGCGCACCAAGCTGCTCAAAGACCTGAACAACGCCAAGCCCATGAAAAAACTCTGGGAGCTTGCCCGGCAGGCAGACATCCCGGTGAACCAGGAGAGGACATGAAACCCAGAACCCTGAGCCTGAACCCGGCTCAACAACAATCCGTGAAGCTCTGGTGGCGGGCATTGCAGCCTCAGAGTGCAGATCAGCCCCAACCCTTGGCGCCCGACCTGTGGGGGCTGGGGCGGGGGGCACGGGCCAGCCTGCGCCGGTGTCCAGGGGTGGATGAGCTCTTGCTGGAACCTGCCGTGCATGTGCTGGCCCACCGTCTGATCCGAGATCGTGGTGAACAGCAAGCCTGGCTGCTGCCCGATGTGCCGGCCACCTATGAGCAGATCGCGCTGGTGGCTGGTGTGTTGGCCCTGGTGAAATCAGAGCCTGCCGAGCGCCACACCCTGGCGGCGGACTTGGGCGAAAAAATCAGCCCCGACCGGCGCCGCATGAGTGCCCTGCGCTTCACCCGCCTGCAACGCAGCCAGGGGGGCGATGAACTGCTGACGCAGTGGCGACGCGCCGTCAAGTTGCTCAATGGCCAGGCCGATGTGGTGCAACTTGCCGACGACCTGCTGGCCTGGCAGCGCGAGCAGGGCGAGGCTGGCCTGCGCGTGGCGCATGGGGTGCGTTTTCACTGGGCACACGACTACTTCCTGCCGGCCCGCGACCGGGCCGCGGTGGCAGATGACCTGGCCAACGACCCGAGCGATACCCAGGGCTGAGCTGGCCCACCTCATCACCTCATCCGAGTCCCATCAATTCGAATCATTTCAAGGAGGCCTTCGCCATGACCCGTTTTGTTCAACTGCACCTGCTGATCTCCTACCCCCCGGCCAACCTCAACCGAGACGACTCCGGGCAGCCCAAGACCGCACGGCTGGGCGGGGTGGAGCGTTTGCGGGTGTCCTCGCAAAGCCTGAAGCGGGCCTGGCGCACGTCCGAGATTTTTCAGCAGCAGTTGGCTGGCTCGATTGGCTCGCGCACCAAGCTGTTGGGGGTCACGGCCTATGAGCAACTGCTGGCCGCAGGTGTGGCCGACAAGCAGGCCAAAGACTGGGCGAGCCAGATCGCCAAGGTGTACGGTGCGGTCAAGAAAGACAAACCCCTGGAGATTGAGCAACTGGTGCATGTGGCGCCTGAAGAGCTCGGCTCTCTGAAGGCTCTAGTGAGCACCCTGGCCCAGGAAAAGCGCGCGCCCACAGACGACGAACTGAACGCCTTGCTGCACACCCAAAGCGCGGTGGACATCGCCATGTTCGGCCGCATGCTGGCGGCCAAGACCGAGCACAACAGCGATGCCGCCGTGCAGGTGGCCCACGCCATCGGGGTGCACGCGTCTGCGATTGAGGACGACTACTTCACCGCGGTGGATGACCTCAACCTCAGCGACCCGGGGGCGGCCCACATTGGCGACAGCGGGTTTGCTGCAGCCGTGTTCTACCAGTACGTGTGTATCGACCGTGACCGGCTCAAGCAGAACCTGGGCGGGGATGAGGCCCTGACCCAGAAAGCCCTGCGAGCCCTGACCGAGGCGGCCCTCAAGGTCGGCCCCAGCGGCAAGCAAAACAGCTTTGCCAGCCGGGCCTATGCCCACTACGCCTTGGCAGAAAAAGGCGCGCAGCAGCCCCGGGCCCTGACCCTGGCCTATGTCAAGCCGGTGCAAGGCGTTGACTATGCGCAAGAAGCCATCGGGGCCCTGCAGCGTGTACGCGACAACATGGACAAGGTCTATGGCCCGTGCGCAGACAGCCGCAGCGAAATCGATGTGCTGCAGGGCCAAGGCCGTGTGGCCGAGTTGATTGATTTTGTGACGGCGGAGTGAGTGCCCATGACCGACTATCTGCTGATGCGCCTGTATGGCCCTCTGGCCAGCTGGGGCGAAATTGCGGTGGGCGAGTCGAGGCACTCGGCGATGCATCCCTCCAAGTCGGCGCTCATTGGCTTGCTGGCGGCGGCTGTGGGCGTGGAGCGCAGCGACGAAGCGGGCCAGCAGGCCATGGCCCAGGGCTACCGTTTCGGTATCAAGCTGGTTTGCGTCGGCTCGCCGCTGCGTGACTTTCACACCATGGGCGTGGGCCAGCCTGTGCGCAAGGAGGTGTTCAGAACCCGGCGGCAAGAACTGGCCAATCCCGAGCGAGAGGGCACGTTGCTGTCCAGCCGCGAATACCGCTGCGACAGCCTGGCTGTGGTGGCACTGCAAGCCCAGCCCAACGCGCCCCACAGCCTGCCCAGCTTGGCGCAGGCCTTGCGCACCCCTTCGTTCCCGCTCTACCTGGGCCGCAAGTCGTGCCCGCCTGCCTTGCCCTTGGCGCCCCAGATCGTCCAGGCCGCCTCGGTGCGCGAGGCCTTGGACCAGGCCTTGCCCCAATCGCTGTTGGCCTTGACCGACGCGCTGCAGCCCGTGCAGCCCTGGCCGAACCGCGATGACCAAAAGGCCTTCCAGCCCAAGCCCCAAGCCGCCCGCTATTACTGGGAAGACGGCATGGAGGCTGGCATGAGCGCCAGCTTTGACACCTTGCGCCACGACCAACCCCAGTCGCGCAACCGCTGGCAGTTCGCACCCCGGCGTGAGTGGGTGCATCTGGTGGGAGGTGAGACCGCATGACGATCACAACGCCGCATTACTTCTCGAAAGTACGGGTGCTTGAGCCCGCCAGCCGAAGCCCCTGGTGGCATGAAGCGCTGCAGCATGGCGATGCCTACCGCGACCATGCGCTGGTCTGGCGGCTGTTCCCGGGCGATGGCTTTCCTCGCGACTTTGTGTTCCGGCGCCTGGGCGACGAACTGCGTGGGCTGTCGTTCTATGTGGTCTCGGCCCGCCCCCCCGTGGTGGACCCTGCGGTCTTCGAGGTGGTCACCAAACCCTACCAGCCCCATCTGCCCGCGGGCACCTGGCTGCAATTTGATTTGCGTGCCAACCCCACCGTCAACCGGGGCGAAGCCGGGCAAAAGTCGCGCCGCCATGATGTGCTGATGGACGTCAAGCGCCACCCACCTGCGGATGAGCCTTTGCCGCAAGCCATGGAGAAGGCCGCCCTGGGCTGGCTGCTGCAGCGTGCCGGAAGCGCCGGGCTGCTGGTGCAGCCCGACAGCGTGAGGCAAGACAACTACCAGCCCCAGCGCTTGAACCGCAGAAAAGGGGGCGTGGCATTCTCGTCCATCGACTACCAGGGCCTGGCCCAGGTGCAAGACCCTGATCGGCTGCAGTCGGCACTGCTCCAGGGCCTGGGGCACAGCAAGGCTTTCGGTTGCGGCCTGCTGTTGGTCAAGCCGCTGCGCGATTGAGGGTGCCGCCCTTTGGCCAATTTGCTCCCACCCCTCAAACCCCTGCCCATGAAAGACAGGGTGTCGATGATCTTCGTCCAGTACGGGCAGATCGACGTCTTGGATGGCGCGTTTGTGGTCATCGACAAAACCGGGGTGCGCACCCACATCCCGGTGGGGTCGGTGGCCTGCCTCATGCTGGAGCCCGGCACCCGGGTGTCGCACGCGGCCGTGCACCTGGCTTCGACCGTGGGCACCTTGCTGGTGTGGGTGGGTGAATCGGGTGTGCGCCTGTATGCCAGCGGCCAGCCCGGCGGTGCGCGGGCCGACCGCCTGCTCTACCAGGCCAAGCTGGCGCTGGACGACGAACTTCGTTTGAAGGTGGTCCGAAAAATGTACGCGCTGCGCTTTCAGGAAGAGCCCCCAGCCCGGCGCAGCGTGGAGCAACTGCGTGGCATCGAAGGGGCTCGCGTGCGCGAGACCTACAAGCTGCTGGCGCGGCAATACGGCGTGAGCTGGCGAGCCCGTGACTACGACCAACAGGCCTGGGACGCGGCCGACATCCCCAACCGCTGCCTGTCAGCGGCCACCTCTTGCCTGTATGGCATCACCGAGGCGGCGGTGCTGGCGGCCGGCTATGCGCCTGCCGTGGGCTTTATCCACACCGGCAAGCCTTTGTCGTTTGTGTACGACGTGGCCGACCTGTTCAAGTTCGATACCGTAGTGCCCCTGGCCTTCAAGATCGCAGCCCAGGCGCCGGAGTTTCCGGAGCGCATGGTTCGCTTGGGCTGCCGCGACCTGTTTCGCAGCAGCAAGCTGTTGGGCAAGATCATCCCCACCATTGAAGAGGTGCTGGCTGCCGGAGGTGTGGCGCCGCCCGAAGCCCCGGTGGAGTCTGTTCCCCCCGCCATCCCCAACCCCACCGGCCTGGGCGAGGCTGGCCACCGCGTTCAGGGCTGACCAGCGCGCATGGCCTTTCTGACCGTTGTCACTGAAAACGTACCGCCTCGTTTGCGTGGCCGCATGGCCATCTGGTTGCTGGAGGTGCGCGCCGGCGTGTACATCGGCGACGTATCGCGCCGCACCCGCGACATGATCTGGGAGCAACTGGTGGCAGGGTATGAAGACGGCAGCGTCGTCATGGCCTGGGCCAGCCCTGCTGAGTCGGGCTACGAGTTCCAGACCTTGGGCCCAAACCGGCGACTTCCCGTTGAATTTGACGGCCTCAACCTGGTGGCTTTCCATCCGGAAAGTGACCCTGATCTTTAACAATTGAATCGGTAGAATTTCGGCGTGCCATTTTTCCTTTTGGGATCAATGGCTTAGTCGAAGTGTGTTCCCCACGGGCGTGGGGATGAACCGGCTGCGGCCCTGGGCGTGGCCGGCGTGATCGTGTGTTCCCCACGGGCGTGGGGATGAACCGACCGAGGAATTTCGCCTCTGCACACCCTATTGGTGTTCCCCACGGGCGTGGGGATGAACCGCGCCATAGACGCAACACTCCGCGAACTATTCCGTGTTCCCCACGGGCGTGGGGATGAACCGGTTGGTCAGTCTGGCCTGACCGCTACGACTGGGTGTTCCCCACGGGCGTGGGGATGAACCGCTGACAGCCGGTTCTCTGTCGGTGGGCGCCTAGTGTTCCCCACGGGCGTGGGGATGAACCGCGTGACCAGCTCATGGCGGCGAGCGACTGGGTGTGTTCCCCACGGGCGTGGGGATGAACCGCCGGCTTGCCGAGAAGATTCCGCCGAAGAGGCGTGTTCCCCACGGGCGTGGGGATGAACCGGGCGGTTCTAAATGGCTCTGGATGGCACCTATGTGTTCCCCACGGGCGTGGGGATGAACCGCCACCGGCTCCGCGGATCTGGAGCAGCGCCCAGTGTTCCCCACGGGCGTGGGGATGAACCGCCCACGGCGTTGCGCTGCACCTCCAGGGCCAGGTGTTCCCCACGGGCGTGGGGATGAACCGTCGATCACGATGCCGTTGGGCACCAGAGCGCAGTGTTCCCCACGGGCGTGGGGATGAACCGCTTTTCAGAACTTGCCAGAGGATCTGCGTCATGTGTTCCCCACGGGCGTGGGGATGAACCGCCTTCAATGCTTGGGCAGTGGTCCGATGGGACGTGTTCCCCACGGGCGTGGGGATGAACCGATGTTGGTGTTCGGCTCGCGGCCTGCGGGCTTGTGTTCCCCACGGGCGTGGGGATGAACCGGCCATCACCGCCAACGCCCGCCAGGCCGGCACGTGTTCCCCACGGGCGTGGGGATGAACCGATGATCTTGCCGTTCAGGCGCACCTTGATGTCGTGTTCCCCACGGGCGTGGGGATGAACCGACCTATGCCTGGCTGTTCTTTCTGTCTTTGCAGTGTTCCCCACGGGCGTGGGGATGAACCGCCAGGGTAACGCGATGCTGAACCAGCTCAACAGTGTTCCCCACGGGCGTGGGGATGAACCGGGACTATCCAGAGCGGGAGCCGGAGCCGTGGAGTGTTCCCCACGGGCGTGGGGATGAACCGCAATGCTCTCAACATCTCAACCAACCGGACGAGTGTTCCCCACGGGCGTGGGGATGAACCTACTACAGCAACGGCGGCCAATGGCAGGGCCTGGTGTTCCCCACGGGCGTGGGGATGAACCGTGACCTGGACGCCCGAGCGCCTGGCCGCCATGGTGTTCCCCACGGGCGTGGGGATGAACCGTCCTTGTCGATGCTGGCCGGGCGCTGGCTCAGGTGTTCCCCACGGGCGTGGGGATGAACCGTTGTCGAGTTCGTCCATGTTCAGAATCCGGGCGTGTTCCCCACGGGCGTGGGGATGAACCGCCCGCAACCAGCTGGAAGCCAAAGGCTCCGCCGTGTTCCCCACGGGCGTGGGGATGAACCGGCCATCAGATCAGCCTCTAGAGCCTCAATAGCGTGTTCCCCACGGGCGTGGGGATGAACCGTCATGCCTCAGCTCGATGATCAGCTGGCTGATGTGTTCCCCACGGGCGTGGGGATGAACCGCCTGGTGGGGATGATGAGTGGTGTCGGGAGGGGTGTTCCCCACGGGCGTGGGGATGAACCGAAGAGCTGCTGAAGAAAACCGGCGTGACCAAGGTGTTCCCCACGGGCGTGGGGATGAACCGGGCGACAACTACGCGGGCACGCTGTACGAAAAGTGTTCCCCACGGGCGTGGGGATGAACCGCTGGCTTCTTGTTGTCGATACAGATCGCTAAGGTGTTCCCCACGGGCGTGGGGATGAACCGGAAGAAGCTGCCAAGGCCAAAAAAGCCGAGTTCGTGTTCCCCACGGGCGTGGGGATGAACCGCTGATGCAGATCGGCTTCAGCACCCGCTGCTTGTGTTCCCCACGGGCGTGGGGATGAACCGGCGGCACCTCCCGCTCAGGATAGTCCCGAGGCGTGTTCCCCACGGGCGTGGGGATGAACCGGCCCCCTTGAACGACTGGAACACGCTCACCAGGTGTTCCCCACGGGCGTGGGGATGAACCGGCCGAGTTAGGGGCGGCTTGGAACTTGGCGATGTGTTCCCCACGGGCGTGGGGATGAACCGAACACGACGGCACTGCTGTGATCTTCTGGGCCGTGTTCCCCACGGGCGTGGGGATGAACCGACCTTTGTGCAATCCATGATCACTGACGATCTGTGTTCCCCACGGGCGTGGGGATGAACCGTGCTCACACAGTGCATCGGCTCGCTGTTGTGCGTGTTCCCCACGGGCGTGGGGATGAACCGAGCGCCTGCGCATCGCTGCCCACGTGGAGCGCGTGTTCCCCACGGGCGTGGGGATGAACCGGCGTCCCGTTCTATTCGATTCTTGGTGCCTTTGTGTTCCCCACGGGCGTGGGGATGAACCGCATTGCGACGGCTGGCGGGGAACGGTGCAGGGCGTGTTCCCCACGGGCGTGGGGATGAACCGGCATCCATTGGACTGGCGGCGGCATTGACGAAGTGTTCCCCACGGGCGTGGGGATGAACCGGGCTGGAACGATTGCCGGGCTGCCATGCTCGCGTGTTCCCCACGGGCGTGGGGATGAACCGCTGCTGCCGAGCTGGTGCGCATGGGCGTGCAGGTGTTCCCCACGGGCGTGGGGATGAACCGCCCCGGGTCATGATGCTTGAGAACGTTGAGGAGTGTTCCCCACGGGCGTGGGGATGAACCGCTTGATGATCTACTGACCCAGGGCTTTCGCATGTGTTCCCCACGGGCGTGGGGATGAACCGCAGTTTCGTGCCATTTGCAGCAAGGGTTGTGCCGTGTTCCCCACGGGCGTGGGGATGAACCGGTTTTCATCGGGAACAGCGCCCGCTGAAACACGTGTTCCCCACGGGCGTGGGGATGAACCGTGCTCGAAGATCAGAAATTGCTGCGCGAATCTGTGTTCCCCACGGGCGTGGGGATGAACCGTGGCTCCAGGCTGGATATGGAGAGTACCTGTCGTGTTCCCCACGGGCGTGGGGATGAACCGAATTCTCCTTCTCGTCCTTCAGCAGTGGACTCGTGTTCCCCACGGGCGTGGGGATGAACCGGCGGTGCGTGATGTGGACCCCCGCATGGTTCGGTGTTCCCCACGGGCGTGGGGATGAACCGACAAAGGTCACTGCCACCACCGCCGCTGCAGCGTGTTCCCCACGGGCGTGGGGATGAACCGGGGCCGACGAGATGGACGGCGCCGTTCAAGACGTGTTCCCCACGTGCGTGGGGATGAACCGGTGATGTTCTCGGCCATCACGGCGCGGCCGAGGTGTTCCCCACGGGCGTGGGGATGACCCGCTGCTCAAGTACCCCGACCACGGGCGCCAAGTGCCAGCGTATTCCCAACAAAGGTGGGTCTACTCGTCGATCAATGACACCAGTTTGGTGGGAGCGAGCCAGCACTGGGCCGGTCAAAGTTCCGCTCCCTTCCCAGTTATAGAATTGCCGTGCTCTGCACTGTATCGACCCCTGGGTAGTTGGATACCCGGACCGTTTCGGACGTTTTGGTCGGGGGTGCAGGGCACCTTGTTTCTGCCCATTCGCCGTTGCTCCCCACCCTGCCATCGGCAGAGCCTGGCTAAACAAATGCCCCAGAGGCTCCTGGTTTTCTTTGTCGGGGATATCGGCCCGATGTTCGGGGGCCACGCCTTCTGGCATATCGCTAGGGAGGCTCGACATGACCGTGGTCGAGACCTGCTGGGTCTAACGCCGTGATCTGGTCGGTTCTACGGTGTGCTGATCGCTGCACGTCGTTGCCATTCTGCCCATTACCGGCTTCCAGCCCGCAGCACCCAGATGCTCAACACCATCCCAACCTGAATCCCCCGAGTTCAATTCACCAGTCCTACCGAAACGGGTTACAGAAGCCCCAAGCCCTCCCGCCCAAACCACTAGATTCACCACCGGTAACCTGCCTCGCCCCTCGTGTGTCGGCCAAGGCACTTCCTACTCCATAGTCGCTGCAGCCCGAAAGGGTTGGTGCTTGTAACACCTCTAAAAAGCGGCGCAACCCCACCGAAACGGGGCTTTGTCACGTCAGAATTCATGGCTTTCGGTTTTGCCGAGAGTTTCGCTTTCGGACGGGATGACCAGAACGGCAACGCCTGGTGCACGGCTTTTTACGTGTTACTAACATCCCGTCCACCCTACGCCCTTAGTAAGGCCCAAGGTGGTTTGCAGTCTCAAAAAGGAGCACTGGAAATGCCTTCGATTCCTCATCGGCACAGCAGTCGCGCTGCTGCCGCCCCCCACCCCCCTTGTTACCCACCCGCCCCGGGCACAGCAGGCTTTGGCCTTTGTGCAGCGTGGAACAGCACCTGTTGTGCCGGGGCGGGGCACCCACGCGGTGCCTTTGCCCTGTCGATCACTCGGCCCAGCCTCAACACGGAGGCCACGCCATGAACCCCTTCCAACCCAATCACCTGCTGGCCGGTAAAAGAGCCCTGATCACCGCCGGCGCCAGCGGCCTGGGCCTGAGCATGGCGCAGGCCTTCATGGCGGCGGGCGCGCGCGTGATGGTGTGCGATGTGAGTGCCG
>Ga0066477_1000341_pt1 | contig 15210 bp, 11 predicted proteins | sample LakWasM115_HOW13_2_FD_59554 | JGI IMG/M metagenome (GOLD analysis project Ga0066477, IMG submission 59554) | Freshwater sediment methanotrophic microbial communities from Lake Washington under simulated oxygen tension - Sediment Metagenome 115_HOW13 | ecosystem: Environmental > Aquatic >...
TACTGCTTCTGGGCGGTTGCCAGCGTACTGAACTACGCGGTAGTTCCCATGGCGGCGAACGCGGCCCAATCGTCGATGGACAAGAAGGCCCCCGATTTCAGCACGCTGGATGCCAACGGGCAGAATCGAACGCTGGAGGAATTTAAAGGAAAAGTTGTGGTGCTGGAGTGGACAAGCCCATCCTGCCCGTTTGTACGTGCCCAGTATGCAAGCGGCAAGATGCAGGAGTTGCAGAGCTGGGCAAAGGCTGCAGGCGTTGTTTGGTTATCCGTACTGTCGACAAATCCTGCACGAGGCGACTACCTGAAACCGCAACAAGGGCAGGCTTTCATGCAGGCACGCAAATCCCATACCACGGCACTGCTCATGGACCCATCGGGGCAATTGGGCCACGCCTATGGTGCACGAAACACTCCCCACATGTTTGTCGTCAATGAGGTCGGAGTGATGGTCTATGCCGGTGCTATTGACACGCAGCCGACAGTTGACGAATCAGTGGTCCCAACATCTCGAAATTTGGTGCGCGCTGCATTGGAAGATGTTTTGGCTGGAAGAAAGGTCACTACACCAGCAACGGCCCCCTATGGATGTCTCGTGGGGTATGACGCTTAACCTGCGTTGGACACAAGTTGTTTTAGATTAGCCTGTGGGTCGAAAAAGGAATATCACCTTCGTCAGTTTTCGACGGAATGGCTGACGTTGTGACAGTGCGGTCCCGACGTAGTGGGCGCCAGATCGGGTAGCCATCTGATCTTCCACCAGAATTTGAATGTCCGCTTGCTACGTGCGAGAGCACCCGCTTTGGGCACCAAGCTGGCTCCCACCAATGACCGCAGTACGGCTGTCTGATTGGTTGACGACAATTATCTTGGCCGGCTGACGACAACTATGTTGGCCGGTTAGAGGCCTACACCGGGCGGGTCCGGGAGGCGGGGCTACCGTTGGACTTTCGAACACAAATCGAAGGTAGGCGGCATGCCCGGCAAGAGAATCACGGACCACCAAGTGCACAAGTACAAGCAACACCGCAACAAGCTCAGTCAAGTAGCTTCTGCCGCCAAAGCCGGAATCAGCGAGCGAAGCGCCCGGCGTATCGAAGATGCGCAAAGCCTGCCCTCACAACGCCCACAGCGGAATTGGCGTACCCGAGAAGACCCACTGAGTGCGGTCTGGGACAGCGAGGTCATCCCTCTGCTGCAAACCGACGCCAGACTCAACGCTGTCACCCTGCTCGAAGAACTCCAGCGCCGCTATCCTGGTCAGTGGGACAGGAGCGTGCTGCGCACCCTGCAACGCCGCATACGCCTGTGGCGTGCCAAGTTTGGAGCCCAGCGGGAGGTCTACTTTGCGCAGGAACATCCACCCGGGCGCCAAGGCATCTCGGACTTCACCGTGGCCGATGAGTTGAACGTGGAGATTGCTGGCGTGGTTTTTACTCACCGCCTGTACCAATTTGCTCTTGCCTATTCCGGCTGGCGCCACGTCACGGTCATCGACTCCGGAGAGAGCTTCATGGCACTGTCCACCGGACTACAGGCAGCTCTGTGGGCATTGGGCGGCGTTCCCGAAGAACACCGTACCGACAGCCTCTCGGCAGCATTCAACAACCTGGCCGAACAAGAGGAATTGACCAAACGGTATGCAGAGCTGTGCAGCCACTACGGACTGCGTGCAACACGCTGCAACCCCGGCCAATCCAACGAGAACGGCTCCATCGAATCACGCAACAGCACCCTCAAGGCCGCACTGGAGCAGGCATTGTGTTTACGCGGCACTCGCAGCTTCGATACGCGCCCTGATTACGAATCGTTTGTCGACACCATCGTGCAGCGCATGAATACGCGTGCGGCCAAGTTTCTGCTCACCGAGCGTGCCATGCTCAAACCCTTGCCGGTACGACGCACAGCGGAATTTGAAGAGATTCCTGCACGGGTCAGTAAATACGCCATCTTCACGCTCAAGGGCGCCCTGTACAGCGTACCGAGCCAGCTCATCGGCCACCGCTTGATGGTGCGTCAGTACGCCCAGCATGTTGAATGCTGGTTGAGCGGTCAATGCGTACTGAGTCTGCCAAGGGCAAGGCCAGGAGAGGGCCAGCGTGCGGGTCGTGCAATCGACTACCGGCATTTGGTTGGTGCCTTGAAACGCAAGCCAGGAGCCTTCGCCCGCTGGGTGCTGCGCGACGCGGCATTCCCCCGTGCCGTGTACCGACAAACCTGGGAGCGTCTGGCTGCACAACGACCTGAACGCGAAGCATGCAAGACCATGGTGGGCCTATTGGTTCTGGCAGCCGACGGACATGAGGCCCAACTGGCCCAAGAGCTGGAGCAGTTGATTGAATTGAACCAGTTACCAGACCTCAATGCCCTGACCCAGTTACTGGCACCGCCCAACGGGGATGTGCCGCGGGTCGTTGTGACCTTGCCCACATTGGCCTCGTATGACGAACTGTTTGAGGTGGCCCAATGAAAGCGGCGTCAATTACAACGTCAGCAACGACAACTACCGCCACTCCCACTTCGACCCGACTGGCAATGATGCTGAACGGTTTGCGCCTGCCCACCATCAAACGCTTGGCCGGCGACCTGTGTGCGCAGTCCGACACTGAGGGCTGGCCAGCACACCGGTTGTTGGAGGCCTTGCTGGAGCACGAAATCAATGAACGCGAGGCCCGCCGCATTGACCGCCACCGCATTGAGTCGGGGTTGAGTCCGGCCAAGCGGCTCTCCAGCTTTGACTTCGCTGCGGTGCCCAGCGTGTCCAAGGCGCAGGTCATGGCTCTCACAGAGGGGGCCGAATGGATTGACCGGGGCGCCAATGTGTTGCTGTTTGGGCCACCGGGGGTGGGCAAGAGCCATTTGGTCAGCGCCTTGGGGCATGCCTTGATTGATGCTGGACGGCGGGTTCTGTTTACCCGTTGTTCAGACCTGGTGCAACGTCTTCAGGCGGCCCGGCGCGACTTACGGTTGCCCCAGGAGCTTGCCAAGTTGGACCGGTTTGACTTGCTGATTCTGGATGACCTCAGTTACGTGCGGCGCGACCAAGCAGAGACTTCCGTGCTGTTCGAGCTGATATCAGAACGTTATGAGCGCAAGAGCTTGGCTATCACTGCCAACACCCCGTTCTCGCAGTGGGGTGAGGTGTTCGTGGAACCGGCCATGACCCTGGCAGCAGTTGACCGACTGGTGCACCACTCGACCATTCTGGAAATGAACGTGGAGAGCTACCGCCGTCGCGCTGCACAGGCGGGGCATGCCCCGCCTGTGCGAAAGGCTCGCTCAACCACATAAGCAATCGAATTCATTCCCCGCTTCCACCGGCCAGGATAGTTGTCGCCGTGCGGTCAAGATAGTTGACACCGACCAGTCTGATTTCAACTGACCATCGAATGCGATTCGGAGGTAGGAGTATCTCTGAAAGCCGTAAGATATTTTCAATCCAATGCCGCCATTTCGAGTTGGCACTCTGGTTATTGTCAGCTGAGGCCCCTCCCCTACTTCCTTAATTTAGCCCGCCTTCAATTTATGCTCACGCTGCAGGATCTGAATCATCTACATGGAGATGACGAAACAAGAACCCTCGCCATTGCCGCCTACCAATCCTCTGGGTTACGGCACAAAGCCCTTTTCTATGAAAACAACCCGGCTTGTACTACTCGCTCAACTTTTGGAAGAACGTCGGGAGTGCTCCAGTCGGTTCCACGTGTGCGTTTCCAATAGAAACGCACAAGTTCACCCATGATCAAAGCAGATTCCCAATTCCCTTCTGCCAACCTCTTCATTGCTGCTTGGGACATCTTGCGTTCGACGAAATTCAATTTGAGCTCACTCAAAAGTTGCGCCATTGCAGCTGGATTCAAATCCTCAATTTCGGAGCGAATCAGTTTTAGTTTTTCAGCTTCCCGGTCACGTAGATTCGCTTGCGCCATCATGCCAGGGTCTTCTTTCCTGGTCACAATTTGCACAACTGGAGCTGCATTGTTCGCTTCAGGCAAAGTCTTATCAATAGCCTTACCTGTCAGCAGCGCCTTCAGGTAAGCATGCCTAGAAAGGATTGGCGTCCCTGGCATGGCCAAGCGGGCCTCCAATCTCTCAATTGCTTTGGCAAAGATCAATTCTCCGTGCCTAATGAAAAGGTCTTCGGCTATCTCTGCATCGATACCGAGTTGAATCGCACGGGCAACTTTAGTCAGGTCGATGGCCTTGCTGTTTTTGGCGGGCTCTTCCTGTTTAAGCTTGACTTCAAACTGAATGAACTCAATAGTTCTCCCAACTTTGAATTCGTGAGCAGTAACGATAAGCTCGCTAACTTCATTTACCTCTTCTATGGCCGGCTTGATCGTGTCCCGGTTAAAGAAGCGGTATTCAGTCTTGATTTCATTTGGCACTGGCTTTCCCGTCAATACTGGGAGCCACCATTTCCAATGTTGCTTGCTGGTCAAGTGCGATGGGTTATCTTTGTATCGCGCACAGATTTCATAGAGCGCCAGACCAGCGTGAGAACGAAACTGGGCAATAGTGGATCGGAGGATTTGTGCGTATCGCAGGGGATAAAGCATTTCCTGGCGAAGTGCAGGTGGGTAAGCCCAATAGATCCAGTTTTCACCATTTTTCTTTTTTAGATTGACTTGGGATAACAGGCCACAAGCGCCCCACTCTTCTGTTTCCGCTGGGGAAGGAGATTGCCACTCAACCACGTGAGTCACCATGGACAGCAGGTGTTTCTTCAACTCTTTGACTGACCCAGTAGAGCCGTCGTAGCCACGGATGACCGAGTTCAATGGAGCACCGAACAAGCCAGTCTTCTCGTCTTCGAGACCTTGCTCGCGGGCTACAAACATCATCAGGGTATAAGCCTGACGACCGACCCTGGTTATCGCTCCTGTCTTGGGTACCATTGCCAAGGTCGACACTGGTTTGTCGATTCTGTCCGGCCCGAGGATTTCCGTACTGCTCATGGAATCATTATCTGTGAGAATCTCTAATTCACGCAAGCCTAGGTGCGGCCCGCTCGCTCGATGTTCGCCAGAAGCCAGTTTGCCCATAGTTTCCCTCACACTTGGATATTTTCTCGACTGTTACCCCCGTGATTTGTCTCACAGTTAGTGGTTGGAATGGTCCAATTCACGTGTCTAGGCTTGCTATTTTCCCTAGAATTCGCTGATTTCTACGTTTGCAACGACTCACAATTGAGCATTCCTGATATTTGTTCGGGGTTGTTAGTTTGTCTCACATCTCACTTGCTTGTCCTCACACTTCCCGTGGTTTTTCTCACAGATCCCGGGATTTGTCTCACACAAAGTACCGTAAGTACTTGAAATCATTAAGGAATTTCTAGGTAAAGGTATTAAAGCTTCTAAAGCCTTTTAAAAAAGAGAAGTGCAGAGCGTGTGGATAACATTAGAAACCGAAGACAAAACTTCCAAAGTCAGCTCAAAAGACGCACAATTGGCGGAACAAGCGATATTTCGCGTTTTGCAGGAAGTAATACATGTCAATCAAAAAGAAGCCAGAGTCACGCGTAACACTTGAAGACTTGATTGCTGCTTCATCTCGGGTTGGTGCAGTAATTGAAAGCGTACGCGGCACGATGCTGGCACCTGACGCGAGAAAGCGTGCCCCCACCTTCAGCACCAATCAAGTGGCAACCGTCTGTGGACTCGAAAAGGCACAAATGGATTATCGAGTCAAAAAGGGTGATCTGCCAAATGGTGAGATGGAGAGTGGGCACAGGCGGAAATTTAGCCTTGAAGACACTCGAACCTGGGCGCGGTCCATTCGCAGCAAGTACATGCGGCCAGACCAGGCTGAAGCTATAACGATTGCAGTGGCTAATTTTAAAGGCGGCGTGACAAAGACAACCACGGCAGTCACCCTTGCCCAAGGCTTAAGCCTTCGGGGGCACAAGGTTCTGGTCATTGATACTGACCCTCAAGGTTCAATGACGACACTTTTTGGACTTCTTCCAGATGTGGATGTGGCTGATGAACAGACCATTTTGAGCCTTTGCTACGGTACCGAGGTTTCTATTGACTATGCAATAACCCCAACTTATTGGAGTGGCATTGATATCGTCCCAGCCAATCTGGCGTTGTATTCAGCTGAATTCGCCCTCCCCTCTCGTCAAAAGTCTGAGGGTTCTTTTGAGTTCTGGAACGTTCTGAATAACGGGATTGATGCAGCAAGAACTGCGTATGACGTAATCATTCTGGACACTTCTCCGTCCTTGTCATATTTGACAATCAACGCCCTGCTTGCGTCGGACGGGCTCATTATGCCGCTGCCACCGAGCACTTTGGATTTCACATCTAGCGGCCAATTCTGGAACCTGTTCAATGATCTGACGGCCAACCTCGTAACAAATCGCGGCAAGACCAAGAGCTTTGATTTTGTCGACGTGTTGCTTGCGAGAGTTGATACGAACGATGCTTCTTCCAGCGTTGTTCGCGAGTGGATAACCGCTGCATATGCTGGCATGGTGTTGCCAGTTGAAATACCTAAGACAGCATTAACAGCCAGCGCCAGTGCCGAGTTCGGTACCGTTTATGACACAGATCCGGCGAGCATCAATGCGCGGACTTACAGGCGAGCATACGACGCGTATGAACGAGTGGTGGAACTTGTGGAAGAGCAAATTATTACAGCGTGGAAACGTCAAATAGGAGAACAACATGGCGCTTAAAGACAAGGCAGCAAAAATCGACCTTAGCCATATTGGCTTGTCTTCTGGTAGCCGTGGACAGGGTTCGAAGACGGCCATCGGGATGCACGCGGATGCTCTGTTCCGTGACGAAAAGGTATCGGCGGAAAACGTCGAATTGAAGCAAAAACTGGCCGAGTTTGACGGTGCGACTGCGACACGTCATCTTGATTCAAAGAAGATCAAGCCCAGTAAATGGGCGAATCGAAACGAACTGTCTTACGCGGGGGCTGATTTCGCAAACTTGAAGCAAGAAATCGAATCTGCTGGAGGCAATATTCAACCCATTAAGGTTCGCCCTTCCAAGTTGTCATTGGGCGAATATGAGTTGGTTTTTGGGCATCGCCGACACCGCGCCTGCTTGGAACTTGGTATCGACGTTTTGGCTGTCATTGATGATCTGGACGATACGGAGCTCTTTTGCCAGATGGATCGTGAGAACAGGGCGCGTGCAGCGTTGAGTCCCTGGGAGACTGGGACTACTTACGCCAAGGCACTGGACGATGGGCTTTTCCCTTCTGCTCGCAAATTGTCGGAGGCGGCTTCAATTGACCTCAGCCAATTGGGCAAGGCTCTCGCATTGGCAAGACTGCCGGCGGATGTTATTGCAGCTTTCCCAAGTCCGTTGGAACTTCAATACCGTTGGGCGACCTTACTAACTCCCGCCATTCAGAAGGATCCAGATTTGATACTTGCCCGTGCCAAGGAGCTGCATTCTTCCCAGGAAAAGTTAAGTTCTGCTCAGGTTTTGATGAGGCTCCTAGAAGGGGGTGGAACGGTTCCACCCCCCTCCCCCAAGAAAGTTTCAATCAAGGGAAAAGACGGTCAAACGGGTGAACTCAAGTTAGACGCAGCAAAGAAATCTGCACTCATTAGCCTGGCAAACATTGACCCCAAACGCTTCAATGAAATTGAGAAAGCGGTCAAGGCGTTGTTGAGCTGATTGCTTTTTGACCACTATGCAACAGGGGGGGTGGAACGGTTCCACCCCCCCTTTTTTTTCTCGGGGAATTGTCGCCGCCGCCGCATATTGCATCTTTGACATTCTCTCCAGAAACTCTGTGGATACTCGCAATCCATCAAAGGAGGACTCCGCTATCCAGATCAGAAATTATTCGGAAACATTCTATTAATGGTCCCTTTGCAGGGTCTCTCTTTGGCGCGTACGTGAGATAAATCAGGGGTCGCAATCATCAATTAAATTGTTCCACTTGAGATTGGATAAGCAGCCCAGACAAATCCGATCAAAGTAGGGCAGGGGAGACGGGCGATATTCCCGCCGTGCGAATGAGATTGGATCGGTTGACTCGGGCGTGATCGCAAAGTCGGTTAGCCAGTTATCGGCGTGCAACCATGGATGCGTCTGAATGATTGGACCCAATCGCGGTTTGATTCCAAATTTGCTAAACCAAAATCCAAGTGTCGAAGTGCCATCAGCAACCAATACATCACCTGGACCAGCAAATGGAATCTCAAGTTTGGGATGAGATCAAAAGAGCGGCTACGAGCGGATTCATGACCTCGATTCCATCCTTCATGGGATAGGTCTGCTCGACTGGCGCAACCAACAACTTGCGCATAGCGCCAAGGTCGGCCGATGCCGTGTAAAAGCCTTTGGAAACAGTCGGAGCTGAAGATCGTTTGACCTCGATTACCCATGTCTGACCGCCGCGAAACTCCAAGACCAAGTCAACCTCGGCTCCATTGCTGGTCCGGTAAAAACTGGCTTGTGCGGTAGGTGCTGCATTGATGAGCTGTTCGACGACAAAGCCTTCCCAGCTAGAACCTGCCACAGGGTGACTCAGTACCGCATCGAGACTGTTCAGGCCCAGTAGGGCGCGGACCAGTCCGCTGTCGCGCACAAACACTTTGGGTGAGCGGATCAGTCGCTTACCCACGTTGCCGCTCCAGGCTGGCAGTCGGCGTACCAGCATGAGGTCGCAGAGCAGGTCAATGTAGCGTCCAACGGTCTGACCGTTGATGCCTAGGGCGGCCGCAAGTTTTGACTGATCCAGAAGTTCACCCTGGTTGTGGGCCAGCATGGTCCAAAGGCGGCGCAGCGTGGTTGCAGGAATCCTGGGGCCTAACGCGGGGATGTCCTTTTCCAAATAGGTCGTGATGAAGGCCTCTCGCCAGGCCAGACTTGCGGCGTCATCCTTGGTCGACCATGCCAAGGGGAATCCACCGCGCACCCATAGGGAGTTCAGTTCTGAGGGTTGGACGTACCTTTCAAAGACCTCGCGGGCTTGAAACGCCGTCAATTCAATTTGTGCAACACGGCCCGCCAGGCTCTCACTGGACTGTTGCGGCAGCACGCCCGATGCTGACCCCAACAGCAGAAACTGGCCGCTGCTTTCGCCCAAGCGGCGACGCTGAGCTATGACGCCGCACAGGATGCTGAAGACCCCTGGCATGCGCTGCACCTCATCCAGGATGACAAGTTGGTTGGGGTACGCCATGAAGAAGGCTTCAGGGTCATCAAGCTGGCGTTGGGCGGAGGGAAGCTCAAGATCCAGATAGAGGGCATTGGGTCGACTTTGCTCTTGTGCGAAGGCCAAGATGGTCTTGCCTGTTTGTCGTGGACCTAGGAGAACCACGGCCGCAATCGGGTCCAGAGGCTCCCTCAAACGATAGGACGAGTCTTTCAGGCATCCATGTATTTCAACCACGCTATGGGCAAATTGCATGGGTAATGTCTGCCCATTGGATTGGTGGGCTCTTGGACGCTTCCGACAGCGCGGGCCATGCCATTGGGTAGGGTAGGGCGCAAAGGGCGCTCCAATACGCCTGCTGGCGGCAGGAAAGGCTCTGCATCAGCCCGCATGGTCGTGCAACAACCCAGTGGGCACAGCGGCGTCAATTCGGCTCAACCTGGGCCTATGGCCAACGCCAACATTTCCCGGCAAATTACCGTTGTCCCCGCATTAATATGATTTGAATGCGTCATGATTATCCTTATAATCACGACGTGATAAAAATAGTTCTAAAAGGGCTGTTTCCACTTGTACGCGTCTATTTGCCTAAAAGACTACCTGGCCGTGGCCTAAGTCACTACCCACATGTACGAAGGAAACACCGGGCCATTTGAGGGGTGCCATTGCGTCGAAGCACCGCAGGCCCAGCATTGACGAGGACACCATGGACCAATTCTGTTCTTCATGTAACCCGAACCCGTGCCAAGCTGAACTTAGGCACTCAACGCTAATATGTTGAACCGTGCAATTCGGACCACTGAACGCGTAGTGGTTCGTCATCGTGCACCCCCCAACGAAGGAACCATGAATGGAGCAACAGTCAAAACACCAGGCAACCTTGCATATCGGTCCAGGCCCTGTTTCGCTCGAAGAAATGCATGACTTGACGGATGTGTTCATGAGCGCAATACATGCCTCTTTTGCAGGACGCAAGATTGACGGGCGTGCGCTAGCTGGTTCGTTGGTCAGTGCTGGTCTGGGTGTGTTGAAAGATCTCGGTGTTGAAGATCCAAGGGGCGCCGCCCATGCCTTCGTAGATGCTGTGGAGCTGGCGGACATTCAGCCCTTTGAACGGGCGAACCACAGTTGAGTTGCAGGGACTTGGCTGCTGCATTTCGCTGTGAAAGCAAGAACAATGTACTGGCAACTTCCAATCCCGGAGTCTGGGGAAATGAAGGCGCTACATCCAGAACGCTGAACTTCAGGGGTCTGCACAAGCTGCCGAGAGAAGCACACCCCACGGGCGTGCAGGGAACCTGAGCAATTGGCAGCAGGGTTGGTAGATGAAGACTGTTGCAAGTGAATGGTATTAAGCACTACATGTAAGCGAATAAATAATAATAGCGCTTACACATAGTGTTTTAAAATGCTGCAGCTTGACGGGGAGCAACTGAACCTTCACAATCAAGGCATTCAATGCCACGTCACTTAGTCGCTTACATGGACGCCCCTAATCGCAATAAAAGCTCATACAGGAGCGCTAACTCAGAGGCTACTTCAGTGCCAACGCCTGTTTCACGCGCGTTGCTAAAACTGGGTCAGGACCTCTCGTTGGCCCGTCGCCGGCGGATGTTGACCCAGGAGTCCATGGCAGAGCGCATTCAGACGTCGGTTGCGACGCTACGTCGCCTGGAGAAGGGAGACCCCCGCATCTCTATTGGCGTCATCGCGCAGGCGTTCCTGGTTCTTGGCGAGCTCAATAAAATCACCGGACTACTGGATACGGCCACCGATGAAATCGGTCTGTCGCTGATGAACGAGCAGTTACCGCAACGTGTGCGCAACAAAAAGCGCACGGACACTTCGGGAGCGCTTTAATCCATGGCCCCCCAAAAAAAGTCGGTAGACGTGGCGTTGGGGCAGGGTGCCATCCCACTGGGCGCGCTGACCTATGCCAAGGACGGGCGCCGCGAGCACTCGACGTTTGCGTATGACACCGACTGGCTGAGCAACGCCAAAGCCAGGTTTGTGATTTCGCCCGACCTGCCTTTGGTTGCCGGCAACCAGTTTCGCAAGGCACCCTCCAAGGAAGACTCCATCTTCCACTTTGCCTTTGCCGACACCGAGCCCGACGGCTGGGGTTGCAGGGTCATTGCACGCGACCATGCCAAGCGCCGCAGAGCAGCCCAGGCCAAAAGCAGCCATGTGCTACCCGTCGAACTCAGTGAAATCGACTACCTGCTGGGGGTCGATGACATCAGTCGCATCGGCGCACTCCGGCTACTGGACCCGGACAGTGGAGTCTTTCTCCGAGCCATAGAAGAGGACCAGCGCGCAACCCCTCCCTTGTTGGAGTTGGCACAGCTGATGGCTGCATCGCGCGCGGTGGAACTGAACAAGGAAACTGCGGCAGATCTGCGCTACCTGCGCGGCAGAGGCACTTCGGTCGGAGGCATGCGGCCCAAGTGCACGGTTGTGGATGACGATGGGCACCTGGCCATTGGCAAGTTTCCCAGCGTCAAGGATGACCGTTGCGTGACGCGGGGCGAGGTCCTGGCACTTCACCTGGCTGCCAAGGCGGGCATCTCGGTTGCGGCGTCCCGGGTGGTGATGTCCGATGACATTCCTGTGGCACTGATCCGCCGATTCGACCGTGTGTCCGGCGGGCGCATTCCGTATTTGTCTGCCGGGTCGATGATGCAGGCGTCCAGGCAGGACGATCATGCCTACACGCAGATTGCGGACACCATCATCGCAAACAGTGTTGATCCCATGCGAGACCTGGAGGAGCTGTGGCGCCGCCTGGCCTTCAACCTGCTCATCACCAATGTCGACGACCATGTGCAGAACCATGGATTCCTCCACGTCGCGCATGGACAGTGGAGATTGGCCCCCGCCTTCGACATCAATCCCTTTCCGGACAAGGACCAGGAACTCAAGCTTTGGCTGGATGAGAGTTATGGACCGGTCGACTCGATTGCAGCGGTGGTACAGGCCGCAGGGTATTTCCGGCTGGATGCCTCTGCCGTCCAGCGTGTACTGGGCAAGGTGCACAAGGCAATCCAAAATTGGAAATCCGTGGCAAAACTGACCGATGTCGGCATGTCAGAGCGGGACATCGAGGACTTTGCCCCTGCCTTCGAAAACGAACAGATGCGTATCGCGAAGGCGCTGCTGAAATGAACGCCACAACCGAGTCGTCGATCACGCCGTTGTTCCACAGCGGATTAACGACGCGGCGCAAAGCTGGCCGTCCCAAAGGCTCCAAGGCCCAGGTCGTCCAGGATGCCCGAGCCTTGGGCGTGCACCACTTCGCTTTCGTGCGCTCCAGCATCTTGGGGTTGGACCTGGCGGAGTCCTTTGCTCGCTACATGGCCTGGGCGGAGACGACAACGGATCTGCGCTATGTACAAAACCGCCGTGAGGCCCTTCTCAAGAGAATCATCGAAGCCGGGCGCCAACATGACGCAACGTTACCGTCGTACTCCAAGATCACCCACTTGCTGGACCTGCTGCGCAGTGATGCCGCACCACCCAAGGCGGTAGACCTTCCCAGCCTGGACGAATGGATAGCGTCCGAAGGCATGGACCCGGAAGGGTGGTCTGAGGCCGAGTTGTTGGCCGAGTACAAGGCCCACTTCGGTCTGGACAATGCCGACGCCATCGAGGCCGCCGCTGCATTCAAAGATCCGGTGGGAGAGCGGGTGAGGGCGCTCAACTATCTGGAGACCGTGCTTTCGGTCATCCCCACTGCTACCGATCGACTGGAATCCTGGTTTGCACGCCCGGTGGTGAAGTGCCTGCGCAACATGGGCATCATCACGCTGGGCGACCTGGTGCGCTTCATCAACGCCTATGGCCACCGCTGGTATTCCACCATCAAAGGGTTTGGTGCGCAGCGCGCCAAACAGGTTCTGCATTGGCTGATTCTGGAGCAGGACCACTTGAACCTGCCGGTGTCTGCGAGTGTGCACGAGCCCAAGTCCAAACGGGAGTTGCGTGTGGCATCTCTGTTGCCTTCGGTGGGCCAGGACTCTTTGGCCGTGCGCCAGTTTGGAGCCGGGACGCTGGTGGCCAGTGCCATCCAGCGCATGCAAGCCACGCCGGGCTTGGCAGGAGGGCAAGGGGACTTCCGCTCCCACATGGCCAATACGCTGGGTGCCAAGAATGATCTGGAGGCGGTGAGCGCCTGGCTATCCCGGTACAACGAGAAACCGTCGACTCAGCGCAGCTACCGCAAGGAGACTGAGCGCTTTTTGCTGTGGTGTGCCCAGGAGCTCAAGAAGCCGCTGTCCAGCGTGAACTCACCCGATTGCCAGAAGTACCGGGAATTCCTGCGGGCCGTACCGGCCACCTGGGTCCAGCACCGACCGCTCAAGCGCACCGACCCGGGCTGGCGGGCCTTTCGCAGCCAACCCAGCGCCGCCTCCCAAAAGCAGGCACTTGTGATTCTGCAGACGCTGTTTGGCGGTCTGGTCGATGCGGGCTACCTGGTGGCCAACCCCATGCGGTCGCTGATGAAGGGCTTTGACCTGCCGGCCTCCAGGATGGATATCCGACGCTCCTTCACCGAGGCCGAATGGGTGCATGTACTGACCTGCGTTGATGCGCAACCGGTAGGTCCGGAACGTTTGCGCCTGAAATGCGTCCTGGAGCTACTCGTCACGTCCGGCATTCGGCTGGATGAGCTGGCCAAGGCCCGGCACAAGGACCTGCGCATTGAAGTGCTGCCGGACTTGCCGGAAACCTGGATCCTGACCGTTACCGGAAAGCGCAACAAGACCCGTGAGGTTCCGCTCAATCCGGATGTGGTCAAGCTCTTGGGCTTGCATGGTGGTGAGTTCCGGGAAGAAGACAAGGGCGCGGCGGACAAGGACAACCTGCCGCTGATTCGTACCCTGGGTGCGTCGGTGCCGCGATGGAGCAAAGGGGTGGGTGGTGAACTCGTCACGACCGCGGTAACCGCGCATGCGGGTTCAGCCCTATCTGCCTCCGGCATCTATGCCGTGCTCAAACGCTTCTTCCGCCAAGCCGCCAAGTCAGCTGCAGCAGCAGGGCTGGATGAGCGGAGGTTTGAGAAGGCCAGCACGCATTGGATGCGCCATACTTTTGTGCGCCAGGCGCTGGTCGATGGAGTGCCGATTGAGGTGGCCAGTGAGTTGGCGGGGCATGCCAGTATCGACACGACGTCCATTTATTCGACGCAGGAGCTTGCGCGCAAGATCAAGGCGGTGCAGGGGATGAAGCGAAGAGTCGCGGCTTGAATGCCAGTCGAGCAGGTGTTTTCACAAACCCGAATATTGGAGCTCCATATGCTCACGCATTGCACCATTCGATCAGACCCTTTCGAATCCAAAAATGGCATCTGCACGTCTTTTGCTGATGAATAGACGGCGAAACCGTAGGTCGCTGCCAAAAGTCTTGATCAACTTCCCAGCGTGGACGACGCTCGGGGTTCAATGACAGCGATATCTGCACACCGCATCCGCCTGGGCAACTCAAGCATGCCCATTTCTTGACGCCGCCGTCTATCACCAGCCACAGTTCACCCGCCGGAATCTCGGTCTTGCCCGGATGTCGATCCACTCGTTTCACGAGAAAGTTGAAGTCCAGAAGGCCGAGGCGGCGTAGCATCAATGCGAAAAGAAGTTTCATATAGTCAACCGATCACGCCAAGAAAGGGATTCACATCACCACGGCCCCAGGTGGCCTCGGTTCCACACACAGGGCAGGTAGAAACTGGACGGCAGGTCATGGCACGATCCTCCACACGGTCGAATCGGCGAATGCGGTTGTGCACCATGCCGCCTTGACCGCGGAAACCTGTCAAACCCTGGATTAACTCATCCACCGCAGCGCAAGCAATGCTAGTGGTAAACGTGACCACTGCTGGCGCCGGGTCGCCTCCACCCTCCACATACGCTTCAGCCTTGCGGCGTTCAAACTCCGCTGGATCGCTGCGCTGCAAACCTTCGGCTGCAGCACGCTGGGTGTTGATGACGCCGAGGCACATCAGGCACGGGTTCCCCGGCCTAATTGTCGTGATGCGGCCTGTCATGTCATAGTCCACACCGCTTTTGGCCGACCGCATGCGCAA
>Ga0066477_1000348_pt1 | contig 14830 bp, 14 predicted proteins | sample LakWasM115_HOW13_2_FD_59554 | JGI IMG/M metagenome (GOLD analysis project Ga0066477, IMG submission 59554) | Freshwater sediment methanotrophic microbial communities from Lake Washington under simulated oxygen tension - Sediment Metagenome 115_HOW13 | ecosystem: Environmental > Aquatic >...
GGCCGCTGCGGGTGACGATGAAGTGATCCAGCACACGCACATCCACCAAGGACAGGGCGGACTGCAACGTCTTGGTGAGGGTGATGTCGGCGGTAGACGGATCCGGTGAGCCACTGGGATGGTTGTGGGCCAGGATCACGCCGTTGGCCTGACGGGCCAGGGACTCGATCACAACCTCTCGGGGGTAGACCGAGGTCTGGGTCAGTGAGCCCCGGAACATCTCCAGGGCATCAATGACCTGGTTCTGGGAATCCAGGAACACCACGGTGAACACCTCATGCGGACGATCCGCCAGCAGCACCTGCAGGAAATCCCGAACGGCACATGGGCCGTGAAGGAAGTAGCTGTGCCGCACCGAACGCTCCAAATGGGCCAGTGCTTCTTGAACCACAGGGGCTCGGGAATAGCCGGCCAGGCCAGAGCAGACCACCCCTGAATCCGCAGCGGAATCAGCAGCGCGGCCAATAGCCGCGGCAGGCGAAGCGCCATCAACAGAACAGATCATGAAAACCTCCTTGGCCCCAGGCCAAAGCAGTGCGAGAACAATGGAAGAAACCCCCAACCCCAGACGGCATAAGGCCCCGGGTACCCAAGGGCACACGGGGCCAAACAACGAATGAGCGCTGGGGTATGGTTCAGCGAAATCCGAGCAATAGATGTCCGAATTGGGCTGAATCGGGCGAGTGGTGGGGAGTCAATAGCTTCGGCTGGCGCTGAAGCGATGACCACACTCAAGGCAGCGGCGGTTGTGCAGCAGGTGCTCGTCGATGGATTCACCCAGACGGGCGCCCACGGCACAGCCGGTGGTGGCGCCAACCAGTGCGCCCAGGATCAGTTGACCCAGAGGACTGGACGAAGAGTTGGAACCTGCCAGGGCCGACACATCCCAACCAGAGCCACCTGAGGTGGCAGCACCCAGGCCGACGGATCCAGCGGCGACGCCGGCCATTAGACCAATGGCGCAACCAGTCTTGCGACCCCAGGCGAGTTCGATGGTTTGTTCGCTTTGGCAGCGAGGGCATTCAACTCGCATGGCCAGCATGGGGGCAATGAGGGTTGGTGGAGCAACGGGGGCTGGCTTGCGACATGCGCTGAACAGCCATTGCCGTGAGTGCGCCCAGGGCGAACACCACGACGAAGGCGGACAGGCAGTCCATGGGGGAGGGAGTTGGAAGCATCAGATATTTCTCCTGAGGTGAGGGACAAAAGAAACCCCGCTGGGCAGGGAGCCGAGCGGGGTTTGGTGCTGAGCAGCAGACCAGAATGAGGCCTGTTTGAGTCAGCGCAGGAGGGGGATATGTGATTGAAAAAAACTGGGATTGATCCCCCCAAAGTTCGGGAATCCTGGGCATGTACAACTGCCAGGTGAGCTACGGGTAGAGTGGGGTGCAGATGGCGTGGAACTGCGTCATCCGCCCGATACCTCGTCGCTGACGCTCGACAGCCTCGTGGGCGCCGACCTCGCGGGCTATGCCTGGCTGGTGGATGACATGGACCGGCATTGGGCGCGCATCCCGGCTGGGGCGGCGCTGACCACGATGCTGGGCGTGGGTGCCAAGTTGGCCGCGCCCGAGAACCGGTAGGATGGGAATCGCATCGTCATTGCCGGGCGCCATAGAGTGTAGGACAGCGTGAATCAGATCGGGCAGGAGATTACCCGGCGCAACATGAACCTGCAGCCCACACTCACGGCGCGGCCGGTGCGGGACATATTGAACCGGGACCTGGTGCTACAGCCTTACCAGCCGATGTCCTTCAACCGTGGAGTTGCGAAATGAACGGGGCCAGGAAGCTGCGGTTAGGGCCGCTACCCAAGGCCGAGAGTACGAAGGTTACGTTCTCTTGTCCGAGCAGTCTGAAGTATGAGCTTGGCCGCTATGCCGCGCTGCACGCGCAGACCTATGGCGAATCGGTTGATGCGGTCACTCTGAACCCGCACATGCTGGAAGCGTCATGGTTGGAGATCGGGGACTCACGAAAAAGGGGTGCGCAAGCAATCAAGTAGCCGAGACGGTCTCGCGACGGACTGAGTTCACCAGGCACCCTCATGAGGGTATTGAGGGGCGACGACTGTTGTTGCCAGGGAGTGTGATTGCGAGCCTGAGTAAGTCCGCCCCTCACCGGCCCCGCCCATGTCTAGCAAAATTCCGGGCACGCCACGCTAGAAGTTGCACCATTCTTCGAAGCGCCATTCGCCTTGGATTGGTTGCGAATTCGGCAGAAAGATCCGCCAGACGATTGGTAGTCCGTGAACTTGGCGCCAGATGGCGTGGTCGATCTCCACGACAATGGCGGGGTGCTTTTCGGGGGCCACCAGCGTATGAGTTTGGCCCGGATGAAGGGGATGGCGGCGCTGCTCTTCATCGGGGTCTCCTCGCGTAATCCTGAGAAAGCGTCGGTCTCCAAGGCCACGAGCGATGCTCATTTTGTCGCCCCAGTTTTCTACGAGCGCTGCCAGAAGTGGACGCCCGTCGGGGTCACGCGTGTCGCGAATGACCTCGTGCGGAATGTCCATCTCAAACTGCCAGTTATCGAGAGTGACCTGACCCACGTTGGTGATCAAGATTTCAAGTTCCTTGCGGTGCAGTTCTCCATTGCTCTCTATATTGACTAGCCTGGGGTTGACGCGCACTTCTGGACGAAGCCGACGATTCATGACATCACGGATCTGAAAATCGACCATCGGCTCGGTGCTTCGACCTGCACGTTGGTAGTACCGACGATCGAGGAGGCTCTGATGTGCCGTCGATGAAGCTTCGATCTCAATAGCGATTACCCGACCTCCAACCACAGCGAGTTCCGTGATCTCGAACCGGCTTAGCGGGGGGCTTGTGTTACTTCGGAGGACATTGGTGAGCCAGTCGGCTCCAACACCTGGGGCGGTAACGGGAGAGAGCGACGCCGCAGCGGGTACGCCCTCGATATCTTCTTCGGCAATCCCATAAAGTATCGTCCCACCACCTGCGTTCGCGAAACCGGTGCAGTCCTTTACCAATTCCTGCCTTGACCCATTCGCTGGCACCAATGCTGCACCGCGCTTGAACTCCAGGTAGAGCCCTTCCTGCATGTGGTCGTCAAGAACCTGCTGAAGTTGTGCTGCGGTATAAGTCATTTTAAAAGTGTATCGGAGAGGTCGGGTCCTTCAGGAGGCCCAGAGTTTCTTGAACTCGCGGCGCAGCAGCGCGACGACCTCGGCGAGATCCAGGGCCTCGGAAGGCGGGTATCCTGTCGAAAACAAGGCGTAACGACGGACGCATGGTGCGGGAATGTTATTGCTTAACTAGGAGGAGGGCGCATGACACTGTTTTTCACTGTGCTGCCAAATGGCAGACGTGTGCCCGCAGGGGCTCGCTCACAGGCGTTCCTGCTAATCGACGACTGGGACGACTGGTTCACCTACAACACGATGTACTCGTTGATAGTCTACGACGCGCGCGGCGATGAGTTTCATGCGGGTGCTTTGAAGATCGGTCAATTTCAGATGCAGGATGGTCAGCGGCGCCCGACTATCCCCGATAAGTTCGATGAGTTGGGCGAGGAGTTCTTTTCGCTGGGTCAGGACGACAGCTACTACGAGAAACTCAACGAGTTAGGGCCGGAGCTTCGGGATCAAATTCTCCGCGGCCTGCGCGACGTAGCGATTGACCAAGAACGTTTTGGGCGGGCACTTGACGAAAAAGTCACGGGCATCTCATTGCTGAGATCGGTCCCCAAGAAGACGGTCGAGACACAGTACTCACGACTTGCGCGAGGTGGCGCGCGCCTCTCTCGCTACGAGTTCACCTACACAGCCCCGAAAGCAGGAAGGTCGAAAACCAAGCCGGTGACATTGTCCTTCGTGGTGGAGCCCGCATCCATGCCGCCGACCAATATCCACGTCCTGATCGGTCGAAACGGCGTGGGCAAGACCCATTTGCTGAACCACATGTCTCGTTCTTTGGCCGACAAGCGCGCTGATGCAGCAGAGGTCGGATCCTTCACCGTGGTGAGCGACGACAACGAGGACGATGACGGAGACCTGTTTGCCAATCTCGTTTCTGTCACCTTCAGCGCCTTTGATCCATTCGAACCACTACCGAACCGGCGTGACAAGTCCGAGGGAATGCCGTGTGCCTATATCGGGCTCAAACGGTCGGGTACCACCCAGGACGGCAAACCACTCGCTCCGAAATCGCCGGAGCGTTTGTCCATTGAGTTCGGTAGCAGTGTTCTCCTTTGCAGTAACGGCGCGCGTCTTGTGCGATGGCGACGGGCGCTGGAGACACTTGAAGCGGATCCGATTTTTCGCACTGCGGATGTAGCAAGTTTGGCAGAAGAGGGGATTGAGGACGACGAACTCAAAGCCAAGGCCAAGAAGCTTTTTGCTGGACTCAGTTCAGGCCACAAGATCGTGCTGCTGACCATCACGAAACTCGTTGAAACTGTGGAGGAACGGACGCTCGTGTTGCTGGACGAGCCAGAGGCGCATCTTCATCCCCCCTTGCTGTCGGCATTCGTCCGCGCGCTATCGGACCTCCTAGTCAATCGCAACGGTGTGGCCATCATCGCCACTCACTCGCCGGTCGTGCTCCAGGAGGTTCCTCGGAGTTGCGCCTGGAAGATACAGCGCAGCGGTCGCAGCGTAGAGGCAGAGCGGCCAGAAGGCGAGACCTTCGGCGAAAACGTCGGTGTCCTCACGCGGGAGGTTTTTGGACTCGAAGTCACGGATGCCGGATTCCACCAATTGCTTCGAGCCGCGGTTGCAGATGACGATGATTTTCGCGCAGTGCTGGGAAAATTCGACAGCGAGCTAGGCGGAGAGGCACGTGCCCTTGTCAGGGCGCTCATTGCCAACCGGGGCCAGCGACGAGGCGACATCGAATGATCAAAATTGATCGTCCAACCCTCGACGCAGAGGATGTATTTGCGGCTTGCATCAGCCGCATCAAGGATCAAGGTCTGAAGCAGCGCATGACGGACGTGACAAATGACATCGTGGATGCATCCGAAGAGTTCGATGACGCGGCTGCGCACAACCGTCTTCATCAGATCGCGCGGCAAGCCATGGTTGGCGGTCTGGTCACCAAAGCCGAAATGGAAGCCGTCTATACGAATCGGATGGCGAAGAAGGGCGCGCCTGGTAGGGATGCCTACGACACGCTCTTCATGTCAGCACCTCAAGGCAAATGCCCGCTCTGCGGCCACCGAGCGGTGTCAACGCTTGATCACCACCTGCCTAAAGCTCACTATCCGGCGCTGGCCGTCGCACCTCTCAATTTAGTGCCGGCCTGCGGCGACTGCAACAAGGCGAAGCTGGCTAGCCTACCGACCACCGCAAGCGAAGAGACTCTGCATCCCTACTTCGACGATGTTGCCGGCGATCGTTGGCTGTACGCCGAGGTTGTCGAGGAGGATCCTGCCGCGCTTCGCTTCTTCGTCAATGCACCCGTGTACTGGGGTGCGGTCCTTTCCGCCCGGCTTGATCTGCATTTCCGTACCCTGGGGCTAGCAAAGCTCTACGCCTCAGAAGCGGCTGATGAACTACTCAACATTCGCCATCAACTTCAGATCATCTACGCCGCTGGTGGAGCCGCGATGGTCCGTGCCGAGATGGAGGAGCGTCGCCAGAGCGCCAGCGCAGTTCGTGTTAACGGCTGGCGGACCATCACCTTCGAGGCTTTTGCGGAGAGTGACTGGTTTTGTAACGGCGGATTCGGCTGAGGGTGCCCGAGAGGCAGGCGTCATGGAGATGAAGGCTTTCTCACCGAAGCGCGGTTACCGGCGGCCTAAAGGGTGAGCCCGTCTGGTCGGATAGCTGTCAGGGACTGCTGCTCCACGCTTCCAGTTGCACTGCTAAGTGCAGTACATTTAAGTCTTTCTATCCCGGCTCACAGCATCATCAGACTATGGTCACCACGCGCCGTCCAAAGGTCAAGACCGCCACGCTCACGGTCCGACTCGACCCTAAGATTAAAGCCGCAGCTGAAGCTGCGGCAGAGCACGAGCACCGTAGCTTGACCAGCTTTCTGGAGGTACTCATCGTCAACCATTGCCGGACGCTGGAACTGAGCACCGAACACTATGCTAAGGAATCTCGCCAATGACCAAGACGCCCCAGACGGCGCGTAAACGCCCAGCCGCCAAGAGCGCTGTCATCCAGGACATCCGCTTCTATCGCGCCAATGAGAAGCCGTACGGTGCATTCAGCAACCTGTTCAAGCGGCCGATTGAATTTGAAGGGGAGGTGTATCCCACCTCGGAACACGCGTACCAAGCTGGCAAGGCGGTCAAGCCCGCTGTGCGCCAATGGATTCTGAGCGCCCCGACGCCTGCCCTGGCGGCGATGGCTGCGCACGGCCTGTATGTGTGGGACGTGGTACCTGATTGGGCGCAGATCAAATTCGACCGTATGCGAGCCGTGTTGCGTGCGAAATTCGATCAGCACACGGATTTGCGAGAGCTTTTGCTGTCCACTGGTGAGGCCAGATTGGTAGAGGCCGGGACCGTCAACAATGCAGTGAATCGACTCTGGGGCGAGGTGGATGGTAAGGGCGAGAACATGCTGGGGGTGATGCTGATGGAGCTTCGAATGGAGTACGCGAAGCAGCGTCCGCCCAGCGTCTTTGCCGCTAAGAAGACGGCGGTACCCAAGAAGGCCTCGGCAGGTCCAAAGGCGGTGTCCAAGCGGGTGAACGTGATCGTATGAAAGCTTCCGAGATGCTACCTGCGCCCAACAATTACGAGGGCGAACTTGAGCAGTTGGGCAATAGCTACTCGGCAGCATGCACTGCCGACATTGAGGCGTTGAAGCTCGCAATTGCAAGTACGGCCGAGGCCAGCATGATCGGCGTTGGCTCGGGAGGATCGTTTACTGTCGCCTCCTTGCTCTGCAGCCTCCACGAGGCGTACACCGGTCGAGTCTCTCGACCCTCAACTCCACTGGAGATCATCTGCACACCTGCGCTGGCTTCTTCGAGCCCGGTTTTCCTCGTATCCGCGGAAGGCAAGAACCCTGACATCGTAGAAGCGCTCGAACGGGCGCGCCGGTTTAGCTCGCGAACGGTGCACGTCTTAACTAACCGCCAGGACAGTCCTTTGATGACGCACGTCCAGTCGCTGCCGGGCGTGAAGCCCTACGTTTTCGAACTGGCGAAGAAGGATGGGTATCTGGCTACCAACAGTTTGCTGCTCGACGCAGTTCTGGTGGCACGGGCTTACGGCGAACTCAACGGCCTCCGCCAGCCGATGCCGCCCGACATCAGCGCATTGCGGGTGGGCGACCAAAGCGTTCAAGAGTGGCTGTTGGCGGCCCAGCCCTTTATCGCCGAGGCTGTGCAGCGTGGCGTTCTTACCGTCGTCTATTCGCCTTTGCTGCGGGCCATCGCCACCGACCTGGAGTCGAAGCTTTCTGAGGGAGCGCTTCTGCACATTCAATTGGCCGATCTGCGTTCCTATGCCCACGGTCGACACTTGTGGCTCGCGCAGCGCCCGAAGGACTGCGCCATCCTTGCTCTGGTCGAGCCGTCGCTGGACAAACTGTGGGATGGAATGCGCAGCAAGTTCCCCAGTGGCATTCCGACACTGACGATGTCTTTGTCCGGAGCCGATCCGGTTCACCTGATTGCTGGCCTGGTTGCGCAGATGCACTTGGTGGCTTCAGTAGGGCGCCTACTTGGCACTGACCCCGGTCGCCCCGAAGTACCAACGTACGGACGAGAGATTCACTACGCGAATCTGCGAGACGTGATCCCGTTGCCGATGCTAGCGGGCCCCGCTGAGGAACAGTCCAAGTACGAGGTGCTCGGTGCCCATTGGCCTTCGCCGCGGGACCATGGCACGATGCGCCGTGCGGCCCGTGCTTTTGCAGACACGATTCGCACTCAGCGTATCAAGGCCGTTGTGTTCGACTACGACGGCACGCTGTGCAACTCGCAAAGCAAAGACGGCCCCCCGCCGCCCAGCGTTGTGGAGCATCTCGTTCGGTTGGCTCGGGCCGGCATTGTCGTCGGTATTGCTTCGGGACGGGGCGGTTCGATCCAGTCTTGTTTGCAAGACGTCATGCCGCAAGACGTCCTGCCCAAGATCAGGCTCGGCCTGTATAACGGAGGCTGGATCGCCGCGGCGGATGTCCCGCCGAAGCCGGCAGCGGAAACCAGCGAGTTTCTTAGTCACGTGACGCGCATTGTCGTGCGCTTGAAGTCCCAGGGTGTCCCGATCCTGGCTCACCGCACCACTCATCCCTTTCAGGTCAGTGTTCGCTTCCGCGAAGGTCTGGCGACCGACGGCATGTGGTTTGTGATTGCCGACGCGCTGCGTCAAGCGGGTCTCGATCTCTCGACCATGGTTCGCAGCAAGCACTCCGTGGACATCCTTGCCAAGGGTGTAAGCAAGTCCGCTCTTGTGGCTGACATCATCCAAAAGGACAAGGTCGACCCCTATGAAATTCTGACGATGGGTGATCAGGGGGCGTGGCCGGGCAACGATGCCGCACTGCTTGAGCACCGGTACTCGCTGAGTGTGGACATGCCGTCGCGCCGCTTGGACCGGGCTTGGAAGCTTGCGCCAGCCGAGAAGCGCGACGTTGATGCAACGTTGTGGTACCTGGAGCGGATGGTGCTTGAGGAGGGCGGTGTGTTTCGCTTGGTCTTCCTGGATGCAGCTGACAGCGGGGGAGGCCAAGATGCGTGATCAGAACGCCGCAAAACTGCTTGCAAAGGTGATGGGCTGGCAGGATTTGGAAACCGTGCCTCAAGTATTGCCGACCCTGCAACTGTTGGCTGATTTCAAATACGACCACTACCAGCGATTTGAGCCAGGACGCCGATTCATTGAAAGCCTTGCGTTGTGGCTCCACCAGTTTGAGCAGCAAGACCGGGAGACCGCCTTGCGGCTGGTCTTGGATCACCTAGTCTTCATCTCCGACGATGAATTCTCCCATCTAGTTCGCACTGCCTACCGTGACTGGATCGTTCAAGAACGCATGCGTTTGGTATCCGAGGAACACGAGATCCCGTCGTTCAGGGTTCAGGAAATCGCTGACCATCGGCGCTTCGAGCAACTGCGTCTGACGTCGCTCTATCTCGGCCTGAGCGACGGTGCGCGCACCAACGAGTTGCGGCGCGCCAGCAATGGCGAGATCGGCAACGAGCAGATCTGGCAGGCCTATGAACTTGGCGACGAGAAGGCCGAAGACATGCTTGAGGACCTCGGTGCGTCGCTGCAGGGCGCTGGCTTCGCATCCGAGGACCCGCGCTTCAATCTGATCTGGCTTTTGGATGATTTCTCTGGAAGTGGCAACACATACATCCGCTATGACACTGCCTCCCGCCGGTTTAAGGGAAAGCTGCCCAAGATCTATCAGCGGCTTCACCAGCGTGGCATGGTCGATCCTTCGCACTACGAAGTGTTCTTGATGCTGTATACCGCAACGCGCCAGGCTATCGACCATATTGAATATTGGTCGGAGCGGTTCACGACTGACCATGGCTACAAGCCACTCCAGGTGCGCGTCCTGTGTCCGATCGAGCCTGAAGTCTCACTCACGTTCAATAGCAGTCCGGAGATGAAGGCCCTGCTAGCCAATACGGCCTACAGCACCAGCAGCGTGGTCGATAAGCACTTCCTTGTCGGGGGAACCAACGATGCGAGTCTGGGCTTTGCTGGGTGCGCATTGCCGGTGGTGTTGGGCCACAACACGCCGAACAACTCGGTGTTCTTGTTGTGGGGGCCTGAGCAGTTCAAGCCGCACGGGCTATTCCCCCGCGTCAGCCGTCATCGGGAGTTCTGATGGCCTATAACACCAATCCCTTTTTGGAGCGCATGTCAGAACGCACGACCTCCGACACGGAGTTCGTTCGCCTGTTCTCGCCGAAGATTCTCGAGAAACTGGCAGAAGATGCCTTTGACGGGGCCGTGCACGTGTTCCGTAGCTCGCCGGGCGCCGGCAAGACGACGCTTCTGCGTGCGTTCACGCCGCCGGCGCTGCGCGCCTTCTGGCATTCGCGCAATCGTCCGGAACTGTCCGAGTCGTTTCAGAAACTGCTCAACCGCGGGTTGCTGACCGAAGGCGAGAGCCCGCAACTGCTGGGTGTTTATCTCAGTTGCGCGTCCGGATATTCTGATCTGCCATCCAGCGAAGGCTTGCAGCAGGAGGGGCTTTTCCGCGCGCTGCTGGATTGTCGGATCGTTCTGCGCACGCTGCGCAGCTTGGGTGCGCTGCTGGGCTTCAGCGCCCCAGAGCAGTTGGCGGAAGTGTCGCTCGACCATTCAGCGCTGCCCGACCTGCAGGGCATTCCGGTAATCACGAACGCATTGGAACTGGCGACTTGGGCCGAAGAACACGAGCAGCAAGTTTATGCCCAGCTCGACACGTTCATGGGGCCGGTTAACGCAGCGCTGCCTACCCAAGTTCGATTTGAGGGGGTAATGTGGTTGCAGTCGATTGTCTTCACCCACGAGGGGCGCACTGTCGGCGGCAAGAGACTTCTGATGGTCGACGACATGCACAAGCTTCGCCGCAAGCAGCGAGCGCTTTTGGTAGACGAATTGACGGTGATGCGTCCGTCCATCCCCATCTGGTTGGCCGAGCGCACCGTCGCTCTGGGAACCGAGTTGTTGTCGCAAGGAGCCCGCGAAGGCCGAGATCTGCGTGAGTACAACCTTGACCGTTCGTGGAGCGATGCCAAGGGGATGAACCAGTTCGTCTCCTATGCGCAGAACATCCTAGATCGGCGTATGAAAAACCAGGACGCAGTGCCAGTGGGGTCGTTCACCCAATGCCTGCGGGACGAGCTGGTCAGCAGCGAAGTAAGAAGCCAGGTTGCCGACGGCATCGAGCGCTTCCGTAACGAGATGGAGCGCCATCAATCGCAACAGAGGTACGCCCAGTGGCTGGCGCGAGCCGACCAATACACTGCCGATCAGAACTTGGAGTCTCTATTGGAGCTCTATGTCACGCGAATCCTTCTGGTGCGCGATGCGTCAAAACGTCAGTTATCCCTAGATCTGATCTTGACTGAGGAAGAGCTGGAGGAGCGTGACAGTTCTCAGGTCCGCAGCGCCGCGGAGCTGTTCATGCATGAAGAGCTGGGCATCCCGTATTACTTTGGATTCGACCGGTTGTGCGTGATGGCCACGACCAACGTTGAAGAACTGCTGGCGCTCGCCGCAGCACTTTATGTTGGTCTTCAGGCAAAGCAGGTTCTTCGCAAGTCCGAACCTATCCTCTCGCCATTGGAACAGGACAAGCTTCTTCGCGAGGCTGCCGGCCGCAAGCGCGACTTCATTCCCAAATCGCATACCGAAGGCACCCGAGCCCAGCGACTGCTCGATTCCATCGGCGCGTTTTGTTATGACCAAACATTTGCGCCAAATGCGCCTTATGCCCCCGGTGTGACAGGGGTGCGGCTTTCGCGTGCTGAGTTGGCCAAACTGATCGCACCTGGTGCCTTCGGGACATCAGGAGTGGCCCTGCAACGCGTATTGGCCGAATGCGTAGCGGAGAACTTGCTGGTGCAAAGAGAGAGCCAAGCCACGGGGTCGCGCGACAGCGGGACCATCCTTTACCTTAATCGATCGCTGTGTGCCCATTACGGCCTTCCTCTGCAGATGGGTGGATGGCGCGACGTTTCCGTGGGTGAGCTTATGAAGTGGATGGAACGCCGGCTCACGCCCGGTCGTAAGAACCTGGAGGCAAGCTAGTATGCTTTGGGATCACTACGTTTTTCGCCGCGGCGATGGTGTTCACGAATTGTGGGACGATCTGCTGAAGAACCGGTCGGTTAAATTACTGTACATCGCTGGCCGAGGCTTCGACGTGCGTGCGCAGTCTGTAATGCGCGAATTCGTGGCGGGGCAGCAAGGCGCGGGAAGGAAGACTGTGAGCGCCAAGCTGCTGCTGCTGGATTTCCAGGGCTACGAGTTGGACAACGACATCGAGACGCTCACGCGGGAAAACGCAGCTGCTCTGGAGGCGGCGTTTTCCCCTCTGGGCGAAACGGCCACGGTGACAGTCGCGCAGGCTGAGGGCGAGGAAGAGGCCAGTGCCAGCGACGCGCTGCGCCAGCGGGTCAAGGCCGTTCTTGACGAGATCGACGGCAAAACAGACATCGTCCTTGATGTCAGCTCGCTGCCCCGTGCCACTTATCTCGCGCTGCTCACAAATATTCTGCATAAACTCGTACCTAACAAGGTGCAGGTGGAGGGGGCCGAGCACCCGTTATATGCCCGTGGTGTCAATTTCCAGGTTCTAGTCGCCGAGGACGCCAAGTTGGACGGACAGATACGGGCGGAGGACCCTAGTAACGATCTCATGAACATTCCGGGGTTTTTCGCGACTTGGCAACTCGAGAGCGTGCAGGACTGGCCACTCGTGTGGTTTCCAGTGCTCGGTGAGGGGCGGGTGAACCAGTTGCAGAAGATCGCAGCTTCTATTCCGACCGAGGCCGAGGTCTGCCCTGTTGTGCCGCATCCCTCGAAGGATCCGCGCCGCGCCGATCGGTTACTGGTCGAATACCGGGAACCGTTGTTTGACAGCCGCAGGACGCCGACGTCGAACATCCTGTATGCCCAAGAGTCGCAGCCGTTCGAAGCTTATCGGCAACTCCTAGGGGCTATGAAGCGTTACCAAAACAGCATGGCGATTCTGGGCGGATGCCGGCTGGTGATGACGCCGTTGGGCAGCAAGCTGATCACTCTTGGCACCGGTTTGGCTTGTTTCGAGATGCGGCCGGTGGATTGGAATGCCAAGTTTGGCGTCGCGATTCCGCACGCCGAGCCCAGGCGCTACATAGCGTCAGTTGATGCACTGCGCCAGTCCAAACCGGAAGTCTCGCTACTGTTGCTCACGGGTGAAGCATATGGAGCACCGAAGTGAGTGGGGGGGCGCTATCCATCCCAAGTGTTCTGTCCGGTAATCTGGCTGATTGGTAGCTTTAAGGGAGGAATCGGAGCGCCGATCACCGCTTTTTCAATCAGTGGGAACGCGAACTCGATGTCGAACAATGGCTGCGCCTGCAAGGGTAGGCCGCAAACAGCGATGCTGAACTGGCTGGCGTTCCCAATGCGTTACGGGCACTGGCTTCCACCGATATTGAATGCCGCTGCTGCGGCGCCGCAGGCGCCATCCTGGTGGGAGCGGTAGAGGGCGCGCAATGGACAGGACGGTCACTCAGAATCATTTTGGCTTCCGGGGACCAGAGGGAAGCAATCCCCATGATCCGCTGTGCGACTACTTTGATGAGAAGAAGGTTTCAGGAGGAGAGTACCTAACCAACTTCGCGATCGACCGTTCAACATTGACCCGGGCCATTCGCGAGTTGGTGTGTCGAGGCATTCAGGGCAGCACTTTCGGCCAGCACGATATACGTCGCGTGCGGCGGTGGTTTCTGGACATTAAAAGCCAGCATGCGTTCACGATGGACGTTTCGGCGGATCTGCTGCGATGGTGCGTCGATCTATGGTCAACCAAGGCTAATTCCCCTTTCGGCCGGAGCATCGCTCCCTGCAGCGTTGATATGCGCGAAGGTGTTGCTGTGGTCGGTTCGCCCGCGCGCTTGAGGTTCTGTCCAGCAAGCCACTTGCGAACAACGTTGGGGTTGAGGCTGTGGGCAATTGCCACGGCCGCAACAGACGCTCCAGCTTGGCGGCATTCGTGAATGACCTGTGCCTTGAACTCTGGACTGTGAGAGCGGCGGATGGAGCGAATAGAGCGATTGGGATTCATGGGTGTTCACCAAAATAGGTGGACACAATGTTCAAGAGACCGTCCCCCTTGAGCAAGATGGGACGGCCAGACGCTCACCGAGCACCAAAAAGCCTGGCAATTGCTTTGATCATCAAGGGCCATGACGCCTCGCGTGGGCTTGGGCAACGTTGATCGCTGACCCAGTCATCACATCCCCGGGCAAGGTCCGCTATGCGGCCGACACCGTGAGCTCAGATGGTGGCGCTGCCAAATCGCGAGTGCTACAAAAACGCCATTCGATTGCAAGGGCACGCAGGATGCATGTGCCATCATCGCCTCTCAGTTTGAGCCCATTTCAGGCTTGTAGTCATTGATGGTCGTTTTGATGGTCGAAATCGAAAAGCAAGAAAAAAGCCCCTGAAATCAGGGGCTTAGTTCATGTAATGGCGGAGAGGGCGGGATTCGAACCCGCGGTGGGGATTAACCCACACACGCTTTCCAGGCGTGCGACTTAAACCGCTCATCCACCTCTCCGGAAGCCCTCAACTATAGCAGGAAAACCGGTGGGGTTTGGCTCGCTGGGGGAGGAAGGCAGAATTTTTCTGGCTCGCTGTGGCCGAGGCCGGTCATGCCTGCTCTGCCGTTGTGTCAATCGCGAAGGCTGCTGTTTGCACTGGCTACTGGGGGGGCGGCTCACAGGCTGATCGTCGGCGAAGCCATTGAACCCGCTGGGGGTGGCCGCCGGCTGCGCAGCTTGATGGCCAGGCGCATTTCGTTTTCGCTGTCGGCATACCGAAGTGCGTCGGTGTAGCTGATGTGGCCCAGTTCATACAGGTCAAAAATCGCGTCATCGAGCGTCTGCATGCCGACGTTGCGCGATTTGCTCATCACGGCCTTGATCTCGTGGAACTCTCCCCGGTAGATTTTTTCGGCCATGGTGGGGGTGTTGAGCAGGATCTCGATCGCGGCCTGGCGGCTTTGGCCTTGTCGGTGCGTGTCAAGACAGTTGTCGCCTGATTCATGCGCACCGAGGCGCTTTATCCTGTGCTGATTCCGTCGTCTTGATAGGTTCTGAGTCCCTCTCCGGGTTGAGCTTGACCACCGCGGTGTGATCCCAGTTTCGGGTGTGCCTTGCCCACCTGGCGGGATGGCATCGGCGGGCCTGCT
>Ga0066477_1000350_pt1 | contig 14800 bp, 14 predicted proteins | sample LakWasM115_HOW13_2_FD_59554 | JGI IMG/M metagenome (GOLD analysis project Ga0066477, IMG submission 59554) | Freshwater sediment methanotrophic microbial communities from Lake Washington under simulated oxygen tension - Sediment Metagenome 115_HOW13 | ecosystem: Environmental > Aquatic >...
TGGGGGGTGCTGGGGGCCAACTGCAGCTTGAGCTCCAGCGATTTCTGGGCTGCGGTCACACTGAAGAAGTCCAGTGTCGATTGCAGCAACTCGGGCAAGGCCACAGGCTCGGGGGTGACGGGCATGGCACCGGCCTCCACCTTGGCCAGGTCCAGGATCTCCGTGAGCAGCTCATTGAGGTGCTCGGCTGCCTTGCGGATCATGCGCGCCTGTTCCTTGAAGCGGGGCTGCTCCAGGCGCATCTCCATCAGCTCGGCGAAGCCGCGGATGCTGGTCAAGGGGGTGCGCAACTCGTGCGAGACGGCGGCCAGGAACTCGCTCTTGGCACGGCTGGCCGATTGGGCCTGGGACTCGCTGATCTGCAGCGCATGGTTTTTGTTTTCCAGCTGACGCAGGCCGCGCAGAAACACCCCGGCACCGGCCAGCGAAGCCACGGTCAGCAGGCCCATCAGTGTCACCGCGACGTTGCGCAGGCTGCGCCAGTCGCTCAAGGCGCCCTCGGTGCTGGTCAGCACGTACACGCGCAAGGGGTAGTCGGCCACCCGGTGGTAGGCGGCGACACGTTCGATCTTGTCGATGTTGCTGGTGACGATGGACCAGCCCGCCCGCTCGTTCTGAGGCAGGCGCGCCATGGTCGAGTTGGTCGACAGGGTGGTGCCCATGCCGGTCGGTGTACCGCCGATCACCCTGGCACGGACGCTGCGGTCGTTGCCCAGCAGGGTGACGCCGCCTTTGGGCCCCAGATTCACCTCGCTGTAGGATTGCTCAAAGTACGCCGGATTGAGTGAGGCCACGACCACCCCCAGGACCCGGCCGTCACTGCGCTCGATCTTGCGTGACAACTGGATGGTCCATTTGTTGGACACCTTGCCCAGCACTGGCTTGCCGAGGAAAAGGCCATCGAGGCTCATCTGTTGCGATGCATCGGGCACTTTGCCGGAGGCCAGGTGAACCTGCACATGTTCACGTGAGGACAGGTCCACATGTCCGGTCTTTTCACCGGTCGGATCGATGTTGCTGCCCACGAAGCGGCCTTGGGCATCGACCAGCGACAGCTGGGTCAATATTTGCGGCACCAAGCCGGTTTCATTGGCGATGCGCCCGTAGTCGGCCGGTGTCAGTTCGCCCGCCACCGCGGCATCGCGCATGCGCAGGGTCGCTTGGTCGACCGACGCCAGCACGCGCACCGTTTGCTCCTGCAGGACACGGGCCAGGTTGGTGTTCTGTCGCACTTCTGCAGCCACCGCGTCGCGGGCTTTCAGATCCAGCGTCAGCACCACTGCGACCCAGCCGATGGACAGCAGGGCGAGTACCGACAGAGCCACCATCCAACTCAAGCGCGAGCCCGTGAAACCCCGCATCAGAATGGAGGGGGGGGGCAATGTATTGCGAGGTGGGGGCGTCGCCGTGGCTTCAGACATGGTGGCGTAGTGCTTTTTGCCATCATACGGTGACCTATCCGCTCGGTGCCACCGTTTGACCGTTGAGCAACAGCAGGGGGGGTGGCATGGTCCGAATGACGAACAAAAACGGCATGAATGGAGGTTTGGAGGGGCGAACTGCGCTGCATCGTCAACTATTTCGCAGGTCCGACAACTGCAGGGTTGCTGCGGTGCAGCATTTGATTCAAGATGCAGTGCAGGGGCTTGCCTGATCCCGTTTTGTTGGATCGGAGCACCACTTCACCTGCACCCTGTCGCCTGTCCACGGATTTCCGGACTGCCATGCCGAACAAAGCTGCCGCATTCAACATCGACCTGTCCAAGATGACCTGCCCGCGTTGCAGGCAGACGGGGCTGAGCGAAATCGATGAGGCGGTTTACTGTGGCGCCCGAACCAAGGACAAACACCTGGCCTGGCCCTTGAGCGATCCCGTGGCCTATGCACGCTGCGACAGCTGTTTTCTGGTGCTGGGGCTGCCTGATGCACGCGAAAGCAAATCTGTTCCGCTGCTGGATCCAAAAGGCTGAGTAGCCGTAGCCGTAGCCGTTTCTCGGGACGGGCCGCTCTTTCGGTGTAATCTGCCGGCCATCACGATCTGCAAGGACTTTGCATGCCTCTGTTCACCCGTTTCACGTCCCATTCCGTCACCCGCACCACCACCTTGCGCGCCTTGCTGGCCTGCGCTCTGCTGAGCTTGGCCCCGTTGGGGCAGGCCCAGCAGGTGCTGCGTGTGACCGCCATCCCCGACGAGTCGCCCACTGAGCTGGCCCGCAAGGCCGCACCCCTGATGAAGTACCTGGAAGCCAAGCTGGCGGTCAAGGTGGAGTACACGCCGGTCACCGACTACGCGGCCTCGGTGGAGGCCCTGGTCAACAAGAAGGTGGACATGGCCTGGTTCGGCGGCTTCACCTTGGTGCAGGCTCAGGTGCGCTCCAATGGCAAGATCATCCCGCTGGTGCAGCGTGAAGAAGACGAGAAGTTCAAATCGGTCTTCATCAGTGCCGACCCGGCCATCAAGTCGCTGGCCGACCTCAAGGGCAAGGATGTGAGTTTCGGCTCGCAAAGCAGCACCTCGGGTCACCTGATGCCGCGCAGCTTCCTGTTGCAGGCCGGCCTCAACCCCGAGCAGGATTTCCGCCGCGTGGCCTACAGCGGGGCCCACGACGCCACCATCGCTGCCGTGGCCTCGGGCAAGGTGCAGGCCGGTGCCCTCAACATCTCGGTGTGGGACAAGTTCGTGACCGACAAGAAAGTCGACACCAGCAAGGTGCAGGTCTTCTACACCACGCCGCCGTATTACGACTACAACTGGTCGGTGCATGCCGACATGCCGGCTGCCTTGCGCGACAAGATCACCCAGGCCTTCCTGGCGCTCAACAAAAACACCCCTGAGGGCAAAGAGGTGCTGGAGCTGCAGCGCGCCACCCGTTTCATCCCGACCAAGGTCGAGAACTACAAGAGCATCGAGGCGGCCGCGCGCAGCGCCGGGCTGCTCTGATGGGTGAGTGGGGGCCTTGCACTTGGGCTTGAAGCTTGAACTCGACCAGGTCGGTGCCATGCACCCGGCCGCGCGTGCAGGCGCGCGTGCCGCGCTGGCCGGGGTCAGCCTGAGCCTTCAGCCGGGCGAGCAAGTTGCCGTGATCGGCCCCTCGGGCGCCGGCAAGACCAGCCTGCTGCAGGTGATGGCCTGCGCCCTGCCGCCGTCGAGCGGGCAACTGAGACTGGACGGGGTCGACCCCTGGCAGTTGCCGCGACGCCGCTTGCAGCAACTGCGGGGCCGGCTTTTCCTGGCGCCCCAGGTACCGCCGCTGCCGCCTCGCCAACGCGTGGTCACCTCGGTGCTGGCCGGGCGTCTGCCGGCCATGGGGCTGCTGGCCAGCCTGGCTTCGTTGTTCCACCCCAGCGACCTGCCGGCGGCCTTTGACGCCCTGGCGCATTTCGATCTGGGCGACAAGCTGTTCGAGCGCGTGGATCGCCTGTCGGGCGGCGAACGCCAGCGTGTCGGCCTGGCGCGTGCGCTGCTGGCACCGGCTTCGCTGTGGCTGGTGGATGAGCCCTTGTCGGCCCTGGACCCCACCCGGGCCCGCCAGGCCATGGCCACCTTGCAGCGGGTGGCCCGCGAGCGGGACATCACCCTGGTGGCGTCGCTGCACCAGGTGGAGGTGGCTCTGGCCTGTTTCGCTCGCATCGTGGGCCTGCGCGAAGGGCGCCTGGTGTTCGACCTGCCGGCGGCCGAGGTGAGCCCGCAGCGGCTGGCCCAGCTGTATGCCCAGCACGAGCATGAGCTGCGTGGCGAGCCGCCGATCCCCCCTGGCGTGCCGGTCGACTCGCTGGTGGAGCCGGTGGGTCTGTCGTGTCGATGAACTCGGCAGTGCGCCGCGCCCCGCTGCGCGACCCGGCCTGGCGATCGCGCCTGGCCCTTTGTGGCGCCTTGCTGGTGCTGCTGTGGCCCTTGCTGCAGGCCACCGAATTCAAGCCCTGGATCCTGCTGCAGCCCGACTCGCTGGCCTTCACGGGGCGCTTTCTGGCCAGCTTCTGGCCCTTGGCGGGCGGGGCCGAGTTTCTGACGATGCTGGCGCGCGAGTCCTGGCGCACGGTGGCCATGGCCACGGTCGGGGTGGCGCTGGGCTGGGTGATGGCGGTGCCGCTCACCTTGCTGTCGACCGCGGCCTTGTCGGTGTCTGCCCTGTCCGGCCGCATGGCCCGGGGGCCGTTCTGGGTGCGCCAGCTGGTGCGTGCGCTTCTGATCGTGCTGCGCAGCGTGCCCGAGCTGGTCTGGGCCCTGGTGTTTGTGCGGGTGGTCGGCCTGGGCCCGACCGCGGGCGTGCTGGCCATCGCACTCACCTACGCGGGCATGTTGGGCAAGGTCTACGGCGAAATCCTCGAAAGTGGCGAGCAGCATGCCGCCCAGTCCCTGCTGCGCAATGGCGCGGGTCGGCTGCAGGCCTTTTTCCATGGCCTGTTGCCGACCTGCGCGGCCGAGCTCAGCTTTTACACGGTCTACCGCTGGGAGTGTGCCATCCGGTCTTCGGTGGTGTTGGGCTTTGTCGGTGCCGGGGGCCTGGGGCAGCAGCTCGACAACTCGATGAAGATGTTCAATGGGGCCGAGGTGGCCAGCATGCTGCTGGTGTTCATGGCCCTGGTGGCCCTGGCCGACCGGGTCAGTGCCGGCCTCAGAAAGCTGCTCGGATGAAGCCCGCCCTGCCTTCTGATCTGCGCGCCCCGGCCCCCTGGCGTCGGCCCGGTCTGTGGTTTGCCGCCGGGGTGCTGGCGCTGGTGGTGGCCAGTGCGGCCTCGCTGGATCTGCAGTGGCAGCAGTTCCTGTCGCTGGAGGCCTTGCACAGCATGGGCCGCTTCCTGGGCGAGTTCTACCCCCCCGATCTGTCGCCCGGCCTGCTGCGCCAGGTGCTGGTGGCCAGCTGGGAAACCCTGGCCATGTCCTTGCTGGGCACGGGGCTGGCGGCGTTCGGCGGCCTGTTGCTGGCCTTGCCGGCGAGTCGCCTGCAAGCCGGCGAGCGGGCCTGGCTGCGCATGCCGACGCGTTGGTTGCTCAATGCCCTGCGCTCCATCCCTGAACTGGTTTGGGCGACGCTGTTGTTGATTTCGGCCGGCCTGGGGCCGTTTGCCGGCACCCTGGCCCTGGCCTGCCACACCCTGGGCGTGTTGGGTCGCCTGTTTGCCGAGGCACTGGAGAACGCCCCGACCGGCCCGGCCGAGGCGCTGCGCCAGCAGGGCGTGGGGCGCGTGCAGGTGCTGGCCTATGCCAGCCTGCCCCAGGTGCTGCCCCAGTGGCTGAGCTACACGCTGTACCGGTGGGAGAACAACATCCGCGCCGCGGCCGTGCTGGGCGTGGTGGGGGCGGGCGGCCTGGGCCAGTTGCTGGCCTTTCACATGGGCCTGTTCCACATGGGCAAGACGGCCACCATCCTGGCCGCCATGCTGCTGATGGTGGCGGCGGTGGATGCGCTCAGCCTGCTGGCGCGCCGCGCCCTGATGCGCTGAGGGACGGCGGTTCCGGCGCTTCAGGCCTGGGTGAGCGCCTGCAGCAGGCGCTGGTGCACGCCACCGAAGCCGCCATTGCTCATGCACACCACGTGGTCGCCGGGGCGTGCCGCGGCCGCCACCTGCTGCACCAGGGTGGCGATGTCGGGGGCGGTGTGGGCGCGCTCACCCAGGGGGGCCAGGGCGTCGGCGGCATCCCAGTCCAGCCCGCCGGTGTGGCAGAAGGCCAGCTCGGCACTGGCCAGCGACCAGGGCAGTTGCGCTTTCATGGTGCCCAGCTTCATGGTGTTGCTGCGCGGCTCGAACACCGCCAGGATGCGACCACCGGCCGCGGTCACCGGGCCCAGGCGCTGGCGCAGGCCGTCCAGTGTGGTGCGGATGGCTGTGGGGTGGTGGGCAAAGTCGTCGTACACGGTGATGCCGCCGGCCTGGCCACGCACTTCCATGCGGCGCTTCACGTTCTGGAAGCGCGACAGCGCCTCGGCCGCCACCTCGGCGGGCACGCCAAGGTGATCGGCTGCGGCCACGGTGGCCAGGGCGTTGAGCTGGTTGTGGGCCCCGCTGAGTGCCCACTGCACGCGGGCCACGGGTTGGCCATGGCGCAGCACGGCGAAATCATGGGCCTCTCCCTCGGCGGAGAAATCGCTCACCGTGCTGCCGAAGCTGCGCACCTCGCTCCAGCAGCCCTGGGCCAGCACGCGGGTCAGGCTTTCTTCCAGGCCATTGACGACCACACGGCCCTGGCCCGGCACGGTGCGCACCAGGTGATGGAACTGGCGTTCGATGGCGGCCAGGTTGTCGAAGATGTCGGCGTGGTCGAACTCCAGGTTGTTCAGCACCGCGGTGCGCGGGCGGTAATGCACGAACTTGCTGCGCTTGTCGAAGAAGGCGGTGTCGTACTCGTCGGCTTCGATCACGAAGGCACTGCCTTGCCCCAGCCGAGCCGACACGCCGAAGTTCAGTGGCACGCCGCCCACCAGAAAACCGGGCTGCAGGCCGGCCTGATCGAGCACCCAGGCCAGCATCGAGGTGGTGGTGGTCTTGCCGTGCGTGCCGGCCACGGCCAGCACGTGGCGGCCCTGCAGCAGGTGCTCGGCCAACCATTGGGGGCCGCTGGTGTAGCGCGCGCCCTGGTCCAGAATGGCTTCCATCAGCGGGAACTTGGGGTTGCCGTCGGCCAGCCTGGCGCGGCTGACCACGTTGCCGACCACGAAAACATCGGGCTTCAGGGCCATCTGATCGGCCGAGAAGCCCTCGATCAGATCGATGCCCAAGGCCCTCAGCTGATCGCTCATCGGGGGGTAGACCCCCGCGTCGCAGCCGGTGACGCGGTGGCCCGCCTCGCGGGCCAGGGCCGCCAGGCCGCCCATGAAGGTGCCGCAAATACCCAGGATGTGAATGTGCATGAAACCGATTTTACGTGGGGTCATGGGGGGTGCCGGCCGGGGCCTGCGTGGAAGCGGGCTGGCGAGCTATCAATCTGGTAGCGGCGGGGCAGGGCGGCGAAAAAGCGCAAAATGCCCGCTTTGAAATCTCTGTGGCCGGCGTGCTGAAAGCCCGCCCGGCCCGTCTGGCCTGTTCCCATGGAAAGTCTCGCCTCAGAAATTGCCGCGACCGCCGCCCGCATGGTGGTGGAAGAAGGCCTGGAGTACGGTGCGGCCAAGCGCCGTGCCGTCAAGCAGCTGGGTTTGCCGGCCCGCACGGCCCTGCCCGACAACCTGGCGGTCGAGGATGCGGTGCTGGAGTACATCGAATTGTTCTGTGCCGACACCCAGCCGGGCGAATTGCGTGCGCTGCGCGAACTGGCCCTGGTCTGGATGGAGCGCATGGCGGAGTTCCGCCCGCACCTGACGGGCGCGGTCTGGCAGGGCACCGCGACGCGTCTGTCCGACATCCGCATCCAGTTGTTCTGTGATGACCCCAAATCGGCCGAGATCCGGCTGATCGACCACAACGTCGACTATGAGCCGCAAACGGTGCAGGGTTTTCGGGGTGAGCCGGTGGAGGCCTTGACACTGGGTTCGCCCTGCAAGGCGCTGGGCGAGGTGATCGGTGTCCATCTGTTGATTTATGACCTGGACGATTTGCGTGGCGCCCTGGTGCCGGACGCCCGCGGGCGTGCGCCACGCGGCAATCTGGCGGCCGTCCAGGCCCTGTTGAAGAGAGCTGAAGCATGAGTGATTCCTCTGTGGTGAATTCTTCTGGCACCGGTCGGCGCCGCTGGCTTTGGGCCTCCGCTGCGGGCTTGGCGGCGGTGGCCGGGGCCGGCCTGGGCTGGTGGCGTACACGGCCGCAAGGCACGGATGGTGAGGCCGGCGCGGCCTTGTCCGAGCTCTGGGGTCTGAAGTTCGACCGCCCCGGTGGTGGTGAGCTGGCGCTGGCCGATTTCAAGGGCAAACCCCTGTTGATCAACTTCTGGGCCACCTGGTGCCCCCCCTGTGTGGAGGAGTTGCCCATGCTGGACCGGTTCCAGCGCGAAACTTCGGCCAATGGCTGGCAAGTGCTGGGATTGGCGATCGATCAGCCCAGTTCTGTGGCCCGTTTCCTGACCCGCACACCCCTGGGTTTTCCGGTCGGTCTGGCCGGCTTGGGGGGCACCGAACTCAGCCGATCGCTGGGCAATGAGAATGGCGGTTTGCCGTTTTCGGTGGTGATCGCGGCGGATGGGCGGGTAATACAGCGTAAAATGGGCCAGATCACACCCCAGGAACTGGCGGCGTGGACCCGCTCCGGCTGACCGCCGGGGTGTCTTTGAGGCCCCTTCTGCTCAGGGGCCTTTCTGCAGACTTCGCAGGCATGTTTCTTGATGTGTCTGAACGAAGTTGTAATTAATTTATCTGCTGATGATGAATTTTGGCGCTGTTTTGCAGTAAATTCGCGCCTGTTATCGTTTCAGCTGTTGGAGCTTACATGGACCTGCGAAAACTCAAGACCCTGATTGATCTGGTGTCTGAATCCAATGTTTCAGAACTGGAAATCACCGAAGCCGAGGGCAAGGTGCGCATCGTGAAGGGGGGCGGGGCCGTGGTTCAGCAAGTGGTGGCTGCGCCTGTGCTGGCCCAGCCCGCTGTGGCCGCTGCGCCTGCCGCACCGACTGCCGCTGCGGCACCCGCCCCGGTGGCGGCACCGGCGGGCCACACGGTCAAGTCGCCCATGGTGGGCACGTTCTACCGCGCTTCCAGCCCGGGCGCCAAGGCCTTTGTCGAGGTGGGCAGCCAGATCAAGGAAGGCGAGACCATCTGCATCATCGAGGCCATGAAGATCCTCAATGAGATCGAGGCCGACAAGTCGGGTACCGTGACCCAGATCCTGGGTGAGAACGGTCAGGCGGTCGAGTACGGTCAGCCCTTGTTCGTGATCGAGTGAGCGCATGGGGGTGCCGGGACGGCGGGCCTGCGGGGCTGTCGGCCGTCGGGTGCCCATCCCTGAGATAGTGCACGCGCTGCGTGCGGGGCTCTGCCGCCCCGGGAGCACTGATGTTTAAGAAAATCCTGATTGCCAACCGGGGGGAGATCGCCCTCCGCATCCAGCGGGCCTGCCGCGAACTGGGTGTCAAGGCGGTGATGGTCTATTCCGAGGCCGACCGCGATGCCAAGTACGTCAAGCTGGCAGAAGAGGCCGTGTGCATCGGCCCGGCCCCCTCGCCCCAGAGCTACCTCAACATGCCCGCCATCATCTCGGCGGCCGAGGTGACCGACGCCGAGGCCATCCACCCCGGCTACGGCTTTCTGAGCGAGAACGCCGACTTTGCCGAGCGCGTCGAGAAAAGCGGTTTCCAGTTCATCGGCCCTTCGCCCGAGTCGATCCGCATCATGGGCGACAAGGTGTCGGCCAAGCAGGCCATGATCCGCGCGGGTGTGCCCTGCGTGCCAGGTTCTGAGGGCGAACTGCCCGATGACCCGGTTCAGATCAAGCGCATCGCCAAGACCGTGGGCTACCCGGTCATCATCAAGGCCGCCGGCGGCGGCGGTGGTCGCGGCATGCGCGTGGTGCACACCGAGGCCGCGCTGGTCAATGCGGTGCAGATGACCAAGGCCGAAGCCGGGGCTGCGTTCGGCAATCCTGCGGTCTACATGGAAAAGTTCCTGCAGAACCCGCGCCACATCGAGATCCAGATCCTGGCCGACAAGCACCGCAATGCGGTGTACCTGGGCGAGCGCGACTGCTCGATGCAGCGCCGCCACCAGAAGGTGATCGAAGAGGCACCGGCCCCGGGCATCCCGCGCAAGCTGATCGAGAAGATCGGCGAGCGTTGCGCCGCCGCCTGCAAGAAGATTGGCTACCGCGGTGCGGGCACCTTCGAGTTCCTGTATGAAAACGGCGAGTTCTACTTCATCGAGATGAACACCCGCGTGCAGGTGGAACACCCGGTGACCGAGCTGATCACCGGCATCGACATCGTGAAGACCCAGATCATGGTCGCCGCGGGCGAGAAGCTGCCCTTCACGCAACGCCAGATCGAGATCCGGGGCCACGCCATCGAGTGCCGTGTGAACGCCGAAGACCCCTACAAGTTCGTGCCTTCGCCGGGCCGCATCACCATGTGGCACGCCCCGGGTGGCCCCGGTGTGCGCGTGGACTCGCACGTCTACACCAACTACTTTGTGCCGCCCAACTACGACTCGATGATCGGCAAGATCATCGTGCACGGTGACACCCGCGAGCAGGCCCTGGCCCGCATGCGCACCGCCTTGCTGGAGACCGTGGTCGAGGGCATCAACACCAACATCCCGCTGCACCGCGAGCTGATGGTGGATGCCAAGTTCATGGCCGGCGGCACCAACATCCATTACCTTGAAGAGTGGCTGGGCCACCACAAGCGCTGATCGGCCCGGGCCGGACTGCCCCCTTGGGTGCGGCCGGCCTTCCAAGACCCCAGGAACGCCATGTTTGAACTCCGGCTGCTGTGCCCCGAAGACCACGTTGAAACCGTGAGCGACGCGCTCGATGCGCTGGATGCCTTGAGCGTCAGCGTCGAGGACGCCGACGCCCAGACCGATGCCGAGCAGGCCTTGTTCGGTGAACCCGGCATGCCGCCGCCCAAGGAGGGCTGGCAGCGTTCGCGCGTGATCGCTCTGTTCCCCGACGAGGCCAGCGCCGATGAGGCAGCCAAGCTGCTGCAGTTGCAGGATTTCTTTGCCGACTGCCATCTGCTGGGCCTGGCCAAGGTGCCCGATGAAGACTGGGTGCGCCTGACCCAATCGCAGTTCTCGCCGGTCGAGATCACGCCAGAGTTCTGGATCGTGCCCACCTGGCACGAGCCGCCGGAACAGGCCCGCCAGGTGATCCGCCTGGACCCGGGGCTGGCCTTTGGCACCGGCACCCACCCGACCACCCGCATGTGCCTGCGCTGGATTGCACGTCGACCCGCCACGGCCGCGCTGGGCCGGGTGCTGGACTACGGTTGCGGCTCGGGCATTCTGGCCATCGGTGCCGCCAAGCACGGTGCCCAGGCCATTGACGCGGTCGACATCGACGAGGCGGCGGTGCAGTCCACCCACCTGAACGCCGAGGCCAATGGCGTGGTGCTGAATGCGGGCCTGCCGGATCGGGCACAGGGTGTGTACGACACGGTGCTGGCCAACATCCTGGCCACGCCTTTGAAGGTGCTGGCCCCGCTGTTGTGCGCCCATGTGGCGGCAGGCGGCTCGCTGGTGCTGGCGGGTATCCTGGAGCGCCAGGCCGATGAACTCAAGGCGGCCTACGCCCCCTGGCTGCAGTTGTCGGTGGCCGACAGCGAGGACGGCTGGATTCTGATGACCGCGCAGCGTTAAGCCTGCGCCACGGGTGCCTCACCGCACCCGCTGAAAAATGCGGCCGCGCCTCTACAATCAGGCGCATCCATGAGCCTCATCACACGTTGCCCAGCCTGCGCCACGACCTTCAAGGTCGTGCCGGACCAATTGAGGATTTCCGACGGCTGGGTGCGCTGCGGGCAGTGCACCGAGGTGTTCGATGCCACGGCCAATCTGGTCCAGGAGGGCGATGCCTCTGACGGTGCCAGCCCGTCCACCCAGGGGGGGCAAGCCGCCTCGCGAAGCCCCCGTCCCGAGCCGCCCGCCTTTCTGCGCGCCGCTGTCACCCCTTCTTTCAGCAGCCCGGCCAGCCCATTGGTGACGCCAGCCTCGGTGGCTGCACGCCCGTCGGGCCAAGCGCCGACGCCAGTTCCGGTTCAAGCGCCGGTCCAAGCACCCGTGCCGGCTGTTGCGCCCATGCCTCCGGCACCCACCCCTGCGCCCCGGCCCAGTCGTGAGCCAGTGATGCCCGAGTTGGTGATGCCCGACCTGGTGTTGCCTCCGCCGCCTGCGCCTGTTCGTGCCCCTTCACCTGAGCCCCCGGCGCCTGTGGTCGAGCCTGCTGTGCCGCGCAGCGCCGATGAATTGCTGGCCGAACAACTGGCCCGACTCGACCTGGATCTGGCCACGCCCGATGCGCGCCGTCAGATCGAGCCCACCTTGGACGAGGACGACCTGGGGCTGGATCTGCGGGAGGTGTTCTCCTCGCAGACCGAGCCCGATGAGCCCCGGGTGCCGGTCGAGTTCGCACCGCTCACCGAGCCTGTCGAGCCGCGTGTGCGCCCGCAGGGCGATCGGTTTCCCGTGTTGTCGGTGCCTGAGCTGGACTTGCCTGGCACCCCGCGTCCCCCGCGCACCGACCCTCCGGGGGTCACGCTGGCGGCCCTGCGCTTTCCCGATGACCCGGCGCCGTCCACCGCAGCTGACGTGGAGGTGCCCTTGGCCACGCCGAAGACCGAGTCCGTGGTGCAGGAGGGAGGGCTGAGGGATGAGGTATCACCCAGCCTGCTCTCCGAGTCTGCTGCCGTGGATGCGCCGGGGGATCTGTCCACGCAGTGGGCTGCCGAAGCGCCTGCTCAGGCCATGGCGGCCGCCCCCGCGCCGGCGCGGCGTGCCGAGGACGAAGTCGATGCCTTTGGCCCCGATGTGCTCAAGGGGCTGCAGTTTCTGCGCCGTGCCCGCCGCGAGGCCTTCTGGCGCCGTCCGCTGGTGCGGGGCGTGCTGGGCTTGGCGGTGTTGCTGCTGTCGGGCTTGCTGGTGCTCCAGTGGGCCTTGCACGAGCGCGCCCGGCTGGCTGCGGCCGAGCCCGGTTTGCGGCCCGCCTTGCAGGCCTTGTGCGAGGTGGCGGGCTGTGAGTTGGCACCGCTGCGCCGCATCGAGGCCTTGGTCATCGAATCCTCGGCCTTCAACAAGACCCACGGCGAGGGCTTTCAGCTGGCCCTGGCCATCCGCAACACGGGCGCCTTGCCGCTGGGCATGCCGGCGGCCGAGCTCAGCCTGACCGACTCGCAGGACCAGGCCGTGCTGCGCCGGGTGTTCCTGCCGGCCGAATTGGGCGCCCCGCCGACGCTGGGCCCTGGGGCCGAGTGGAGTACAGCCCTGCCTGTGCGTGTGGCCGGGGCTGCGGCCTTGCGCATCGCGGGCTACCGGGTGCTGGTTTTCTATCCCTGACGACTTTCAAGAAGCGATTTCAACAACATGGCAGCAATCATCTGTGGCTCCCTGGCCTTCGACACCATCATGACGTTCGAGGGGCGATTTGCGGATCAGATCCTTCCGGATCAGCTCCACATCCTCAACGTGTCTTTTCTGGTGCCGGCCCTGCGGCGCGACTTTGGTGGCTGCGCCGGCAACATCGCCTATGCGCTCAAGTTGCTGGGGGGCACGCCCCTGCCCATGGCCACTGTCGGAAACGATGGCGCTGATTACCTGGAGCGCCTGCGCACGCTGGGCATCAGCTGCGAGTACGTGCGTCAGGTCTCGGACACCTACACGGCCCAGGCCATGATCATGACCGACCGCGACAACAACCAGATCACGGCCTTTCACCCGGGCGCCATGATGCAGGCGCACCAGACCCGCATCGAGGCGCGCCCTGATGTGCGCTTGGGCATCATTTCGCCGGACGGGCGCGACGCCATGCTCGAGCATGCCGCGCAGTTCAAGGCCGCCGGGATCCCCTTTGTGTTCGACCCGGGTCAGGGTCTGCCGATGTTCGATGGTGCCGATCTGGCGCGCTTTGTGGACCAGGCCACCTGGGTCACGGTCAACGACTACGAAGGCAAGATGCTGTGCGATCGCACCGGCTGGACCCCGGCCGAGATTTCGCGTCGTGTGCAGGGCGGGCTGGTGATCACGCTGGGTGCCGAAGGCAGCGAAGTCTGGGTGGCGGGGCAGAGCACGCACGTGCCGCCGGTGCAAGCCCAGGCGGTGGTGGATCCGACCGGATGTGGTGATGCCTGGCGCGGCGCCCTTTTGTTCGGTCTGGAGCAGGGTTGGGATCTGGTGCGCTGTGCCGCTTTGGGCAGCCGGGTCGGGGCACTCAAGATCGCCCAGCGTGGGCCGCAGAACTACCAGCTCGACTTCCAGTCTTGACAGTGTGTGAGGGGCCGGCCTGTGCCGGCTTCGCCCACAAAAAAGCCCGAGGCCGTGAGGCGTCGGGCTGGCACGTTGGAGAACGTGTCGCTCAGGGCTTGTTGCCGGTCGGGAAAGGCCAGGCAGCCTGAGGGTTGAGTGTGGTCTGAGCCGCCGGAGCAGCAGGAGCCACAGGGGCAGCGGCAGGCTTGGCGGGCGCCTTCTTCGCGGCGGCCTTCTTGGCTGCAGGCTTCTTGGCAGCCGGAGCCTTCTTGGCCACAGTGGCCGCAGTCTTCTTCGGGGCAGCAGCCTTCTTGGCGGGTGTAGCGGCCTTCTTGGCAGGAGCAGCAGCCTTCTTGGCAGGTGCGGCGGCCTTCTTGGCAGGAGCAGCAGCCTTCTTGGCAGGAGCAGCAGCCTTCTTGGCGGGTGCAGCGGCCTTCTTGGCAGGAGCAGCAGCCTTCTTGGCAGGTGCTGCAGCCTTGGCAGGAGCAGCAGCCTTCTTGGCGGGTGCAGCGGCCTTGGCAGGAGCAGCAGCCTTCTTGGCGGGCGCAGCGGCCTTCTTCGCAGGAGCAGCAGCCTTCTTGGCGGGGGCCGCGGCCTTGGCAGGAGCAGCGGCCTTCTTGGCAGGTGCTGCAGCCTTCTTGGCTGGGGCGGCGGCCTTCTTGGCGGGCGCAGCCGCCTTCTTTGCAGGTGCAGCGGCCTTCTTGGCGGCCGGTTTCTTCGCAGTTGCCATCATTTTCTCCTTGGTCGGATTGCAATGAACACTTGGCGCTCGCATGTCGGCGTCAAGCGATCCAGGTCTCTGGGCCATTGCCCACAGGTCTGAATGGGGGCGCGCAACGCCACGACCGGCTCAAAGGCCGCTGCGTGGTCGGTGGGCATGAATGGGGTGGCCATGGCGTTGCGTTGATCAGTCCCAGGAGAGAGCGCCACCCGACTGATACTCGATCACGCGGGTTTCGAAGAAGTTGCGCTCTTTCTTCAGG
>Ga0066477_1000351_pt1 | contig 14781 bp, 11 predicted proteins | sample LakWasM115_HOW13_2_FD_59554 | JGI IMG/M metagenome (GOLD analysis project Ga0066477, IMG submission 59554) | Freshwater sediment methanotrophic microbial communities from Lake Washington under simulated oxygen tension - Sediment Metagenome 115_HOW13 | ecosystem: Environmental > Aquatic >...
GGCGATCGCCTCCACCAGGTCTTCGTTCAGGCCCAAGGACCGCGCCACCGAACGCCCCAGCTGCGCCACCTCCAGCGAGTGCGTCATGCGGGTGCGGAACAGGTCCCCTTCGTGATTCAGAAACACTTGGGTCTTGTAGACCAGGCGGCGAAAGGCGGTGGAGTGGACGATGCGGTCCCGGTCGCGCTGGAACTCCGAACGCGTCGGCGCCGGCACCTCGGGGTGCAGGCGCCCCCGGCTCTGGCTGGGGTGGCAGGCATAGGGTGCCAGCGCCTGCGCCCCAGGCGCTGGCAGGCTCAGGGGCAGCGCCGACATGGCTCAGGCCACCACGCAGCTGGCGTCAATCACCTCGCGCACCAGGGCGTCGGGTGCGCCACGCACCGTGGCCTGGCCCGGGCCGTCGATCAGCACGAACTTGATCTCGCCAGCTTCAGACTTCTTGTCGACCCGCATCAGCGCCAGGTAACGCCCGGCGTTGTCGGCCGCGTCCAGCACCGGGGCCACCACCGGCAGGCCGGCGGCGGCAATCAAGGCCGTCAGGCGGGCCACCCAGGCGGCATCCACCAGGCCCAGGCGTTGCGACAGCCGCGCCGCCATCACCATGCCGCAACCCACGGCCTCGCCGTGCAGCCATTCACCATAGCCTAGGCCCGCCTCGATCGCATGACCAAAGGTGTGGCCGAAGTTGAGGATGGCACGCAGGCCCGATTCACGTTCGTCCACGCCCACCACATGGGCCTTGATCTCGCAGCTGCGGCACACGGCATGGGCCAACAGGTCGAGCTCGCGCCGACGCAGGCCCGCGATGTGGGCCTCGATCCAGTCCAGGAACGCGGTGTCGGCAATCGGGCCGTACTTGATGATCTCGGCCAGGCCGGCACTGAGCTCGCGCTCGGGCAGTGTCGCCAGGGAGCCCAGGTCACAGATCACACGCTGGGGCTGGTAGAACGCGCCGATCATGTTCTTGCCCAGCGGGTGGTTGATGGCGGTCTTGCCGCCCACCGAGGAATCGACCTGCGCCAGCAAGGTGGTCGGCACCTGCACAAAGGGCACACCGCGCATGTAGGCGGCTGCAGCAAAACCGGTCATGTCGCCCACCACGCCGCCGCCCAGGGCGTAGATCACCGTCTTGCGGTCGCAGCCATGGCCCAACAAGGCGTCGAAGATCAGGTTCAGGGTTTCCCAGGTCTTGAAGGCCTCGCCATCGGGCAGCACCACCTCATGCAACTGGTGGTGGCGCCCGGCCAGGGCCTGCTTCAGTTGGGAAAGGTACAGCGGCGCCACCGTGGTGTTGGTGACGATCAGGGCCGAGCTGCTGGCCAGCAGGCCTTCGTAAGCGGCGGCCTGGCCCAGCAGGCCGGAGCCGATCAAGATGTCGTAGCTGCGATCGCCCAACTCAATCGAAACACGGGCGGCAGGTGCGGGCTGAGACGTCATCGGAATCCATCCAGGAAAAGTCGGTGAGAAAGCGATCAAAAAGGCCGTGAAGCAGGGCCGGGGCAGGCTGCGACAAGCACTTTGAGCACCGCTCTGGGCGTTGAAGCACGACCGCCCAGCCTCAGAGTTTAGGCGCTGAAGCGGAAACCCCGGGGGATGCGAGGTCGAGTTGCATCGAAATCATGTTGACCAGGGCCGCCACGCTGGGTCGACCGGTCTCCACCACAAAGCCGGCGGCCTCGCGGTAAAGCGGGTCGCGCTCGGCGTACAGCTCTTTGAGCTTGCGCAGTGGATCGGCCACCTGCAGCAGGGGGCGGGTGGTGTCGTGGCGCAGGCGGCGGTAGATGTCTTCGGGGCTGGCGCGCAGGTAGATGACACAAGGCGCAGCGCGCAACAACTCACGGTTGGCTGGGCGCAGCACGATGCCGCCCCCCGTCGAGACCACCCCATGCTCATTGGACAGGCACTCAGCCAGGGCCTGCTGCTCGCGCTCGCGAAAGGCCGCTTCGCCCTGGGCCTCGAAATATTCGCGGATCGAACACCCCAGACGCGACTCCAGCAAATGGTCCGTGTCGAAAAAGGACACCCCCAGCCGCCGCGCCAGTTGGCGCCCGACAGTTGATTTGCCGGAGCCCGGCATGCCGATCAGGACACAAAGCATGAGTTTCGAAGTTGGCCCGGGCCCGCACCAGCGCAAGCCGCAAAAATGAAAACGCCTGGCAACCGAGGTTGCCAGGCGGTTGGAGGCCCTGAGTTTAGTGGCTCACGGCCGTCATCAGAACTTGTAGGTCCCGGTTGTAACCGACCCGGCGGGCGTGGTCACCGTGAAAGACAAGGTGCAAGAAGCGGCAGAATCAGAAAACGAGACCGCCACAGTGACCGGATAGATCGAATCAGGCGTCTTGCCTCTGGACAAGGTGACCTTCGGCGTCGTGGTCACGGTCGAAGGGCAGGACATCGAACCGGTCAGCACGCTGTTGCTTGGCATGGCGTTGCCCAGGTCATCCGCAACCTGAATCGTGATCCCTGATGTGGACGAATTGGACGATGTCAGGGTCGCATAGGAACTGGACCAGTTCATGGTCACCCCAAGACGGACTCTGATGGAACTTGTCCAGGCGTTGTCGCAGGTGTTCGGAATCATGTACGGAATGACGGTGGAGTTGGTCACAGCACAGGCGGCCGTACCGATGGTTCCTCCCGCAATGGGTTGGTCTGTCGCAGCGCTGTAGGCCGAGGCCTTGGCATCCTTGGGCAGGTAGGCTTGGCCTTCGTCATAGAACGACTCCCCAAGGTCGTATTGGTTGTTGCCGTTCGCATCCACGAAGTCTTCTTCGCCATCGAGGTAGGCCAGCACCGTGAACCAGCCATTGGAAGGCCGCGCCGCCGCGGAGGTCCAAACCGCTGTGCACTGAGAAGCACTGTTGACAATCGCCACGGTACAAGCCCCGGAGATTTGACCATGCGAGGCAATCAGATTCACCACCGTGCCAGCCGGAATCGGATTGCCCATGCGATCAGACAAAAGCACCGTGATGGTGGCCTGAACACCCTGGATGATCGATGTTCCCCCCGGGGAAGCCTCGACACTCAGTGGCGCCGAAGCAATGGAGGAACGCAACTGGGTCGGCCGCCCATTGGTCACAGCCAGCCCCACGGATGTTGCCGTGAGACTGCTGTTGGAGGCAGCGGTCGCCGTGACCAACACGGGGGTCGGCAAAGTGCCTGAGGCGACGTTGATGGAGACCAGGCCATTCTGATCCGTGACCAAGGTCTGAACGCCGGTGCTGGTCGTCCCATTGACGACAAAGGCAACGCCAGCGCTGATCGATTGAGCGTTCAGGCTCAAATTGACCGACTGCCCCGACACACCAACGCCCTGGCCATTCGCCAACTTGAAGACCACCGTGGACAGTTTGGTGCCTGTGCTCGCATTGCTGACCACGATAGAGGTGGGTGTAGCCGAGACGAACGACAGCGAGGCAGCCACGCTGGCGGACGTGACTTGATAGGACACCGCGGATGAAGAATAGGAAGTTCCGTTCACCGACGCCGATGCCTGGACACTGCCCGCCCCCGTGAGGGTCAACGGCACGATCTGCACCGTGGCCACGCCATTGGCGTCGGTCAGTGCGCTGCTTGGCGAAATGGTGGCCAGCGTGGCATCGGTCGTGAAGTTCACCACCAGGTTCGAGATCGGCGCACTGGTCGCGTCCAGCACCGTCACCTTGGCCTTGTAACTGGAACCGGTCAAGAACGTACGGGGTGTGGACAGCGCCACACCAGAAGAGTCAGTCAACGCCAACGACAGTGTGGGCGTCCCCGTCGCGGCCGATGGAGTGACCTGGTAAGAGGCAGCTGTGCCGGTGATGGTGGTCGCCGTGGTGGCGCCTGAGGCGGTGTAGGACATCGAAGCCCCCACCGATCCAGCCCCGGCCACAGACAAAGGCGTCATCTTCACACTGGCCACACCGGTCGAATCCGTCAGTGCCGTCGCTGCCGCCAAAGTCACCAGGGTGCTGTCAGTGGTGAAGGTAATCACTTGGTTGGCAATGGGCTTGCCTGAAGAATCAAGCGCCTGGGCCTGAGCCAGGTAGAACAGGCCGGCCTTGAGGGTGTGCGGCGTGGCCAACGCAGCGCCCGACGAATCCGTGAGCGTGACGACCAAGGTGGCCGTGGTGGTCGAACCCGATGACCCGCTGCTGGCCGTGCCGGCACTGCCCCCGCCGCCGCCACAGGCGGCCAGCAAGGACGCCGTCAGCAGAACAAAAAGAAATTTCAAATACTTCACAAACATACCTCCATCCCCAAATCAACGGTTGGTCGCACGATCGGACACCATCTTCGGGGTGATGAACACCAGCATTTCCTGCTTGTTGACCGACTTGGTCTTGGTCTTGAACAGATTCCCCATCACAGGGATGTCACCCAGGACCGGCACCTTGGCCTCGCTGTCCGACTCGGTCAATTCGAAAATGCCACCGATGACCACGGTGCCACCATTCTCAACCAGCACCTGGGTCTTGATGTGCTTGGTGTTGATGGCAATGCCTTGTGCCGTCGTCTCGCCTTTGCTGTCCTTGTTGATGTCCAGCTCCAGAATGATGTTGCCTTCGGGCGTGATCTGGGGGGTCACTTCCAGCTTCAGGTTGGCCTTGCGGAAGGCCACCGAGGTGGCGCCGCTCGAGGTCGCCTGTTGGTAGGGGAACTCCGTGCCTTGCTCGATCAGCGCCTTGGTCTGGTCGGCCGTGATCACGCGCGGGCTGGACACCACCTTGCCCTTGCCATCGGCCTCCAGAGCCGAGATTTCCAGGTTCAGGAAGCGGTTGGCAGCCGAGTTGAAAATCGACAGCGCAAACGAAGAGGCTGTATAGCCGCCCTGGCCGGTAGCCGGCAGATTCACAAAACTGGTGTTGGTGGTGGTCATGACGTTTGAGGATTCCGTGGTGGTGGAGGACACAGCGTCATACGATCCACCAATGGCCACCCGATTGCCGTTGCCAATCGAATAACCAGCATCGCCGCCACGCACGCCGCGCAAGTCACTGCCACCCAAGCGCACCCCCAGAGAGCGACCAAAAGTATCCGACGCCTCAACGATTCGGGCTTCAATCAGGACCTGCCGCACCGGAATGTCGAGCTTGGTCAGCAACTCCTGAACCTCATTGAGCTTCTTTGCGGTGTCGGTCACGAACAACTGGTTGGTGCGAGGCTCGGCAATCACACTGCCGCGTTCGGACAGGAAACGGGTCACGCCACCAACGGAGCCCCCCACAGCAGCGCCGACTGCAGCGCCACGCAACTGCACCACCATGTCGGTCGCTCGGGCGTAATTGAGCTGGAACGACTGCGTGCGAAGCGGCTCCAGCCGTTCGATGGCCTGCAATGCCTCCAAGTCTTTCTTGGTGCGGGCATCGAGCTCATCCCGCGGCGCGATCCAGAGCACATTGCCGGCCTTGCGCATGCCAAGCCCCTTGGAGTCCATGATGATCTGCAGCGCCTGGTCCCAAGGCACATCCTTGAGCCGCAGGGTGAGGTTACCCGACACGGTGTCAGAGGTGACGATGTTGAAATTGGTGAAATCTGCGATCACCTGCAGCAGCGATCGGACATCGATGCTCTGGAAGTTGAGGGACAGCTTCTCGCCCGAGTAGGCAGGCCCCTGCAGCAGCTTGCTGGTGTCTACTTTCTTCAGCCGCACCTCAACCACGAACTGGTCATCGCTCTGGTAGGCCGAATGCTCCCAGTCCCCCTTGGGCTCGATCAGCACACGCACGCGATCGCCCACTTGGGTGGAGGTGATCAGTTGCACTGGTGTGCCAAAGTCTGACACATCGATGCGCCGACGCAGTCCTTCCGGCAACGAGGATTTCTGGAACTCGACCACCAGGCTCTGACCTTGCACCTTGAGATCCACCCCAGTCTGGTTGTTGGGCAAACTGACCACCACGCGACCCGCGCTGTCATTTCCGCGGCGGAAATCAATGTCCTTGAGAGGCAGCACGTCGGCGTTGTGCGACTCGGCAAAGGCAGACGAGACGGTGGTGCCTGACGGCGCGCTGGACGCCACCGGTTCAAAGGTGACCAGAACCGACTTGTCCACCACCTGGGTGCTGTAGGCCTGGTAACGTTTCAGGTTCAAGACCATCCGGGTGCGATCAGAGGCCTGGATCACATTGACAGACTTGACATTGCCCTGGGTGAACTCGACCACGTTCTTCTGCAATGCACTCCCGACCACGGGCAGGTCGAGTGCGACGCGGGCCGGCGACTGGATGCCAAACCCGTTCAGGCGGAAATTCACGGCTTCGGAAAAATCAAAGCGGACCACTTCGGCGCCGGAGTGAGAGGACACCGATATGGCCTTCAGGGTCTGAGTCTCCTGGGCCCTCAAACCGCCAACCGAAGCCACCAGGCCCAGCGAGAAAATCAGCCGTAGCGCCAACTTTATAAAGTGATTCATTTTCATTTTCCCCGCTCCTGCAATTGCAGAGAGGCCGGTCGCTCGATCCAGTCACCCGAGGAGTCTTGGACCACCTCACGCAGCTGAACTTCGGTCTCGGTTATTTTCATGATTCGGCCAAAATTCTGCCCCAGATAATTGCCGACCTTGACCTGGTACAAGAGGTTATCGATGCGCAGCAGGGCTACTGGAACGCCCCCTTTTTGCATGCTGCCCACCATGGCCATCGAATCCAGCGGCATCATCTCCAGCGCCTCCTTGCGCCGAGCCATTTCAGGCGCAATGATGGCCATATTGCCCGGCGATGCAGAATCGCGTTTCAGCGCCTGAGTGAGCTTCTGGGCGTTGAATGGGTCCATCGCATCCGCTCCCAGGTATTCCTGGGGAATGAACTTCTTGGGCTCAGAGATCGGCGCCACCTTGGGTCGGCTCTGGGCTCTTTGCTCGGCCATCCAGGTGCTGATTTCAGACTCATCCGAACCGCACGCGGCCAGGGCCACAGTCGCCATCACCAGCAAAGGCCAAAAAGGTTGCAGGGACCGGTTCATTTGCCCCCCTTGGCCTGCCGCTGGCTGGCCACTTCATCCGGGTCCAGATAACGGAAGGTTCGCGCCGTGGCATCCATCACCAATGCCCCATCCTTGCCCGGCCCCAAGGTCAGGTTGTTCAGGGTCACGATCCGGGACAGATGAGCCACATCGGAGGCAAAAAAGCCGATGTCATGGTATTTGCCCGTGACGCGGATCGAGATCGGCAACTCAGCGTAGTACTCTTTGACCGCCATCTGCCCGGGGCGGAACAACTCGAACTGCAGACTCCGCCCCAGACCGGCCTGATTGATGTCAGATAACAAGGCCGACATTTCAGCCTTGCCTGGCAACTGTTTTTCTAATTGATTCACATATTGCAGAACCTGCTCGCGCTGCTTTTTCAACGCATCCAGATTCACCGCTTTGGTTAACTTGGCGCTGAAATCTGCCTTGAGTTTTTCTTCTGTCAGCACTTCTTGTTCCAGCTCTGCCTGAAAATCGGTGAGCCAAGCGAACCAGGCCACGATGACCACCACGGCGGCGGCGCAAATAAAAGTCAAATAACGCGGAAACGCCGGCCACGCCGATGGATCTTTGGGATCGAGATCGGAAAACTGGGACTTGGCCTGCTCAAACAGAGCAGGAAAATCGATTGAGAGCTTGGTGTTGATCGCCATCGTGAGACTCACTTTTTCGCAGCCGCTTCAGCAGCCTTCTCAACTTCCGAGGCGCGCAACAACTGGAATCTCATGCCGAAATTGGCCACCCGACGTTGATCCCGAGCGCTCAGATTCACGATGCCGGCTTGAATTTCAAGCAATTCAGGCCGGGCAAACCAAGGAGAACCTGAGGAAAAGTTCTTCAGCACCTCAGAGACGCGCTGATTGGACTGGGCCACCCCTTGAATCAGGATGGTCTGCCCCTCCTGCCGCATGCTCGTCACATACACCCCATCGGGCAATTGTTTGACCAACTCGTTCATGAGGTAGGTCTGGGCATTGCGGTCGGACTGCAGGTCTTCCACCGCCTTCTGCCGAGCCTTCAGCGCGGCAATCTCGGCCTCGATGTTCGAGATCTCCTTGATCTGCACTTCAAGCGATTTGATCTCGGCTTTCAAAGTCTCGTTGCGCTCACGCTGGTCCGTCAGGCTGGACTGGTACACCAGGTACACCATCGCCACCATCAGGGCCCCGAGCATCATCGACCCCACCACAGCCACTTTGAAGGCTTCCTTGCGCTTGAGGCGGGCCTCTTCGCGGTGAGGCAGCAGGTTGATCAGGATCATGTCAGAAACCTCCGCATGGCCAGTCCACATGCGGTGAGGTAGGCGGGCGCCTCACGGGCCATTTTCTTCAGGCGCACGGAGTCCTGAATCTGCATGCCCTCGAAAGGGTTCACCACACTGCAGGCAAACGAGGTCTGTTGCGTCACCGCCTCAGCCAGGCCCGACAGGGCCGCAGAGCCCCCCGCCAGCAGGATGTGATCCACGCGGTTGAACGGCGTGCTGGTGAAGAAGAACTGGAGCGCCCGGCCGATTTCCTGCGCCACGCTTTCCACAAACGGTCGCAGCACTGACGAGGCGTAATCGTCGGGCAACTCGCCAGAGCGTTTTTTGGACTCCGCCTCTTCCGGGGAAAAGCCATATTGGCGCACGATCAACTGGGTCAGTTGTGCGCCGCCAAAAGCCTGATCGCGCTCGTACAGAACCTCGCCGTCTTTCAGCACCTGCAGGCTGGTGGTCATCGAACCCACCTCGAACAAGGCCACCATCAGACCGGTGCCCTGCCCTGGCAACTGCTCGATCAGGCGTCCAGCCGCCAGACGGGAGGCAAAAGACTCGACATCGAGCACCACCGGCTTGAGGCCGGCGGCCTCGGCCAGGCCCTGGCGATCCTGGACCTTTTCCTTGCGCGACGCAGCAATCAGAACATCCACATCACCCTGCGAACTCAGACTGGGGCCAATGACACAGAAATCCAGGCTGACTTCATCCAGCGAAAAAGGAATGTACTGATTGGCTTCGGATTCGACCTGAACTTCCAGTTCCTGGTCCGAAAGACCCCCTGGAAGAACGATGCGCTTGGTGATGACGGCCGACGCGGGCAGCGCCATGGCCACGTTTTTGGTGCGGCTTCCACAACGCTTGATCAGGCGCTTCACGGCATCAGCCACCTCATCGAACTTCTCGATGTTGCCGTCGATGATCCAGCCCTTCTCCAGCGGCTCCATCATGCAGCGCTCGAGAACATACCCTCCGGACTTTTCGCGACCCAGCTCAACCAGCTTGACGCTGGACGAACTGATATCAATGCCGAGCAGGGGCGCCACCTGCCGGCCAAACAATGATCCTAAAGAGATCAAGATGGTCCCCCGTAACACGCCCGGACGGACGCTTCTACTTCACACTTTGCTTGAATGCTATCAGCAAGGGTGTTGTCAGACCAAGGAATTCAACCCGGCAGCGTTCACCTCTCGTTGTCAAAAGCAGACGATTTGTGACTATTTTGCAATAAGTTACGGAACCCACCGATGTGGCAAGTCAAGGCAGGCCACCCTGCGGGCGCTCAATTTCTATAATTCGCAATTCACTTCGCAATCGACCATGGCACGCTCCACCCCCAAGAACCCGCAGGAGTCCCCTCGCTCCGGCTCGCCTGCGAGAACTCACTGGGCGGTACGGGTGCTGCTGTGGCTGGCCGGGCTGGCCCTGGCAGGCGTGTTGAGCGTGCTGATGCTCGTGGCCGTGGCCCTGGCGGTGGCCTACCCCAACCTGCCCGACATCACCGACCTGTCAGACTACCAGCCCAAGCTCCCCTTGCGGGTTTATTCGGCAGACGGCGCGCTGCTGGGCGAATTCGGCGAAGAGCGTCGCAACCTGACGCCCATCAAGGACATCCCGAAGATCATGAAAGACGCCGTGCTGGCGGTCGAAGACGCACGCTTCTATCAGCATGGCGGGGTGGATTACATCGGCATGTTCCGCGCTGGCCTGGCCAACCTGGGGCGGGTCAAGAGCCAGGGGGCCTCGACCATCACGATGCAGGTGGCGCGCAATGTCTACCTGTCCTCCGAGAAGACCTTCACCCGCAAGATCTACGAAATCCTGCTCACCTTCAAGCTCGAGCACATGCTGAGCAAGGACCAGATCCTCGAGATCTACATGAACCAGATCTTTCTGGGTAACCGGGCCTACGGCTTCTCGGCTGCGGCCGACACCTATTTTGGCAAGCCCTTGAAAGACATCTCGGTGGCCGAGGCCGCCATGCTGGCCGGCCTGCCCAAGGCCCCCTCGGCCTACAACCCGATCAGCAACCCCAAACGGGCCCGCATCCGCCAGCAGTACATCATCGACCGGATGGAGGAGAACGGCTTCATCACCAAAGCCCAGGCCGATGAGGCCCGCAACGAGGCCCTGCGCATCAAATTCGGGCCCGACAGCTCGCGCATCCACGCCGAGTACGTGGCCGAAACCGTGCGCCAGCTGGTGCTCACGCAATACGGCTCCGAGGCCTACACCCGCGGCCTGAACGTCTACACCTCGATCAATGCTGCCGACCAGGACACGGCCTACCGCGCACTGCGCAAGGGCATCATGGACTACGAGCGGCGTCAGGTGTACCGGGGCCCCGAGCGCTTCATCAACCTGCCCGGCAACCCCAAGGAGCTGGACGAGGCCATCGACGACGCCTTCTCCGACCACCCTGACAACGGCGATGTGATGGCCGCCGTGGTGCTGGATGCCAACCCCAAGAAGATCACCGCCATACGCCCCAACGGCGACAGCGTCGAGATCACCGGTGATGGCTTGAAGCCGGCACAGTCGGGCCTGTCTGACAAAGCCCCGCCCAACATCCGCCTGCGCCGAGGCGCCGTGATCCGGGTCGTGAAGACACCCAAGGACAGCTGGGAGATCACCCAACTGCCCGAGGTGGAAGGCGCTTTTGTGGCCGTGGATCCGCGCAGCGGCGCCATCAAAGCCCTGGTCGGGGGCTTCGATTTCGACAAAAACAAGTTCAACCATGTGACCCAGGCCTGGCGCCAACCGGGCTCCAGCTTCAAGCCCTTCATCTATTCAGCCGCGCTCGAAAAAGGCTTTGGTCCGGCCACCGTGGTGAACGACGCACCGCTGTTCTTTGATGCGGGAACCACCGGTGGCCAGCCCTGGGAGCCGAAGAACTACGACGGCACCTTCGAGGGCCCGATGACCCTGCGCCGGGGTCTGGCCAAGTCCAAGAACATGATTTCGATCCGGGTGCTGCAATCGATTGGCGCGCGCTACGCCCAGGACTGGATCACCCACTTCGGCTTCGAGGCCGAAAAGCACCCGCCCTACCTGACCATGGCGCTGGGTGCGGGCTCGGTCACGCCGATGCAGATGGTGATGGCGTACTCGGTCTTCGCCAACGGGGGCTACCGAGTCAACCCCTGGGTGATCGATCACATCACCGACCAGAAGGGCAAGCTCCTGGTGCAGAGCAAGACGCCGGCCCTGGACGAAAACCCGCGCGCCATCTCCCCGCGCAATGCCTTCATGATGGACAGCCTGCTGCAGGAAGTAGCCCGCTCAGGCACGGCAGCCAAGGCCCAGGCCACCCTGAAGCGGCCCGACATCTACGGCAAGACCGGTACCACCAACGACTCGATGGACGCCTGGTTTGCCGGCTTCCAACCCACGCTGGCGGCGGTGACCTGGATTGGCTACGACACCCCGCGCAAGCTGGGTGACCGCGAAACCGGGGGCGGCCTGAGCCTGCCGGTGTGGATCACCTTCATGGAACGTGCCCTCAGGGGCGTGCCGGTCAGCGAGCCCAGCGCCCCCGAAGGCGTGGTCAACGTGGGGGGTGAATGGTATTTTGAGGAGTTCGCCCGCGGCAACAGCGTGAGCAGCCTGGGGCTGGATGACAAGGGCGGCAGCGCCGGGGTGGCCCCGCCTGCGGCAGCCACCGGGGGTGCCCACCCGCCTGCACCGGCAGACGAGCGCTCGCGCATCCTCGACCTGTTCAGGAACTAAGGCCCCCACGCTCCCTCACTTCGTGTGGTCGCGGCCCCCCAGGGGGGCCGCAGGCCGCCTTGGGGCGGCCCGGCGCCGGCCTGGGCCCCCACGCTCCCTCACTTCGCGTGGTCGCTGCCCCCCAGGGGGGCCGCAGGCGGCCTTGGGGCGGCCCGGCGCCAGCCTGGGCCCCCACGCTCCCTCACTTCGCGTGGTCGCTGCCCCCCAGGGGGGGCCCAGCCCGCCTTCGGGCGGCCGGGCGGCGGGCTGGACTATTGGCCCCCACGCTCCCTCACTTCGTGTGGTCGCTGCCCCCCAAGGGGGCTCAGCCCGCCTTCGGGCGGCCGGGCGGCGGGCTGACCGCTTCGTTGCAGGTCTGTGGCATCAAGAAGGGGGCCTGATGGCCTCCTCACTTCGTGTCTTTGCCTGGCGCGAGACGCGGACGCTCTTCGAGCCCTGGGCAGGCAGGCCTGGAGCCGCAGGGCCCAGCCCCCCCCAAGGGGGCCCTGCCCGCCTTGGAGCGACCCGCGGCGGGCTGATCTGAGGCCGGAACCCTGCAGCGCAGGCCTCAGGGCGCTGGGAATGCCAAGTTCTGGCCGGTCTGGGCCGTGGCGTCGAGGCTCAGTTGCTCAAAGAATGAGCCCGTGCCCTTGGTGTCACGCCACACCCCATCCACCCAACGGTAGTGGTAGCCGCCGCTGCGTGTGGCCAGCCAGACCTCGTGCAGGGGCTTTTGCAGGTTGATCACGATCTGGCTCCGGTTCGGAAAGGCCAGCGTGATCATGCCGCCGCTGCGCTGGGCGTCGATATCGGCGTCGGTGTCGTCATTGAGGGCGTCGCAGCGCAGTTCCACCGCCTTGAGCAGGGTTTCGGCACGGTCCATGAATTCAAGGTCGGTCATTACAATTCGCTGATGTTGAGTCGAATCCAAATTCTAGTCAGGCTGATTGCCCTTGTCGCTGCGGGTGCCTTGTCGGGCGCTTTGTGCGGCTGCGGCCAGCGTGGCCCGCTGTACCTGCCGCAAGACCCGGCCGCTGCCCAACGGGCCACCCTGCCCCAGGTGCTGACCCCCGACTCGCTGCGCGCCACGACGGATCGCAAGCAGCCTGCGGACGCCACGCCAACCACCCCGGCCACCCCCCTCACGCCCACCACCACCACACCATGACCCAAGCCCAGTTGCCCGGCCAGCCCCATATCTCTTACCGTGACCAGGTCCTGACCATCGAAGGCGTGGCCAGCCCAGAGCTCGCCGAACGCTTCGGCACCCCCCTGTTTGTCTACTCCAAGGCCTCCATGCTGGCGGCACTGGCCGCCTACCAGCGCGGCTTTGCCGGTCGCAAGGCACAGATCTGCTACGCCATGAAGGCCAACTCGTCGCTGGCCATCCTGCAACTCTTTGCCCAGGCGGGCTGCGGCTTCGACATCGTCTCGGGCGGCGAACTGGCCCGGGTGCAGGCCGCGGGCGCCGACGTGTCCAAGGTGATCTTCTCCGGTGTCGGCAAGACCCGCGCCGAAATGCGCCTGGCCCTGCAGGCGGGCATCGGCTGCTTCAACGTCGAAAGCGAAGCCGAACTCGAAGTGCTGAATGCGGTGGCCCTCGAACTGGGCCGCACCGCGCCGGTGAGCATCCGCGTCAACCCCAACGTCGACGCCAAGACCCACCCCTACATCTCCACCGGTCTCAAGGGCAACAAGTTCGGCGTGGCACACGACCGGGCGCTCGCCACGTACCAGCGTGCGGCCAGCCTGCCCGGCCTGAAGGTCGTGGGCATCGACTGCCACATTGGCTCGCAGATCACCCAGGTTGACCCTTACCTCGATGCCATGGACCGCGTGCTCGATCTGGTCGAGGCGATCGAGCAGGCCGGTATCCCCATCCACCACATCGACTTCGGTGGCGGCCTGGGCATCAACTACAACGGCGACACGCCACCCGAGGCCGATGCTCTGTGGGCCCAGTTGCTGGCCAAGCTCGATGCGCGTGGCTTTGGACAGCGCCAGCTGATGATCGAGCCCGGCCGCTCGCTGGTGGGCAATGCCGGCCTGTGCCTGACCGAAGTGCTCTACCTGAAGCCCGGCGAGCAGAAGAACTTCTGCATCGTTGACGCGGCCATGAACGACCTGCCCCGCCCGGCCATGTACGAGGCCTACCATGCCATCGTGCCGGTGCAGGCCAACGACAGCGCCACCACCACGCCCTACGACGTGGTGGGCCCGGTGTGCGAGAGCGGCGACTGGTTGGGCCGTGACCGCACCCTGGCCGTGGCCCAGGGCGATCTGCTGGCGGTGCTGTCCACCGGGGCCTATTGCATGAGCATGTCCAGCAACTACAACACCCGTGGGCGCCTGGCCGAGGTGCTGGTGGACGGCGATCAAGCCCATCTGATCCGCCGCCGTGAGACCGCTGCCGACACCTTTGCGCTGGAAAGCCTGCTCCCGAACGGCTGATCAACACGGATCAAAGGCATTGATGTGCATCAAGTCACAGAAATGCCACTTCCGTACAGTGCAGGTTCCGGCTGTGTCGATGGCCGCAGGGAATATGCATGCCTTTGGAACTTTACCGCGACGCTGACCACGCCTGCCTGATGTTCACCGACCTCATCGAGGAGGGTGGGCAGGCGGTGCAGGCCAACCAGTTCCTGATCGTGGACGATGGCACGGGCGCCATCATCGACCCAGGTGGCAACCTGGCGTTCAACGAGCTGTTCCTGGGCATGTCCAAGCACTTTCCGCCCAGCAAGCTCAGCTACCTGCTGGCCTCCCACGCCGACCCCGACATCATCGCCTCGCTGGACCGCTGGATGACTTCCACCCGCGCCAAGCTGGTGATTTCGCGCATCTGGGAGCGTTTTGCG
>Ga0066477_1000361_pt1 | contig 14558 bp, 10 predicted proteins | sample LakWasM115_HOW13_2_FD_59554 | JGI IMG/M metagenome (GOLD analysis project Ga0066477, IMG submission 59554) | Freshwater sediment methanotrophic microbial communities from Lake Washington under simulated oxygen tension - Sediment Metagenome 115_HOW13 | ecosystem: Environmental > Aquatic >...
CCAATGGCCCGGGCTTGCCGGCTTGGCCGGCCTATGCGGGCGGCGCCTCGGTGATGCAACTGGCCCCGGGCGCATCGAAGGCTTATGACGCTGACCTCCAGCACCAGTGCACGGCCTTCTGGCACACCCACTTCAAGCTGCCCTGAAAGGCCATCGCATGGTTGTACGTCGCCGCCACACGGATCGGATCTGGCCCGATTTCCTGGACTACTTCCGGCAAGACTTCCGCCGCGAACTGAGGGGGTGGTGGCGCATCATCCAGTACTTTGGGCTGTATGTACCGCTGGCACTGCTGGTGTTGGCGGTGCTTGTCATCCAGGCCGACCCGCTTCCGCCCAAGAAAGCCTACCTGGCCACGGGCCAGAAGGGTTCGTCCTACCACCTGCTGGCAGAGAAATTCGCGGCCTATTTCAAGCAGCACGGGGTAGAACTCGAACTGGTTGAAACCCGGGGCTTGAGTCAAGGCCTGCAGGGCCTGGTCGATGACAACTCGAAGGTGAATGCCAGTTTTCTGACGGCTGGGGCCGCAGAGGCCGGTCAATACCCGGAGATGGTTTCGCTGGGCAGCCTGAAATACTCGCCCGTCTGGCTGTTCTACCGGGGCAAGCCGCCCTCGCAGGATCACCCCCTCGAAGACCTGTTGCAGCGGCGCATGGCCGTGGGCATGGACGGAACCAACACGCGTTTGTTTCTGACCCGAATGTTGGCTTTGCACGGCAGGCCGCTGCCCACCGCGCCAAATCTGTTCGAGATTCCCCACGAAGAGGCTGCGGAGCGTTTTGCCCGAGGCGAGCTGGACGCTGTTTTCATTGTTGACGGCATCGACTCCCCCACGGTTCAGCGCCTGCTCAAGGTACCGGACCGTCAGATTGTCGATTTCGCGCTTGCGCCGGCCTACATCAAGAAAATGCCGTTTCTCGAACGGGTCACGGTTCCGCGTGGGGCGATCGACCTGGTGCAGGTCTTTCCAGCGCAAGATCTGTCCTTGTTGGCGTCCACCGTCACCCTGGTGGTCGAGAAGGGCACGCACCCGGCACTGCAATGGCTCTATCTGCGAGCGGCCGAAAGCATCAGCCGGGATCGAAGCGAGTTCTTCTCCAAGCCTGATCACTTTCCGGAGTACGTGGACCACAACGTGGCCCTGAGCCCTGTGGGTGCCCGGTATTTCGAGGGCGGGTTGCCAACCCTCTTCAAGTACCTGCCCAACACACTGGCCGCCCTGCTCGATGGCACCTGGGGCATTGTGCTGGCCGTCGTAGCCGTGGGGTGGCCGCTGTTCATGCAGATCCTTTCGCTGCGGCAGTACCCGTCCAACAAGATCCTGTACGACTACTGGCAAGACCTGCGCGATCTGGAGCATGACCTGGACCTGATCGAGACCCCTCAGGACGCGGAACTCATCATCGAGCAACTCGACGAAATGCTCGCCGAGGTGCTGGAGACCTGGTTGGAGGACGACCTGATCCACCGCTACTACGGCCTGCGACGGACCATCCAGGATGTGCGCAACCAGGCAAACGCGCGCTTGCTTGCCTTGCAAACACCTCTATCCCAGGGCGGGGCTGTCCCATGAACCCGCCGCGCGGGCTGCGTCCGGTCTATATCCGCAGCGACATCACCCGCGACCGACTGCTGCGCCGCGGACGGCTCTATGTGATCAGTGGCCAGGTGCATGTGAAAGCCGGGGTCACGCTCACGGTCGAGGACGGCACCTCGATCGGCCTCCTCAATGGCCGGGTGCCAGGTCGGCGGCTGCAGCGCGCAGCGCTGGTCTTTGATTCAGGTTCGGCGCTGCTGGCGCGTCGCCTCACCCTCTTCGCCTGTGGCCGAGGGGGCGCGGCACAGCCTGTGGCGGACAACGGCGGCGTCTGGTTCTTTGGCGCACACCACAGCGCCGAAAAAGATGGCATGTCCTTGCGCCGAACGCGGCGCACACCGTTGTCGCGCTACCAGGCCACCTACCTGAGCGCTCGCTACCTGGGTCGAGGAGACGCCTTGCCGGACACGGCCCAGGCAGCGCAGGACGAGGCGTTGCAACTCGATGACCTGGATGCGGTGTCCGTCATGGGCGTAGGCCTGTCGGAATGGCTGATCGAGGACTTGCACATCCTGGGGGCGGGCGATGACGCACTGGACTTGCAGAACTCCAGCATCCGTCTGGCGCGGGTGGTGATCAACAACCCCGGGGAAGATGCACTGAACATCAGCAGCAGCCGCCTCGACATCAGCGAGGAACTGCGGGTGCGCATGACGCGCCGTGGCGAACGTCCGGGCGAAGACGCTGATCGCGACATCTTCGATCTGGAGGTGGACGACAACCCCTCCCAGGTCTTGTTGCACCGAGGGGCTCTGGTGCGATTGTCAGGCGTTTTCGGAGATGAGGTCAGACTGCAATCCAAAGACCTGCCTGCAGCCACAGAAGCGGGTCGTGAGCTGTATCTCTTCAGCGGGCGCTGCCATCGCTCGCTGGCCGTCATCGAATCGCTGCGGCACGACTGATGCGACCGCCCTGCCCCATCGCTCCCGGGCAGGCAAGGCATCCGTTCAACACCGACCTGCCAGCCCGTCGCCGCCCACAGCTGGCGCCCAACTTGCACGCCCAGCCGAACTCAAGCCCAAAGCGGTCCTGGGCCAAGTTGCCCTCAACTTCGCAGCCACATGTCGGGTGGCTTCAGGCACAATGAAATTCAGAAAGTACAAAATGTCACATCTAGGTGTGACCTGTCGGGGTGGCTCGCGGACTTGGTATCGCACCTGTCGGCGACGGTTCTGCCATGTCGATTTCATTCAAAACCATCCCTGAGGGGGGAGCGATGTCGCAGCGACTTTCACAAGCCAGCCCTGCCCGTCTTGCATGGCTGCTGGCGTCGGGCGTTTGGTTGACGGCCTGTCAGCCCTCGACCATGACGCCTCCGACCCAACCCCCGGTGGAGGTGACAGCCACTACCGTGATCGCCAAGGACGCGCCCGTATCTTTCGAGTACGTCGGACAAACCGAGAGCTCCCGCATGGTGGAGATCCGGGCCCGGGTGGATGGATACCTGCAGAAAAGGTTCTACGAGGAAGGCGCCTTGGTGCGCGAGGGTGCTCCCCTGTTCCAGATGGATCCGCGCCAGTTGACGGCCACGGCCCAAAGTGCACGCGCCATGCTGCAACAGAACGAAAGCCGCCTGGACAACGCCCGTCAGACCGTGGCACGGCTGAAACCCTTGGTAGCCGATGAGGCCATCAGCCTCAAGGACATGGACGACGCCGTGGCGGCCGAAAAGGCGGCTGCGGCGGCTGTCGAATCCTCACGCGCCGATCTGAGTCGCGCTGAAATGGACCTGGGCTACACCAAGCTGCTGGCACCGCTCAATGGCCTGGCAGGCAAGGCGAATGTGTCTGAAGGCAGCTACGTCAATCCCGCTCAGAACGGGCTGCTGACGACCGTAGCCCAGCTGGATCCGATTTTCGTCAACTTCAGCCTGTCCGAAAACGAATGGTTGAACTATGCCGAAGAGCTGAAGAAAGGCACGTTGCGCTTCCCGACCGGTGCGACCGGTTTCGACGTCCAGTTGGTCCTGTCGGACACCCTGACCCTGCCAACCCGGGGCAAATTGAATTTTTCATCGCAGACCGTGGATCCCCAGACCGGCTCCTACGCCATCCGCGCCTCCTTTCCCAACCCCGATCTGTTGTTGCGCCCCGGCCAGTTTGTGCGTGTCCGCCTGCTGGGTGCCAGCCGTCCCAATGCACTTCTCGTTCCGCAACGCGCCATTCTGCAAGGCCAGAAAGGCAAGTTTGTCTACGTGATCGGCAAGGACGACAAGGCAGAGATGCGCCCGGTCGAAGTGGGCGACTGGATCGGGGACCAATGGCTGGTGAGTTCCGGTCTGCAAAGCGGTGAACGCGTGGTACTGGACGGCACCTTGAAGGTACAGCCCGGCGCCCTGCTCAAGGTGAGCCCGAGCCCTGAAGCAGCGGCGACGCCAACGGCAACCGGGGCCCCCCCTGCCAAGCCTGCCGCGACGTCCAAGCCCACGGCTTCGCAGTGAGCTCAGCATGATTTCGCGCTTCTTCATTGACCGGCCGATTTTTGCCACGGTGATTTCGGTCCTCATATCGTTGGCCGGTCTGGCCTCGATGTTCCTGCTGCCGGTGGCCCAGTACCCCGATCTGACGCCGCCCACCGTGGTGGTGGCGGCCAACTACCCCGGCGCCAGCGCCGAGACCGTCGCCACAGCCATCGCCAATCCGTTGGAGCAACAGATCAACGGTGTCGAAGGCATGATGTACATGTCATCGAACAACTCGTCGAGTGGATCGATGGCGCTGGTGATCACCTTTGCCGTTGGCACCAACATCGACAAAGCGGCGGCCGAAGTGCAGAACCGCGTCAACCTGGCACTCCCGTCCATGCCGGAAGTGGTGCGACAAACCGGCGTCTCGGTGTCCAAGCAGAACTCCAACCTGTTGATGATCGTCGCGCTGCAATCGCAGGATGAGCGCTATGACGCGCTGTACGTTTCCAATTACGCCAGCCTGTATGTGCTGGACGAACTCAAGCGCATCCCCGGTGTTGGCAAGGTCGAGCTCAGTGGGGCGGGCGACTATTCGGTGCGCATCTGGCTCAAGCCCGACCGCATGGCGCAACTCAAGGTCACCAGCGCCGACATCGCGGCCGCCATACGCGACCAGAACGCCCAGGTGGCGGTTGGCCGCATCGGTGCGCCGCCCAATGCCCAGCCCGTTGAACTGACGCTCCCGATCACGGCACGGGGCCGGCTGCGCGATCCGCGCGAGCTGGGCGAGGTGACGCTGCGCGCCGGGACCAACGGGGCGACGATACGACTCAAGGATGTGGCCCATATCGAGCTGGGCGCACAAAGCTACGACTTCAAGGGAACGCTCAATGGCAAGCCGGCGGCACTGATCACCGTGAACCAATCGCCAGACGCCAACGCAGTCGATCTGGCCAATGCCGTGCGTCAGCGGGTGAATGAACTGTCAGGCAGCTTTCCTGCCGGCATCGTGCACTCGGTGCCACTGGATTCGACCAACTTTGTCAGGGTGTCCATCCAGGAAGTCCTGCACACCTTTGCAGAAGCCCTGCTGCTGGTCTTTGTGGTGGTGTTTGTATTCTTGCAGAGTTGGCGCGCCACGCTGATCCCCCTGGTGGCCATTCCCGTGTCGCTGCTGGGAGCACTTGCAGGGATGTACGTGCTGGGATTCAGCATCAACACCATCACACTGTTCGGGATGGTTCTGGCCATCGGCATCGTGGTGGACGATGCCATCGTGGTGGTTGAAAACGTGGAACGCATCATGCGCGAGACAGGTGTCGATGCGCGTGAAGCGTCGCGCCGCGCCATGGACGAAGTCACTGGGCCGGTGATTGCCATCGTGCTGGTCCTGTGCGCCGTCTTTGTGCCAGTCGCCTTTCTCGGCGGCGTCACCGGTCAGTTGTACAAGCAGTTTGCCATCACGATCGCGATCTCGGTGGTGGTGTCAGGGGTTGTGGCGCTCACGCTCACCCCAGCGCTCACCGGCATATTGCTGCGCCATGACGGTGGCGGTCACGGACGATTCTTCACGGCCTTCAACCGGGTGTTCGGCCAAATGACCGAACGTTACACCCGGGGCACCCGGCGATTGATCCAGCACTCCGGCGTGGGATTCACAGCCTATGTGTTGATCGTGCTGGCCGTGGTGGGACTGCACCGGGTGATCCCCTCCAGTTTCATTCCGTCGGAAGACCAGGGCTTTCTGTTCGGGATGGCGGTGCTTCCGGACGGCGCCAGCCTGAGTCGAACCGAGGCCGTGACACACCAGGTCGAGGCCATCCTGAAACAGAACCCGGCGGTTCAGGACGTGATTTCGTTCACGGGCCTCAGTGCGATGGAAGGTTCGCTCAAATCAAGTGCCGCCACTTATTACGTGATCCTCAAGGACTGGAGCGAGCGCAAGACACCGATCCTGCAGGCCAACGGAACCCTGTTTTCTTTGATGGGGCAGTTCGCGGGCATCCGCGAGGCCCAGGTCTTTGCGTTCAACCCGCCGGCGATTCCGGGGCTGGGGGTCACGGGCGGCTTTGATTTCCGGATCCAGAACCGGGGCAATGGCGGCAATGCGGCGCTGGAAGCCGCCACCCTGGCCTTTGCGGCCAAGGCCCGCCAACGACCTGAACTGGTGGGCATTGCCCCTCAGGCCAGCAGCAATTCGCCCCAATTGTTCATCGAGGTCGATCGGGACAAGGCCAAGGCGCTGGGTGTTTCCTTGACGGATCTGTATGCAGGCCTGCAAGTGCATTTCGGTTCGGCCTACGTGGGCGATCTGGACAGCGCCGGCAAGACCACCAGCATCACGATGCAGGCCGAGTCAAGCTACCGCGCTCGCCCCGAGGACATTGGCCGCGCCTTTGTGCGCTCAGCCAGCGGGCGCATGATCTCCGTCAGTTCGCTGGCCCGCGTGAGCAATACCAGTGGGCCCTCCATCATCACCCGCTACAACGGTTTTCCGTCCTCGGCCATCAGCGGTGCGGCCGCCTCGGGCTACAGCACCGGGCAAGCCATGGCCGCCATGGAAGCCGTGGCCAGCGAGACCCTGCCGCGTGACATGAGCTACCAGTGGGGCGGAGTTTCACTCGAGGAAAAGAAGAGCGGCTCGGCCTCGGCCATCGCCTTTGCCGCGGGCGTGGTGATGATCTTCCTGATTCTGGCGGCCCAGTACGAGCGCTGGTCGCTGCCCGTGGCCGTGCTGCTGGCGGTGCCGTTCAGCCTGTTTGGCGCCTTCTTCACGATCGGCGTGGCCTTCATGAGCAACGACATCTACTTCCAGATCGGCCTCGTCACCTTGGTGGCGCTGGCAGCCAAGAACGCCATTCTGATCATCGAATTCGCGGTGCTCGAGCGAGGCCAGGGCAAATCCCCCCTGGATGCGGCCATGGCGGCAGCCCGCCTGCGTTTCCGCCCCATCCTCATGACCTCGCTGGCGTTCATCCTGGGGGTGGTTCCCCTGGTGGTCTCGACGGGCGCCGGCGCTGCCAGCCGCCACTCCATCGGCACCAGTGTCCTGGGCGGCATGGTGGCAGGAACCGTGCTCACGGTGTTCTTCGTGCCCCTGATCTACAAGACGATTGAAACTCTGACGACGCGCCAAGGTGCCCCCCGAAACCTGACGACCGAGCCGGTCAACCAGGAAGGGGCATGACATGAGCTCCCGTGGACTCACCCTCATCGCGTTGCTGCTGAGCCTCTCAGCTTGTGCGATCAAGCCGGATCCAGCCCGGCCGCTGACAGACGTTCCGGCCCAGTTCCGCCAGACCCCCAACGACACCCAGTCCGTGGTCGAAGCCGGCTGGTGGCGGCAATTTGGCGACCCGGTGCTGGTGGCACACATCGATACGGCCCTGGCGCGCAACCTTGATCTGCGAACGGCCGTGGCGGTGCTCTCGGAGTACCGGGCCCTGTACGAATCTGCCACCGGCGCCGCCCTGCCCGGCCTGAGCCTGGCTACATCGGTTCAGCGCGGTCGTGCCCTGGGTGTCACGGCCACTCAACTCCAGGCCACGGTGAATGCCAGCTGGGAGGTGGATTTCTGGGGCCGTCTGCGCAACAACACGGCAGCCGCCCGGGCCGACTTCCTGGCCCAGGAAGAATCGCGTCACGCGCTCGAGATGGTCGTGGTGAGCACCGTCGCCAGCAATTACATCGACCTGTTGGCGCTGGATGAACGCCTGGCCATCGCCCAGCGCACCCTGGCTGGTCGCGAACGGACACTGCACCTGGCACAGACACGTTTCAAGGCCGGCGTGGTGTCACGCATCGACGAAAAGCAGGCCGAATCGGAGTATCAGGCCGTGGTGTTGCAGGTGCGCCAGTTGGAACAGGCCCAGGTTCAACAGGAGAACGCGCTGAGTCTGTTGCTGGGCCAGAGCCCGCGCAGCATTGAACGGGGCCGGACGCTGGAAGCGCTGGTGTCCCCGCCCATACCCGCCGGCCTGCCCTCCAGTCTGCTGACACGCCGACCTGACCTGAGGCAGGCTGAGCTGGCGCTGGCGGCGGCAGGTACTCGGGTGGCCGTGGCCCGCGCCAGTCTGTACCCAACCATCTCCCTGACCGGCTCGCTGGGTGGGGCAAGCAGTCAATTGTCCGGCCTGTTCGACGGGCCGGCCCGCACCTGGGCCTTCGGTCCGTCACTCACGCTGCCCTTGTTTGACGGCGGCCAGGCGGCAGCCCAGGTGGCGGCCTCCCGTGCCCGCCTGGAGCAAGCCCAGCTCGGTTATGAAAAAGCCGTGCAGTCGGCTTTCCGGGACACCGAAGACGCCTTGATCGCCGTCCAGAAAACCCGGGAGCAGCAAGCCGCCCAAGCCGCCCAGGTGGCGGCTCTGCGTCGCTATGAGCAGTTGGCCCGGCGCCGGTATGAAACCGGCATCACCAGTTCGCTGGAGCTTCTGGATGCCCAGCGGGCCCTGTTGGCCAGCGAGATCGGCCTGGCACAGACGCGCAGCGCTTCGCTTCAGGCCGTCGTGGCCCTGTACAAGGCCCTGGGTGGGGATTGGGGTCTGCCCGCTCAAGCCAGCCCCCGAGCCCCCTGAGGGACCGTCAGCGCCAGGCCCAAGCCCGCCATTCAAGCCGCGCCGGTTCGCCAGCCACCGCCAGCGCGGCAGCCCACTTCCCGGGCTGATCCAGGGTCTGCAAAGCCCATGGCGAAGTGGACAGTTCAGGCAAATCGCTTGCCAGCAGCTCAGCCTGCTCACCCACACTGACCGTGAAACGGTCCAGACCGATGGACAAGCCCGTGCCAAGGGCCTTGAGCAAGGCTTCTTTGCGGACCCAGCATCGGTAGAACGCCTGCAACCGGGTCACACCGGTCATGGCGGCGAGCGCCTGCTGCTCGGCCGGACTGAACTGGGGCAAGACCTCGATGGCACGATCACTCCATTGGTCCTGGGCTTCAATGTCCACCCCCACTTCGCGCCCCATCGACACGACCACCAAAGCATGGTCGCCCGAATGGGACAGATTGAAGTGCAGGCCCGTGGAGGCTTGCCACGACTCCAACGCAGGTTTGCCTGTGGGGCCTGCGTGCACGAGCACATCGCTGGCAGCCAGACCCAGGGCCTGGCCCAGAATGCCGCGCATGGCGGCATGGGCCGCAATGTAACGGTGCCGGTGCAGATCAAAGCGAAAGCGCGCAGCGCGCTCGCGCTCCTGCTCGTCCAGGCACTTCAGCGCTGACGCCTGCAATGCCTCGGGCATCTGCAGCGGAACATGCCAGACCTGCACGGCCTATTTGGCTGGGTTTGACGTTGCTGGCGCCGAGGATGCGGCGGCAGGTGATCCATCGGGATTGAGAATGATCGGAACTCCCCCCTTGGTATCGGCCACCACCACCAAGCGGGAGCCGGGTGTCTGCGACATCTTCAACAACGATTCGATGCTGGCAAGGCGCAGATAGCTCGGAATATCCCGTTGTCCAATGTGTGCAAACAGTTTGGCCACGCCGTCGCCCTCGATACCCTTGCGTATGGCCTCTTTCTGCTCGGTCTGGATGCGGTAGTCGAATTCGAGTTGACGGTGGTACTGCTCCACCTTGCGCTCGATGGAGGCCGCAACAATGGGTGGCAAGGTGATGCCCTTGATCAGGACATCGTCCAACTCCACCAGGACCAACCCATCCGCACTGTAGGCATTGGCCCCCTGGATGCCTTTCTGTGTCTGCTTGAAGATCTCTTCCTGCACCTGCTGCCGCTTGCTGGCGTAGAAATCCTCGGCGTCATAGCGAGCGATGATTTCACGCGCATGGGCAGCCACCTCCGGCGTGAGCATGACCTCCAGGTAATCGGTACCCACTTGACGGTGCAACAAACCGACCAGCTTGGGGTTGAGGTGGTAGCGGAACTCGATATTGGTCTCTACCGCCAAGCCGTCCTTGGTGATGATGTTGAACACGTTGTCCACCGTCTTGAGGCGGGCATCATAGAGAACCACCTCGTTCCAGGGGAATACCACGTGTGCCCCTTCTTGAAGCACCTGCTCGGTGTCGGTGCCCCCGCTCAAGGGCCGGAAAATGACCCCCAGCGAGCCCGCCGGCACGGTCACGATGATGTGCGGACTGAAAAACAGGAACAACAGACCGGCAATCATGACGGTCAGCGTCATCTTCATCAGATGCTGAGACTGGAAGCGCTTTATCTTTTCGAAATTCATGATGGGTCCAATCCCTGCTCGGTGGGCCTCGTCTTGGCGACCACAAGACGCCCTTCTTCCATCGCCACACAGCGGTCGGCCACGTCGAAGTAGCGATCGTCATGCGTGATGGCAATGATGGTCTTGCCAGCCGAACGCAGACGCGGCAACAGCTCCTGGTAGAACTTGCGACGGAAATGGGGATCTTGATCAGCGGCCCATTCATCCAGTACAAGAATGGGCTTGTCCTCCAACATCGCCACCAGCAGCGCCAGGCGTTTTCGCTGACCACTGGAGAGGTCGAGTGTGTTGAAGGCTGAGCCATTGAGCTGCACCTTCCCGACCAGCTCCAGCAACTCACACAGGTCGTCCATCACGACCGTGTCCGGAGCCTTCATGCCGTAGAGTTGCTTGAACAGGTAGAAATCCGAAAAGATCACCGAAAACTGGTTGCGGTAGGCATCGTAGGTTTCCGCGGTCACCGCCTGCCCATCGACACGAATCAGGCCGCTTTCCGGGTAATACAAACCGACCAGCAGTTTGAGCAAGGTCGACTTGCCAGAGCCATTGCCACCGGTGATGAACAGGGTCTCGCCACGGTGGATGGTCAAATTCAGGGGGCCAACCGCGAACACGCTGGTGGCTAGGGCGTCGTGGTATGAAAAGCTCAGCGCATCAAGCTGAATTTCCTGGAACTGCGGCGACAAGGCGCGGGCCGCACCCTCGAAGTTCTGCGTGTTCAGCGATTTCAGCGTGCTGTCCAGCTGCATCAGGTTCTGTGCCGCAGCATTGGCAGCGGCAAACATCGGCACGGCCTGGATCACCATGCCCAAGGGTCCGATGATGAACAGGATGGCTGTGGTGGTGCGCGAGATTTCAGTGGTATCGGCACGCGAGAACATCGGTACCGCAAAGACAATCACACCCAACAACAGGAAGATCAGCGCTTGCCCCAGCACGTACTCGTTTGAAGACCGCGACTGGTATTCGATCTTCAGATCACGCGCGTCGACGGCCGCGGCGTCGACCTCGCCCATCAAGGCATCGCGCCGCAAAGTGCTCATCTTGACCTCCTTGAAGCCATCGAGCACATCGCGCAATCCGTCCACCAGGTGGGCTTCCTGGCCAAACATCTTGTAGAGATCACCCTGCAGCTTCTTCATGCGGCGCAACACCAACGACACCGCAAAGGTGATGAACACCGCACTCAACACAAACGCGGCCGTGCTATTGAGGAAGACGTAGACCATGGCCAGCACGATCAAGATGCCAGATTGCACAGCAATCACCAGGATGTTGACCGCCTGGGAGATCGTCTGGGTATCACGGATCATCGCTCCGAGGATCTCAGAGCGGCCGATGTTCTCAAGGGGCAAGAGCTCGGCACGGCTGGCACTGTCCACCAGACCCGTGCGCAATTGCTGGATCATGGTTTCGACCTCGGTGGCCGTGATACGCATCAGCATGCGTTGACTGACCGCATAGATGCCGATGGCCAGCACAAACATCATCAGCATTCGCAACTGCGGCGTACCGGGCTCGGCGCTGGCCACGTTGTTGATGATGGCCATGACCAGCGTGTTGCTGATGCCAGCGATGGCCACCAGCAGCAGCAAGGCATGCGGCTGAACGGTCATGTGCCGTCGGATGAGTTCAATCAGCGGCATAGAGGCCTGGAAGGGGGGAAACAGTCAATGACGGAGCCCGGACTGACCCAGCGCCAGGACATGGGAGCTGCGCCGCGGCACGCTGGCCAGACCAGACACCGTCACGGCGGGGGCGGATGGGCGACAACAATGCGCTCTGCACGCTCCCGCGTGATGTAGAGCAGCAGCAGCATCACGAAGGGCGTGATGAGCCAGGAGGCCAGAAATGCCACCAGAAACCCCGGCTTTCGGCCAACGGCGCACAGGCCGACCATGACCGAAAGAACCAGGTAGACAACCACAAAAACCACGATGCTCATCGGGAGTGCCTAACTGCCGCCATGCAGCGACTTGCAGTGTGAAAAATCCGGAAGGCGGGCCTGAGTGGGGGCAGGCCGCCTGCCTTATTTCTTCGGCTCTGCGTCTTCAGCCACGGGGGCCTCGGCCACCACGGCGTCCTTCACCGCCGCATCGGTCGGTGCGGCCTTGCGAGCGGCAGCGAATTCCTTGTCGTAGAACGCGCGCGCCTTATCGGGCACAAAATTGCTCAGATTACCGCCCTCGGCGAAATGCTTGGCAAACACCCGGCCCACAGCCCAGGTCGACGCAAATCCCAGTGCCGGCCCGATGGTCAGGGTGGCGATGCCACCGATCACAGGAATGGCCTTGATGAAGCTCGTGACCCCGCCGACCACGACGGAGGCTGCGCCAAAGGGCACCACCGTACCCACCAGTGCACTGATCAAGGCCTTGGCGCGGGTCTCGCTGAAGGGGATGTCATACACCTTGGCCAGTTCGTAGACCATCTTGACCTGCACGCCACCGATGAGCACCAGGTCGATCAGCGGCAGGGGAATGATGCCTGCGCCCGCCGACCAATAGGCATAGCGTCGAGTGACCGCGGCTGCGGCATCGGCACGGCTGACTTCTAACGGGAAACTCGTTTCATCCGTCGCTGTAACCATTTTGAATCACTCCTTGTGGGTTGACCGGTTTGAGCACGCAAGCGCTTCATGCACACCGTGAAAATCAAATCACCGATGAATATGAATCTTATGTGACGCTGTGGGAAATAGAAAATCTGATCGCTGGGTCAAAAAACAACGCAACAAAAAATCCTCGAACACTTCGTCCATAAGTTACAAATAATATACCCACTTTCAATAAATAACAAAAAAAGTTAGTCTGGCGCATTCACGCACACACGCAGCTTTTGTTATGGATTTGAGGCGCTACTACGGGGAGCCCACCCTGACGCCAAGCCAGACAAAACACGCCAGCACCGGGAGGGGCAAGGATGAACGTATCGCAGTCGAACTGCTGGGCACTGTCTGCCGCGCAGCGCGATATCTGGTTGCACGAAAGGCGTGCTGGGGCGCCGAGCCGCTACCACATCGGGGGACACATCGACATCATGGGCCACCTGGACGTGCCCCGTTTCATCGAGGCATTGCAGCAAGCGGTTCAGTGCCATGAGGCGCTGCGCACCCAACTGCTGCCGGACCCCGACAGCCCGGTACCGAGGCAGTATTTCGCCCCTTCAGCAGCCCTCAGCGTGCCGCTGCATGACTTCTCCGACAAACAGCAAGAAATTGAAACCGTCGCAAGACGCTGGGTCTGTGCGCAATTCGCCAAACCCTTCCCGCCACAGGGGCCCTTTGTTGAATATGCCATTTTGCGGCTGGGGCCAGAGCGTCACTGGTGGTATTTGAAGTACCACCACCTGATCGCCGATGGCTGGTCCATCTCCCTGGTGGCGCAGACCGTCGAAATCGCCTACCAGCAACTGGGCTCTGGCGGGCCGCAAGCACTTCCGCAGCCCCCCCAGTTCAGTGCGCTGCTGCAAGAGGAACAGGCCCGCCGTGCCACGCCCGGATTCGCCGCCGACCTGGCCTATTGGCGAGACCTGTTGACACCGATTCACACCCCTCTGTGGATGCCAAGGGCATCGGAGCAGCCGCAGCCAGGCGAGCGTCAGAGCAGTCGCAGCGCCCTCACCCTGCCCCAGGCGCTCTACCAGGCGCTGGGCCAGACAGCGCAAAGCCAGCAGGTGTCCCGGTTTCATCTGCTGATGGCGGCATTGAGTGCGGCGGCCACGCGCGGCGCCGAGGGCTCAGCCATCATGCTGGGGCTTCCGGTGCTGAACCGGGGCAACCCGCGAGAAAAGGCCACCGCAGGCTTGATGGCCAGCATGCAGCCGCTTCCACTTGGCGTCGATCGCCAAGAATGCCTGCCCGTGCTGGCGCGCCGCATTGCAGCGCAATTGCGACTGCATTACCGGCACCGCCGCATTGCACTGGGCGACATGCTGGGACTGTTTCCGCACCCGCATTTCCAACTCCAGGAGCACGCGGGCAGGAGCACACCGTTCGACCTGACCCTGTCCTTCGAGCAGCATGACTATGACGTCCGCTTCGGTGAGGCGCAGGCTCAAGCCGATCCCACGGACAACGGCCAGGAGCCCAATCCGTTGGCGGTCTTCGTGCGGGAGTTTCACCACGGCGCAGACGTGCGCGTGGATTTCGACTGGCGCCATGATTGCTTCACCGCGGCCGAGGTGGCTGCACTGCAATCACGCTGGCAGGGCTTGCTGACGGCTCTTGCGGATCCGGATCGATGCAACCGGCCTTTGCGCGAGCTCGAGCGCCCCACGGTCGCGGAATGCCAGCATTTGCTGGCGCTGGGCGAGCGCCCCGCACTGCACAGCCCACCCGTGCACCAGGCCGTCTCCAACACCGCC
>Ga0066477_1000368_pt1 | contig 14354 bp, 12 predicted proteins | sample LakWasM115_HOW13_2_FD_59554 | JGI IMG/M metagenome (GOLD analysis project Ga0066477, IMG submission 59554) | Freshwater sediment methanotrophic microbial communities from Lake Washington under simulated oxygen tension - Sediment Metagenome 115_HOW13 | ecosystem: Environmental > Aquatic >...
CATCAGGTATGCGCGCTTGCGCTCAGTCCAAGGCGCTTTGTGGCCCTGTGCGTCGGCCACGCCATCGGTGCAGGCTTCCACCATGGTCAGCACACGCGGCCCGAAACGCTCGCCGATCTGCGTTGCGTATTGCGGCCCGCCATCCTCCAGAACGTCGTGCAGCAAAGCGGCAATTTGCTGGTCTTCATCACCACCATACTGCGCCACCAGACCCGCCACAGCCACCGGGTGGGTGATGTAAGGAATGGTCGTGCCTTTGCGCACCTGGCCCTCATGGGCGGTGGCGGCAAGCGTGATGGCTTGGGTGAATCGCGGGGTCATGGGCACAGTTTACGGGCAGGCCGCGATTTGTGAAATTTTCTGTATGAATTGGCAAGAGGCTTATGCATATTCAGCCACTCCATACCCTTCACCAAATCAGCGGTCTTGCTTTATTCTCGAAGATATGGCGCATGCATCTTTCAGCCGAACTCTTCCATTTTGATGTCCGTCAATAATCTGACAGCCATTTATCCAGGCATGCCGCTTGCCGCGCCTGGGACCGGCTCCGCTTTCCACCATTCGATCCTGAACTCGATCGAGCAGGAGATTGCCGTCATTCAAAAGAACGGACATATCGTCTACGTGAATGAGGCCTGGGTGCGCTTTGGTGCCAACAACGGACTCCCCCGAGCCAACTGGTTGCAATCAAATTACCTGGAGATCTGTGCCAAGGCGGCATCAAGCCATGAACCTCATGTTCGCTTGATACAAGCCGGCTTGGCGGCCGTCATGGCCGGCCATCAGGCCAGCTTCTCGCATGAATACCCCTGCCACAGTCCAGATGAGAAGCGCTGGTTTCTGATGAATGTGGTTGGTTTGACGGGATACACCGATGAACTCTTTGTGATCATCCATAGCGATATCACTCAGCGAAAACTGGCCGAACAGCAAGTAGAGCGATTGTCATTGCTTGACCCCCTCACTGGGTTGGCAAATCGGCGCCACTTGATGCAGTTTCTACCCTCCGAATGGCAACGCAGCCGACGTGAAGAAACCCCGATCAGTCTGATTTTGATGGACATCGATGATTTCAAAAAAATCAATGATCAACATGGTCATGTCGCCGGTGATGAATGCCTGAAGCAAATCGCCGAGCTGGTCCAGCGCTGTGCTCGACGGCCGGGCGACCTGGCAGTGCGCTGGGGGGGCGAAGAGTTCATGCTGGTTCTGGGCCGCACCGACTCTGACACTGCGCTTGCCATCGCCACCGACCTTCTGCTGACGGTGCGGCGCACCGAGTCTGCCAAGCATTTCCGATGCACCATCAGCCTTGGTGTGAGTACGGCCCGACCCAGTGGAGACGACTACGAGGACCTGATTCAACAGGCAGATTCAGCGCTCTACCAAGCCAAAAAAGCGGGGAAAAATCAGGTGTTGCGCTATGTGTCTTCGCCGCTTTGATGCCGATACTGAGTGCAGGTTTCTTGTTTCATCTCAGCAACTTTTGACCTAGACCACCACAGGCGGGGTATTAGTGATATATAAACAAACTGTAAAATCATATTTTTCATCTATATCACCCTTGGAGCCCACCAAAGTGCCCAGGCCAAGCAAAGGAGACAGCCATGCAAATCAATAACATCAGTGTCAAGACGCGCCTGTGGGTGACGTTCACAGTCCTCATCGTTCTGATGATGGTGCTGTCGGGATGGTCCCAGTACCGCTCCAATGCAAGCCTGAGTGCGGCCCTTGAAGAGGTGGTCAACACCGACATCAAGGTGGTGGCCGCGACGCGCTGGAACGACGGTACCTCGGCCGCGTTGGCCATCACAGTGGCGGCCGTGCTCTCCACCGATGAACAAAGTTCACAGCGCCTCACCAACGACGGCAAGGTCCTGGTCGAACGCAATACCAAGATGCTCAAGACCATGGCCGACCTGATCACCCGGCCTGATGAAAAGACGGCCCTGGACAACCTGAGCAATGAACGCAAGCCCGTGCTCGCCGCACTCGGCAAAGCCAACGAACTCAAGAAGGCCGGCGACATGGCAGGCGCCAGGGACGCGGCCGAAAAGGACCTGGTGCCCCTGACCACGGCTTACCTCCAGCACCAACGCGATTTTGTGCAGATGCTCGAAAAGAACCGCGACGCCACCGTTCAGGAAGCACAAGAGGCTCGTCGTCAGAATGCCATCACCAACACGGTCACCGGTCTGATCGTTGCTTTCGGGGTGCTGGTCATCGCCGCACAGCTGGTGCGCTCGATCACCCAACCGCTGACCCAGGCCGTGGACCTGGCCCAAAGCATCGCCAAGGGCGACCTCACCCACGACACCCGCACTGAGCGTCAGGATGAATTCGGCGTGTTGCTCAACGCCATGTCGGGCATGGCGAGCCAATTGCGCTCGGTGGTCGGCGAGGTGCGCACCGGCGTGGACGCCCTGACCGTGGCCTCGGTCGAGATTGCCAACGGCAACCAGGACCTGTCTTCGCGCACAGAGCAAACCGCCAGCAACCTGCAGCAGACCGCGGCCAGCATGGAGCAGCTGACCAGCACCGTCAACCAATCCGCCGACACCGCCCGCCAAGCCAATCAGCTGGCCGGCACCGCCGCCCAGGCCGCTACCCGGGGTGGCGACGTGGTGGCCCAGGTGGTGAGCAGCATGCAGCAGATCACCGACAGCTCGCGCAAGATCAGCGACATCATTGGCGTGATCGATGGCATTGCATTCCAAACCAATATCCTGGCGTTGAACGCAGCCGTGGAAGCAGCTCGCGCAGGCGAGCAGGGCAGGGGCTTTGCCGTGGTGGCCGGTGAGGTGCGCAGCCTGGCCGGCCGCAGCGCCGAAGCCGCCAAGGAGATCAAGACCCTGATCAATGCCTCGGTCGAGAACGTCGAATCCGGCTCGCAGCAAGTGGCTGATGCCGGCGCCGCCATGTCCGAGATTGTCAGCAGCGTGCGCCGCGTCACCGACCTGATCGGTGAAATCACGGCCTCGTCCGACGAGCAGCGCTCAGGCATCTCGCAGGTGAACGCCGCGGTCGGCCAGCTCGACCAGATGACCCAGCAGAACGCCGCCCTGGTGGAAGAAAGCGCTGCCGCAGCCGCCTCCTTGCGCGACCAGGCCCAGCGCCTGACCGAAGTGGTGGCAGTCTTCAACCTGGGCCAGGGCCATGCCCCTGCCGCGCGATCGCTGGCCCAGGCCCCCAGGGCATCTGCGGCACCTGCGCCGGCCTCCCTGCGCAGTGCTCCGCGCCCCAGCCTGAGCGCCAGCAAGGCACCGGCACCTGCCAGCAGCAGCCCCCGTGCGGCCCTGCCATCGGCCACCGCCACCGCCAGCGCCGCGCCCAAGGCCGGCAACGAGGACGACTGGACCTCGTTCTGAGCGCATGGCCCAAAGCGGCCCCCTCCGGCCGCACCGTTGAGCCGGGCTGACTAAAATCCGGGCGATGAGCATCGCCCCCGGCCCGTCCAAGCGCACACGCCGCGGCAGTGGCGCGGTCACCCTGCACGAGGTGGCCCAAAAGGCGGGCGTCGCCCCCATCACCGCATCGCGCGCCCTCAATTCCCCCGACAAGGTATCGCCCGATGTGCTGCAGCGGGTCACCGAGGCCGTGCAGGCCCTGGGCTATGTGCCCAACCGCCTGGCCGGCGGCCTGGCCTCCACCCGCAGCCGCCTGGTGGCCGCGCTGGTGCCCACCATGGCGGGCCCGGTGTTTCTGCAGACCGTGCAGTCGCTCACCCAGGCCCTGGCCGAGCAGGGCTACCAGTTGATGCTGGGCCAGACCGGCTATACCGACCCACGGACGGGCGAAGACCTGATGCTCGAAGCCCTGATCGGCCGCCGGCCTGACGGCATCGTGTTGACCGGCACCCTGCATTCCGACCAGGCACGGCAACGCCTGCAGGCCGCTGGCATCCCGGTGGTCGAGACCTGGGACCTCAGCGCACATCCCATCGACATGCTGGTGGGGTTCTCGCACGAAGGGGTAGGGTGCTCGGTGGGCGCGTTTTTTCATGCCAAGGGTTTCAAGCGCTGGGCCATGGTCGCCGGCGACGACCCGCGCTCGCAGCGGCGCCAGAACGCCTTTGGTCAGGCGGCCCTCGAACTCGGCCTGCCCCCCATTCAGGCGGTGACTGTGCCTGCGCCCACGACGCTCAAGAGCGGGCGACTGGCCCTGCGCCAACTGCTGCAGGCCCAGCCGGATGTGGATGCCGTGTTCTGCAGCTCCGACCTGCTGGCCCTGGGCGTGCTGACCGAGGCCCGGGCGCAGGGCAAGGCCGTGCCAGGCGAATTGGCGGTGATGGGGTTTGGCGACCTGGATTTCGCAGCCGACCTTGAGCCTGCCCTCAGCACCGTCCAGATCGACGGCGCTGCCATGGGTCGCCAAGCAGCGCGCTTCATCATGGAACGTGCCGAGGGGAGGGACATCGCTCATCCGGTGGTGGACATCGGCTTCACGCTGATCGAACGCAGCAGCACCTGACGACACTTTCGACCTTGGCTGGGGCTTGCGCCAAGCCAATGGTAGCGTTATCATTCAAAACAATGGTAGCGCTACCAATACAAATCATCATTCAGCTCTGCAGCCATTCAGACCGCGCAGAGCCCCAACCTGACTGGCCTTGACATGACCTCCCACTCCACCCCCGTCATCACCGAACTGCGCGTCGTCCCCGTCGCCGGACGCGACAGCATGCTGCTCAATCTGAGCGGCGCTCATGGCCCATTCTTCACCCGCAACCTGCTGATCCTGACCGACAGTGCGGGCCGCACCGGTGTGGGTGAGGTGCCCGGCGGCGAGAAGATCCGTCAGACCCTGGAAGACGCACGTGAGCTGGTCATCGGGCAAGCCTTGGGCTCGCAGCAACGCGTGCTGCAAGAGGTTCAGCAACGTTTTGCCGACCGTGACAGTGGTGGCCGCGGCCTGCAGACCTTTGACCTGCGCACCACCATCCATGCCGTCACCGCCATCGAGTCGGCCCTGCTTGACCTGCTCGGACAACACCTGGGGGTGCCGGTCGCCGCCTTGCTGGGCGAGGGGCAGCAACGGCAAGAGGTCGAGATGCTGGGCTACCTGTTCTACGTGGGTGACCGCACCCAGACCGATCTGCCTTATCAGAGCGAGCCGGGCGCGGCCGATGCCTGGTCCCGCTTGCGCCATGAAAAAGCCCTCACCCCCGAGGCCATCGTGCGCCTGGCCGAAGCCGCCCGTGAGCGCTATGGTTTCAACGATTTCAAGCTCAAGGGCGGCGTGCTGCGCGGCGATGAAGAGGTCGAAGCCGTGCGCGCCCTGCATGAGCGCTTCCCGCAGGCCCGTGTCACGCTGGACCCGAACGGCGGCTGGCTGCTCAAGGACGCCATCCGCCTGATGCGCGACATGCGGGGCGTGGTGGCCTACGCCGAAGACCCTTGCGGCGCCGAAGAGGGCTTCTCGGGCCGCGAGGTGATGGCCGAGTTCCGACGCGCCACCGGCCTGCCCACGGCCACCAACATGATCGCCACCGATTGGCGTCAGCTGAGCCACGCCCTGGCCCTACAATCGGTCGACATCCCGCTGGCCGACCCCCATTTCTGGACCATGGCTGGCAGCGTGCGCGTGGCCCAGACCTGCCGCGACTGGGGCTTGACCTGGGGCTCACACTCCAACAACCACTTTGATGTGTCGCTGGCCATGTTCACCCATGTGGGCGCGGCAGCACCCGGCAAGGTCACCGCCATCGACACCCACTGGATCTGGCAGGACGGCCAGCGCCTCACCCGCGACCCCTTGCAGATCGTGGACGGCAAGGTGCAAGTACCGCAAAAGCCGGGGCTGGGCGTGGAGCTCGACATGGTCGAGGTCGAAAAGGCCCACCAACTGTACCTGCAGCACGGGCTGGGTTCGCGCGACGACGCCATGGCCATGCAGTACCTGATCCCGGGCTGGCAATTCAACCCGAAGCGCCCCGCATTGGACCGCTGAGCACTCGAACCCTGGCGACCTCAGGGGCCCAGGGGTTGAAGCGCCGTGCTAGATTGCAACTGTTTGTTGCAGGCCCACGCAGTTCCCGTGGGCCCAACGGCCTCAACCCATCTGGAGACCCACCATGCAAACCCGTCAACTGCTGAAAATTGCCGCCCTGGCTGCCGGACTGACCTTCGCCCTCGCAGGCTGCAGTGCGCTGTCTACAGGCAACAGCAACACCGTGGTGTTGGGCGGCAACCTCAGCGGCGCCAGCGAAGTGCCCCCGGTGAACACCACCGGCTCAGGCACCGTCGAGGCGCGTTTTGACAAAAGCACCCAGGTCCTGACCTGGAAGGTCAGCTTCACAGGCCTGAGCGGTCCGGCCACAGCCGCCCACTTCCACGGCCCGGCAGCACCCGGCAGCAATGCCGGCGTGGTCATCCCGTTCTCGGGCAGCACCAGCCCCATCGAAGGCAGCGCTACCCTGACCCCCGCCCAGGCCGCCGACCTGTTGGCCGGCAAGTGGTACGCCAACGTGCACACCGCCGCCAACAAGGGCGGCGAAGTGCGCGCCCAAATCAGCGTTCGCTGAACCAGGCCATCGGATCGGCCGCGTGAGGCGGCCGAACGCGACAGGGCTGCGTATGATGGACATTCGTCCTGAATCGGAACCCTGCCATGCTCGACTCGCTGCCCAGTTTCTTCATCCAATGGGCCATCACCTCGCTTTCGCTGTGGGTGGCCAGCCATGTGTTCAAAGGGCTGCGCTTTGCCGACACGGGCTCGTTGGTCGTGGCAGCGCTGCTGCTCGGTTTTGCCAATGCCGTGCTGCGCCCGCTGCTGTTCGTGCTGACCCTGCCGCTCACGGTGCTCACACTGGGCATCTTTGTACTGGTGCTCAACGCCTTGATGCTGATGCTGGTGTCGGCCCTGGTGAAGGGTTTTCAGCTTTCAGGCTTCTGGACGGCCTTCTTTGCCAGCATGTTCATTGGCGTGCTCAGCTTCTTGCTGAGCATGGTGCTTTCGGGCGGCGACTGGTCCTGGCAAGCCCCGGTGCCCATGCCCGCCCCGGGCACCGGCCAGTGGCTGTGACACGCGATCTGCTCAGCCTGGCTCAGGCCGCCATGAAACCCAGATTGCGTGTGCTGTAGTTCGCCAGATTGGGCATCACGCTGGCCAGATCGGTGGCCGACACACCAAACCAGGTCGCCAGGGTGGCACCGTACTGGTCCACCGACAAGCTGGGCAACAAACGCCCCTGGCCGACATCATCGGGCCCGCCATTGGCCACCACCGGCGGCGTGCCCACAAATGAACGGCCATTCACCGCATCACCCACCACAAAGTGCATGCTGCCCCAGCCGTGGTCGCTGCCGTCGTTGTTGCCCACCAGGGTGCGACCGAAATCCGAGGCGGTGAAGGCTGTGACCTGCTTTGAAACGCCCAACTCCACCGTGGCCTGATGGAAGGCCCCCAGCGCATCGCCCAGCGTCTTCATCAGGCCTGGGTGTTGGCTGACCAAGCCATCGTGGGTGTCAAAGCCGCCCATGGAGACGAAGAAAACCTGGCGCTTGGCCCCCAGACTGGCGCGTGCCGCCACCATGCGCCCCACCAATTTGAGCTGATCAGCCAGGCCGTTGCCCGTCGGGAAAGGCGTGCTCAGTGTGACGCCCGTCAACGCACTGCTCAATTGGCTGTTGGCCGCGATCGAGCGCGAAGCCACCCGAGCGTATTCGTTCTCAAACAGGTGAACCCGGTTGGCCGTCATCAATTGCTGCAAGGCGCGCGAACAGGTGGCAGATCCGAACAAGGGGGACTGCACGCCATTCACCGCCACCGATCCGCTGCTGGACACCTGGTACTGCACCGCACTGTGGCCCGACAAGTACACCGCATTGCCCCCGACACCGATGCAGGTGAAGGTGGCATTGCCGTTGCCCGAGGCGAACAGGTCACCCAGCCGGCCGCCCCAACCCGACGCCGCGCCTTCAGGCGAGGACGACTGCCAGAACGACTGCTGATCGTTGTGCGAGAACAGCTTGGGCGGCAGGGGGACCGCAGCGGCCTGGTACTGGACCTTGGTCGTGGGTTGGATCAGGCTGCCCACATTGAGCAGCACCGACATCTGCCCCGCATTGAAAAGGGGCAGCAGCGGATCCAGCCCAGGGGCCAGTGCGTACTGTCGCCCGCCGGGCAGGGGCGTGGTGGGATTGAGCACCAGCGGGGTCAAGCTGTCACGCGCAATCGCCAGTGGCGCCCTGAACTGCAACATGGCGTTGTAACTGGCGGGGTCGTAGGTGACCAAGGTGTTGGCATAGTCATTGCCGCCGTACAGAAACACGCAGACCAGCGCCTTGTAGTCGGTCGCCGTGGCGGCGGCGGCCTCGCCCATGGCGGCCAGGCTCACGGCGAACGGCGTGGCCCCCGCGGCCACAGACAAAGCCGCCCCGCGCTGCAGAAAGGCCCGGCGCGATGCGTTGTCAGGCGCAACGTTGGAGAAGTGGTTCATGGCCGTCCTGCCTTATTTCTGCACAATGAATTCAGGGGATGCCAGCACCAAGGTCAGGGCCGCCTGGATGCGCCTGAGGGCATTCGGCTGGTTGCTGGAGGGCAGGGTGGTGACCGCCGCCTGGATCAGGCTCTGGGTCTGCGCCGACAACTGCCCGCCGGCCAGTACCCGGTTGATCTCGGCCACCAACGCGGCGGCGTCGGCGGCCAATGGCAGCAGGCTGCTGTAATCGGGTGTCAGATCGCCCGCTCCGCTGCCGGTCACCATGCGCTGCATGTAATTGACGTATCCGGCCACCGAGGATTCATTGGCAATCTGAAACTCTGGCCCCACCAAACCTTGGCTGGCCAGTGCCGTGCCAGGGGGCACGTAGCCGGGCCGGAAGAAATTGAACACCGACCCCGAGCGCATCGGGCTTTGGCCCAGGCGGCTGGCAGGGTCGGACAGGTCGCCCACAGCCCAGGTGTCCGTGGCAGAGCGGGCCCGGTAGGCCCGTGCCCAGGCCAGAAAGCGCATCACCGGCTCGCGCAATTTGCCGTAGGTGGGCTGGGACGCGGTGATGGCGCTGCGCGCCTCGGTGTCCAGCAAGATCGCCTTGAGCACCGCCTGCAGGTCGCCACGCACCCCGGAGCCATTGTTGGCGAACACCGCACTCACGCGGGCCACATACGCGGGGCTGGGGTTGCTGGTGACCAGCCGCTGAATCAATTGCCGGCTGATGAAGGGTGGCAGGTTGGGGTGCTGGAACAAGGTGTCCAGGGCCTGGTTCAAGGCGTCCATGGCCGGCGTCCCGGCCGCGATCGTCTTGCCCAGAAAAGTCTTGCTGCCGGTTTCGTATTGCGAGGCCACCGACACCATGGGCCGCTGCTGAAAATCGGCAGGGTAGGGGGTGGTCAGCCCCGACACATCCACGTTCCAGCCAGTGAACACCCGCGCCAGACCGCTCACATCAGCCTGGGTGTAGGTCTCAAGCGCCGTTCCGTTGGCGTGGGTCTTGACGCTGCCATCGGCATTCAATTGCACCGGGCCGATGGTGAACAACTGCATCAGCTCGCGGGCATAGTTCTCATCGGGCTCGCTGCCTGTCTTGGGGTTGGCTTTGGCACTGCCCCGAAAAGTCAGGTACGAGCCCATCGCGGGGCTCAGTGAGATGTCCTGCAACAGCTTGCGGTAGTTGCCGAAGGCATTGGCCTCCAGCAAGTCAAGGTAGTGCGCCACTGCGTATTGGCGCCAGGAGGAGTTCACGCCCAACACCGACACCACGCAGATCTCCGACAAGGCCAGCACCATGCGTTGGCGCAAGGGATCGCCCGAGCTGATCAGCTTGCGCCAGATCGTGTTGTCAAGACCGGCCGTGCTGAAAATGTTGCTGGCGGCGTTGTACCCATGGGCATTCAACCAGTCCCAATGGCTCTGGCTGCGCGGCAGCGCAAACTGCTTGTTCAACCAAGTTGTGTAGCCCGTGGCGACCACGGAGGACAAATCAGCGGCCGTATAACCCGGGGTGGCCTGGGTCAGGAAACGCCCGGCTTCGGCCACCGTTGGGAGCGCCTGTGTGGCCAGGGGTTCAACAGCCACCCGTGCATTCAGTCCGGTGTCAGTGCTTTCACCGCCGCCGCAAGCCGCCAGGCTGCCCAGCACGGCCAATCCCGCCAGCCCCTGAGCACCTTGTGAAACTCCGCGTTCGACAGGACTTGAAGACTGTGGAAAATCCAGCTTCGGCACCTGCACAGAGCCTTTCAGCGCATCAAGATGGGACACGGACATGGCATTCCTTGTGGCATGGTTGCGGCCCCGGCTCCGAGGGGCAGCGCGACGGGCCCGGGGGTCACAAATGGGTTTGTCAACTCATTTAAGCCCGTCGGGCGGCCGCATCTTGCCTCAAGCCCTGATACAAACAGGACACAGTTCCGGTATTAATGTTTCTGGTTGTATCCATCCTTATCAAATTGAGTGAATCGCGTCCTCTCAAGGAACAAGATGTGCATCTTTGCCAACAAACCGCTCCCTTCACTCCGCACAAGCACACATGTCTGACCTGCTGCTCGACGCCGCCGCCACGGCCCAGGCCTTGCCCTATCTCGCCCTGACGGCAACCATCGAGGCCTTGCTGCAAGACCCCTCGGTGCAAGTGCCACCACGCATCGTCCAGCCACTACCGGCTGGGGGTTCGCTGTTCGTCATGCCGGCCTGTGACGCCCGCCTGGCCATCACCAAGCTCATCAGCTTTGTGCCTGACAACCCCGGGCGCGGCCTGCCCACCATCCAGGGCGACATCGTGGTGTTTGACAGCCTCAGTGGTCGCCGCATGGCTTTGCTCGACGGGCCCACCGTCACTGCGCGCCGCACCGCCGCCGTGTCTCTGCTGGCTGCGCAGAAACTGGCCCCGAATCCCCAAGGCCCGCTGCTGATCGTGGGCGCCGGGGTACAAGGCCAGGCCCATCTGGAAGCCTTCCATGCCGGCCTGGGCGTGCAGGAGGTTTGGGTCAACTCCCGCAGCGAAAGCAGCGCCCGCGCCCTGATGGCCCATGCCCAGAGCCTGGGCCTGCGGGCACACCACGCCCCTGACCCGAATGCCGCCCTGGCTCATTGCCCCCTGGTGGTCAGTTGCACCCCGGCCCAGCAGGTGGTACTGAACGCCATGCCAAGGCCTGATGCCTTTGTGGCCGCAGTGGGCGCCTTCACCCCACGCATGGTTGAGTGGCAAGCCGATTTCTGCCGCCGCCTGGCCCACGAGGGCACCGTGCTGGTGGACACCCGCGACGCCGACCACGAGGCTGGCGACCTGCTGCAGGCGGGCATCGAGGTGGCGCAACTGCCCACCCTGGCCGACCTGGTTCAGGGCCGGCCCGCCTGGTCGGGCAGGGCGCAGCGGCCGGGGGGCCCCGTGTTCTTCAAGAGCTGCGGCTGGGCGGGCTGGGACCTGGCGGCGGCACGCTGCGTCATGAACCTGAACTGATGTAACAGCCCTCTGTGCACTTGGCGAAGAGAGCCCTCGGCAGGCCGTATGCTTGGCGGGTCTGCGCATGGCCCGCCGCACGGTGCGGCAACCGGCCCGACTGGGGTGACATCCCCCACACACCACCCGCATCGCAAGGATTGTTTTCATGATTCAACGTTTTGACGTCGGCGCCCGCCTGTCCGAAATGGCCATCCACAATGGCACTGTCTACTTGGCCGGCCAGGTGCCCGAAGACGCCAGCCTCGACATCCAGGGCCAGACCGCCCAGGTTCTGGCCGCCGTGGACGCCCTGCTGGAGCGTGCCGGCACCGACAAGAGCCGCATCCTGATGGCTCAGATCTTCCTGCCTGACCTGAACGACTTTGCCGGCATGAACGCCGTCTGGGACGCCTGGGTGCCGGCCGGCAATGCCCCGCCGCGCGCGACCGTGCAGGCCGCGCTGGCCCGCCCCGGTTGGCGCATCGAGATGGTGGTCACGGCCGCCTTGCCCTGATCCAGCACGGGGCCCAAGCCCCAAAAAGTGATCACAAAACCCAATCGGCGATAACCTGGGGTAATTGATAAAGTGATGCGTATCAATTTGTCAGCACAAGAATCCCAGGAGACATCGCATGAAACTGGTCACACTCAATGCCTTGGTGGCGGCCATTGAAGAAGGCAGCCTGCGCAGTGCCGCCCGCCGCGCAGGTGTGTCGCAACCCGCACTAACCAAGATGATCCGCGAGCTCGAGATCGAGCTCGCAACCACCTTGCTCACCCGCAGCTCACGCGGCGTCACCCCCACGGCCCAGGGCAAGGTGCTGTACGAGCGCGCCGTGAAAGCCCAACGCGAGCTGCGCTCAGCAGTCGACGAGATCAATCAGATGGACGGCCGCCTGATCGGGGAGCTGCGCGTGGGCGCGGTGCCGCTGGCGGTGATGCTGCTGGTGCCCGAAACCCTGCGCACCTTTGTGCAAGAGTTCCCCGACATCCGACTGCGCGTGGCCGAAGAGCTGTATGTGGCCCAGTTGCACAAGCTGCGCTCGGGCGAGGTCGACATCACCATCGGCGGCATTCCCGACGACCTGGCCACCGGCGAGTTCTTTGTCGAACCCCTGCTCAAGACCACCATGGTGGCCACCGTGCGCAAGGGCAGCCCCTGGCTCAAAGCCAAGGAGCTGGCCGACCTGCAATCGGCCCGCTGGGTGTACACCGGATCAAACAGCGAATCGGGCTATGCCAAGCTGTTCTTTGAGCACCATGGCCTGGCCGCCCCCAAGGTCGGCGCCATCGTCAACTCGACCCTGGCGCTGCTGTCGCTGGTGGCCTCAGGCGACTACGTGGCCCTGATGCCGATCCAGATCGCCCGCCTGCCCATCGTGGCCCAGTTCGTCTCCATCATCGATCTGGCCGAGGTGGGCTACGAGCTGGAGGTGGGTGCCATTCTGCGCAGCGACTCGGTGCCTTCGCCCGTGCTGCGCAACCTGATCGCCCACCTGCACCGGGCGGCCTACCACGTGAACCGGGGCGATACCCCCTTGTCCGACCCCCGCTATAACCTCACGTGATCACGATGCCCACAGCGGCATCTTTGCAGCCTGTTTGACCTTGCGCAAACTGCGGCCCCAGAGAAGCAGCCGAGCCGCTTTTCCGGATTAGCCAAGGTTCAACAGGAGACAGACTTGAAAAAGACCACCGCCCTTCCACACCGGCCCACCCACGCCCACGCCGTGGCCCGCGGCCTTGCACTGGGCACACTGGCCCTGGCCGCCGCCGGCGCCCACGCCCAAAGCAGCAGCGTCAGCATCTACGGCAGCATCGATCAGTACTTCAACCACATGAGCAGCTCCAGCGGCGCGCGGGTCAATGCGCTGCAAGACGGCAAGGATTTGCGCAGCCGCCTGGGCTTCCGCGGCAACGAAGACCTGGGTGCCGGCCTGCAGGCCCGCTTTCAGCTCGAACTGGGCCTGAGCACCAACACCGGCGCCACGGCAGACGCCAACCGCGCCTTCGACCGCCAGAGCTGGGTCGGCCTGTCGCAAGAAGGGCTGGGCGAACTGCGCATCGGGCGGCTGAACTCAGCGGCCTTCACCCGGGGCGACTACACCGACTTCACAGCCCGCACCCTGGGCTCGGTGATCAACAACTTCGGCGTACCCGCCCGCTTCGACAACGATGTGGCGTATATCTCGCCGCGCTGGGCTGGCGTGCAAGTTGAGGCGCATTTCGCCCAACAACAGGCCAGCACAACAACCGCGCAGGTCACCACACCCATCGTGCAACTTGCAGCCGACTACCTCAACGGCCCGGTGCGCGTGGGCTACGCGGGCCTGAGCGCCAAGGCACCCCAGAAATCGGTGATCGACGCCGCCGTGTTCTACCACTACCTGTATGCCAACTACGACTACGGCAAGGGCAAGGTGTATGCGGCCTATGTGCGCTCGAACAACATCGCATCAAACGCCAATGGCAACGATGCCGGCAGCGTGCTCGGCAACACCGGGGGTGTGGTGACCTGGACCTCGACCTCGGTCAACCGCACCTACGACCTCTTCCAGCTCTCGGCCGACTACCGTGTGACCGACACGTTGCGGGTGGGGGCACTGTGGGGCCGCATCCATGACCAATCGGGCTCCGGCCACAACGCCAGCGGTGGCGCTGTAGGCGCGTATTACGCGCTGTCCAAGCGCACCACCTTGTCGGCCCTGTACGAAACCCTGCGCAACAGCAGCGCTGCGGGCTTCCGGCCGGCCGGCTCGGCCGCACTGGGCACCAACTTTGCCGGTACCGATGTCAATGGCCGCACGATCAACGGCCTGCAACTCGGCGTGCTGCACCGTTTCTGAAGCCCGCCCACGAGCTTCCTCCGGGGACCTGATTCAGCATCAGGCTTGACGGGTGCAGGGCCTCGCCTTGCACCCTTTTTTTCAGTGCCAGCCCGCGTCTGGCCACAGGAGACAACATGACCACCAT
>Ga0066477_1000370_pt1 | contig 14248 bp, 10 predicted proteins | sample LakWasM115_HOW13_2_FD_59554 | JGI IMG/M metagenome (GOLD analysis project Ga0066477, IMG submission 59554) | Freshwater sediment methanotrophic microbial communities from Lake Washington under simulated oxygen tension - Sediment Metagenome 115_HOW13 | ecosystem: Environmental > Aquatic >...
GTTGGCAGAAGCAGCGCATCGCATTGAGGCGGGTGACGAAGACGTCAAGCTCGAAATGAACACCTCGAGCGCCGAACTGAAGCGCCTGAGTTGGTCATTGCGCAGCATGACAAACACTTTGACGGAGCGCCGGCGTGAGTTGCAGCAGGCCAATGCGACGCTGGAGCAAAAGATTGCAGACCGCACCGAACAGCTTTACCTGAGCGAACAGCACTACCGTTCCATCTTGGAGGATCAGACGGAAATCATTTGCCGTTACACCCATGATCATCGCCTGACCTATGTGAATCAGGCCTACTGCCGACTTTTTGGGGTCACTGCTGAGGCGGTGCTGAATACCGGCTGGTCTCCCATGGTGTTCCCGGAAGATCTGCCTCTCGTGACGGCTGAACTGGCCAGACTGAGTCCTGACTGCCCCACCGTGACGATCGAGAACCGAATTCTGGACGGACAAGGGGCAGTCCGCTGGGGCCAGTTCAACAACCGGGCCACCTTCGATGCGCAGGGGCAGTTGCTGGAGGTGTTGACCGTGGGGCGCGACATCACAGCTCAGAAATTGCTGGAGCAGGAGTTGAGCGCGACGGCCGAGCGACTACAAGACCTGTATGACCATGCGCCTTGCGGATACTGCTCATTGGACGAGCAGGGCCGTTTCATTGCGCTCAATCGGGTGGCTTTGTCCTGGTTGGACTGTCCTGCCGAGCAGGTGCTGCATCGCTTGGGCCCGACGGACTTCTTCCGCGAAGACGACCGAAGCAAATTCAGCCACCACTACGAGCGTTTTAAGCTCGAGGAACAGAGTCGGGCCATCGAGTGCGACCTGATCAGCGCGACCGGCGTGAAACGCCGCGTCAGCGTGTCGTCTACCGCCTTGCGAGACGGCCAGGGGCGTTTTTTGATGAGTCGATCGGTGATGCACGATATCACTGAGCTCTATGACGTCCGCACCCAACTGCGTGCGTTGGTTCATGAGCAAAAGGCCATGTTGGACAACGACCTGGTGGGCCTGGCCAAGTTCAAGGACCGCCGACTGGTCTGGAAAAACAAGGCTCTGGAGCGCATCTTCGGTTACGGGCCGGATGAATTGTTGGATCAACCCGCCCGCTGCCTGTACCTTGATGACACGTCTTACGAAGAGGTGGGGCGGGAGGCCTATCCTCTGATCCGCAGCGGTGCCCATTTCCGCAAACAGGTCCAGATGGCTCGCAAGAATGGCGATGCCATCTGGATCGACATGAACAGCCTTCAGTTTTCCGAGGCCGAAGGCGTTTCGCTGTGGCTGATGCAGGACATCTCGGAAATGAAGCAATACCAGGAGCAGGTCGAGCACATCGCCTTCCACGACCCGCTGACCGGACTGCCCAATCGCTTGCTTCTGTCTGATCGCATGCGACAGGCGTTTGCACTGGATGACCGCATGGGCGGCATGGGGGTGGTCTGCTACCTGGATCTGGACGGATTCAAACCGGTCAATGACGCCCACGGGCACGGTGCCGGCGACTTCCTGCTCAAGGAGGTGGCACGGCGCCTGCAGGCCGCTGTCAGAGCCAACGATACCGTAGCCCGGTTGGGGGGCGATGAGTTTGTCATGTTGATCACCCCCATCATGAACCTGGCGGAGTGCGAGCCAATTTTGCGTCGCGCACTGGCCAGCGTGCGCGAGCCGATCCGGTTGCCTTCAGGAGAGGTGGTTCAGGTCAGTACCAGCATGGGCGTTGTGCTTTATCCCAAACATGGCCGCCAGCCCTCGCAACTGCTGGCCCTGGCCGATGCCGCCATGTACGAGGCCAAAAACTCGGGGGGTCAGGGCCTCTACATCAGCCCCTGAATGGGGGCACCGCACCCTGCTGCTGATTGCTTCTGGCAAGCCCGGGCGGTGGCGCAGGCATGCGCACAACACCACACGGCCAATGGCAGGAAAAAGAACGGCTGATAAAGCGTAATGAAGTTACATTGAACGCAGATACAACTCGTTGTGTACAGGGGGTTTGCATGCGCTGGAACGATTGGAAACTGGGTGCTCGTCTGACATTTGCCTTCGGCCTGCTGCTGCTGATGGCGCTGTCGATCACAGCACTGGGCATGACCCGGATCCAGGCCCTGAGACAAGCCAACCAGGCGCTGGCCACCGTCGAGATGGAGCGGCAGGCCCTGGTGCAGGAATGGTTCAATGACCTGCAGATGAACTGGTTGCGCACAGAAGCCAGTTTCAAGGCAGACAACGCGGCCTATCTTGAAAAGACCCGGCGTGAGATGGCCTCTGTCGTCAATGCGCAAAGCCAGCGCATTGAGCGCACTCGTACGTTGATGCTGCCCGGCCCCGAGCAGCAGTCTTTCGCACAGGCTTTGGAGGCCCGTGAGGCCTACCGGGTGACCCGAACCGATCTCCAGAAGCAACAAGACGCCGGGCAGAACGTGGCCGAAGAAGTCGACCAGCGCCTGCAACCCCTCTTCAAGGCCTATGAGCAACGCCTGACCCAACTCAAGCAAGCTGTCACGCAGCGGGTCAACGCAGAAACCCAGGACAACTTGGCCTTGGCTGAGCGCAGCCTTTATTGGCTGGGGGGGGCCGCCCTCGCGGCCGTGCTGGTGGGCATCTGGCTGACCTGGCGCATCACCCGATCGGTCACTCAGCCAGTGGGGCGGGCCGTGCAGGTGGCCCAGGCCATTGCCAAGGGGGACCTGGCCCAGACCATTGAAAGCACTGCCAAAGACGAATCGGGCATCTTGCTGCGCTCGTTGGCTGACATGCAGGCGCACCTGGCCGGCATTGTCCGGGAGGTGCGCCACAACGCCGATGGGGTATCCAACACCAGCGCCGAAATCGCACAGGGCAACAACGACCTTTCTTCAAGAACAGAACAGCAGGCCTCGGCGCTGCAACAGACAGCAGCATCGATGGAGCAATTGGGATCCACGGTGAAGCAGAACGCCGAGACCGCTCGCAATGCCAACGAACGGGCCCGAGCCGCCTCTCTGGTTGCCGAGCAGGGGGGCGTGGTGGTCCACGAGGTGGTGCAGACCATGAAGGGCATCAACGAGAGCTCGCAAAGAATCAGCGACATCATCACGGTCATCGACAGCATTGCCTTCCAGACCAACATCCTCGCGCTCAACGCGGCGGTCGAGGCGGCCCGTGCCGGAGAGCAGGGCAGGGGTTTTGCCGTGGTGGCTGGCGAAGTGCGTAGCCTGGCAAGCCGCAGCGCAGAAGCCGCGCGCGAAATCAAAACCCTGATCAGTGCCAGCGTTGAGCGCGTCGAGCAGGGCAGTACCTTGGTGGACCGCGCAGGCCACACCATGGACGAGGTGGTCGCCGCCATTCGTGATTTGACCCGACTGATGGGTGAAATCAGTTCTGCCAGTACCGAGCAGAGTGCGGGTTTGGGGCAGGTGGGCGAGGCCGTTGCGCAGATGGACCACGCCACGCAGCAGAATGCCGCTCTGGTCGAAGAGTCGGCCGCCGCCGCCATCAGCCTTCGCAACCAGGCCGAACGCCTGGTTCAATCGGTCGCGGTCTTCAAGCTAGCGCATGGATCACAAAGGGCGTCCGGGCATGCCGTCGAAGTCACCACGCCCAGGGCCACCCGTTCGCCCCTTCCGCCCAACAAGCCCTACCAGGGCCCAGAGCGCCGCACGTCAGCGCGACCTGGCCCTGCGGCGGCGACCGCATCCGCTTCAGGTGAAGCGGACTGGGCATCGTTCTGAGGCGGGGAGCCGGGCAGCCCGTGTAAAGTAAGGCCCCTCGGGGGCAGTTGGGCTTGCACAGGTCTGAGCTCCCAGGTCTGTCCCTCTGGCCCTGCCAGGCTCCCCACAGCTGTCTCGATCACGATTCCTTCATCCCGTATTCCCCATGGCGTCCCTGCATTTTGAACAGGAAGAACAACTTTTCGCAGCGTTCTACGCGAGCCAGATTCCCCGTATCAGCAACATTTGCGATGGGCTTCAGAAACACATTGCTGAGCTGCTGGGGCGAGGCAATGGCATTGCGGGCGTGAAGGTTGAAGGGCGGGTGAAAGACCTGGACGAGTGCTTGCGCAAATTCTCCAGCAAATACCGCTACGCACTGGAAGAGGCCAATCAACCTTACGCCATACGCGATCACCTGACCGATCTGATCGGGCTCCGGGTTGTTTGCCTCTACGAAGATGAGATATGGAAGGTGGCCGAACTGATCAGGCCTCGTTTCAATGTCATCGAGATCACTGACAAGATTGCCAAGGTCGAAGGCACGGATGACTCCTTTGGCTACAAGGGCCTGCACCTGGATCTGGCCTTTCGCGCCGAGGATGTCGGCCTGGAGCCTGGCGCTTCGCTGCCTGTCGAACAATTTGAACTGCAGGTGCGCACCATCATCCAGGACTCCTGGAGTGTGCTGGACCATCAGATCAAGTACAAGAAATCAATCCCCAGCCCGCTCAAACGCCGAATCAACGTGCTGGCAGCCCTGTTTGAGTTGGCTGACCGGGAGTTTCGGCAGATCCGCGATGAAACCGAGGCCGGCCTGCAGTCAGCCCTGGACGAGTCGGCCCTGCAGGACGCCCCATCCGACAGCCGCCTTGCCACGCGCGACGGTCACGCGTCCAGCGAACTCAACGCCTTCACGTTCTTGAAGATCGTGAACCATTTCTTCAAGGACTTTACCTTCGAGCCCGACAAGGTGGACGGATTTGTTGAAAGCATCAAATCCTGGTCGCCCAACATCAGCCGAAGTGACTTCAACTCCATGGTTCGCCACCAGATCGGGACCGTGAAGCGCTACAAGCAGTATTTTGAGGAGCGCAATGAGGGCCTCAAATTCAACCCCTACACCGTGATCCGGCATTGCCTGTACCTGGGTGACAAAGAGACCTTCAAACCCGCGCTGCGGCGCAACGCCAAGGAAGCCTTTGATGCCTGGCTGTCTCAGAACCCGCCACAGGGCAAGCCGGGGAGTGAGGCTTGAGTGCACAGCCAGCGCCGGCGCATCGCCAGCTCAGCCTGATGCGGTGCTGCGATCCGCGTCGCGTGAAAGTTTGCCCAGCAGGGCTTCCAGTGCAGCCAGGGGCAAGGGACGACTGAAGTAGTACCCCTGGAAATAACGGCAACCACTGCGCTCCAGGAAATCACGCTGCTCCAACGTTTCCACCCCTTCTGCAATCACCTGCAGCTCCAGGCTGTCGGCCAAGCTGACGATGGTTCGCGCCAGCGTGGCGGCATTGGCATCCACCAGCACATCACGCACAAAGGACTGGTCGATTTTCAATTGGTCCAGCGGCAATTGCTTGAGGTAAGCCAGCGATGAGTACCCCGTGCCGAAATCGTCCAGCGAAAAACGGATCCCCAGCGCCTGCAACTGGCTCATCTTGTGCACCACGTCAGGCAGGTCTTGCACCAGCAGGCTCTCGGTCAATTCCAGCTTCAGTCGACTCGGCTCGGCGCCGGTGCGCTCCAGACTGGCCTGCACACGCTGCACGAAGTCGCGCTGGTGGAACTGCTGCGCACTGACATTCACGGCGATACTCAGCTCGCAGTGCCCGGGTATCGGTGCCCAAGCCGCCAATTGCCGGCATGCTGTTTCCAGCACCCATTCGCCCAGCTCAAGGATCAGCCGTGTTTCTTCGGCCAGGCCGATGAAGGCCCCCGGCAACACCAGGCCACGGCTGGGGTGCTGCCAGCGCACCAGGGCTTCCACGCCGAAGATCTGCCCGCGCCAATCGACCTGGGGCTGGTAGTGCAACAGCATCTGGTGATCGCGCAAGCCCTGGCGAAGCTCTGCCTCCAGGCGTGCCCGTTCACTGACCTGGGCCTGCATCTGTGGATCGAAAAAGCGCAGGGTGTTGCGCCCGGCTGCCTTGGCCTCGTACATGGCCAGGTCCCCTCGTTTCAGCAGTTCATCACTGGAGAACTGGTGCCCGCTGAACATGGCTGCGCCGATGCTGGGGCTGCTGTGGTGGCTGTGGCCTCCCAGCATGTAAGGTTGACCCAGCTCGCGACGAATCTCTTCGCCCACCTGTTCGGCGAGGCTGGCTGCGTCCAGTGCGTTGGCAGGCAGGCCTTCCAGAATCACCACAAATTCGTCCCCACCAATGCGCGAAACGGTGTCACCCTCGCGCACGCAGGCGCGCAGGCGCGCAGGCGCTGCGCCACTTGTTGCAGCAGCATGTCTCCCACGTCATGACCGCGGGTGTCATTGAGCGTTTTGAAGTTGTCCAGATCGATGAACAACAAGGCGCACGACTGACCGCTTCTGGAACTGGCGGCCATGGCATGGTGCAGCCGATCCAGCAACAGCCGTCGATTGGGCAACTGCGTCAACGGGTCATAGAAGGCGAGGGTCTTGATTTCCTCCTCGGCCTGCTTGCGCACCGTGATGTCGGTCAGAGTGCCCACGTAGTTCATCACTTGATCATCCCGGCCCTTGACCGCCGTGATGGTCAGCCACTCCGGGTAGATGCTGTTGTTCTTGCGGCGATTCCAAATCTCGCCCTCCCAGTAGCCATGTTTTTTGAGCTTGCGCCACAGGTCGATGTAGAAGGCCGCGTCGTGGCGGCCGGATTTGAGCATGTGGCTTGTTTGCCCCATGACTTCGTCAGCGCTGTAACCTGTGATCGCGCAAAACGCCTTGTTGACCCGCAGGATGGTCCCCTGGGCATCGGTGACCAGCATGCCTTCCTGGGACTCGAACACGGTGGCATCGATGCGCAATTGCTGTTCAAGGCGCTTGAGTTCGGTGATGTCACGGATCAACAGGCTGCTCATTTCGCTGCCGTCACTGCTGCGGAAGACCGATGACGACAGCTCGGCCGGAAACCGGCGGCCATCGCGGGCGATCATGGTCAGCTCACCCCGGAACCAGCCTTCTTTGGCACGCAGAGCCAGGGCTGCGGGTAGCCGAGGATCTGAGGTGTCCACCAAACCGTTGCGGCCCAGGCGCCTGAAATCGTCCTCGCCGTAGCCAAACATGCGTTGGGCTTCCAGGTTGGCCGACACGATGCTCCCGTTCGGTCGGGTCAGCAAAGCCGCATCCAGGTTGTGGTTGAAGATCAGCCGGAACAGGGCCTCGCTTTCAACCAGCGCCGATTCCACCTGTTTGCGCTTGGTGATGTCGGTGATGAAGCCGTGCCAGGTGACCGTTCCGTCCGCGCCGTGCTCAGGCTTGGCATTGCCAAGCAACCAACGTTCGGTTCCGTCGGTGTAACGCACCCGATATTCATGCTGCCACAGCGTGAGTTCGGCCGCTGACTGCATGAATGAACTGCGGATGGATTCCACATCGTCTGGATGAAACACGTCGAACACGGCGCTCGCATCGCGATGAACCGTCTCGGGATCGAGCCGGTAAATGTCTCGGATGGCGTCACTCGCATAGGGAAAACTGAACGTCCCGTCGGGCTTCATCTGAAACTCGAACACCATGCCTGGCAGGCGGCTGGCAATTTTCAGCAGACGGTTCAGGGCCGCCTCGTGGGCCAGCTCCAGGTCCTTGCCGCGTTGAATCATGCGCAGCAGAAAATAGGCAAACAGCACGGACAGTACCAGGAACCCCAGCACAACCGTGACGGCTTTGAAGACCTCACGGTGCCAGGTTTCCAGGTAATCACGGGTGGCCAGTCCTGCAATGACGACCATCGGTGCCTTGGCGAGTCGATGAAAGGTGATTGTGCGCTGGATGCCATCGCCGCCACCCGAATTGAGGATGGTGGCGGCCTGAATGCCGGTAGCCACGTGGGATCGCAATTCCGGCGAGACCTGTTGATTGCCGATCTCCCCTGCGGGGTCGTCGGCAATAGCAGGGGCCCGGGCGATCAAGCCCAGGTCCTTGTCGCGCAGGATCACGCTGCCATGCGGCCCCATCTGGAACCGGGAGAGCAGATGCCTGAAATGCGCCACGCTGATGATGCCGTAGACCAGGCCTGCAAAACGACCTGCCGGGTCTTTGAAGGCCCGGGCAAACACAATCATGGGTATCTTGATGATCTTGCCGGCCAGGGGCTTGGAGACATAGAGCCCCATGTCGGGTTGTTGGCTCAGCACTTTGAAGTAGTCACGGTCCGCCGCGCTGACTTTTTCATGCTTGTCGACCTGGTTGCCAACCACCACGAAGCCTTCCCGATCCGTGATGCGAAAGTACTCCACCTCGGGCATGCGCTGCTCGTAGCGGGTCATGCGGGCTCGCATGGCGTCTTCATCCAGATCGCTGCGTTGCAGTTGGGCCTCTGCATCATCCACAAAACCTCGCAGTACCAGGTCGATCTTGTCGATGCTGTCCGAAACGCTTTGATCGATCGCGTTGGCGACATTCTGCGTCTGCACTTCAACCCGAATCTGCGTTTGCTGCCAGGTCTGCTGCAGGGAATAGGCCGACATGAGCGCCACCAACCCATTGCTAAGCACAAGCCCTGTGATCAGCAGGAGTTTTAGTCGTCTGAGAGGTGTCATTTTTGACATTAAGGGGATCTGCCGCATTAGCGATTTGGCAAAACCTGAATATAGCCCCGCAAAATGGGCCGTCAGGCCGGGCGAGGTCAACGATTGGGGAAATTCTGAATCAACTCAAGTGTCAAAAAAGTACTGCGGGAAGTTCGTCTTGCCCGCCGTAGACAGGCGAATGACCCTGAAAGCGTATTGAATTGATGGCTGCCAGATTGATGCACATTACATTCAAATAAATGATAAATATGTCAATTCGGCAAAACTTATGCTCTGGTGGCCTGCAAGCGAAAAAGGCCATCTGATGCCCCTTATGTCCATTGGTCGGCGAGGGATTCAATTTCCTAATAAGATATGATTCATATACAAACCATATAGAGGTGCCGCCATGGGCCTGGTCAAGATCTCCGACACACTTCACGAAGAACTGCGCATTGCCAGCGATGCCCTCAGCCGTTCCATCAACGCCCAGGCCGAACACTGGATTCGCATCGGCATGCTGTCTGAGCTGCATCCCGATCTACGCTACGGCGACATCTGCCAAGCCCTGCTGCGTGCCGCTCAGGCTGGCGAGCAAAGCCTGGCGATGCTGAAGCACCCAGAGGCATTCATGCCCAACACCCACAGCGCGGTAGCACCATGAACAGAAAAGTCCCTATTCGCAACGCGTCCGAAATGAGCCAGGCGCGAACGGCAGGAGCACTGGCCGCCGAACTGCTGCACATGATCACACCCCACGTGCAGGCAGGTGTCAGCACCGAGACCCTGGACCGCATCTGCCATGATCACATCGTGAACGTGCAGAACGCTATTCCCGCCAATGTGGGTTACCACGGCTTTCCCAAGACCATCTGCGCCTCCATCAACCATGTCGTGTGCCATGGCATCCCGTCGGACCAGCAGGTGCTCAAGGAAGGCGATATCGTCAACATCGATGTGGCCGTGATCAAGGACGGCTGGTTTGGCGACTGCAGCCGCATGTACTGTGTGGGCCAACCCAGCACTTTGGCCCGGCGCCTGGTCGACACCACCTACGAAGCCATGCGCGCTGGTATCTTGCAGGTGCGCCCTGGGGCCACGCTGGGCGATGTGGGCCATGCCATTCAGACAGTCGCGCACAGAGAGCGCTTCAGCGTGGTGCGCGAGTACTGCGGCCATGGCATCGGGCAGGTGTACCACGACGAGCCGCAGGTGCTGCACTATGGCCAACGTGGGCAGGGCCTGCGTCTGGAACCCGGCATGATTTTCACCATCGAACCCATGCTGAATGCCGGAAAACGTGAAACCCGCGAGCTGGCCGACGGATGGACCGTGATCACCCGCGATCGATCTCTGTCCGCCCAGTGGGAGCACATGGTGGCTGTGACCGAAACCGGCTTTGAAGTCTTGACTCCCTGGCCCGAAGGCACCGGCGCATACCCCGGTTTCGACTAAGCCGACCAGGGCGGGTATCGGCCAGTCTTGCGCCTGGTCTGCAGTACTCTGTGGCAGACACCAACCAGGCTGGCCAAGCCCAGCCCCCCAGCCAGCCAGACCGGAGGTGGCGTCAGATAGACCAGCAGCCCCTGCAAAGGGTTGGACCAACCCAAGGCCCGCTCAAGCAACCAGGCCAGAGCGCATGCGGCCGCTGCGGCTGCCATGGTCAACCGCAGCACCGTGGCATGTCGGCTCTCGCTGGCCAGCCAAAGCAGGGGCAAGGTGATCGCCATCACAAGCAGCTGCATGGCTTCGATGCCCAAGTTGAAGCCAAGCAAGCTGATGGCCAAGGTGGTGCCGTCGAAGTCCAGGCCGCTCAAGGCCTCCGCAAAAGCCAGGCCGTGCACCACACCGAAAGCCGCAGCGAGCCCCAGAGCGCGGGAACCGAGCCAGGGTCGCCAGACTTGGCTGCAAGACACCAGGATCGACGCCGCGACCATGGACTCGACCCCAACGGTGGGCAGGCTCACCCAGCCCAAGGCAGCCAGAACCAGGCTGGCCGAGTGCACAAGCGTGAAGCTGCTGATGATGCATACCACGCTGCGCACCGTAGCGCGCAAGGGTTTGCCTGCCATCCACCGTCCACGATGCGCCCGCAAAGGCGCACACAGCAACAGCGCCAGCAAAAACAGCAGATGATCCGTGCCTTCTGCGATGTGGTGCATTCCCCGCATGAACAACAGGCTGCCTGCCTGCCACCAACTGCCGGCCCCTGCATCCACATGGACATGCGTGCTGCCAAAGCCGGCGCTGCCAATCAGCACGGGCTGCTCGCCCAACAGCCCGTTGCGCACGTCGCGGCGCACATAGATCAGGGCCTCATGGTTCTGCACACGCTCGATCACAGCCGTGTGGTCCAGATCAAACGCAGTGGTCGATGCTCCCTCGGGCGCATGGGCCATCCAACGCATCTGCAAGCCCAACTGACTGCGCCAGCGGGGGTTGTCATGCGCCTTCAGGCGCATCGATACCAGTTGTACCGAATACGGTATGCCGTCTGGCGTCAGCAAAGCCCAATGGCCCTCGAAGTACCGCTGCAAGACCATTTGCTGGGTCTGCAGCCAGGCCTCCGGCTGCAATGGCAAGGGCTGATCCAGAGCCAAGACCAGTTCGCTCAACGGGACATCCATGTCAACTTGAATGCTGCTTTTGCCCAGGTCCAGCATCACCCTACTGGGCGGCACATCGTGGGCCATCGCGACACCCAACACGGTCCACAGCCCCAGACAGAGCCACCCGGCCAGGCACCTCAAACAGTGCATGCTCCAGCTCAACGCGTTCAACTGCCGAGCTGGTTGTAGTAGTCGTAAGACTTGTCGCGGAACATCATGTGGTAGTGGGTCTGGTTGGTGATCACCACACCACTTTGCGCTGCGATCTCAATCCACACCCTTGGCCCATCGATGCGCATGTAAGTGCCGTTTGCGCTGACATCGGGCCCAGCGCTGCTGTAGCTACCTGATGCATTGGCCCAGGCCACATAGGTGCTGCCGTAGGCAGCCTGGTAGTCAGCCAGCATTCGGGCGGCCGTGGCGCTGTCGTAATCATTGAGGTACTGCTGGATGGCTGCCGTCACATAGGCCTGTTGAGCACTCGACAAGCTGGACACCAGCAGGCCACGGTTGCTGCTGGCGGCCACAGCAGAAAGCTTGGCGCTTACCTTGGAATAGCTGCCCGTGTTGGCCTCGACCGGTCCGATCAAGACATCAGAGAAAGTCTGGCCCGTGAGAAACGCACTGGACAGCAGGCTGCTGCCCAGATTGCTGAACACCGCCACCATGGCATTGGCCTTGTCGGCCAGCACCTGGTAGGTACCTGAACTGTAGAAGTTGTAGCTGGTGTGGCTGTTGCTGGCGAACGCGGTTCTGGGTTCAATCGCAATGTGATGCGGGGTAGGGTACGCACAGCCCTGATTGAAGTTGATGTTGAAGGCCATATGGTGTCCTCCGAACATCAGTGTCCAGGAGCCCGTCGTCGACGGTGTGCCGACAACAGCCACGTGGTACAGGTCAGCGCCATAACCGTTGGCATTCTTGGTGTAACCCAGGTAATCATCGGCGGCCAGAACGCCCTGGAAATCAGCGTAGCCCGCCGTGCTCAAGGCCGTTTTGGCCAACGCATTGAACGCTGCGATCTGACTGCTGGTGCTCAATTGCGACAAGGTGATCCCTGGGCGGCTGAAACTGATGGCCCCAGGCGGCAGATTGGACCAGTTGGTCTTGTAGACATTGAGCTGGGAGGTCGTGTAACTGGATGACGAATAGCTGGCCGATGCCGTCAGGCTGCTGCCCAAAGCCGTTTCGAAGGTTGAAACGGCGCTCATCACGTTGCTCAGGTAGGTGCTGTCGCAAGCCGTGGTGGTGGTGCTCACCGTGAGGGCGGCCGTGCTGCTGGTCGCCGAGCCTGCACTGTTGCTCACGATGACGTAGTAGCTGCCGGCATCGGTGCTGCTGACGTTGCTCAAGGCATAGGAGGCTGACGTCGCGCCCGAGAGGGCGTTGGAATCCTTGTACCACTGGTAGCTCAGCGTGCCGCCTCCGGACGCCACGACCGAAAAACTGGTCGAGCTGCCAGCAGAGACCGTCTGGGACACAGGCTGCGTCGTGATGCTGGGCGCCGTCACCGTGCTGCCGCTGGAACTCGAACCAGAACCTGAGGTGGAATCAGAACTGCTGGAACTCGAACTGGAGCTGCCGCCGCCCCCACAGGCCGACAAGGCCGCCGCAACGACCACCGGGCCCAGAGCCCATACCCAACTGTCTTTGTCAATGCGCATCGTTCACTCCTCCGTGCTTGGAGGCCGATGCTAGAGACCGAGTCCTAAGAAGTTCCGTCCCGCAGGTAAAGATCTGTACCCGTCAGGACGGATTGAATGCAAGGGAGCCGCTCAACGGCTCGGATAGGCCAGATCAGCGCGACGGTTTTCGGCCCAAGCCGCTTCGTCATGACCTTCGGCGCGGGGCTTTTCCTTGCCCCAACTCACCGCCTCCAACTGGCTGTCCTTCACACCGTACACACGCAAGGCACGGGCTGTGGCTTCTGCGCGCTTCTGGCCCAGAGCCAGGTTGTATTCGGCGCTGCCGCGTTCGTCCGCGTTGCCTTCCACGCGGATCTGCAGGCTGGCGTGCTGTGCCAAGTACTTGCCATGGCGCTCGATCACCGGTTGGTATTTGGCCGCAACACTGAAATCGTCGTAGCCAAAGTACACGCTGCGGTCTTTGGACAATGGGTTGTTCGGGTCGAGATAATCGGGCACCACCACCTGGGCCACTGCAGACTGGGCCTGGGCCGCAGGCGCCGCGGGGGCTGGGGCCTGTGTCGCAACAGGGGTCGAAACCGGTGCAGTCGCCTTGGGTGCGCTGCTGCAGGCTGACAACAAGACCACAACTGCGCTCAACGCAGCGAGGGAGGAAAGAGATTTCATGGCATGACTCCGTCAAAAGCTTGGATCCGGATAGCTGCGACGGATCCAGCGGAAAATCATAACATTTGTACAAATCCATTTACATCTCAACACGATGTAAAGTTGCCGCCTACCTTGGCACCAAGGCTCAAAGATGGGCCAGGGGGGTCTGCTCAGCCGTCTCATCGGCGTGCAGCACGGCGATCAAGGCGCGCAGATCCTGTTCAAGCCGATCCACCGTCTCCGGTGGCAGTTGAGCCAAGGCCGTCGGCAACACGCCCTCGAAAGGGCCGGAGACCCTGCCCAACACCTCCAGACCCGCTGGAAGAATGGACAGCTCAATGTTGCGCCGGTCCGTCAGGCCTTTTACTGCCTGGATCAGATCCCGCTTGAGCATGGCGCGCACCAGATTGCTGGCCGTGGACTGATGGATATCCATGGCCGCGGCCAGACCCGACACCCCGATGCCAGGTCGATCACGCACCACACTCAGCGCCCAGATCTGGGCGCCACCCAAGCCGGCCTGGCTCTCAACCTGCTGAAAATGGCTGCGCACCGCGTTGAAGACCACGCGAAAGCGTCGCAGGACCAGCGTGGTCTTTTCCAGGTCGACGGGCGGTGGTGTGGGGCTTGCGTTGTTGGCAGGGAGCTCGGTCTTGGGCATCGGGTGATGATACCGGCGCCATCCGCGGGCTCCAGCTTACGGGGCAACCTCAGCCGAAGCTGAAAGCCGACAAGGTGGTTTCCATCACCCGATCGGAGAACACACGCTGCCCCGGATCCTGCCCAGCCGCGCCAGCCACCACCATCAGGGGCAGCAGATGCTCCTCGGCGCGGGGGGGGTGACACAGACGAGCGCCCGGGGCCTGGGCCCATTCGGCCAGCGCTTGATGCCGCTGTGCGGGGGCAGACTCCACCGCCTGGACCAGCCAGTCGTCAAAGGCATCAGAGACGGGGCCA
>Ga0066477_1000372_pt1 | contig 14071 bp, 6 predicted proteins | sample LakWasM115_HOW13_2_FD_59554 | JGI IMG/M metagenome (GOLD analysis project Ga0066477, IMG submission 59554) | Freshwater sediment methanotrophic microbial communities from Lake Washington under simulated oxygen tension - Sediment Metagenome 115_HOW13 | ecosystem: Environmental > Aquatic >...
CCTGATCACCCTGATGAAGGGCCAGCCCCTGGCCTACAACAAGGACAACCAGGAAGACAAAGAGCCGCTGTTCGACACGGTGGACACCTTGAAGGACACGCTGCGCATCTTCGCCGAGATGGTCGAAGGCATCACCGTGCGCCCGCAGGCCATGGAAGACGCGGCCAAGCGCGGCTACGCCACCGCCACCGACCTGGCCGACTACCTGGTCAAGAAGGGCCTGCCCTTCCGCGATGCCCACGAGACGGTGGCCCATGCCGTGAAGGCCGCCATCTCGCACAACGTGGACCTGTCGGAGCTGCCGCTGGCCGTGCTGCAGCAGTTCAACCCCAACATCGACAAGGACGTGTACGAGGTGCTCAGCCTGCGCGGCTCGCTGAACGCCCGCAGCACCCTGGGCGGCACCGCGCCCGACCAGGTGCGGGCGCAGATCGAACGCCACCGCGCCCGCCTGGCCTGAACGGGCAGGGGCGGGCTTCAGCCTGCTCTAAGCCTGCCCGGCTAGGCTGTGCCGGTCCCTGTGAACGGAGTGCTGCGCGATGCGTTTGCTGCTGGTGGAAGACGACCCCATGATCGGCCAGGCCGTGCTCGATGTGCTGCGCGCCGAGCACTACGCGGTTGACTGGGTGCGCGATGGCGAGATGGCCGACACGGCCCTGCGCAGCGCCAGCTACGACCTGATGCTGCTCGACCTGGGCCTGCCGCGCCGCGACGGGCTGCAGGTGCTGCGTGATCTGCGCGCGCGGCGCAGCACCCTGCCGGTGCTGGTGGCCACGGCCCGCGATGCGGTCAGCGACCGCGTGGCCGGGCTCGATGCCGGCGCCGACGATTACGTGGTCAAACCCTTTGACACCGACGAGCTGCTGGCCCGCGTGCGGGCCCTGCTGCGGCGCCAGGCCGGGCAGGCCGGCCCGCTGTTCGAACAACATGGGGTCAGTCTGAACCCCGCCACCCATGAAGCCCGCCTCAACGGCCAGCCCGTGACGCTGTCGGCCCGTGAATGGGCGGTGCTGGAGCCGCTGATCTCGCGCCCGGGGGTGATTTTTTCGCGGGCCCAACTCGAAGAAAAGCTCTTCAGCTGGAAGGAAGACATCAGCAGCAATGCGGTCGAGGTCTACATCCATGGCGTGCGCAAGAAGCTGGGGGCCGGCCTGATCCAGACCGTGCGCGGCCTGGGCTACCTGGTGCCGCGCGAGTGATGCGGCGAATGATGTGGCGTTTTTGGGCCCCGGCCCGGCATTCGCTGCGGGCGCGCCTGCAGGCGCTGGTGCTGGGCACCATCTTGCTGGCCTGCGCGGTGTTGGCCGCCACCGCCTACCGCAACGCCTTGTTCGAGGCCGATGCCCTGTTCGACGAGCACCTGCGCCAGATGGCCCAGGCGGTGCAGCAGGGCGTGCCGCTGGGCTGGATCAACCCCGAAGAGGCCAGCGAAGACGCAGGCATCGAGGTGCAGATCTGGGGGGCTGACGGCTTTCCGCTGTTCCGCTCACCGCGCTCGGTGCTGCCGGGGCGCGCCGTGCTGGGTTTTTCGGACATCCAGAGCGGCGGCGTGCGCTACCGCGTCTACACCCTGCAGACCGCCTTGCAGACCGTGCAGATCGCGCAGGACATGAGCGCGCGCGATGCGCGGGCCCGGGCCCTGGCTTTCCGGGCCGTGCTGCCGCTGCTGGGCATCACCCCCATGCTGATGCTGGTGGTGGGCTGGATCATCGGCCGCGCCCTGCGCCCGGTGCAGCGCATGCAGCGCCAGGTGGCCCGGCGCAGCGCCGACGACCTGTCGCCCCTGCCCGAGCAGGGCCTGCCCGACGAGGTGCGCCCCCTGGTGGGCGAGCTCAACGCCCTGTTCGCACGGGTGCAGAGCACGCTGCAGGCGCAGCGCCACTTTGTGGCCGATGCCGCGCACGAACTGCGCTCCCCCCTGACGGCGCTGCGCCTGCAGATGCAGGCCCTGCAGCGCGCGGCCGACGAGCCGGCGCGTGAGCTGGCGGCCCAGCGCCTGCGCCAGGGCATCGAGCGGGCCATCGACCTGGTCGGGCAGTTGCTGCTGCTGGCGCGCCAGGAGTCGGCCCCCGAGGCCCAGGCTCAGCCGGTCGACCTGTTGGCCCTCACCCGCGAGGTGCTGGCCGAGTGCCTGCCGCTGGCGGGCGCGCGCGGCCTGGACCTGGGCGTGGATCAGGCCGAGGCGCTGACCGTGCCCGGCCAGGCCGAGGCCTTGCGGGTGCTGCTGCGCAACCTGGTGGACAACGCCATCAAGTACACGCCGGGCCCGGGCACCATCGATGTCTCGCTGCTGCGCCAGGCGGATGGCACTGCGGCCTGGGTGGTCGAGGACAGCGGCCCCGGCATCCCACCGGCCGAGCGGGCCCGGGTGTTTGACCGCTTCAAGCGCGGCGAGGGGGTGGCCGAGGTGCCGGGCAGCGGCCTGGGCCTGGCGATCGTGGAGGCGGTGGCGCGCCAGCATGGCGCCCAGGTCAGCCTGGGCGACTCGGAGCGCCTGGGCGGGCTGAAGGTGACGGTCGCCTTTGGCGCCATGGCTGGCTGATTCAGTGCATCTTCAGGTGCGGCAGCAGGGCCGCCAGCAGGGCCTGCACCACGCCCGGCGGCAGGTCGTGGCCCATGCCTTCGATGGTGAGCAGCCTGGCCCCTGGAATGCGCCGGGCGGTGTCTTCGCCGCAGGCCAGGGGCAGCAAAGGGTCTTGCCTGCCATGCACCACCAGGGTGGGCACCTGCAACTGCGCCAGCGCCGCGGCCCGCTGGGTGTCGGCCAGCACGGCCGCCAGTTGCCGCACCACGCCCTCGGGGTAGACGGCCCGGTGGATGCCGGCCAGCAGGCGTTTGCGCTGGTCCTCCAGATCCTGCGGAAAGCACGGGCTGCGCAGCAGGTGGAACAAGGCCTGCTGATGGGCCAGCAGGCTGGCCGTGTCCACGCCCGCAGGCTGGCGCAGCAGGGCAGCGCGCACGGCGCGCTCGGGGCCGGGCAGGTGCCGGGCCCCGCTGCTGCTCATCACGCTGCACAGGCTGCGCACCCGGCTGGGGGCGATCAGGCCCATGTGCTGGCCGATCATGCCGCCCAGGTCCACCCCCAGCACGTGGGCGCTGGCGATGTCGAGCGCGTCCAGCAGCGACAGGGTGTCGTGCGCCATGTGCTGCAGCGAGTAGGGCGGCCGGATCGGCAAGCCCACCGAATGGCGCAGCCAGGCCCAGGGCAGGTTGGGCACGCCCAGCTCCGGATAGCGCTGTGACAGGCCTGCGTCGCGGTTGTCGAAGCGGATCACCCGGTAGCCCGCGGCCAGCAAGGTGTCGACCAGTCGCGAGGGCCAGGAGATCAGTTGCATGCCCAGGCCCATGATCAACAGCACCACCGGGGCCTTGGCGGGCCCCTGGTCACGGATTTCAAGGTCGATCAGGCGGGTTTGGAGTTTCATGTCATGCAGGGCGGGCGATGGGGGCTGGGTCGGGGATGTCCGGCAATCCGGCGCGAATGTACCGGCTGAACGTGGCGAAACGGCGGCCAGAAGGCCTGTTTGAAACCATTGATGACGGGGCTTACAACACCTGTCGGGCTTGCATCGATTGGCAGCAGCTTGGCTGAGCAGACCCGACGGCGGCAGGTTTAAGACAGCGCTAAGACTGGCCCGGCACATTGCTTTCATCGCAACACCGTTTTGGTCAGGAGTCTTCGATGAAAAACACCATTCAATGGCCCGCATCCCGTCTGGTCATGGCCCTGCTGGCGGCGGGGGCCCTGGGGGGCGCCGGCGTGTCGGCCGTGCAATTGGGCCTGGCCCATGCCCAGACCCCACCGGCCCTGGTCGCGGCGGCCAGCCCCGTGGCCAGCGCCCCGGTCGGTGGTGTGCAGGCGCCCGATTTCTCGGCGATCACCGAGCGCTACGGCCCGGCCGTGGTCAACATCAGCGTGGTGGGCACCACCCGTGTGAGCAACGAATCCGACGACGATGACGATGCCGACGCCGGGGCCCAGGAGATGCCGCCTGCCATCGCCGAGTTCTTCCGCCGCTTCGGCGGCCCCATGCCCGGCCAGCGGCAGGGCCCGCGGGCCCAGGAGACCCCCACCCGGGGCCAGGGCTCGGGCTTCATCGTCAGTGAAGACGGCGTGATCCTCACCAACGCCCATGTGGTCAAGGGCGCCAAGGAGGTCACGGTCAAGCTGACCGACCGGCGCGAACTGCGTGCCAAGGTGCTGGGCTCGGACCCGCGCACCGACGTGGCCGTGATCAAGGTCGAGGCCAAGAACCTGCCCGTGGTCAAGTTCGGCCGCATGGCCGACCTGAAGGTGGGCGAGTGGGTGCTGGCCATCGGCTCGCCCTTCGGCTTCGAAAACACCGTGACGGCTGGTGTGGTCAGCGCCAAGGGCCGCACCCTGCCCGACGACAGCGCGGTGCCCTTCATCCAGACCGATGTGGCCATCAACCCCGGCAACTCGGGCGGGCCGCTGTTCAATGCGCGCGGCGAGGTGGTGGGTATCAACTCGCAGATCTACAGCCGCACCGGGGGCTACCAAGGCGTGTCGTTTGCCATTCCCGTGGACGTGGCGATCCGCATCCGCGACCAGATCGTGGCCACCGGCAAGGTCGAGCACGCCCGCCTTGGCGTGGTGGTGCAGGAGGTCAATCAGACCCTGGCCGACTCGTTCAAGCTCGACCGGCCTGAGGGCGCCCTGGTGTCCAGCGTCGAGAAGGGCGGCCCGGCCGAGCGCGCCGGCCTGCAGCCCGGTGACGTGATCCGGCAGGTCAACGGCCAGCGCATCGTGTCCTCGGGCGACTTGCCGGCCCTGATTGCCCTGGCCTCGCCGGGCGACAAGGTCAGCATCGACGTCTGGCGCAAGGGCAGCACCGAGAAGCTGCAGGCCCAACTGGTCAAGGTGGGCGACAAGTCGGCCAAGGCCGAGGGCGACAAGCCCGCCGACCAGGGCAAGCTGGGCCTGGCGCTGCGCCCCCTGCAGCCGCAGGAGCGTGAGCAGATCGGCGCCGAAAGCGGCCTGCTGGTGCAGGACGCCCGGGGCGCCGCGGCCCGGGCCGGCGTGCAGCAGGGCGACGTGCTGCTGGCCGTCAATGGCACCAGCGTGCGCTCGGTGGACCAGGTGCGTGAGGCGGTGGCCAAATCCGACAAGTCGGTGGCCTTGCTGATCCAGCGTGGCGAGCAGCGCATCTTTGTGCCGATCCGCCTGGGTTGAGCGCCGAGGGGCCTGAGCCCCAGCCTGGGCCACAAGCCCCCGCGCTGCGGGGGCTTGTCGCATTTTTCTCATACGATGCCATCCGGAGCTGGCTTGGTGGACGTTTTTGTCCTCTTGAGCCGGTTGAGGAGGTGCGTATGAACAAGAATGTTCCCATCCAGAAGGGCTTGCGACACGGGCGGGCCTGGCGAGCCGTGCTGTTGGCCGGCATCGGCCTGTTGGCCCATGCCGCCCAGGCGCTGCAGATCAGCACCCTGTCGCCCCAGGGCGAGGTGGCCCAGGTGCGCCAGGTGCTGGCGCGTTTTGACGAGCCTGCCGTCACCTTTGGCGACCCGGCCGCCCCCGCCCCCCTGAGCCTGGTGTGTGACGACGCCACCGCCAGCCGGGGCAGTGGCCGCTGGCTCAGCGACCGCGAGTGGGCGTTTGATTTCGAGCGTGACCTGCCGCCCGGCGTGGCCTGCGAACTGCAGGCCCGCTCGGGTTTCATCTCGTCCAAGGGCGTGGCCCTGAGCGGGCGCAACCGCTTTCGCTTCAACACCGGCGGGCCGTTTGTGCAGAACATCCGGCCCGGGCCTTACGCGCCCATCGATGAGGGGCAGTTCTTCGTGCTGCAGTTCAACGGCCCGGCCGCGGCGGCCAGTGTGCAGGCCCGGGTGGCCTGCGAGCTGCAGGGCCTGGGCGAGCGCATGCCCGTGAAGCCCCTGGAGCCGGCGGATCGCACGGCCTTGCTGCAGGCCCTGGGCCTGGCCAAGGCTGCCGCTGCCGAGCCCCTGCGCTACCACACGGTGCGCTGCCCGCGCCAGATGGCCTCGGGCTCTGACATGGAGCTGGTGGTCGGCAAAGGCGTGGCCACCCCGAGCGGCGTGCTCAGCAGCCAGGACAAGCGCTGGCGCTACCAGGTGCGCGAAGCCTTTACCGCCAGTTTCAGCTGCGAGCGCGAAAACGCCCAGGCCGCCTGCCTGCCGATCCGGCCCATGACGCTGCGCTTCAATGCCGCCGTGCCGAGGCGCCTGGCCGAGGGCGTGCGCCTGCAGCACGAGGGCGGCAGCCTGGCCCCGAGCCTGAACGCGGCCGAGGATGGCACGGAGGGCTCGGTGACCTCACTCAGCTTCAAGGGGGTGTTCCCCGAGCGCATGGCCTACCGCCTGACCCTGCCTTCGGGCTTTGCCGATGTGTCTGGCCGGCCGCTGAGCAATGCCGCCACCTTTCCGCTCGCCGTGGCCACCGGGGCCATGCCGCCGCTGGCCAAGTTTGCTGCGGCCCCGTTTGGCGTGATCGAGCGCCTGGCCGAGCCGGGCGGCCCTGCCTTGCTGCCCGTCACCCTGCGCCAGGTCGAGCCGGCCCTGCAGGTGAAAGGCCTGAGCCCCGGCCAGGTGCGCGACCTGCAGCCCAAAGACGACGCCGACATCATCGCCTGGTACCGCAAGGTGCAGGCCTATGACGCCTTCTGGGTGCCGCGCAGCCGGGCCGCCCGTGACGTGAAGGGCCCGCTGCCCAAAGAGGTGCTCCCAGACACCCGGGGCCAGGTCGAGTCGCGCATGCTGTCGCTGATCGACGGCCTGCCGGGTGTGAAGGCCCTGGACCTGCCCAAGACCGACAGCCCCGATCCGCGCCCCTTCGAGGTGGTGGGCATTCCGCTGAGCCCGGGCTTCCACGTGGTCGAGATCCAGTCGCGTCGCCTGGGCGAAAAACTGCTGGCCGAGGGCTACGGCCCCGGGCGCAGCATGGTGGTGCGCACCTCGGCCCTGGTCACCAACCTGGGGGTGCATTTCAAGCTGGGCCGTGAAAACGCCCAGGCCTGGGTCACCACCCTGGACAAGGGCACGGTGGTGGCCGGCGCCCTGGTGCGCGTGTCGGACTGCGCGGGCCGTGAGCTGGCCCAGGGCCGCACCAATGCCCAGGGCCTGGTCGACTTTGGCAACCTGGCGCCCCAGCCCCCGGCCTGCCCGCAACGCGGCCCCCGCACCCGCAATGGCGAGGAGGCGGATGATGCCGACTACCGTCAGGCGTATTTCGTCAGCGCCCGCGCCAAGGGCCCCGATGGGGTGGAAGACCTGGCCTTCACCTGGAGCGACTGGAACCGCGGCATCGAATCCTGGCGCTTCAACGTGCCCACCAGCCAGGAATCCCGCCCCGACCTGCGGGCCCACACCGTGTTCGACCGCATGCTGCTGCGCGCCGGCGAGACCGTGGCCATGAAGCATTTCCTGCGCACCGAAACCCGTCAGGGCCTGGGCCTGCCGCCCAAGGGCCCGGCCACCGTGCTGATCACCCACGAGGGCAGTGGCCAGCAGTTCAGCCTGCCGCTGCGCTGGCGCCAGACCGCCAGCGGTGGCTTCAGCGCCGAGAGCGAGTTCGCCATCCCGCCCGCGGCCAAGCTGGGCGTCTACAACGTGAGCCTGGACGGCCAGCAAAGCGGGCTGTTCCGGGTGGAAGAGTTCCGGCTGCCGGTGTTGCAGGGCCAGATCGGGCCGGTGGGCAAGGGCCCGCTGGTCCACCTGAGCAGCCTGCCGACCCAGGTGCAGATCAGCTACGTGTCGGGCGGGCCGGCGGCCCAGCTGCCGGTGCGCGTGTCGGCCCTGGTGCGCCCGCACACCACCGCCTTTGCCGATTACGACGAGTTCAGCTTCAACCCGCCCCGTGGGCCGCAGGCGGCGAGCGAGCAGGCCGACGAAGAACAGCCCCAGGCCGCCCAAGACCAGCGGGTGGTGGCCGACAAGTTGCCGCTGCTGCTGGATCGCCAGGGCAGCGGCCGGCTGACCCTGCCCGAGCTGCCGGCCTCGCGCCAGCCCCAGGACCTGCTGCTGGAGGCGCGCTATGCCGACCCCAACGGCGAGGTGCAGACCCTGCGCAGCCAGCAGGTGCTGTGGCCGGCGGCGGTGGTGCCGGGCCTCAAGACCGAGGGCTGGGTGGCCAGCGGCCAGACCCTGCGCTTCCAGGCCCTGGCACTGAGCACGGACGGCCGGGCCCAGGCCGGTGTGCCACTGGAGGTGCGCGCCGTGGCGCGCCGCACCACCACCAGCCGCAAGCGCATGGTGGGCGGCTTTTATGCCTACGACAACCAGAGCAGCCGCCAGGAGCTGGGCACCGTGTGCAGCGGGCGCAGCGACAGCCGTGGCCTGCTGCTGTGCGAGACCACGCTGCGCGAAGCCGGCGAGGTGGAGTTGGTGGTGACCGCCAAGGACGGCCAGGGCCACGAGGCCCAGGCCGCCGGCACGGTGTGGATCACGCGCCAGGGCGAGCTGTGGTTTGGCGGTGACAACCACGACCGCATCGATGTGCTGCCCGAAAAGAAGAGCTACCAGCCCGGTGAAACCGCCCGGCTGCAGGTGCGCATGCCCTTTCGCTACGCCACGGCCCTGGTGTCGGTCGAGCGCGAGGGGGTGTTGCACTCCGAGGTGGTGCAGCTCAACGGGCAGGACCCCACGGTGCAGCTCAAGGTGCAGCCCGGCTGGGGCCCCAATGTGTATGTCAGCGTGCTGGCGCTGCGCGGGCGCCTGCGCGAGGTGCCCTGGTACAGCTTTTTCTCGTGGGGCTACAAGGCCCCGCGCGAGTGGTGGACCGCGTTCTGGTTCGAGGGGCGCGAGTACGTGGCCCCCTCGGCCCTGGTCGACCTCAGCAAGCCCGCCTTCCGCCTGGGCCTGGCCGAGCTGAGGGTGGGCACGGCAGCGCACCGCATCGAGGTGAAGGTGAGCACCGACAAGCCCGGCTACGGGGTGCGGGGCCAGGCTCAGGTGACGCTGCAGGCCCGGCTGCCCGATGGCCGGCCTGCCGCCAATGCCGAAGTGGCCGTGGCCGTGGTGGACCAGGCCCTGCTGGAGCTGATGCCCAATACCAGCTGGAACGTGCTGGACGCCATGCTGCAACGCCGCGCCTGGGGCGTGGAGACCTCGACCGCCCAGATGGAGATCTTGGGGCGGCGCCACTACGGCCGCAAGGCCGTGCCTGCGGGCGGCGGCGGCGGGCGCAGCAACACCCGTGAGCTCCTGGACACCTTGCTGCTGTGGCAGCCGCGGGTGCAGCTCGATGCCCAGGGCCAGGCCACGCTCAAGGTGCCCCTGAACGACGCCATCACCACCTTCCAGGTGGTGGCGGTGGCCGACGCGGGGGCCGGGCTGTTCGGCACCGGGCAGGCCGCGATCCGCGTCACCCAAGACCTGCAGATCATCAGCGGCCTGCCGCCCCTGGTGCGCGAGGAGGACCAGTACCGCGCCCAGTTCACCCTGCGCAACACCACGGCCAAGCCCATGAAGGTGCAGGTCAGCGCGCGCGCCACGCTGCTGGCCCCGCCGCCGCAGACCCTGGACATCCCGCCCGGCGAGGCGCGCGAAGTGGCCTGGACGGTGACCGCCCCGGCCCAGTTGGGCCAGACCCGCGCCCAGGCCCTGCTGTGGGAGGTCGAGGCCAAAGACAGCCTGAGCGGCGCCCGCGACGCCCTGAAAGCCAGCCAGCGCCTGATCCCGGTCACACCGCTGTCGGTGCGCCAGGCCACCCTGGTGCAGCTCGATGGGCCCTTCAACCTGGAGGTGGCGTCCCCTGCGGGCGCCTTGCCCGGCCGCGGCGGCCTGAAGCTGGCCCTGCAGCCGCGCCTGGCCGATGGCCTGCCCGGTGTGCGCGACTGGTTTGCCAACTACCCCTTTGCCTGCCTGGAGCAGAAGACCAGCAAGGCCGTGGGCCTGCGCGATGCCCGCCTGTGGCAGACCGTGCTGGCCCAGATGCCCACCTACCTCGACAGCGATGGCCTGGCCAGCTACTTTCCGCCGCGCGATGGCGACGCCCAGCGGGGCAGCGACGTGCTGAGCGCCTACCTGCTGGCCGCCACCGACGAGGCCACCGGCCTGAACCCGGCCTTCGCCTTGCCCGATGCGCTGCGCGACCCCCTGGCCCGCGGCCTGACGGCCTTTGTCGAAGGGCGCATCAGCCGTGACTTCTGGAGCCCGCGCAAGGACCTGGACATGCGCAAGATCGCGGCCATCGAGGCCTTGTCGCGTTACGGCCTGGCCCCGGCGCGACTGCTGGGCAGCGTGACCCTGGCGCCCAACCAGTGGCCCACCCACACCGTGATCGACTGGTTCAACATCCTGCGCCGCGTGAAAGACGTGCCGCAGCGTGAGCAGCGCCTGGCCGAGGCCAGCCAGATCTTGCGGGCGCGCCTGTCCTACCAGGGCAGCAAGCTGGTGTTCAGCACCGAGGCCGACGACGCCTGGTGGTGGATGATGCAGAACGGCGACGTGAATGCCGCCCGGCTGTTGCTCGCCGTGCAGGACGACCCGGCCTGGAAGGACGATCTGGGCCGCCTGGCCGCCGGTTTCATCGGCCGCCAGCAAAACGGGGCCTGGCACACCACCACGGCCAATCTGTGGGGCGGCCTGGCGCTGGAGAAGTTCTCGGCCCGCTTCGAGGCCGCGCCGGTCACCGGCAGCACCCGGGCCAGCCTGGGCGCGGCCAGTGGCAGCGTGGACTGGGCCCGGGTGGAGCGGGCCAAGCCCGCCGACAGCCAGGGCGCGGCCCATCAGACCACCTGGTTCGGCGCCCCTGCGGCCCCGGGCGGCTGGCGCAACAACACGCTGAACCTGCCCTGGCCGGCGGAGGGGGGCAAGGCCCCCCTGGTGGTCAGCCAGACGGGCAGCGGCAAGCCCTGGCTCACGCTGCAGGCGCTGGCTGCGGTGCCGCTCAAGGCCCCGGTCAACGCCGGCTACCAGATCCGCAAGACCGTCACCGCTTTGGAGCAGGCCGTCAAGGGCCGCTACAGCCGTGGTGATGTGCTGCGCGTCAGCCTGGAAGTGACGGCCAGTGCCGACATGAGCTGGGTGGTGCTGAGCGACCCGGTGCCGGCCGGGGCCACCGTGCTGGGCAGCGGCCTGGGGCGCGATTCGGAGATCGCCACCCAGGGCGAGCGGCGGCAAGGCAATGCCTGGCCGGCCTTTGAAGAGCGCAGCTTTGAGGCCTTCCGCAGCTATTACGAGTACTTGCCCAAGGGCACGATCAAGTTGGAGTACACGCTGCGCCTGAACAACGTGGGCAACTTCGCCCTGCCGCCCAGCCGGGTGGAGGCGATGTACGCCCCCGAGATGTTTGGCGAGGCCCCGAACGAGGTGGTGAAGGTGGACGCCGCCCCATGACCCGCACCGTGAGCGCTCGGCTGCGCTGGGCCTCATCGGCCCTGGCCGGGCTGATGCTCGTGCTGGCGGCGCCTGCGGTGCAGGCCTTGCCCAGTTTTGAAGAAGTGCGCCGCGAGCACCGCCCCAGCGACACCCAGGTGCTGGACCGCGATGGCGAGTGGCTGCAGACCGTGCGCACCGACCCCGCAGTGCGCCGTGGCCCCTGGGTGGCGCTGGAAGACGTGTCGCCCGCGCTGCGCTCGGCCTTGTTGCTCAGCGAGGACAAGCGCTTTTACGAGCACAGCGGGGTGGATTGGCCGGCGGTGTCGGCCGCGGCCTGGGGCCAGCTCTGGCATGGCCGCACCCGGGGTGCCTCCACCGTGACCATGCAATTGGCCGGCCTGCTCGATGGTGACTGGCGCCAGCGCAGCGGCGGGCGCAGCGTGGTGCAGAAGCTGGGCCAGACGGTGGCAGCCCAGGTGCTGGAGCGGCGCTGGCGCAAGGACCAGATCCTGGAGGCCTACCTGAACCTGCTGCCGTTTCGTGGTGAGTTGGTGGGCATCGATGCGCTGTCGCGCACCCTGTTCGGCAAGGCCGCGCAGGGCCTGGACCTGCGCGAGGCGGCCATCGCCACCGCCCTGGTGCGGGCCCCCAACGCCCCCGAGGCCCAGGTGGCCCGCCGCGCCTGCGGGGTGTTGGGCGCGGTGCAGGCCCAGACCCCATCCGACAAGCCCAGCAAGCCGGATTGCGAGGCCCTGGGGCTGCTGGTGGCCGGGGCCTTGCAGCGCCGCGCCCTGGAGGGCAGCAGCGGCGTGGCCCCGCACTGGGCGCGCCAGGTGCTCAAGCGCCTGCCCGAGGGTGGGCGCGGGCTGGCCAGCGTGCGCAGCACCGTGCGGGCGCCCTTGCAGCGCTTTGCGGTGCAGACCCTGCAACGCCACCTCAGCGAGCTGGCTGGGCGCCACGTGGAAGACGGCGCCCTGGTGGTGCTGGACAACGCCAGTGGCGAGGTGTTGGCCTGGGTGGGCTCGTCAGGGCCCTTGAGCCGGGCCCGTGAGGTGGACGGCGTGCTGGCACGGCGCCAGGTGGGCTCCACCCTCAAGCCTTTTCTGTACGCGCAAGCCCTGGCCGAACGGCGCCTGACCGCCGCCTCGCTGCTGGACGATTCGCCGGCCCACATCCCGACGCCGGGGGGCTTGTACATCCCGCAGAACTACGACCACCATTTCAAGGGCTGGGTCTCGGCGCGCAGCGCGCTGGCCTCGTCGCTCAATGTGCCGGCGGTGCGCGTGCTGGCCCTGGTGTCGCCTGATGCCCTGCACCGCCAACTGCGCGCCGTGGGCCTGCCGCTGCGCGAAAGCGGCGATTACTACGGCTACAGCCTGGCCCTGGGCAGCCCCGAGCTGCCCTTGCTGGACCTGAGCAATGCCTACCGCACCCTGGCCAATGCCGGCCAGGCCAGCGAGTGGGCACCCCCGCAACTGCCCGCACCGGACACGGCGCCCAGGCCCAGGCGCCGCGCCCTGGACCCTGCGGCCGCCTGGCTGGTGGGCGACATCCTGAGCGACCCCAATGCCCGGGCCCGCACCTTTGGCACCGACAGCGTGCTGGCCACCCGTTTCTGGAGCGCGGTGAAGACCGGCACCAGCAAGGACATGCGCGACAACTGGGCTGTGGGCTGGTCACAGCGCTACACCGTGGGGGTGTGGGTGGGCAACGCCAGCGGCAAGCCCATGCACGATGTCAGCGGCACCACCGGTGCCGCGCCCGTGTGGGCCGAGCTGATGAACTTTCTGCATGCCCGCCAGCCCAGCCTGCAGGCCCCGCCGCCGGCCGGGCTGGTGTCGCAGGCCGTGCGCTTCGATCTGTCGGACGGTGGGGCTGCCTGGGCCGAAGCGTCCCGTGAGGAATGGTTTCTGCGTGGGACCGAGCAGGCTGTTTTTGCGGTTGGCGCCGTCAAGGGGGAGCTGGTGGCCAGCAAAGCCTCCCTGGAAGGGGTGCGCATTGCGGAGCCCGCTCCAGGCACCATCGTTGCCTTGGACCCGGACATCCCGCCGCAACACCAGCGCCTGCTCTTCAGGGCGCGTCAGGGCCACCAAGGCGTGCTGGTGCCGGGCCTCACCTGGCGCTTGGATGGGCGTGTCATGGCTCATGGCTCGGAATGGTCGTGGTTGCCCTGGCCGGGGCGGCACCGTGTTCAGCTGGGCGATGCGCGGGGCAAAACCTTGGACGAGATCTCGCTCGAGGTGCGGGGCGCCAGTGCTCGCGGTCCCGTTCCCGCGCCACGCAGTCGATGAACCTGGCAGGGGCCGTCGTCACCACCTGCCTGTGCTGCTGTTTGGGAGCCCCCTGCCAAATCGCCTACCATCCAGGCCTTTGCGAATACAAATTAGATTTTTGAATGATGGATCGATTTCAGAGCATGGCCGTCTTTGTTGCCACGGTGGAGACCGGCAGCATGGCGGCCGCTGCACGAGCCCTTGAGCTCCAGCCGGCCTTGATCGGCCAACAGATCCAGTCCTTGGAAGAGCAACTGGGCACGCCCCTGTTCGAGCGCCATGGCCGTTGGCAGCGCCTGACCGCAGCAGGGGCGGCCTACCACCAGCAATGCCGCAGCATCCTTGAAATGGTGCGCGGGGCAGAAACGAGCCTCCAGGCCGCGGCCCAGCAGGCCAGCGGCTCTTTGCGCGTTCACGCGCCGGTGCTGTTCGGTACCCGCGACCTGGCACCGGCCCTGGCCGCCTTCCTGCAGGCCTACCCGAAGGTTCAGCTGTCGCTG
>Ga0066477_1000375_pt1 | contig 14008 bp, 11 predicted proteins | sample LakWasM115_HOW13_2_FD_59554 | JGI IMG/M metagenome (GOLD analysis project Ga0066477, IMG submission 59554) | Freshwater sediment methanotrophic microbial communities from Lake Washington under simulated oxygen tension - Sediment Metagenome 115_HOW13 | ecosystem: Environmental > Aquatic >...
GGCCCGCCGCACCCCGACGTCCAGCCGGACCCCGCAGCGCACGGCTGGGGGTCGGTTTTTTTCAGTGAATTCAACAACGCATCATGTCCCAATCCTCCTCCGTGGCCCTGCCCACCGATGTGCTCGTCCAGTCCCTGGCCAAGCTGTTTGCCGAGACCGCCGTCGAGCGTGACGCCCGTGGCGGCACGCCCAAGGCCGAGCGCGATGAGCTGCGCCGCAGCGGGCTGTTGTCGCTGTCCATTCCCAAGGCCTATGGCGGCCAGGGCGCGAACTGGGCCAGCGTGCTCGACACGGTGCGCCAGTTTGCCCAGGTGGACAGCTCGATCGCCCATGTGTATGGCTTTCACCACCTGCTGCTGGCCACGGTGCGCCTGTTCTCCCGCCCTGACCAATGGGAGCCCTGGTACGAGCAGACCGCGCGCAACAACTGGTTCTGGGGCAATGCGCTCAACCCCCTGGACGACCGCACCACGGTGCGCCGCTTCGGCCATTGGGTCGAGTTCTCGGGCAAGAAGAGCTTTTGTTCGGGCGCGCTGGACTCCGAGATCCTGGTCGCCTCGGGGCTGGACGAGCAAAGCCGCAAGCTGCTGATTGCCGCCATTCCCACCGCCCGCGCCGGCATCACCCTCAACGACGACTGGAACAGCTTCGGCCAGCGCCAGACCGACAGCGGCAGCGCCCTGTTCGAAAAGGTGCGGGTGGAAGACAACGAGCTGCTGCTGCAGCCCGGTCCCTTGTCCACGCCGCGCTCGGCCCTGCGCCCGCTGCTGGCGCAGCTGATCTTTGTGCACATGTTCCTGGGCCTGGCCGAGGGGGCATTTGCCGAAGCGCGCCACTACACGCTCAATGAGTCGCGCGCCTGGTTCAAGTCGACGGCGGCCCGTGCCAGCAAAGACCCCTACACCCTGGCCCACTATGGCGAGTTCCAGGTCGGGCTGGAGAGCGTGCGCCTGCTCACCCGGCATGCCGTCGCCGTGTTCGACGAGGCCTGGGAGCAGGGCGACGCCCTCGATGCCGAGGGCCGCGGCCGGGTGGCGATTGCCGTGGCCACGGCCAAGGTGGCCTCGACCCGGGTGGGCCTGGAGGTGGCCAGCCGCCTGTTCGAGACCACGGGCGCCCGGGCCACCCATGGCGCGCTGCGCTTTGACCGCTTCTGGCGCAACCTGCGCGTGCAGACCCTGCACGACCCGGTGGACTACAAGCTGCAGGAGATCGGCGACTGGCTGCTCAATGGCGATCTGCCCCAGCCCTCCTTCTATTCCTGATCGAGCGCTGCCATGGCAACCCTTCCCGTCTGGCCCCCACCTCAGGGCAGCCCCAGCAGTGACCACGATGTGGTCGACTGGATCTTTGAAGACCCCCGCTCCAAGGCCTTGCTGGCCGAGGTCGAGCAGGTGGCGCCCAGCGACGCCAGCGTGCTGATCACGGGCGAGACCGGCACCGGCAAAGAGCTGATCGCCCGCCGCATCCACAGCCGCAGCCCGCGCCGTCACGGCCCGTTCGTGGTGGTGAGCTGCGGTGCGTTCTCCGATGCACTGGTCGATGCCGAGCTGTTCGGCCACGAGAACGGTGCCTTTGCCGGCGCCTTCGGCTCGCAGCCTGGCTGGTTTGAAGAGGCGCATGGCGGCACCATCTTCCTCGACGAGGTCAATGACTTGCCGCTGTCGGTGCAGAACAAGCTGCTGCGCGTGCTGCAAGAGCGCGAGATCGTGCGCCTGGGCGGGCGCAAGCCGATTCCGGTTGACCTGCGCATCCTGGCCGCCACCACAGTCGACCTGCAGGAGCTGGTCGAGCAAAAGCGCTTCCGCAAGGATCTGTACTACCGCCTCAACGTGGTCAGCCTCAATGTGCTCACGCTCAAGGAGCGGCCGGGCGACATCGTGCCGTTGGCGCGCTACTTCATCGACCACTACAGCCGCCGCCTGGGCTACCCGCGGGTGGCCCTGAGCCCGGACGCCGAGCGCCTGCTGGTCGAGTGCGCCTGGAGCGGCAATGTGCGCGAGCTGGAAAACGTGATCCACCGCACCTTGCTGCTCAGCGAGGGGCGCGAGCTCGATGCCGGCAGCCTGCGCCTGGCCAACCGCAGCCCGGCCCCGCCGCCCGAGCCCACCCCGGCGCCCTTGCACGAGCCGCCGCAGCCCCACATCCCCGAGCTGCGGGAGCGCCAGCAAGAGGCCACCCGGCTGCAAGCGGCCATACGCCAGCTGTGCGAGACCGGCGTGCTCGACATCTACCAGGTGGTGGAGGACGCGCTGTTCCGCGAGGTGTTCCGCTACTGCCATTACAGCCAGAGCGACGCCGCCCGCGTGCTCGGCGTGAGCCGCAACATCGTGCGGGCCCGCTTGATCCGCCTGGGGGAGGTGGGGGCGCCGCGCAAAACCCTGGAATCCGATGACGATTCCTCCAAGGACTTCACATGAGTTTGAACATCTTCTGGTTCCTGCCCACCTCGGGCGACACCCGCTACCTGGGCAAATCCGATTTCGGGCGCGCGCCCACGGCGGCCTACCTGCGCCAGATCGCGGTCACAGCCGAGAACCTGGGCTACGACGGCCTGCTGATCCCCACCGGCAGCTCCTGCCTGGACCCCTGGGTGGTGGCCGCCGGCCTGGCCCCCGTGACCCAGCGCATCAAGCTGCTGGTGGCCCTGCGCACCTCACTGGGCAACCCCACCGCATCGGCCCGCCAGGCCGCCTCGCTGGACCAGGCCCTGGGCCCGGGCCGGCTGCTGCTCAATGTGGTGCCCGGTGGCGACGCGGCCGAGCTGGAGGCCGATGGCATCTTCTACGACCACGACGCCCGCTACGCCGCAGGCGATGAGTTCCTCACCATCTGGCGCCGCGTGCTGCGGGGCGAGCAGGTCGACTTCGAGGGCCGCTACCTGCGCGTGCGTGGCGCGCGCAACTTCCATGCGCCCGTCAGCCAGCCGCACCCGGCGCTGTACTTCGGCGGCTCTTCGCCGGCGGCCCACGAACTGGCCGCCAAGCATGTGGACGCCTACCTCACCTGGGGCGAGCCGCCGGCCGCCGTGGCCGAAAAGATCGCCGACGTGCGCGAGCGGGCCGCGCGCCACGGCCGCACGGTGCGCTTTGGCGTGCGCCTGCACGTCATCGTGCGCGAGACCAGCGCCGAGGCCTGGGCTGCGGCCGACCGCCTGATCAGCCACCTGAGCGATGAGGACATCGCTGCCGCCCAGCGCAACTACGCCAGCATGGACTCGGTGGGCCAGCGCCGCATGGCCGAGCTGCATGACGGGCGCCGCGACCGGCTGGTGGTGGGCCCCAACCTGTGGGCCGGCGTGGGCCTGGTGCGCGGCGGTGCCGGCACCGCCCTGGTGGGCAACCCGCAAGAGGTGCTGGCGCGCCTGCAGGAATACGCCGACCTGGGCGTGGACAGCTTTGTGCTGTCGGGCTACCCCCACCTCGAAGAGGCCATCCGCTTTGCCGAGCTGGTGTTTCCGCTGCTGCCCGGCAAGGCACCTGTCACCGTGCGGGACCAGGCCGTGACCGGGGGCGTTTTTGACAACCGCGCCCAGGGCGAGGCCTTGTCTGGCGCCCAAGCCCCTCAGCCTGTCGGGAGTGCGACATGACCCAAGCATCAGCCAACCAGAGCGCCAACCAGGCTGCCAACCAAGGTGCTGTGCGCGTGCACGCCAGCGGCCACCGCGTCATCGACATGCGCTGCCGCCCCGCCTACCTGCATGACTTTTTCGGCAAGACCCCGGGCTCCGCGGGCGAGGATGTGGCGCGCTGGCTCAACCGCCGCGTCGGCACGCGGGGCGATGATGCGCATTTCGTGCGCTCACGCACCCCCCAGGGCTTTCTGGACGAGGTGCGCGACGCCGGCCTGGCCCATGCGGTGGTGGTCGGGCGCCACACGCCGGGGCAGCACCTGCCCAACGACACCATCCACGGCATCGTGCACGGCCAACCCGAGCTGATCGGCATCGGCGCGGTGGACCCGGTGCTGCAAGGCAGCGAGGCCGCCCTGGCCGAGGTGGAGCGCGCCGTGCGCAGCCTGGGCCTGGCCGGCATCGACCTCGAGCCCGGCTTTGGCGAGCCCGCCCGCCACCCGGACGACCCGGTGTACTTCCCGGTCTACGACCTGGCCCAGCAGCTGGGGGTGCCGGTGTTCCTCATGAGCGGGCCCACCACCCCCGACCTGCGCTACAACGACCCCGCCCCGCTGGCCCGCGTGGCCCAGGCCTTTCCACGCCTGCCGCTGGTGGCCTATCACGGCTACTGGCCCCTGGTGCAGCAGGCCATCGGTGTGGCCTTCCGCTACGACAACGTCTTTCTGGTGCCCGACATGTACCTGTTCCAGCCCGGCAGCCAGGCCTATGTCGAGGCCGCCAACGGCTTTCTGGGCGACCAGCTGCTGTTCGGCTCGTCCTACCCCTTCCGGCCCATCGGCCAGACCGTGGACGACTTTCTGGCGCTGGGCTTCAAGCCCTCGGTGCTCGACCGACTGCTGTACGGCAACGCGGCAGCGCTGCTGGGCCTGGGCTGAGGGCCGCACGGCCTGGCCAACGCCGCTACAAACGGCCTGTTTACCCAGGCCCCTGCCTTGCAACGCACCGGGCACGGGGCTTCAGAACGGCGTGCTGCCTGACAGGCTGATGCGTTTGAGCACGCGGCGCTGGGCCGGATCGAACTCGGTGCGGCCATGCAGGGTGATCTGGTTGTCCCAGTACACCACGTCGCCCACCTGCCAGCGGTGGGTGTAGGCAAAGCGGTCCTGCAGCAGGTGGGCGCGCAGGCGTGCGATCAGGGCCGCGCCGGCCTGGGGCTCGCAGCCCACCAACTCCACTTCGGTGCCTTCGCCCAGGAACAGGGCACGGCGGCCGCTGTCGGGGTGGGTGCGCACCAGCGGGTGGGCCACCCAGGGCGTGACGGGTTCGATGTCGGGTGTGCGGTAGTCCACCTTGCCGCCAGGCAGCGGCTTCTTGGAGCGCAAGAAGGGGTTGTAGGTGATCAGCTGCAGGCCGTCGATTTCGCGGCGGGTGGCCTCGTCCAGCGTGTCATAGGCCAGGGCCAGGTTGCGCCAGGTGGTGTCGCCGCCCTGGGCGGGCACCTCCAGGGCCAGCAGCAGCGAGCCGGCCGAGGGCTGGGGTGTCCAGTGGTGGTCGGCGTGGGCCGGCAGCTCGTAGTTGCCCAGCAGGCCGTCGTCCACGTTGGACACACGCACCACGTCGGGGGTGTTGCCATACGGGTCCGAGCCCAGCACCGGCGCATTGCGCGGGGGGGTGAACACGGTGCCGAAGTGCAGCGTGAAATCAAGGTACTGCTGATCGCTGGGCGATTGGCCCGAGAACACCAGGATGTGGTGGCGCCGCAGCGCCGCCTTCAGGGCCAGCACTTGGGCCGCGGTGGGGCGATCGCGCAGGTCGATGCCGCTGACCCGGGCGCCCAGCGGGGCGTCCAGCGGCGTGATGTGCAGTGTGCCCAGGTTGTTCGAGTCCAGGCGGACGGGGTTTGTCTCGGTGTCGGTGGGGCGGAGTACGGCGGACATGGCGACCCTTGTCGTTGGCCGCTCGCGGCATCCGGGTGGTGGATGGTTGGAATCGAAGGGGATGCTAGGGGCCGCCCCCTGGCTCACCAAGGAAGAAAAGCAGATATGCACATGCGAGGTGGTCGCCCCGCCCGCGGCCGACTTCTCCCTGCAATCCCTGGACAAAGCTGTGGACAAGCCGTGCCCACCGGCTGCAAAGCAGGCTTAACTTGTTGATTTGAAAGGGCTTGCCTTGCCCTGCTTAAAAATTGGGCAGGGCAAGGTCGTGGCGCGGCCAGGCCGCTTCAGGTGTTTCAGGCCTGCGCTGCGGCCAGCTCCGTGGCCGCTGTCGTGGCCTCGGGGCCCTGCCACAGCGCATGGGCGTACAGCGCCTCGGTGAAGTCGGGCGGCACCGGGGCGTTGAAGCGCTGCTCGTGCAGCGGCCAGTCGCTCAGGAACAGCGATTGGCTGATGTGGCGCACCACGCGCGGCACGTCGCGGCGCAGGCTGGGCACGTCGCCCAGGGGCAGGCCGCTGCTCACAAAGCCGCCGGGGTTGTAGATGTGGATGTGCTGCAGCCAGGGCGCGGTGCCGGGCACTTTCTCCTGCAGCTCGCTGCCCAGGCCCAGGTAGGGGTGGCTGGCCAGGCCGTCGTGCTGCTCGTGGGCCGGGGGCTGGTAGCGGTCGCGCCATTGGGCGGCCAGGGGGGCCAGACTGGCCAGTTCGGGGCGCAGGGCCAGGTCGGCGTGGAAGCCGGTGCCGGCGATCACGTAGTCGAAGTCGAAGCGTTCACCGCCCACTTCGGCACGCACCTGGCCTTCGTGGGCGTGTGCGGCCTGCCAGGTCACGCCCAGGTGCAGGTGGAACTGCGGGTGCTTGAGCACGCGCTGGATCGAGTCGGCCGGTGCGGTCGAGCCGGCCTGCTGGTAACGCAGGGCCTGGGTCCAGCGCACCGCGTCGGGCAGCAGCGGGTAGTTGTCGTAGGCACCGGGGTAGCCACGGGCGCGCAGCACCGGCAGGGCCGCCAGGTGCTCGCGGCGGGCGAACAGGCGCACCTCGGCGGCGCCCTGCTCCAGGGCCACGCCGGCCGCATCAAAGGCCGAGGCGGCACCGCCGATCACGGCCACGCGGCGGTTGCGCAGGGCATTGAAGTCGATCAGGTCGGAGGTGTGGGCCCTCAGCTTGCGCGGCAAGCCGGCCACCACGGCGGGGATGTTCGGGGCGCCGCTGCCGGCCACGCCATTGCCCAGAATCAGCTTGCGCGTGGTCTCGGTGCGAGGCTGGCCGGCCACCTCCAGGTGCAGGCGCAGGTGCTCGGGCACCTGGCCCTGGGCGGGCACGGGCTCAATGCGCAGCAGCCGGGTCTGGTAGCGCACCTGCAGGCCGGTGATCTCGCGGAACCAGCTCAGGTACTGGGGCCACTCCAGGCGCGGGATGCGGTCGAGCGCGGCAAACGCGGCCTCGCCGTGGCGTGCCTCGTACCAGGCCTGGAAACCCAGCGCCGGCAAGCCCAGTTCGGGGCCCACCAGGTTCTTGGGCGTGCGCAGTTGCTGCATGCGGGCGCGGTGCCGCCACAGCCCCGCGCCGGCCTCGTCAGCCGCGGCGTCGATCACATTGAGCTTGCGGATGCCGGCGCGCTGCAGCGCAAAGGCAAAGGTGCTGCCGGTGTGGCCTGAGCCCACCACCGTGACATCGTGGTCAATGCCAGGGTGCGGGCTGACCCAGTTGTCGGGTGGGGCGCCGATCCAGCGCAGGGTTTGCAGGGCGGCGGCGTCCAGGGAGGGGTCGATGTGTGACATGGTGTGCGGGCCGCGGACGGGCGCGGCCATCGGGGTGGTTGAACAGGCTGGCGGCCATGTTCATGCCGTGGCCGGGGCAGGGTCAATTGAGATTTCCGTCTGTACTTATGCGGGGGTGATGGGCCCCATGCGGCCCCGGGGCCGTCTGCTTTAATCGCTCATCGACTGGACTCGCCATGCCCTACGCATCTGCTCTTCTGCTGCTCGCTGCGGTTTACCTGGCCGTGCTGGCCAGCCCTGGGCCGAACTTCTTCATCCTCAGTCAGCTGTCGCTGGATGGCCGGCAGCGCGATGCACGCTGGACCGTGCTGGGTCTGGTGACGGGGTCGGTGCTGTGGGTGGTGTTGGCTATGGCCGGCCTGTCGGCCCTGCTGGCCACCCACCCCCTGGTGGCCACCACTGTGCGTCTGCTGGGGGCGGCCTACCTGGTCTGGTATGGGGCGATGTTGCTCAGGTCGGCCTGGCCTTCGCGTGTCGGCCAGCAGCGCAACAGTCCCCGTTCCCTGGCTGCCACGCCCTCGGCGGGCACGGCCTACCGGGTGGGGCTGATGACCGGGCTCACCAACCCCAAGGGCGCCGTGTTCTGGACCAGTGCCTTTGCCACCTTGCTGCCCGCGGTTTCGCCAGTCTGGTTCAAGGGGCTGGTGGTGCTGATGGTCTTGCTGCTGTCGCTGGGTTGGCACCTGGGCATCACGCTGGTGTTTGGTCTGCCGGCACTGCGCCAGCGCTACCTGCGTCTGGAGCGCGCCATCAATGGCGTGGCGGGTGGCGCGCTGGTGCTGCTGGGGGTGCAGCGGGTGGTGGGGCGTTGAGCCTGTGCAGCGCGCTGTTTTGCCGGGCTGGGCTATGAACCCGTTCTAAACTGTAGCCGCTTTCGTCCCTCAGCCTCGGATGAGGGCTTGCATTTGCACAGGAGCCCGAATGAAGCGTTTGACCATGTCACTGGACGATGAGCTTGCCGATGCGTTTGACGCCATCGTCAGCGAGCGGGGCTATGAGAACCGGTCTGAGGCTTTTCGTGATCTGCTGAGGGCTGATCTGGGCAAGGCCCAGCAGCAGGACAACCCCGACGGTTTGTGCGTGGCCACGCTGAGCTATGTGTACAACCACCACCAACGCCAGCTGGCCCTGCGGTTGACCGACCTTCAGCACGAGCACCACGAAATCACCATCTCGACCACCCATGCCCACCTGGACCACGACCATTGCGTGGAGGTGGTGATCCTGCGCGGCCAGACCCGCCTGGTGCAGGCCTTTGCCCAATCGGTCACCACCCAGGCGGGCGTCAGCCATGGCTCGCTGCACGTTGTGCCGCTGGCTGTGCACCACGCCCATGGGCATGAGCACCTGGTGCCGGTGGTCGGCGGAAAGCGCGCGAGCCTGCCGCCCTGAGGCTCAGAGCGCACAGGTCGGCGCCAGAGGCACAAGCTGGTGGATCCCATGCGCGCCCCGTGCGACACAGGTCAGGGGGGCTGCTTTCCCACGCATCAGGATCCGGCCAGGGGATCGGGTCCAGCCCAGCAAACTGTTGCAGCCGCCTTGGCGCGGTTCAGGCCCGATCTTGTTGCGACGCCCTTGCCAGCGCCACCAGGGCCTGCAGGTAGTCGATCTGCAGATCGGCCTCACGGGCCCCCAGGTAGATCTGCTTGGCGATCCCCTGGCGCCCCAGGCGCACAGGCTCGATGGCGAGGCGGGCCGCGTACTCTTGCACCAACCAGCGCGGCAGGGCCGCCACACCTCGGCCGCTGGCCACCATCTGCAGCATGATGTCGGTGTTCTCGATCGGCTTGTGGCGCCTGGGCAGCACCCCGGCGGGCACCAGGAACTGCTGGTAGATGTCCAGCCGCTCGGGTGACACGGGGTAGCTCAACAACACCTCGGAGCTCAGCTCGGCGGGCGTGACAAAGGGGCGCCCGGCCAGTCGATGGCCCTGGCCCACCACCAGCACTTGCTCATAGTCAAACACGGGCTCGAAATGCAGGCCCGGCTTGAACACCGGGTCGGGCGTGACCAGCAGGTCGATCTCATAGCCGAACAGGGCGCCGATGCCGCCGAACTGGAATTTCTGCTTCACATCGACCTCGACATCGGGCCAGGCGGCCAGGTAGGGCGCCACGATCTTCAGCAGCCACTGGTAGCAAGGGTGGCACTCCATGCCGATGCGCAGGGTGCCGCGCTCACCCTGGGCAAACTGCTTCATGCGGGCCTCGGCCAACTCCAGCTGGGGCAGCACCCGGTTGGCCACGGCCAGCAGGTACTGGCCCGCCTGGGTCAGGCGCAGGCTGCGGCCTTCGCGCAGCCAGATGTCGGTGCCCATCAACTGCTCCAGCTTCTTCATGGCATGGCTCAATGCGGGCTGCGTCAGGCACAGGGTCGAGGCGGCGGCCGTCATGGAACCCTGCCGATCCACCTCTTGAATGATGGCCAAGTGAATGCGTTCAATCATGTTGATCCATGAGCCAAATTTATTGAACTCTGAAATAAGATCATTTTACGTAATTCAAGGTCTTCTCTAACCTCGCGTCATCTCCAACCTTGACGACATTGAAGAAGACAGCATGGTCACCACACACAACCTCGGATTTCCGCGCATCGGCGCCCAACGCGAACTCAAGTTCGCCCTCGAGGCCTACTGGAAAGGCCAATCCACACTGAGTGAGCTGAAGGCCCTGGGGGCCACCCTCCGGCAGCAGAACTGGGCCGAGCAGGCCCCACTGGGCCTGGCCCCGGTGGGCGATTTTTCGTTCTATGACCAGGTGCTGGACCTGAGCTTCACCCTCGGCCACCTGCCCGATCGGGTGCGCGGCTTTCATGGCGATGCGCTGGACAACTACTTCCGGGTGGCGCGTGGCCGTTCGGCCCACACCGCCGAGGCCCACGCGGGCTGCTGCGGTGGGGTGGCGGCGGGCGAGATGACCAAGTGGTTCGACACCAACTACCACTACATCGTGCCCGAGTTCACCGCGGCAACCTCGTTCAAGCTTGATGCCAGCCGCCTGCTGGAACAACTGGCCGAGGCCCAGGCCCAAGGGGTGAGGGCCAAACCCGTGCTGATCGGCCCGGTCAGCTACCTGGCCATCGGCAAGAGCAAGGACGGCTCAGACCGGCTGGCCCTGCTGGAGCGCCTGCTGCCGGTGTATGCCGAACTGCTGGACACCCTGGCCGCCCAGGGCGTGGAATGGGTGCAGATCGACGAACCCATCCTGGTGACCGAGCTGGACGGCGATTGGCAGCACGCCTTCAACACCGCCTACCACCACCTCAAAGCAAGCAAGGTCAAGCTGCTGCTGGCCACCTACTTCGGCCAGTTGCAAGAAAACGCCTACCTGGCGGCCAACCTGCCGGTGGCCGGCCTGCATGTGGACGCCATCAACGACCGTGAAGGCGTGCAGCCCCTGATCAACCTGCTGCCCGCGCACAAGGTGCTGTCGCTGGGCGTTGTCAATGGCCGCAACATCTGGAAGACCGACCTCAACGCCACCCTCGACTGGCTGGAGCCCCTGGCCCGGCAACTGGGGCAGCGCCTGTGGATCGCACCGTCGTGCTCGTTGCTGCACGTGCCGGTCGACCTGGCCAGCGAGCGCCAACTCGATCCCGAGATCCTGTCCTGGCTGGCCTTTGCACGCCAGAAGCTGGCCGAGCTGCAGGTGTTGGCCCGGGCCCTGAGCGAAGGTCGTGAAGCGGTGCGCGACGCCCTGGAGGCCAACCGAGCAGCGCTGGCATCGCGACGGGCTTCGCCGCGCGTCAACAACCCGGCCATCAAGCTGGCCGTGGCCCGCATCACCGAAGACCTGGGCCGCCGCGAAAGCACCTACGCCCAGCGTGCGCCCAAGCAAGCCGCCTTGCTGAAGCTGCCCAAGTTTCCGACCACCACCATCGGCTCGTTCCCGCAAACGGCCGAGATCCGCCGTGTGCGCAGCGAGTTCAAGGCTGGCGGCCTGGCCCTGCCGGCTTACCAGGCCGCCATGCGCCAGGAAATCGAGCACGCGGTGCGTGAACAGGAGGCTCTGGGCCTGGATGTGATGGTGCACGGCGAGGCTGAGCGCAACGACATGGTCGAGTATTTTGGCGAGCAGCTTGAGGGCTATGCCTTCAGCCAGTTCGGCTGGGTGCAGTCCTATGGCTCGCGCTGCGTGAAGCCGCCGATCCTCTTCGGCGACATCAGCCGCCCGCACCCCATGACGGTGGAGTGGATCACCTATGCCCAATCGCTGACCGACAAACCCATGAAGGGCATGCTGACCGGCCCAGTCACCATCCTGAACTGGTCCTTCGTGCGCGACGATCAGCCGCGCTCTGAGTCGTGCCGTCAACTGGCCCTGGCGATCCGCCAAGAGGTACTGGACCTGGAGCGGGCCGGCGTCAGCGTGATCCAGATCGACGAAGCCGCCCTGCGCGAAGGCCTGCCGCTGCGCCGGGCTCAATGGCAAAACTACCTCGATTGGGCGGTGGAGGGCTTCCGAATCAGCGCCAACGGGGTGCGCGACGAAACCCAGATCCACACCCACATGTGTTACTCGGAGTTCAACGACATCATCGCTTCGATTGCCGATATGGACGCCGACGTGATCACCATCGAGACCTCCCGCTCGGACATGGAGTTGCTCGATGCCTTTGATGACTTCAGCTACCCCAACGAGATCGGCCCCGGCGTGTACGACATCCACTCGCCCAACATCCCAAGCCAGCAACACATGGTCGATCTGATGAGAAAGGCCGCAGAGCGCGTGCCGGCCGAGCGCCTGTGGGTCAACCCCGACTGCGGCTTGAAGACCCGCCAGTGGCCCGAGGTGATCCCGGCCTTGACGCACATGGTGGCCGCGGCCAAGGCGCTGCGGGCTGAATGGGCCTGAGTGCTCAGCGGTAACGTGTCTCCAGCGCGTCCCAGCCGGGCTTGCCCACCAGCCGTTGGCGTTCGGCAAATGGCGTCACCAGGCCGCTGGACTCTTGCACTTCCTTCTCGTCGCGCAGCACCGTCAAGGCCTTCTGCATGCCGGCCACCGCGCCTTGCAGGGCTGCATTGGCATACAGCACGATGCCGTAGCCCAGTTCACCAAGCTGCTCGGCATTGAAGATGGGCGTGCGGCCGCCGATCACCATGTTCATGAGCTGGGGCTTGGCCAGGCGCTGGGGCAGGGCGCGCACCTCTTCGGCCTGGGTCACGGCCTCGACAAACAAAATGTCGGCACCGGCCTCGGCGAACTTCTGGGCGCGTTCCACAGCGGCTTCAAAGCCGTGGGTGGCGGCGGCGTCGGTGCGGGCCATGATGAGCAGATCGGGGTCGCGGCGCGCGTCCACGGCGGCCTTGATCTTGCTGACGGCCTCTTCGGTGGAGATGACCTCCTTGCCCGAGAAGTGGCCGCAGCGCTTGGGCGCCACCTGGTCTTCAAGCTGGATGCAGTCGGCGCCCGCACGCTCAAGCGTGCGCACCGTGTGGTACACGTTGAGCGCATTGCCAAACCCGGTGTCGGCATCGACCAGCAGCGGCACGTTCACGGCATCGCGGATGCGCGCGGTGTGGTCGGCGATCTCGGCCAGGCCCATGAAGCCCTGGTCGGGCATGCCGAACCACATGTTGGTGACACCGGCGCCGGTGACGTAAATGGCCTGGAAACCCAGGTCTTCGATGACCTTGGCCGACAGGGCGTTGAAGGCGCCGGGCACGATCAGGCCGCGGCGGGTTTCGACGAGTTGTTTGAGTTGTTGACGTGTGGACATGGGCAGGGGGCAGGTGAAGTTCAAAAAGAGAAGGGGCTCAGAAGGCATCGGCGGGCACGCGCACCCAGCCCTCCATCAGCACGCGGGCGCTGCGGCTCATCAAGGCCTTGGTCACCACCCACTGGCCATCGCGCAGCTCGGCCTGGGCACCGACACGCAGGGTGCCCGAAGGGTGGCCAAAGCGCACCGCTTCGCGCGGGCCACCACCGGCCGCCAGGTTCACCAGGGTGCCGGGCACGGCCGCCGCCGTGCCGATGGCCACCGCCGCCGTGCCCATCATGGCGTGGTGCAGCTTGCCCATGGACAGGGCGCGCACCAGCAAGTCGATCTCGCTGGCCAGCACTGGCCTGCCGCTGCTGGCGGTGTAGTCGGCCGGCGTGGCCACAAAGGCGATCTTGGGCGTGTGCTGGCGTTGGGCGGCCTCGCTCAGCTCGCGGATCAGGCCCATGCGCAGGGCGCCGTGGGCCCGGATCGTCTCAAAGCGGGCCAGCGCGGCAGCGTCACCATTGATGGCCTCTTGCAGCTCGGTGCCGGTGTAGCCCAGTTCGGCCGCGTTGAGGAAAATGGTGGGGATACCGGCGTTGATGAAGGTGGCCTGAAAGCGGCCCACACCGGGCACGTCCAGCGTGTCCACCAGGTGGCCGGTGGGGAACATGGCGCTGTCACCGCTGTCTCCCGCGCCTTCTTCGGCCGGGTCGAGGAACTCGATCGGCACTTCGGCGGCCGGATAAGTCACGCCGTCGAGCTCAAAGTCACCCGTTTCCTGCACCTGGCCCTGGGTGATGGGCACATGGGCCAGGATGGTCTTGCCGATGTTGGCCTGCCAGATGCGCACGGTGCACACCCCGTTGTCGGGAATGCGCTCGGCCGGGATGAAGCCGTTGGCGATGGCAAACGGCCCCACAGCAGCCGACAGGTTGCCGCAGTTGCCCGACCAGTCGACAAAGTCGCTGTCGATGGCCACCTGCCCGAACAGGTAGTTCACATCGTGCCCCGGCTGG
>Ga0066477_1000380_pt1 | contig 13897 bp, 13 predicted proteins | sample LakWasM115_HOW13_2_FD_59554 | JGI IMG/M metagenome (GOLD analysis project Ga0066477, IMG submission 59554) | Freshwater sediment methanotrophic microbial communities from Lake Washington under simulated oxygen tension - Sediment Metagenome 115_HOW13 | ecosystem: Environmental > Aquatic >...
GCTCCCTGCCAGCTCTGGCGCGTCAAGCGCCATGAAGTGCTACCGCCCAGGCCTGGGTGAGGGCTGGCGGGCACAGAACACATCGGTCATGCCAGGCTGATGGGGCCGGGCCGTCTCGGTTGGGGCCCGTGCAGCCTGTCAATCGACATGCACGGGCCGCTTGCACTGCGGTCAGGCCTGCAATGCACCGATGATCAGTTGCACCAGTTCACCACCTTCAGGCGTGGCCCAGCTACCGGCCAATTCGGCGATCAGCTGGTTGGTGGTGGTCAGCGTGGCGCCCGCACGTTCCATGCGACGCAGCGAGATGTCATCGGCCACCTGGGTGGGGGAGCCGCCAGCGTCTGCCACCACCTGCACTTCGTAGCCCTGGCTCAGCAGGGTCAGCACCGGGTACACCGTACACACGTCATTGGTCACGCCGGCCACCACCAGCTTTTTGCGGCCGGTGGCCTGCACTGCGGCGGCAAAGTTGGCGTCGTCCATGGCGTTCACGATGCCCATGCGCTTCACCCGCTGCTCGAAGGCGGCAGGCAGGCTGGTCTTCAGTTCGCTGAGCAGCGGGCCCTGGGTGTATTCCTCCATGCTGGAGGTCAGCACGGCGGGGATTTTCAGGATGCGGGCGGTCTCAGCCAGCATGATGGCGTTGCGCTTCATGGCCTCGAACGAGATGGACTTGACCCAGCCCATCGTGCCGACCTGGTGGTCGATCAGCAGCAGTGCGGTGTCTTCGGCGTTGAATTTCTTGAATGTCATGATGGGGTTCCTTGGCTAGGTTGTTGAACTCCGATGCAGCGATCCGATTTCTGAAATTTCGTGCTGTGCTCGGTGCGTGGACGCAATCTTCTTGGAATCTAGATTCGGGATAAAGATGGCAAAATGGATTTAAGTGCTTCAAATTTGCAGCAATAAAACCATGCAACTGCTTAACGACATGGCGCTTTTCGTGGAGGTTGTGAAGGCGATGAGTTTTCGCCGCGCGGCCGAGGCGATTGGGGTGCCCAATTCAACGCTTTCACGTCGGGTCAGTGCCCTGGAAAAGGCCATCGGCCTGCGCTTGCTGCACCGAACCACCCGCAGGTTGGAGTTGACCGAGGCTGGGCAGATTTACTTCGAACGCTGCAAGCGCATCGTGGACGAAGCGAATCTGGCGCACGAACAATTGGGAGAGTTGTTGGCGCAGCCCAGTGGCGTGTTGCGCGCGTCCTTGCCGGTGGATTTCGCTACCAGCTCCTTGGCGCCCCTGATCGCCGAGTTTGCAAGGCTCTATCCCGGCATTCGCTTTGAATTTGATTTGACGCCCCGGCGGGTGGATCTGGTCAGTGAGCCCTTTGATGTGGCCATCCGCATGGGGGAGTCACAGGACTCGAACCTGGTTGCCCGCCTGCTGGCCAGGCTTCCCACGCACCTCTATGCCTCGCCCACCTACCTGGAGCATGCCGGTCACCCCCAAGTACCTGCAGATCTGGTGAACCATGAATGTCTGGGTTTCAAGGCCGCCAAAGCCATGGTCTGGATGCTGACGCGGGAAGACTCCGGACTTGTCGAAAGCGTGGAGGTCGGGGGGCGTTTCCAACTCAACAGCGTGGGCATGTTGCGTCGGCTGGCCACGTTGGGCTTGGGTTTTGTGGTGTCGGTCGATGCCTTGGCCGCCCGTGATGTGGAGCAAGGGCGCCTGGTGCGTGTCCTGCCAGACTGGCAGGGGCCACCAGTTCCCGTGTACGCGATGACCGAGACGCGTCTACTACCGGCCAAGACTCAGCGCTTCATCGAGTTCCTGCGGCAGCGTCTGGCCGTCAGTTGAGGTCCACCCAGGCATGCACGGGCCTACCCTATCTGGGCGACAGGGCGGTGTTGGCTGAATCCGCGTGGATGGAGGCAGAGGCCGACTGCTGTGACGGTATTCAGCGCGCGTGTGCGATGCTCAGGTACTCTGCGCTGAGCTGCCGTGATTGGCGTACCAAGCCTTGAACAAAGGGTAGTCGAGTGGCTTCATACCGTGCCAGTGCCGCGGCCATGGGTTCACTCGTTGGGCGTTCAGCCAGCATTCTGGCCAACACGACCGCGTCTTCGACACCCGTCACAAAGCCTCGGCCTGTCATCGGGGAAACAACATGGGCAGCATCGCCGATGATGGCGAGGCGCCCCTGCGCCAGACGCTGCGGCAGGTACTCTGCGATGGGGGCTCCGCTCAGCACATCGGGGGACTCGATGCCTGCCGTGACGGCAGCAGCCCATGTCTCTGGCCATTGCTCTGAGACTCGGTGCAGCAACTCGATCCGAGTCAACGGACTGATCTTGCTGCGGCTGAGCGTTCCGAGAATGAATCCATCCTCTGTCAGACAGCCCGTTCGGCGAAGCAAATCATCCTGGTGAGCGTCAAACCAAGCAAAGGTGACTTGCCGCTGACCTGGTATCAGCGATCCATCGCGGCCTGGCAACACAGCGGCGACCAGCCGATAGCCGTCGGCAAAGTCGATCCACAAGCCTCCCTGCGATGGCCAGGCGACCGGCCGCTCAAGCACCCGTTCCTCAATCAGGCCTCGCCAAACCAAATAGCCTGCGTAGCGGGCCAGTGGGTCTGTCGGCGCTATGGCGCTGCGAACAACGCTGCGGTACCCGTCTGCCCCGACCAACAGGTCGGAAGAATGTTGTGTTCCGTCACTCAACTGAAGTTGTACCTGGTGACCTAGATCGCTCACTGCGCTCACGTTAGCCCCCAGTTGAAACGTGATACCAGGCGTCTTGGAGGCGCGCTCATGCAGCCAGGCGTACAGCGCAGGCCAGGTCGTCAGATGACGATCTCGATAGGCCGGAACCACTGCCAGGGCGGGTGACTGCCGTGGATCGTGCCCAGTCGTGTTGGCGATGGCAGCCAAGTCAACGCTGAGGCTGTCTCCCCCTTGCGTGTGAGCCAGTGATCGTTCGATCACATGGACAGCCATGCCTCGCGCAGCACAGGCCAGTGCGAGTGTCAGGCCCGCCAACGAACCACCGACGATGGTGATGGATGTCTTGGAGTGATTCATGAGGGATCACCCATCGGCCAAGCCGACAACATCGCTGGCTCCTGGGGCGGTGAGGCTTGCCAAACAATCAGACGATACTGGCGCCCAGGGCAGGGAAGACATCGGTGAACAAGAGCGTGATCAGTTGTTGCCCTGCCGGCGTGGACCAGTCTTGAGCGATTTCGGCCATCAGTGTGTTGGTGGCCGTGAGCACCACACCCGCATCGTGCATGCGCTGACGAGAGAACACCTCAGACAGATCGCTGGGCGAACCAGAGGCATCCATCACGGCCTGCACATTGAACCCTTCGGCGGCCGCGTCGATGGCCGGGAAGATCAGGCAAACGTCGGTGGTGACGCCCGCCATGATGAGGTTTTTGCGACCGGTAGCCAGCACGGCATTGCGGAAGTCGGCATAAGCCCACGCGTTGACGACACCCGGGCGCTTGACCCGGGCCTCATAGGCTTGCGGCAGGATTTCTGCGATTTCCGGCAGGATCGGGCCTTGGGCGTTCTCTTCCTGGCTGGAGGTGATCACCACCGGCATGTTCAGAATCTTTGCCATCTTGGCCAGCGCAATCGACTGCTTTGCGGCAAGGTCTTTGTCGATGTTCTTGATCAGCTTCATTGTGCCGACTTGGTGGTCGATCAGCAGCAGTGCCGAGTTCTCGGCGGTGAATCGTTCGATTTTCATGATGATGTTTCCTTGAGTTGAAGAGAGCGGATGAACCACCCGCCAGTGTTTGCGTGGCGCGCCTTACAGCCACCCCATCTCGCCACGCTGGTAGGCGGCGGTTGCCGCGATCAGGTTCTCCTGGCTCGCAAAAGCCATCGGCCCGTTTGAAAAAATGGCTTGCTGCAAGGGTTCGCCGATGAAGACGGCCACTTTGGCGCCCCCTGCCTTGCCCACCAGCCGCACCGAGCGGACATCGCTCTCGATCGGCATCACCGGCGCACCCAGGTTTTCAAGACCAAAGGTCGTGCCATCGAGTTCTGCACTTCCGTGAACCGGCATGAAGAAGGCCCGTTGACCTGCCGGCACTGGCAGTTCCAGTTCTGCACCTGCTTCCAGGGTGATATCCAGCAAAGTCACTGGGGTCGGTGGTGACAGAGGTGAGGCCACTCCGTCAAAGCCCCCCAGGGGCACCCGGATCCGCACCCCTGGGCGCTGCACGAAGGGCACTTCCTGCGGTGCCAAGGTCAATGCAAACGGGGCAGCGTCTTGTTGGTTCTGCGGCAGGTTGATGAAAATCTGCAGCAGGTGGGTGGTCAGACCCGTAACCGCCGGGTTTTCCTCATGAACCACCCCGCGACCAGCCGCCAACCAATGCAAGCCACCCGGTTGAATCAAGGTCCGGTTGCCGTTGGAGTCGCGGTTGGCTATGCCTGTCTCCGAATCCAGAAAGAGGTAAGTGACGGCGCAGAAGCCCGCATGGGGGTGCGGGGGGAACGTCGGCGCACTCATCCAGGCGTGGTCGATGCCCATGAATGGGTCCAACAACGAAGGGTCGGCGCCATGCAGTCGGTAGGCGCTGAATTGGCTGCCCTTGTTGGCGCGCTGCATGCGGGCGATGGTGGTCATGATCCAATTCCTCAGTTGGTTTGAACCGCTGCCAAGGTGGGGTAGTCGATGTAGCCCCTGGCAGTGGGGGGGGCGAAGAAGGTGCTGTGGTCCACCGCATTGAGTGATGCACCCACGCGGAAGCGCTCTGGCAGATCGGGGTTGGCGAGGAAGGCATTGCCGAACACGGTGGCATCCGCTTTGCCTTCGGACAAGGCTTGCTCGGCACTGTCCTTTGTCAGCCCACCGCCCATCAGGTAGGCGCCATCGAAACGCGGACGCAGCAGTGCGTGGTAATCGAAGGCGGCATTGAATAGTGCGACGTGCAAGTAAGCCAGACCTTTGTCGCGGAGTTGGTCCACCAGATAGGTGTAGGTCTCTTGGGGCCGGGCATCAACGATGCTGTTGTAGTTCATCTCCGGGGAGATCTTGATGCCGACGCGGTCAGCGCCTGCCTCGGCGACCATGGCATCGAGGACCTCCAGCACAAAGCGAACGCGGTTCTCGACGGATCCGCCATAAGCATCGGTGCGTTGATTGCTGCCAGAGGACAGGAATTGCTCGGGCAGGTACCCCGATGCTGTGTGAAGCTCGACTCCATCAAAGCCAGCCTCGATGGCGCGCCTGGTTGCCAGACGGTATTCGTCGATCACGCTGGCGATTTCAGTGATAGCAAGCTCGCGCGGGGTGACGAAATCGACCTGGCCAACAGGGGTCCATGCCTTGCCCATCGGTTGAATGGCCGACGGGGCAACCGGGGTTTCACCATCCAGCAGCGAAGGATGAGACACGCGTCCGCAGTGCATGACCTGCATGAAAATCCGACCGCCATGGGCGTGTACGGCCTCAGTCACCTTCTTCCAGGCGGCGACTTGCTCAGGTGTCTCGATGCCGGGCGTGTTGATGTACCCCTTGCCCATGGCTGACGGGAACACCCCTTCGGAGATGATCAAGCCTGCACTGGCGCGCTGGGCGTAGTAAGTCACCGTCATGTCGCTGGGCACGCCATGGGCATCGGAGCGAGAGCGCGTCATGGGGGCCATGACAAGGCGGTTTGGAGCGATGTAGCGACCGATGCGGACGGGATCGAAGAGTTGGGACATGGTGAGACCTTCAGTCAGAAAAATAGGAGCCCGATGAGGGCCAGATCAGGTGTCAGAGGGCTGCCGGACCGATGCCGTTGGCGCCCGTGCTGACGGCGGTTGCTTGGGGCATCCTGTCTTTTGTGTGTGTGTTGAATGCGATGGCGCTATCTTTGATTAACTTCCATGAGAGATAAAGTGGCCTTAATGGCATTTACTGATCCAAAAATGAGGCAATAAGATGCGGATCCCGGGCTGCAGGGGCTGTACAGGGCCTTTTGTCGAAGGCGTCGTCATGTGAGGGGCTTGGCAACCCCATGCTTTGACGCACGTGAGCTTGGGTGAGCGTGAAGGGCTGATCTCCTCATGGCTCCGATGGGGACCCTCGGTGCTGAGCAGCACCTGATGCAGGTAGGCCGCACGCCGCATCCGCGCCAGGCTCGTGTCGTTAACGCCCTCAATGCCGCACTGCAAGGCTGGGTTGCCCATGCGAACATTTGGGTGCCTGCGGGCGAGTCTGCTCCAGGAGTGTCCTTCGTGGTGCAGCTTGGTTGCACCAGTGCGGTGAGTCTGCGATGCACCATAGAAACCACTGCCGGGGCGCTTCAATTCGCAATTCAATGCTGTGGCGGGGTAGGGCTTCGACGCCTGCGATCCGGTGGCTGCTTTTAAGCTTCTGGCATGTGCTGGAGCAGGGCAAAAGACCCTGGTGCAGCGTTGAAACCCACCGCCCAGGAGTTTGTTCATGGCCCTTCGCAATTTCAAAGTGCTCACCTTCGACGTCGTTGGAACGTTGATCGATTTCGAGCGCGGCATGCTGGACTATCTGCACCGTGCCGTGCCCGGCACCCCGGTCTCTGATGATGCCTTTCTGGCCGTGTACCGGCAGGCGCGCAAGAGTGCCGACGTCACCTGGTACCCCGACGATCTGGTGCGTGTCTGGCACGAGATCGCCCCGGGCCTGGGCCTGCCCGACAGCGATGCGCTGGCGCGAGGCTTTCGCGACTCGGTGGCTGAATGGCCCGCGTTTGCCGACTCGGTCGAGGCCTTGAAACGACTGCGTGCCCACTTCAAGCTGGTCACCATGACCAATGCCCAGACCTGGGCGCTGCGCCACTTTTCGCGCACCCTGGACGAGCCCTTCGACATGCTGCTGAGCTGCGACGACGCCCTGTGCGAAAAGCCCGACCCGCGCTACTTCGCCTATGCGCGGGGCCGTTTTGAAGGGGCCTGGGGCTATCAGCAGTGCCAGAACCTGCATGTGGCGCAAAGCCAGTACCACGACATCGGCGTCTCCAAGCGCCTTGGCATCACCACCTGCTGGATCGAGCGGCGCCATGGCTTGAAAGATTCGGGCGGCACCATCGAGTCGGAGCACACCGTGCCCGACTACCACTACCACACCCTGGCCGAGCTGGCCGACGCGGTGGACGCCGGGCTCTGAGGCCAGCCCGCCAAGCCGCGCATCGGTGCGGCCGCCCCTGGCCCGTCAGACCCATCAGACCACCTTCGCACGGGCTCGGCAGGGCCCGCTTTTGCCTGCACTCCTGCTTTCCTGCTTTCGATTTTCAAGCCATGACCACGCCCACCTTCCAACCCTCCGCCACGGGCATCACCGTGATCTCCCAGAGCGCCCATGTTCAGGGCCTGCAAGACCAGGGCGGGCCCGCCCGCCCCCTCAGCCAACCGCCTTGCGCCTTCAGCGGTGTCGACATCGACCTGGCTGGCGCCGGCAACAGCAACACCGGGCTGTGGGAATGCACCCCGGGCCGGTTCGAGCGCCAACTGCCCAACGCCGAGGTAATGCACATCCTGAGCGGCCGCTGCAGCTTCACGCCCACCGGGGGCGAGCCCCTGGCCATCCGGGCGGGTGACACGCTGTTCTTCCCGGCCCACACCACAGGTGTGTGGCACATCGAGGAGACCTTGCGCAAGGTCTTTGTCGTGCTGGCGCTGCCGGCCTGAGGTCTGCGGGCTCCATTCAGTCTCAGGGTACCTGCCGCAGCAGCACGTCGGCAAAAAACTCGGCGGCCGGGGTCAGGGGCAGGCCCGTGCGCTTCACCATCACGATGGCCGGGGCCGGAAAGCGCTCCTGCAGCGGGATCACCTCCAGGGCATCGCGCGTCAGTGTGAAGTCGTTCCATTGCATCGGCAGCATGGCCAGCAGATCGCTGCTGGAGATCGCCACCATCATCGACAGCGCCGACTTGGCGTTCAGCACGATACGGGGGCGGGGCAGGCCGTAGCTGTCGTACACCTGCTCCAGGTCGTGGGCCGCGTCATAGTCCACGGCGGTGGTGGCCCATTCGGCCTGCGCCAGTTGGCGAAACGAGGTGGCCCGGCTCAGCGGGTGTCCCTTGCGCGCCACCACGGCGCGGGTGTTCTCCATGATCAGCTCCGAGCTCAGCCCCGGCATCACTGCCGACTTGGGGGCGGCCCCCAGGTAGAAGTCGATCACACCATCGCGCAGGGCTTGCTCTGCGTCGGGGAACAGGCCCTCGACGATCTGGATGCGCACGTTGGGGTAGCGGGCCCGGAACTGCGGCAAAGCCCTAGGCAGCATCGCGATGTGCGGCATGATCGACAGGGCAATGGCCACCGCGCCGTGCTCCTCACCCAGGCTTTGGGCCACCTCGTCCATGGCCCGTTGCGATTCGTGCACGATCAGGCTGGCGCGGGCGTGAAACAGCCGTCCGATGGACGACAGCACCATGCCCTTGGATTCGCGCACAAACAGTGCCCCGCCCAGTTCTTTTTCCAGCATGCGGATGTTTCGCGTCAGCACAGGTTGCGGCGTGTCCAGCTCGCGCGCCGCCGCGCGCAGGCTGCCGAATTTCACGATGGCGACCAGGTGTTGCAGTTGGCTCAGTTTCAAGGTTTGTCTCTCGTTCTGTGGGGTCTAAAGCTGTGGGTTTGGGGATAGCAAACCCGTATCACTTTAATAAAAACTCCATCTTCTTGGAATCTCCCTGAGTCCCTAAAGTTGATTCGCACCCCAAGAGGTGCAGCACAACAAGACGGAGACAACATGACCCCTGATTCCAGCTTTCGCCCGGCGCTCCCGGGCGAGTTCGCAGCCCCCGCCTTCTCGGCGGCCTGCACCTTGGCCCACCCACGCCAACGGCCCCATTTCAGCGACCGCTGCTGAGCGTGTCTGGTGCAGGGCGCGGCCTTTGACCGCCCCCGCCCCCCTTTTCGTTTTCCGCCACTGCTGTCGTGCCCCCCAGGGGGGCATGCGGCTTCACGTCCAACTAGCAAGGAGATGAACCATGAACGATCGTAAAAAAGCCCTGGTCACGGGTGGTGCCACCGGCATCGGCCGCAGTGCCGTGCTGGCTTTGGCCCGCGCCGGCTTTGACATTGCCCTGATCTACGGCTCCAGCGCCGCCGCCGCTGCCGCCGTGGCCGCCGAGGCTCAGGCCCTGGGCGCGCAGACCCTGCTGCTGCAGTGCGACGTCAGCGATGACGCTGCCGTGCGCCAGGTGATGGCCCGGGTCGACGAGACCTTTGGCCGGCTCGACGCCCTGGTCAACAACGCAGGTACCACGGCGAAGTGGAAGGTGAAAGACCTGGAGAGCCTGGACATGGCCGAGTGGGACCGCACTTTTGCGGTCAATGTGCGCGGCACCTTCCAGGTCTCCCGTGCCGCCGTGCCCCTGCTCAAGAAGGGACACAACCCGGCCATCGTCAACACCGCCAGCATCGTAGGCCTGCGCCCGGGTCCGCAGCCGCTGCCCTATGCCGCGAGCAAGGCGGCGGTGGTCAACCTCACCAAGACCCTGGCCTGGAACCTGGGCCCGGCCATCCGGGTGAATGCCGTGGCCCCAGGCTGGATGGAGGGCGAGTGGATGGAGCGCATGCTGGGCGAGAAGTACGACGCCCTGATGGGCAAGCGCGCCAAGCTGACACCCTTGGGCCGCTGCGTGACTGCCGATGACGTGGCCGAGGTGATGCTGAACCTGCTCACCGCCAACCGTTTTGTCACCGGCGAGGTGGTCGTGATCGACGGTGGCTTCACCGCCTCGACCTGAAGCGGAGGCTGTGATGCTTGAAGGATTCGTTCCCTTTCCGCCGGCTTTTGCCAGCCGCTACCGTGCTCTGGGCTACTGGCAGGACCGCAGCCTGGCCGCCGAGTTTGCGGCCGTGTTCCAGCGCTATGCCGAACGCACCGCCCTGATCGATGGTGAGCGCCGCTACACCTACGCCCAACTGGATGCGGCCAGCAGCAACCTCGCCTTGAACCTGTTGGAGCTTGGCCTGCGCCCACTCGATCGGGTGGTGCCCACCTTGCCCAATGTGGCCGAGTTCGTGATCCTGTACCTGGCCTTGCAGAAACTGGGCTGTATCCCGATTGCCGCCCTGGTGACGCACCGCCATGCCGAGGTCAGCCAGTTCGTGCGCCTGTCGCAGTCCTGCTGCTGCGTGTACCCCCAGGCAGCCGGTGACTTCGAGTTTGGCCCGATGGTGCAGCGGGTACAGGCCGAGCAGCCTGGCCTGCGCTGGCGCATCGTGCTGGGCCAGGCCGGCCCGGGCGAGCATTCGCTCGTCGATCTGATCGAGCGGCCGGCCAGCCTGCCGCTGTCTCGCCTGGCTGAGCTGAGCATCCACCCTGAAGACCCCTGCATCTTCCAGCTCTCGGGCGGCACCACAGGCATCCCCAAGCTGATCCCGCGCACCAACAACGATTACGCCTACAACTCCAAGGTGGCGGCCGAGGTCGCGGGGGTTGATGCCGAGTCGGTGCTGCTGCTGGTTTTGCCCATTGCGCACAACCTGCCTCTGGCCTGCCCCGGCATCCAGGGCTTCATGTTCCAGGGGGCCACGGTGGTGCTGCACGGCAACACCCGTCCGGCCGAGATGTTCGAGCTCATTCGGCGGCATGGTGTCACCCACCTCAAGGTGGTGCCCGCGCTGCTGGTGCGCCTGATCAATGACCCCGCCGTGGAGACCGCGTCATTGGGCTCGGTGCAGCAGATCCAGAGCGGTGGCCAGCGCATGCAGCCCGAGGTGCGCCTGCGCACGCGGCAGGTGTTTCCGAATGCCTTTGTGCAGGAGAACTTTGGCATGAGCGAAGGTCTGCTGATGTTCGTGCGCCGTGGTGACAGCGAAGAGGTGCTGTTGGAGACCTGCGGTCGCCCGGTCTGCCCTGACGATGAAGTGCGCCTGATCGACGAGGAAGGCCGCGAGGTCGCCGACGGCGAGGTGGGCGAGCTGGCCTGCCGCGGCCCCTACACCTTGCGAGGCTACTACGGCGTGCCTGAGTACAACGCCCGTCAGTTCACGGCCGATGGCTTTTACCGCAGCGGCGATCTGATGCGCAAACACCCCTCGGGCAACTACATCGTCGAGGGCCGAAAGAAGGACTTGATCAACCGCGGCGGTGAAAAGATCAGTGCCGAAGAGGTCGAGAACCTGATCCTCATGCACCCGGCGGTGCAGAACGTGGCCTGCGTGCCCATGCCGGACGCTGCCATGGGCGAAAAGATGTGCGCCTTCGTGATCCTGCACCCCGGCCAGCGGCTGGACCTGCCTGCGCTCAACGCGTTCTTGCAGCGCCAGGAGATCGCCAAGTTCAAGCTGCCCGAGCGGCTGGAGCTGTTGTCCGAGTTCCCGGTGTCCACCTTCGGCAAGGTCTCCAAGAAGGCCCTGGGCGAGCAGATTGCCGCCCAACTGGCCGCCGAGGCCCGCGTCACCACCTCAGCCTGAACCCCGCACGGGTCAACCCGACCCGTGCCCTGCCCACCCCTCATTGAAACAGGAGCATCCCATGCGCATCATCGATTTGCACTGCTACCCAGGCACCCAGACCTGGATCGACTCACAAGGCCCTTACCCCGAGGCCCTGGCCACCTACTGGAAGCGTGACTGGGTGGCCAAGACCGAGCAGGAGGTGGTGGCCGAATTCACCAGCGCTGGTGTCGAGGCCTGCATGGTGGCCCTGGACCTGGAGACCACCGTGGCCACGCCACCCTGCACCAACGACTACGTGCACGGTTTCTGGCAACGCAATCGCCCCCGTGTCATCCAGTGCTGGGGCGCGGTCGAGCCCGCCAAGGGCGAGATCGCCATCCGCCAGGCCCGGCACGCCGTCAATGAACTCGGCTTCATGGGCTTTCACTTCCACCCGATCATGCAGCACTTCGCGGTCAATGACCGCCGCTACTACCCGCTGTTTGAAGAGATCAATGCCCTGGGCGCGGCGGTGATGATCGATGTGGGCACCACCGGCATGGGCGCCGGCATGCCCGGCGGCCATGGGGCCAAGCTGCGCCATGCGCACCCCGGCGCCATCGATGAGCTGGCCGCCGACTTTCCCCGTCTCAAGATCATCATGGCTCACCCAGGCTGGCCCTGGGTGGACGAGACCACGGCGGTGGCCCTGCACAAGGGCAATGTGTACTGGGAGATGTCGGGTTGGGCGCCCAAGCACTTTCCGGGCAACCTCAAGGTCGACATCCGGGGCCGCCTGCAGGACAAGATCATGTTCGGCAGCGACTACCCCAGCCTGCCGTACGAACGCATCTTGCGCGAATGGGCTGAGCTCGGCTACAGCGACAAGGTGATGGAAAAGGTCATGCACGGCAATGCCGAACGGGTGCTGGGGCTGTGATGCATAACGTCTACCTTTGTGATGGCCTGCGCACCCCGGTGGGCCGCTATGGCGGATCGCTGTCGGGCATCCGCACCGACGACCTGGGCGCCCTGCCGCTGCAGGCCTTGATGGCTCGCCACCCAGGCTATGACTGGGCGCGCGTGGACGAGGTCTACATGGGCTGCGTCAACCAGGCGGGCGAAGACAACCGCAACGTGGCCCGCATGAGTGCGCTGCTGGCGGGCCTGCCCGTCGACATCGGTGCGGCCACGGTCAACCGCTTGTGCGGCTCTGGGCTGGAGGCCCTGGCCAGTGCCTCCCGGGGCATTGCCACAGGCCAGCTCAAGGCCGCTCTGGCTGGCGGCGTGGAGAGTATGAGCCGGGCCCCGCTGGTGATGCCCAAGGCAAGCACCGCGTTCTCGCGGCACGCTGAGGTGCATGACAGCACCATCGGCTGGCGCTTTGTGAACCCGCGCATGCACACGCTCTACGGCACTGACGCCATGGGCGAGACCGCCGAGAACGTGGCGCAGAAGTTCGGCGTCTCGCGCGCCGACCAGGACGCTTTTGCCTGGCGCAGCCAGCAGCGGGCCGCCGCTGCCCAGGCCCAGGGCCTGCTGGCCCCCGAGATTCTGCCGGTGCAGGTGGCGGCGGCCCGCAGGGGCGAGAGCCGGATGTTCGAGCACGACGAACATTTGCGCGCCGACACCACCCTGGAAAGCCTGGCCCGCCTGAAACCGGCCTTCCGCGAAGGGGGGACGGTCACCGCCGGTAACGCGTCGGGCGTCAACGACGGTGCGGCGGCCTTGCTGCTGCTGGGCGAGGCCGAATTGGCCCAGGGCGCTTTCAAGCCCATGGTCCGCATCGTGGGTGTGGCCACCGCTGGGGTGGAGCCGCGCCTGATGGGCATCGGCCCGGTGCCGGCCGTGCGCAAGCTGCTGGCGCAGACCGGCCTGTCGATCACAGACTTTGATGTGATCGAGCTCAACGAGGCCTTTGCGGCCCAAGGCCTGGCCGTGCTGCGCGAACTGGGCCTGCCGGACGACGGCGAGCATGTCAACGCCTGGGGCGGGGCCATTGCATTCGGCCACCCGCTGGGCATGTCAGGGGTTCGCCTGGCCCTCACGGCCGCCCACCAGCTGCAACGCAGCGGGGGGCGTTATGCCCTGTGCACCATGTGCATCGGCGTGGGCCAGGGCATCGCCCTGGCGATGGAGCGGGTGTGAGTGCCGCCCGTCTTACCCATCCTGGCCCCCCCGCAGGCGCTCCGGCAGAGCCGGTGCTGCTGGAGCAACAGCCCAGCCCGGGCGTGGTGCTGCTGCGCCTTAACCGGCCCGCCGTGCTGAACGCACTGAACCTGGCCTTGCGCCAGGCCCTGGCCGAGGCCTTTGTGCGACTCGATGCCGACGCCTCCGTGCGGGTCATCGTGCTGGCCGGACACGCCCGGGCCTTCTGTGCCGGTGCCGACCTCAACGAGTACCTGCATGCCACTCCGCTGGACATCATGGACCGGCAGATGGACCGACTGTGGGGCGCCATCAGCGCCTGCCGCAAACCCGTGCTGGCCGCGGTGCGGGGGCACGCCCTGGGCGGTGGGTGCGAGCTGGCCATGCATGCCGACATCGTGCTGGCCTCGGACACGGCGAGCTTCGGC
>Ga0066477_1000382_pt1 | contig 13861 bp, 16 predicted proteins | sample LakWasM115_HOW13_2_FD_59554 | JGI IMG/M metagenome (GOLD analysis project Ga0066477, IMG submission 59554) | Freshwater sediment methanotrophic microbial communities from Lake Washington under simulated oxygen tension - Sediment Metagenome 115_HOW13 | ecosystem: Environmental > Aquatic >...
GAGTGCACATGTCACACAACCCTGACGATCAACATCTGAGTGAATGCAACATACAGAACATGGAGGGCGCGCAATGTCATATTTAGCTCTTGTCTTGCTCATTGTCACGATAGCCGTTGTTGTGGACGCGTTTTCCACATGTGCGGCCGTTCCGTTGACGCCAAGTGATGCGTTGGCTCAACAGCTGACATCGGCTACTGCCGCAGGTTTGGTATAGCCCATGTTGGAAAGAATAAATTCCAGCAGCAGGAACGGTGCCACCCCTCCGTCCATTCCTGAGTGGTTGAGTGCACAGCGCCTGGAGAAGTTGGTGGCCCAACGCACATGCGAGCTTGAACAAGTGATTGACCAACTCCGTGCCCGTCAAGCCGAGCTGGAGGCGCAGGCCAACAATGACTGCCTCACGGGATTGGCAAGCCGCAGGCTACTGAAGGATCGTTTCCAGTGTGCTGTAGAGCGGGCCAGACGCAGTGGTGCATCGTTTGCCTTGCTGGTGATCGATCTGGATGGCTTCAAGCGCATCAATGATACCCATGGGCATGCCGCAGGCGATCTGGTACTCATTGAAGTTGCACGGCGTCTTGCTGCAACGCTGCGCACCAGCGACACTGCCGCCCGCCTGGGTGGCGACGAATTTTTCCTGATCGTCGAATGCCTGAGCGATTCCTCGGCCACCGCCCTTGTCTGCAAAAAAATAAGGGCCGCAGTCGGCAAGAAGATAGAACTGGAAAACGGTGTGGTCGTCACGGTAGGTGCCAGTGTCGGGCAGGCAATTTACCCGGTTCACGGAATAGATCTGGAGCAGATGCTCTGTGAAGCCGACCAATCCATGTATGCCTGCAAGGCGGTTGTGCAAAAGGCAACGAACTGCGCTGCAAGGGATGGCAATACAGGCAATGGACCGTTGCTGCGTCAGGCCTGACTTTCCGGCGGTCAACGTTCGCGCGATAAAAAAATTGAACCCTGCGTGAGGCAGGCCGACTCACTACCGAAACGGTGCGTAGAGATACGCACCTTGAAGTCCCGATTACCAATCGATTAACCACTAAGGATGCACCATGAACCGATCATCTATTTCGCTCGCTGCTTTGGCTGTTTTGGCCCTGAGTTCTCACGCATTTGCGGCCGGAAAAACCCCAGCCGTCGATGCCAGGGCGCCAATGGGATATTTGCTCACCCCCAACACCTCGACGCCCACGACCAAACCAGCCTCCGCGCCAAGCCCGGTGAATCTCACCAAGCTGACTTCTGCCAAGTTCTCCAAGATGGAAGTCAATGCAGGAGACCCGGTGTCAATCAAATTCGACGGTGTCAATCTGGCGGCGGGCAAGGGCTGTACGGGCAAGGTGAGTTGGACGGCAGGCGGCCCCAAGAATGACATCTATCTGGCCACCAATGGTGTCTGGGGGACCTTTGGAAGCAAGGTTTACGACACCGCGGGCACCTATGTGGCAACCTTTACACCCCAAAACTACAGTGGCGAACCCTGCACCAGCGATGGCCCCATAACGGCAACCATCAAGGTCAATTCGCCTGCACCATTGCCGCCATCAACCATGACCAAGCTGGTGGTCAGCCCGCAGATCAATCCCTTGGCGCGCTTGATCAGCACTAAATGGGACGGAGGAGGAAATTCCAAGGCACAGTGTTCTTATATTCTGAATTTCGGTGACGGCGCGAGCAAAAAAACGGGCGCCGGTCCGACTCAACCAGGCTCCGATGAGCAGCATGTCTATGCGCCCGGAACGTACTCAGTCAGCATCACTCCGTACAAGTCCGACTACGACTCCTGCACCCTGGGTCCCGATGCCGGACCCAAGACATTTACCGTTCAGTAAGCGTTGATCACCGTTCATTTTCTCAAGAAAGACTCAATCATGAATACTCCCGCCAAAGGGCTGATTGCCAGCCTCATTGCCATATCTTCATTTTGTGGTGTTGGTGCATTTGCCGATGCGCCAGATGTGGAGATGAAGCTTTCAGCTACTACCCTGTACGCCAATCAGGAATTGATCGTCACCATCAGCAGCAAAGTTTATTGCGATATCCAGGTGGCTGCGCTCGGCCTGGATGGCCAGCAGTTCCAGGAATACAAGGACAGCGATCATGAGGTGTTTTCCCCGCCGAAGCAATACAAATTCAAATTTGCGAAGGCGGGCAAATATCGGGTTTCCGCTGGGCACGGCGACATGTACTGCGGCAATATGAAACACATGGCCATGATGACCGATATTGTGGTTAAACCAGTCGTCCTCCTGCCACCGATTGCACAGGCGGGTACTCCGCCGGTAGCCACGCCAAAGCCAGCGACCCCGGCGAAGCCAATGGCCAAGCCCTGCGCGAAAAAACTCGGCCAGCAAGTTGACCCGAATTGTGTGGCCGACTGAGCGATGTGCGCTTGCTTTGAGGCTCTGTCCATTGTGTCGGCCTGAACGATATTGGAGGAAGATTCATGTACAAATTACTCATTGCAGGTCTGTCAATTATTACCAGCATTCCGACCTGGGCCTGCCCATCCGGCACCATCGCTCAAGGCTTGGATGGCAACGGACAGACAATTTGTGTCGTCGCCAATGCGAGCCCTGGTTCCTCCGGCGCGGGCAGCAGCCCCCCAGCTGGCAGCGGCGCAAGCATGGTGGCTTCTCCCGCATCTCCTGGTCACGGAGTACCTATTCCGGCCTACGCCTTCAAAGCCCAGTGCCTTGCCAGCCTTGCTGACCTCGCCAGCGGTAAGTTGCAGGCGCAACTGCTCAAGGACAAGGCGGTCACCAGCCAGGTATTGGCCGAAGCAAAAGTAGGTGAAGGTCAACTTGGAAGCAGTTGTAACAGGGTGTGCGACGACTACGCCTTCGTCTCGAACAAAATATCATGGGCACATGTGTCGCCCGGTTTTTTGAGTGAACCCGAGCATACCCAGCAAATGGCATTCAAATTGCTCTCTCAGCCTCCGTTGCCCGGCAAAGCTGAAATGGAAAAATGCCTCCCCCTTCAGATCACGATGAACTGGTGCCCCCCGTCTGGCACTGGTGTCGGCGCCGGGCCGTCGCGCATCGAAAACCCACTGGACAAAATCAAGGTTTGCGTCACCGGAGGCGATGCGCTGAAGAGCATGAATTTCTCGGAAGCTGACGCTGCGCACAACTGCGCCCGACCCAGCATTGTGGATGCCGCTGAGCGCATCAAGGCTGAGCAGGTCTGCGTGAATCAGTCGGTGTTGGCCGATTCCGCCAAAGCCATGGCGGCACAGGCTGCTACCAATAAGGCTGCCGAAGAAAAGGCGGCGGCCAGAGCGGCAGCGACCGCGGTGGCACGGTCACCCAACGCCACCATGAGATTGGCACCCGCCGTCAGCAAAAAGCCCTAATTTCGCCACCCACGCAAATCACTGCGCACTGTCTGCTTCTACCGACAGCGTAACCCCGTGATTTCAATGGGTTTCTTTTGTTCAAGGAAACGACTGTCTGCAGACTCCGACACTGCATGCGCCCAATGCACAGGAAGCCCATTGATTTCATTGGACATTTTTCCTGGCACGCATCTTGGATAGACAGAGTCCTATGAAAGCAAACAGATTGACTGCCCTGGCGGCGTGTACCTTTGTGGGAGGGGTGCTCTGGGCGACCACGGCCATTGCGAATCTGTGGCCTTCAGCAGCGACGGCCGTTGCCCTGGACCCGGTAAGCTCGGCGGGAATCGTGTTTCAGTGCAATGCGCAGCAACTGCGACAAATCAAGTCTGCCGTAGACACTTTCCTCGCAAGCGAGGGCATAGATCTGAGCCTGATCGATACCACGCGCAACGGGCGGGCAGGCACCTTGAGCTACTCCCTGGCAGGGCCCATGGCAGACGCCATCACCCTGGACCTTGCAGACCGCGCTGCGTTGCATATCAAGGAAGAACTCATTGAACTTCCAGCGGCAGATGGCGGAACACGGACCGTGATTACAGTGTCCAAAAGGGAAATTCTGTACGCCATGCTGCAAACGGGGCGGGCCACCGCTTTTGACGGGCGCGCGTGCGACGCCCAGGCGCTGGTGGACCAGATTGGCATTCGCCAAAACACGGTGGCTTGGGCAGAGTCTCTGTCATGGCAGTGGCCCGAAGGCGGGCCCGCATTGTGGAACAAGAAGTACTGGAACCGCGGTGACCTCGTCAAAGGGCATTCCTTGCACGAAGCCGTGAATGACGCTTTTGTCAATCAGGAAAAATATTCCATTGGGTGTTACACCGCGACCAAGCTGGTGGTCATCCAGGGTGTGCTGGACTACTACCGTCGCATCAAAAAAGACCTCCGCACGTTGGCCCTGGTTCAGGACCAGTTGATGCAGGACCATGACCCGTTGAGTCACATCGAGCCGGGGGCCATGTGGCACTTTGAAGTCGACAGCAGTGCAGCAGACCGCGCACGCCCGGGGAAATTGCTGACGCTGAAGCAGGAAGTTGCGGGAAAAAATTTCATCCCTGGTGACTGGGCGTACTTTCTCAACACCGATCCTGTGACCTACGAAAAGACAGGATACGAAGGCTCCAACGCCATATACCTGGGGCGGGGAAAATTTGACGATTACTACAACGACCACCACCACTTCTACACCTACAAGGAAAAGATGCATGAGGTGTACCAATGGCGCAATAAGGTGTTCAGCAGCAGGCGCGATGTGGCAAAGGTCAGCCCTTTGAGCGCAGCAGATTTTGAACGCCTGACCGGCACGCCCAAGAAGGGCGGAATTCAAATGGACTATCGGGCAGTGCCCATGTTGTTTGGGTTCCAGACGCTTCCATCTCTCACCCTGCGAGCCCTATAGACGCCAGTCTTTTGAACCTGACAGCTAACGGCTACGACTCAACCGGGAACACGGCCGCAACGATGCGCGCTCCAGAACACTGCTCCATTCACTACCAAGGATTCACCATGACTACACTACGCATCGTCACCGCGGCGGCCTTCCTGATCAGCTCTCAGGCCTATGCTGCCAACCCGGTCATTCAAGGGCACCAGACCGTTGCGCCCGCTAAAGCGATCAGCACCAGCCCTGCTGTTACCGTTGCCCATACCAGAATTACCAGTATGCAAGTGTCCGGCCTTGCTCTAAGGACGGGTGACACGCTGACGGTGAAAATGAATGGAACCGGACTGGAATCTCAATGCCCCACCACGGTACTCATTGCCTACAAGGGCAACAACTACTACAAGGCCAGTGACAAAGTCAGTACCGGCACATGGCCCAGAGTGAGTGCTTTTGTACTCACAGAGCCGGGCCAGTATCTGGTGCGCAACCTTGCTACCGAGTCTGCCAATCTGAGCGAGGCTGAAAAGGCGGCTTGCGGTTTTCACTACTCCTACGGGACCAGCGGCATCTCCGGAGACAACGCGGTGATTGTTGTCTCCGACATACCACGATAGACCACGCCAGGCGTGCCGACCAGTCAGCAACCACCGACACCGTAAGTCCTTGATTCCCAAAGATTCCCGGCTTTTACGGAAATGGTTGTCTGCAATTTCCGACATTGCTGCGCATCAAAAAAATGCCAGTGTGTTGATTTTGTTGAGTATTTTTCCTGGCACGCATCTTGGGTGTAGACATCAGGCGAACAAAGACTGTTACAGAAAATTGGTTTGAACCAGACTGTCTTGGCGTTCGACCTAGTGATGTATTGCGTAACCAGACCAAATCAAACGAAAGATTTCCATGAAAAACAAACCTGCCAAAAATACAACGTCAAAAAGTGCTGCTGTGTGCGCGCTTGCACTGGTCTTGCTTGGTTCCGGCGGCGCGACCGTTGCTGCCAGCGGAGCTGCTCCAGAGACCAAGCATTCGCCCACCATTGCCGTTCGGCCTGCAAACGGGCCAGTGGTCCAGATGCCAATTGAAATACCCCAATTCACCACACTGAAGTCGATCAAGCAGGCGCAGAACACCTTGAACACGGTTGGTGAAACCTGGTTTGAGGTGCAGGGCACTGGCCATTGCAGCTTCACCATCTGGAGTGCCGGGTCATCTACCCAAACCTTCGCCAGTTCGGCGACCACGCCATTCCCGATCAAGGTCGCTTTCATAGGCGCATTGCCGGGTGCTCATCAATGGTATGCCACCGGAGTCGGCAACTGCAAGGGAAAAGCCGACGTTACGTTCTGAAGAGTCTTGCGTCCGCCCGGAGCGCATTCTACGCATGGCTATATTGAACTATCACCGGACACAAGGTATCGGGCCTCATCGTCATGCGCTGGCACGCATGGCGATCCACGCACCCAGGTCGCACCGGGGTTGCATCGGCCTCTTTCCAGAGCGGCTCCAGGAGTGGCAAGAGTCCATTGGCGACCTTGCAGCACACACGCTTCCGTGTGCCGCTGGCCCCGCTGCCACGCTTGCAGCCCTCGGTGTACTTTTGGCCCGGATGCCAGCTATAGGTGAGGCTCCGATCAAGGCGCCTGCGTCTCGCCCCGAAACCACGGTACGCGGGTTGGCGCAATTCGTTAAGACACTTTGCCTGAGACCGAGTCGGTCGGGCAATGAAGTGATGGGCAGAGCGTCCGATGACCGGGTTACTTCGTGCACGGCCCATTGACGAGCTGGCGTGGCTTCCACATCGGCGGATCATGGTGACGCGCCGGTCTGCGCGTGACCTGTTTGATGTGCTTGAGACCTTTGCACGCAGAGGCCGAAGTCCGGTGCGTGACATCGTCACCCCATCGGATATTTTCACCTGCTGGGAGCACAATCCCCCTGTCGATGAGGAGGGCTGCGGAACCGGCTGCGCCTGGTACTACAACACGCACGCTCCGTCCTATGCGCTTCCCTGGGATGAACATGGCCATTTCCGGAGTTTCATGTACACGGAGGGTCCTGGTCGATCTGAGAGGCCTATCCCGCTTCCGCTACATCACGTCTGCGCGGGAGGCGGCCTGGTCCATCTTGCTGCTGTTTCATTCGATAACGCGGGCCAGCCGATACGTCTGTTTATTCCTAATCGGTGGGGCACATGTGAGTGGCTGGACCCGTCACTCGACGTCATCGCACGAATTGATCGCTCTTCAATCGTCAGTGATCAGCTATATGAACTGACAAACCGATTTCTCGCGTCAATCCTGCGCCTCTTTCATCCGAAAATCGGATCGGCTTTGCGAGAAGAGGATCGGGTCGTTGGAGATCACAACAAGAAGCATCCCCAGGGCTCTATCGAGGACAGATTCATTCACGTGGTGTCGTGCATTGCCTCTGAACTTGATGCCAATCTAGCCGCGCTTGACCGAGCGTGGGCAGGGGGAATCTCGTCGCGCAAAGATGCCAATCCACAGGAGTTGGCAAGCAAAGTTGATTGAACCATTCTGCCTCCCCTCCAGAATAGAGCCTCTTCCGATCAATTCAACCTCTGCAGCAATTCTGTTTGAACCGGGCGGTGCAACCCGACGACTCACTCGGGAAAGCCGACCTACCCAATCACTCATCTCCAGGAGCTGACCATGCCATCAATATTTCGCTCACGCATTTCATCCGCCTTGCTATTGGCTTCGATTTTACTGGCGGCCCCCGCTTTTGCAGACAAGCCGGTGTATACCGACCTGGACTCCGATGGAGCCGTTGTGGAACTCTATATTGGGAAGGACAACCAGGTGTATGCCGTGATTTATCACCCGGACGGAACGGTGTCCGGTACCAATCCCAATCCAGACGGCAATGGGCGGGGTACCTCCAAGCCGGACTACAAAGACATCATCAAAAGACTGGCCGCCGGCAAAGGAGGGCTGCCCAGAAGCAGCAAGAACAACCTCTTCAACACTGTGTTGAAAGGCAAGGGCATTGTGCCCGTGTGGAACCCGGCGGATCTGGGGGCGTCCAAAACCGGCGATACCGGTGCGGGCGGTGGCGCGGAGTCCGGCCATAACGCGGCATGGGTGCAGGAACAGGCCAAGAAGGGCTCAAGTACCGTCAAGAAGGGGCAGGGCAGTACCAATGGCCAGCACGGCGACGGTGGGGATGTCAATGGGCACAAAGGGCCGGACAATTCCAGCGGCTACAAGATCAAGCCAGAATTGGTCAATCCCAGTCCAGCCGTTGCCAAATGAAGCAGATCGCGAACGGTTTGGGGTCGGCGAGGTCAAAGCGGCCGACGCAATCGAATAGCGCTCCGGCGTTCAGAACTTGCCGGATGCGCCGCCACCGCCGAAGTCCCCGCCACCTCCACTGGTGAATCCGCCAGAGGAGGAATCACCGCTGGAAGCAGAGCTCGCAGCAGCACCAAGCAGACCTTCGGCGGCTACACCAATCGCCGCCTGCCCCGCAAAAACCGCGAGATCTTCCGCAATCTGAAGCTTCGACTTGCGCTGCGCAACGCCGAGAAAAGCCAAGTCCAGAAATAGGACAACCATCGCCATGATCAACCCCGTGAAGACACCGCTGATAGCCAGGTTGCCAATCTCGCCTGAGTCGCGCCATGCCGCGAAGCTGTCGATTTTATCCGGCAGAACACCGCCAATCTTTACGAAGATGACGGCAAAAATAATGCCGCCGGTGCCGAGATACGCCAACCATCGCCAGCGCGGCAGTGCTGGAAGAGCAACCCCTGTCCGCGTGCCAGATTGTCGTTCGCCCGACGATAGCCTGGGAGACGTTTTTTTGTTCACTTGACACCTCCGTGGAACGCCGAGCGGCCCATTCTCTGCGCCTTCGCTCGAACCTGTCAATGGAAAAATCGCAATGGAAGCCAACTCATTTTTCGTCGCCATTTGCCGACAGCGCATGACCGCGATTCCATTGGTATTTCTCGTTTTTTCACCGAAGGTTGTCTGGGTTCCCTGACACGATTCCGCGTTGGAAAAGCGCAAGCACATTGATTCCATTGCGTTTTCCTTCTGGCATGCATCTTGGGTAATCGAGAGCGTGGCGCGGCGATTAATGGCTGAAGACATTGAACCCTTGCGCACAACGTGCCGACTCATCTCTACAAGATAACACTGCGTTGCCGATTTTGAAAACCGATTCATCAACTACCAAGGATTCACCATGAATGCCAAATCCGCATTGACCATTGCGACCATTCTTTTCACCTCACAGGGATACGCCCTGACTGCCTTGGCGGCACAGCCCGGCGCAGCACCTTCTCCCGCCCGCGCCGCGTCTGGCAGTCGCATCGCGCTCACTCCGGTTGCCTCCGGAAAGCTTATCGCCTTGAAAGCCGCGGCCACCGTGGAGATGAACACGCCGCTGACCTTTAGCTTTGCAGGCTCCGGACATTGCACGCTCAACCTCAAAAGCGGTGATGGTCACGTCAGCAAGTTTGAAGGCGATCTGCCTTTCACCGGCGAATACACCTACAGCAGTACGCAGTTCTCGTCGTTTGATGCATTCCTGGATTACACCGCCAGTGTCACACCGTCAGGCAACTGTTCCATCAGCGGCGTCGGCCCATTCACGGCGCCAGTGCGTGTGGTCAATCCCCATCCCCAAAGTGCTGGAACGCCGATGACACCACCCCAGAACAACACCGTCTCGCTTGCCGGCAATGGCAAGCTGAGCACACCGATAAAACCCGGACCCATCGGTACGTCCCCCGCTGTGGCCGCCACCATCACGTCCCTGACTGTCTCGGGCAAAGCGTTGACGGGCGCGCCCAGCCTTGCGGCCGGCAGTGCAACCGTGTTGACGGTGAATGGAACGGGAACCTGCAAATATCGTCTGAGCTATGTGAACCTGGATGCGCAGGGCAAGATGATCGTGAAGCAGTACCCCATGATTCCGAAGTCAAGTTCGGCGCAAAGCCCATTTCCCATGACTCTGACCATGCTGGCGGCGACGCCAGTCGGTGTGTACAAGTGGACTGCCAGTGGCGTCGATGGTTGTGCTGGTACAGCGGATGCGACATTGTCCGTGCAGTGATGCCGGTTTCCTCCATTGAAAGCAATCACCAAGAAAGAGTCGATCATGATCAATTTGTCACGTCTGTTTCCGCTCCTGCTGGCTTCGTCCATCGTCGCGGTCGGGTCGGCAGGTGCATCAGAGGCAACCCTCGCGACCGAAAATGACCCTTTGCGTGCCGTGCTGGTCGACAGCAAGGAGAAGAACCGGGGGGTGACCATCTACACCAACGGTGCCACCATCGCTCTGGTTGTTACTGCGATTGACGACCGTTACGTGATTGGGCGCAGCCAACAAGCTACCCGTATCGTTCTCCGCATCGATCGCATTGACGGCGTTTCGGCGGTGCTTTGAGCCGAGCGCTGCGTGGAACACACCTGCATTGCAGGCGTAAGGGCACGCAGCTCTGGACTCTTCACAACCAGGCCACCAGACCATTCAAGGACGTGATGCTCACAGGCATTGCGCCTTTGGCCACTTGAGTCGCCGATTTCAACTTTTCATCGACCGTTGCAGAGCCGCCTGGCGTTTGCCAAGACAAGCCGAGGCTTGGGCCACTGCCTTGTCCCAGAATGGAGATATCGGTTTCAAGGGGTGCGATGGTTTAGGTATATCTGGTTACCCACACACTTCAAACGGCTGTGCATACAGAAGGGCGCGCGCGGTGGCGAAAGACGTTGTGCGACATGGACCCAATTTGCGGTTACGCTTTGGCGCTCAGTAGCCGCTCCGATGACCATCCAAACCCTTCCATCACTCGCCATGAGGCTGCTTTGTGCCAGTGTCCGTGACCGCGCCTGTTCATGGTGTACTTCCAAACGCATGGCTTTGCTCTTTCTCTTGCCCATGTGCTTGCAGCTTGGCCAGGCGCAGACGCCGGTTCTGGGCATTGGCAACAATGACCGTTACGAGCTGTCAAATCACTTCGCCTACCTTGAAGACACGACGGCGACGCAGACCCTGAATGACATCCTGAAGGCAGACGCCCAGGCCCGGTTCAAGCCCGTAGCGCGAGGGCCGACTTCGACGAACTTCGGTGCGACCGATTCCGCCATCTGGCTTCGGATTGAACTTCAATCTGACGCCGGAACCCCTGAGCGATGGATGCTTGAGGTTGCGAACCCGCCGATGGATCGGCTGGATGTGTACCAGTCCAGGGCCGACGGTACTTACAGACACCAGGTGGGCGGTGATTCGCTGCCGTTCGTGCAACGAGCGGTTCCGCACCACAGCCACGTAATGCCCGTTGACCTGTCGCCAGAAAGTGTCACAACCCTGTATTTGCGAGCGGCGTCGCAGGGGGTGGTCGTGGTACCCACGACGCTGTGGCAGCCCGCAGCGCTATGGCAGGACGACCAGAAGACATACTCCATATTCAGCCTCTACCTCGGGTTGCTGGCAGGGTTGCTGGCGTACAACCTGTTGCTCTTTGTGGCGGTGCGGGACTCTGCTTATCTGTTCTATGTGGGACTGGTGGCGTGTATGGGTATGGCGGTTGTATCCTCGGACGGGCTGGGTGCCCAGTTCATGTGGCCGGACTCTGTCTGGTGGAACAACCGCTCTCCCATCGTCTTTCAGACCGGCAGCGGGGCCTTCAGCATTCTGTTTGTGCGCAAATTCCTGGCCAGCAAATCCAGCATGCCCAGACTCGACTGGTGGCTGTGTGCCCTGGTCTGCCTGTGGATCGCTGCCTTTTTCGCTTCACTGTTTCTTCCATACAAGGTCGGGCGCGATATGCTGACACTGCTCAGCCTGGCGGGCGTGGTGGTGGTGGTCACAACAACGGTCGCCAGCATTCGGCGCCAGCATCCGGGTGCGAAATACTTCGGTCTTGCATGGGCCGCATTTCTTCTGGGTGTCGTGATTCAGGTTCTGTACAACAGTGGACTGATTCCATCCAGCCTCATTGCCGCGAGCGCCGTCGAGATCGGATCGGCGTTTGAAATGGTTCTGTTGTCGCTGGCGCTGGCAGACCGCATCAATGTGGCCAGGCGGGAAAGAGAGCTGGCACTGATTCAGGTGGCGACGGAGCAGACCAGGGTGCAGGCCCTGCAGCAGTTGCAGTTGCGCCATCGGTCGGTCATTGAACATGTGGCCGAAGGCATGGTGGTTCTGCAAAACAAGCGCATCGCGTTCGTCAATGTCCGGGCGACCGAGATTCTGGAAGCGAGCAAAGAGCAGATCATCGAAGAAGGTGTGATCGGGCGAGTTCATCCGGGCGATCGGGCGGCGCTGACCGAACGCGTCCAGCGGCGACTGTCCGGCCATGATGTGCCCGAGCGTTGTCAGGTGCGGCTTGAGTTGCCCGGCAAGGCGACGAAGTGGCTTGAGTTTGGGGACAGCACAGTCCCCTGGGATGGTGGCCAGGGCCTGTTGGTTTTTTTTCTGGATGTCACGCAGCGGCATGAAGCCGAAATGGAGACTCGCGCGGCGCTGGATCGGCAGCAGGAACTGAATGACCTGCGCTCGCGTTTTGTCGCCATGACCAGTCATGAATTTCGCACACCGCTGGCAGCCATTCTTTCCGCGCAGGACTTGCTCAAGATGTATGGTGATCGCATTTCCGGGCCGGAGAAAATGGAGCTGCTGGACATGATCGAGGCAGGCGTCAAACGGATGACAACCATGCTGGAGCGGGTTTTGTTGCTGGGTCAGGTGGAAGCGCAGATGCTGGAATACAAACCCCAACGGTTGGACCTGCAGGCGCTGTGCATTGATCTGGTTGATGAGGCGGAACACCAGAACCCGAATAGTGATTGCCAGATCGTTCTTGAGTTTCGGGACCCACCCGGTTGCGACTTTTACGACGAAAAACTATTGCGCCATATCTTTGGCAACCTGCTGTCCAACGCGATCAAGTATTCACCCGAAGGCGGTGAAGTGCGCCTGAAGGTCCATGCGCAGGGTTCGCAGACTGTGTTCGAAGTGTCGGATCAGGGGATCGGTGTGCCGGTCGGCGATGTTGGCACCCTGTTCGAGTCGTTTTCGAGGGCCAGCAACGTCGGGAGTATTCAGGGTGCAGGTCTGGGGCTGGCGATTGTCAAACAGTCGGTTGAGTTGCATGGTGGCTGCATCGCCGTCAGAAGCGGAGTCGGCCAGGGCAGTTGCTTTACGGTGCGGCTGGAGTCTTCCCAGGCACCGTGATGGCGTCGGCGGTCAAACCTGCAGTCTGATCAACGCTGCCTGGGAGCTGTCTGTGCCTTGGTGATGCCGGCTGGCACTTGCAGTGGCCGCTGAACGATAAAAAAACCGACTGATTGGATTTTGGCGCAACAACGCGCTTTGATGTCTGCAAATTAGTTTTGCACAGCGTTCGCCACCGCACAGAGTCTTTTTTTCCTTGGCTCAATACTCCACTACGCAATGGACGGCGCGCAAGCGCATGTGCAGGGCGATGGCCTAAGTGTCGACTCGAATCAGTCGGCAACAGTGATGTTCTATTGACTGATACCGAGGAAATAAAATGACAAAACTTGACAACTATTTCAGAGTCCTGCCATGGTTAATGGCATTGCTACTGACTGCTTTGGTAGCCGCCTGTGGCGGCGGCGGACAAGATCCCATTCTGGGCGGTCCGGCTGTCGGTTCTCCTGTTCTGGTTTCGGTCGCGGTAACACCTGCTACCGCGACCGTACCGACGAGTGGTATGCAGCCATTTATGGCGACAGCCACCTACAGTGACGGGTCAACCCGTGACGTAACCACCATGGCCAGCTGGACATCGGGCACCGTTGGGGTCGCCTCCGTCGTGCAGGCCACAGGGGTCGCCACCGGCGTTTCTGCCGGTACTTCGCTGATCACCGCGAGCCTGGACGGCAAGACCGGCTCAGCGACCTTGACTGTGACCACGGCAACGTTGGTGTCGCTAGCGGTAACGCCTGCCACCGCGACCCTGCCTGTCAACAGTATCCGGCAATTTACAGCAACGGCAACCTTCAGTGACGGGTCAACCCGTGATGTGACCGCATTCTCTGGCTGGACGTCTGGCACACCCAGTGTCGGAACGG
>Ga0066477_1000383_pt1 | contig 13859 bp, 13 predicted proteins | sample LakWasM115_HOW13_2_FD_59554 | JGI IMG/M metagenome (GOLD analysis project Ga0066477, IMG submission 59554) | Freshwater sediment methanotrophic microbial communities from Lake Washington under simulated oxygen tension - Sediment Metagenome 115_HOW13 | ecosystem: Environmental > Aquatic >...
AAATGGGCATCTTCGGGAGCTCGGAAATGGGGGACAAGATGGGAGGACTGGCCGCTTACTTTGAAAACACTCAAGATGAGGTGATTAGCGACCTGGCGTATTTCAAAACGGAGTTCATCGAACATAGCTCCCGAATCGACTCATTGACAGGACTGCCACTGCGTTACGGTCTGGAGGATCAACTTGAAAGAAGCCATGTTCAAGCTGCACGCCGGGGCCTGAAGCTTGTCATGGTCATGCTGGATGTGGATCACTTCAAGCGCGTCAATGACATACACGGCCACGCTGTGGGGGACTTGGCGCTAAAACATATTGGCGATTTATTGCGCATGAACTCTCGGGCAGATGAACCAGTTTTTCGAGTGGGCGGCGAAGAGTTCATAGCACTCCTGCTTGTCGCAGACCCTGAAGCTGCGGCACAAATGATTGAGCGCCTCTTGAGGGGTGTGCGCGATTCGCCGCTGCCCTTGGCCGACGGTACTTCCTTACATCTAACGATGAGCGCGGGGGTTGACGAAGTTGCCCGGGGCGAGACTCTTGTCGATGCGATGGATCGTGCTGACCACGCCCTTTATGCAGCGAAAGCGGCCGGACGCGACACTTGGCGGTGGGCCGGCTCATCCTCATAGTTGCGGTCCTACATCCCCCGCTTCTGAGCGCTGCTATGGAAATCCTGTTGATTTCTCTCTGGTAGATATCCACCATTGTGCATTAACACCAATTCCCAAGACGGAGGAAATCGGCAACTGGATCATCTTGTCGAGAAAGTTTTCTTTGCGGGTCTTCTTGGACGGAGGTCAAGGCCCTGCGTGAGCTGGTTCATGGACGCGATCTTGCGCGATGTTCAAGCCCGAATCCAGTTCGGGGCGGGTGGGTTTTGCAGACTGTCCTTAACAGGCGTGGCGGATTGGGTTTGGCAGACGGTCCTGAACGCTCGGGTGAGCAGGATCCAGACATGCTTGCATCCATGCGCGACGTGCGCTGCCACGAGAGTTTGCAAACCATCCGTTGCGCACTTGTCGGAAACTATCAACCCGAGCACGTGTTCGCGCTGTCGCAGGCACTGGCGTTGTTCGACGCGTACCAAGCCCGTATTGCGGACTGCGATAAGCAGATCGAAACATCGTTGCGTGTGCTGAATGCAGACCGGCCGAAATTGGAAGCCCCGTTGCCAGCTCCACGGACGAAGACAAAGCTGGCCAACGCCCCAAAGTTCGATCTCCGGTCGATTCTCTGCCAATTGACCGGTACTGATCTGAACTTGATCCACGGAATTGGCCCCAGCATCGCACTGTCGCTGATTGCGGAGTGCGGAACTGATATGACCAAGTGGCCCACTGAAAAGCACTTCGCCCCTTGGCTATGCCTGTCGCCGGGATGCAAAATCAGCGGCGGAAAAATCCTCTCCGCGCGCACCCGTAAAAGCTCAAGTCGCCTGACATCGCAGTTGCGCCTCGCCGCGTCCAATGTGGGGCGCACCGAGACAGCACTCGGGGCGTTTTATCGGCGGCTGGCGGCGCGAGTAGGCAAAGCCAAAGCAGTGACTGCCACTGCTCGCAAGCTCGCCATCCTGTTCTACAGAACGATGCGCTTCGGCATGCGATATGAAGACCCTGGTGCCGATCAATACGAACGGCGATATCGGGAACGCGTGGTCAAGCAATTGCAGCGTCGGGCGGCGCACTTCGGCTTCGCGTTGCAGCCGGCCGAGGTTCGTGTTTCTTAGGAAAGCGGCGGCGTACTTTGCACAGGATGTGCTGCAAAGTACACCTGGATTCAATCGATGAAGCAACGCTGGCCGATCACGCTGATGTGCGAGGTCCTGGAAGTCAGCCTCGGTGGATATTTCAGCTGGGACAGGGCCGGCAAGAGTGGCCACGGTGGGCCCACGCGGTTTCGCAGCGATGAGGCCTTGCATGCCCATATGCGAGCCATACATGCTCAAGTCAAAGGTGAATACGGCTGGCCACGCATGCACAAGGAGCTGTTGTTAAGGGGCATCCGGGTCGGCAAAGACCGGGTGCGCAAGCTGATGCAACAACACGGCATCCGAGCCAAGACGAAGCGCAAATTTGTTGTCACAACCGACAGCAAACACCGCTTGCCAGTGGCGGCCGACTTGGTCCAGCGGCGATTCAATCCACAGGCCCCAAATCGCTTATGGAGCGGCGACATCACGTATATCGCCACGGACGAGGGGTGGCTGTACCTGACCGCAGTGCTGGACCTGCACAGCCGCCAGGTGGTGGGCTGGAGCCTGCAAACGCACATGCAAACGAGCCTGGTCAAGGATGCATTGCTGATGGCCTGTTGGCGTCGTAGACCTGCAAGGAGCCTGATTTTTCACAGCGATAGGGGCAGTCAATATTGCAGCGATGATTTCCTGCGAATGCTCAGGGATCAGGGCATTCTGAGCTCGATGAGTCGCAAGGGAAATTACAGGGATAACGCCCCAACCGAGAGCCTGTGGGGGCACTTGAAAACTGCATGTGTCCACGGTCAGAAATTCGCGACCAGAGACCAGGCACGGCAGGTGATTTTGGATTGGATCGGGTTCTACAACCATTCCCGGCTACATTCGACATTGGGCTACATGAGCCCCATGCAGTACGAGAATCGCTGGCTGGCGGCGCAGCACAAATCTGCCGCTTGAAGACCGGGTTATGAACTCCGATTTTCAGGGGCAACCTCACATGGGAATCCCTGTGATCCTGGAAATAGGGGGTCGGACCCGGGCCCGTGGGCCTGGGTCTCGATTTGATCGGCTGGTGGGCACACCGGCAGGCGTGTTCAAACGACCGCTGTGGCCGCCTCGGCCTGAGGCCTTTCATGGGTGGCTGACGCACCCGCCTGCGCTTCGCGCCGCTTCACCGCCTCGATGTCGCGGTACTGCGCGCCGGGGTGCTCGGCCGGCAGGCGGTCGCCGTCGCCAAACAGCTTCTGGCGCAGGGTGCCGGGCTGGTAGGCCTTGGGGTAGACACCGCGCTTTTGCAGCTCGGGCACCAGGTGCTGCACCACGTCGGCGAAGGTCTCGTGGGCCACGGCGTAGGCCAGGTTGAAGCCGTCCACGTCGGTGTTCTCGGCCCACTGCTGCAGGATGTCGGCCACGGTGGTGGGCGAGCCCACAAACACCGGGCCCAGCCCGCCGACGCCGCCCCAGGTGGCCAGCTCTTCGATGGTCCAGGCCTTGTCGCCGCCGGCCAGGTGTTCCACCACCGACTGGATGGCATTGGTCTCGACGCGGCGCACCAACTCGGTGGGCGCGTACTGGCCGAAATCGATGCCGCTCCAGCCCGACAGGAACACCAGTGCACCGTCGTACGAGCTGTAGCGCTTGTACTCTTCGAACTTGGCCTGGGCCTTGGCATCGGTTTCGTCGACGATCACGGTGACCAGGTTGTAGATCAGCACCTTGCGCGGATCGCGGCCGGCCAGTGCAGCCTGCCGGCGCACGTCGTCCACGTAGTTCTTCAGCACCGACTGGGTGGGCGCGGCCACGAACACGCACTCGGCGTGCTCGGCCGCAAAGGCCTTGCCGGCGCCCGAGGCACCCGCCTGGTAGAGCACCGGTGTGCGCTGCGGCGAGGGCTCGCACAGGTGGTAGCCGGGCACCTCGAAGTAGGTGCCCTTGTGGCCGATCTCGTGCACTTTCTCGGGCACGGTGAAGATGCGCCGCTCGCGGTCCCGCACCACGGCGTCGTCTTCCCAGCTGCCCTCGAAGAGCTTGTAGAGCACCTCCAGGTATTCCTTGGCCACGTCGTAACGGTTGTCGTGGCGGCGCAGGCCGCCCTGGCCGATGTTCTTGGCCCCGCTTTCCAGGTACGAGGTGACGATGTTCCAGCCGACCCGCCCCTTGGTGTGGTGATCGGCCGTGCTGAGGCGGCGGGCAAAGGTGTAGGGGTGCTCGAACGAGGTCGAGGCCGTGATGCCGATGCCCAGGTGCTCGGTGGCCAGCGCAATCGGCGCGGCCAACTGCAGCGGGTCGTTCACCGGGATCTGGGCCGCCTGTTGCAGCGCGTGGTAATTGCTGCCTTTGTAGACATCGTAGTAGCCGATCACATCGGCGATGAAGATGCCGTCAAAGATGCCTTTTTCGAGCACCCGCGCCAGGTCCTGCCAGTAATCCAGATCCTTGTACTGCCAGGATCGGTCCCGCGGATGGGCCCACAGGCCCGGCGACTGGTGCCCCACGCAGTTCATCTCGAACGCGTTGAAGCGAATGTTCTTGGCCATGTGCTGTGTGCTCCAGCCTCAGTTCCAGGCGTGGCGCGGGGCATGCACGCCATTGAGTGCGAAGTTGCCCAGGTGGAAGTACTTCCAGCGCACCGGGTCGTGCAGGGTGTGCGCACGGGCATTGCGCCAGTGGCGGTCCAGGTTGTGCACGGCCAGGGTGGAGCGGGTGCCGGCCAACTCGAACAGCTTGTTGGTGGCGGCAATGGCCACTTCGGTGGTCAGCACCTTGGCTTCGGCCGTGGCCAGGGTGGCCGCATTGACCACGTCTTCGCTCGGGTCCTTCAGGGCGCGGTCGATGGCATGGCCGGCGCGCTCCAGCAAGGCCTCGGCCGCGTGCAGGCGCAGCGTCAGGTCACCGATGGCGCTGATGGTGAAGGGATCTTCCGCAGCACGCTCCTTGCCGCTGTCGATCCAGGGCCGCGACTGCTCGCGCACAAAGCGGATGGTCTCGTGGATGGCGGCGGCGGCAATGCCGCCGTCGATGGCAGCCTGGATGATCTGCGAGATGGCGCCGGCAGCGGTGGGACGGTCGAAGGCGGCCACGGGCACCAGACGGCTCACGGGAACGCGCACGTTCTCGATCTTGATCGAGCCCGAGGCCGTGGTGCGCTGACCAAAGCTGGACCAGTCGTTGATCACCGTCAGGCCCGACGCATCGCGCTCGGCAAAGGCCAGAAAACCCAGCCCTTCGGGGCTGACGGCCACGATGGGCACGATGTGCGCCAGCAAGGCACCGGTGGTGTAGAACTTCTCGCCATTGACCACGGCGGTGTCACCCTCGATCTTGAAGGTGGTCTCGAAGGCGGCCACGGTCTTGCTGTTCTTTTCGGAGAAGGCATTGCCGAAGCGGATGCCACTCAACACCAGCCCGAACAGTTCTTTCTTTTGTGCCTCGGTCGCATCCAGTTCGATGTGCGACACCAGGGCCAGGTGGTTCTGGGTGATCTGCGCCAGGCTGGAATCCCCCTCGGCCAGGATGCGGATCACCTGGGCCAGGGTGGCATACGAGACCTCGGCACCGCCATAGGCCTTGGGCACCGTGATACCCCACAAGCCGCTTTGTGAGTAGGCGTCCAGTTCGGCCAGGGGCAGAAAGCCTTCGCGGTCACGCAGGGCCGAATCCTTGCGGAACTCGGCAGCCAGGCGATGCGCCACTGCGATGGCCTCGGCGTCGTCACGGATCACATGGGCGGCTTGCTGCGGACGCGGACGCGGTGCAAGCGGTTCGCTCGAGTTCACACGCACCGGAGTCGGTTTTTCAAGGGTGGCGACAGTCATTGGAAAAGTCCTTTCAAGGTCAGCGGCAGCCATATCTGCCATTCAAGTTAATAAAACTACAACAGGTACAAATAAAATACAGGCAGAGATAATCCAACCCCAACCTCAACAGGATGCGATTAAAAGGGCTTACACAGAGTCAACAGGCATTCAATTCAATGAACAACCTATCAACGACGTCTCTCGCCTGACTTGAATCAATAACAAAGACGAATAACCTGAACACGTTGCATGAGGGACCCGATAGCAGCCTGCACTTTTTGGCGTAGCCCATCGAAAAAATCCAACCCGCCAAAAAATACCCCCACCCATTAATCCAAGCATCTTCTCGAAATCATGATTTCGGGTTAATCGACATTGCCTTGACTGAGAGAATAAGAGAAGAAATCCGAAACGCGACATCGGATTTCAACTATGAATATGCACAAAACTCTGCACTTAAAAATCAACAGGACGGCGCCAAAAATCAGCAAATTGCTGATTGGCAAACAGCGTTCTTCAATCGCAATCGTCACCCCGACTCTTGGCAAGGGGGCGAAGCGATCAACGCGTTGTGTTCTGGCTCCGGGCGCTGGCGTCGCTGAGGCACACCGCAGGGGGGATCACATCGAACGCGAGACGACAAACCGGGGCCTGGATGCCCCCGAGGACCGATGGGCCGATGGATAATCCGCCCAGCCCATCCAACAACGGCAGGCTGAACAAGGCCGGTATCGCCGCCACATGTCCCAAAGTCCGAGCCCCAACATGACCCCTTCAGCCCTCCGACTTAGCCAACTCTCAACCGCACTGCTGATCGCCGCAAGCTGTGCCCACGGGCCCGCCCACGCCGACAGCCTGGCCTCTTCGGCCTCCAGCGCCGGGTCGTCGGCCAGCGGCAGCGTGTCGGACTCGCTGCACGGCTCCAGCAACAGCTCGGCCGACAGCTCGCGTGATGGCCGGCAGGTGGCCAATGGCGACTACCGCATCCTGGCACTGGCCCCGGTACCGGAGCGCCCGGGCAAGCTGCGCCTCACGCTGCAATGGCAGGCAGCCATGCCGGAGGGTCAGGCGACGGCCACCGCCGATGTGGGCCTGCTGATGCTCGACCTGCCGGCCGAAGTGGTGCGCGCCCAAGACCTGAGCACCGGCGGCACGGTGCATGCCGAACGCCGCGTGTACGGCATCGAGTTCAGCCAGCCCGAGACCCGGAAAGCCTTCTTTCTGGTGCTGGCCGACGACTGGCACGACGACCTGGCCGCCCGCCGCGTCATCGGGCTGTGAGGCTGCGGGCGATCCCCGCCGTGCTCACGGGTCTGATGCTCGCCTGCGGGCTGGCCACGGCCCAGGCGGCGGGGCTGGCTTCTTCTCAATTTTGCGAGCGCAGCCCCACCCTGAGCGCAGGCGAGCAAGACACCCTGCTGCGCTTTGCCGGTGTGCTGCGCGCCGAGCTGGACGCCAGCGGCGAAGACACGGTGCTGATCAGCCGCTCGGGCCTGGACCTGTCGGAGTTCGGGCTGCGCTACTCCCACGCCGGGGTGGCCCTGCGCGACCGTGCCACCGGGGTGTGGCGGGTGCGCCAGCTCTACTACGCCTGTGACGAACAAGCCCCGCGCCTGTACGACCAGGGGCTGGCGGGCTTTGTGATGGGCTCGGAGCGCCCCCAGCGGGGCTACTTGTCCATCGTGCGCCTGCCGCCTGCCGCGGCCCAGGCGCTGCGCGCGGCGGCCCTCGACACGCCCGCCGCCCTGCAACTGCTGGCCGGCCGTTACAGCGCCAACGCCTACGCCTGGGGCCTGCGCTACCAGAACTGCAACCAGTGGGTGCTGGAGCTGATGGCCCTGGCCTGGGGCGCGCTGCCACGTGGCCCCGATCTGCGCGCCCAGGCCCAGCAATGGCTGCGCCAGGCCGGCTATGCCCCCGAACCGGTTCAGGTGCCCTCGCACGGGTTGATGTTCGCCTCGACCTTTGTGCCCCTGGTGCACCTGGACGACCACCCCGAGGACGACCGTTTTGCCCTGCGCCTGAAGGTGAGCGTGCCCGCCACGCTGGAAGCCTTTGCCCGCGCCCAGTGGCCTGCCAGCCAGCACCTGGAGCTGTGCCATGACGGGCAGCAGGCCGTCGTGCATGAGGGCTGGGCGCCTGTGGACGAGGCCTGCCGCGCTTTCGGGGCGGATCGCCTGCAGCCGCTGCTTTGAAACCCCGAGGTCACTGCGACACCCGAGGCCTGGCTGCGCACCGAGCCCATGAAGACGCCACGCACCACAACACCGGCCTCGGCCCTTGCAAATCAGCTACTGCAGACCTGATTCATGCCTTTGCGCACCTCGCGCATGATCAATTTCATGCTCCGGAGTCTGAAGAAGCTCCCCCAGCGCGGCATGGCCTTGGCACCCGGGCCAATGTCAATCAGCAAACCCCACCGTAACGACTCACACCCTCTCGGGCTTGCCGATGGCCTTCAACACGGCCGGCCCGATGATGCGGTGCATGGGTGTGACCGGCAGCATGTAGATTTTGCCCAGCAGGTTGTGCACATGCACGACCGTGGTCACAGTGACGGTGGTCGCCCCACTCGTCGGGTCGGCGGCCCGGTGCACCGACAAGGTCACGTCCAGGTGCTTGTCCTGGTCGCCCAGCAGCACCTCCTCGGGGGTGTTTTTGATCAGGGTGAAGATGCCCACCCGCTCGCCCACGGCATAGGCCGAGGCAGGCTTGGCAGGGTCCAGCCGCGACAAGGCGCCCAGGTCTTTCAGCCCCAGCAGTGACACCGCCCGGTTGCGCAGCACCATCAGCGTGTCGACCCAGCGAGGGGTGTGCCGCAGGGCGCGCAGAAAATGGTCCAGGGCCGTGCTCTGATTGCCAAATGCTGCGATGGCGTTGGCATCGTGAAAGTAGGCGCCGGGCAGCAGGGGGCTGATCAGGCTGCCGGCTGGCGCCTCACAGGCATAGGGTCTGGCGTGCATAAGAGTCACCGGGTTGAAATTCACGGGGGCTGAAAACCATGGCATTCAGGACTTGTCGTTGAGTACCTGCAGCTTGGCCAGCAATTCAGTCACGCTGAAAGGTTTGGCGATGTACTCGTCCGCGCCGGCCATGAGGCCGTCGAACTGGTCCACCAACTGGGCCTTGGCGCTCAGCATGACGATCTTGCAGCGATGGCGGGTGTCGGCCCGAATGGCCTTGCAGACCTCCAAACCGTCCAGGCCACCAGGCATCATCACGTCGAGCAGCACGACATCGGGCTTGTGTGCGTTGTATAGGTCCAGGCCGCTGCGCCCATTCACGGCCTCAAACACCTCGCAATCCATGAAATCGAGCGCCATCACGATCAGTTGCCGCACCGAGGGGTTGTCTTCAATGATCAGGATTTTCATGCCCCAGCCTTGCCTGAAATGAATGTTGGAGACCAACAGCTTATCAGTCAGGCCGGGGCATTTGGCAAACCCCAGCAAGTCAGGGCGCAGTCAGACGCTGCACGTTAAGGTCACGCCACTTCATGAAGGACCGATGACCTTGCCCACAGAACCTCGATACGACGAATCGGACGGCGTGCAGATGAACCGCCCATGGCGGCCTTTGCCCGGCGCCACCAGCGATCCCGGCGAATCGCTGTGCTGGGTGTGGCTCAAGGTGTTGGCCGTTGGATTTCTGCTGGCCTTGGCCATCGGGCTGATCGGGCTGGGCCTCGACATCCTTTGCGTTTGATGCGTTTTTCGAGGGGAGCTCGAATGTTTCAGTGGGTTGTGCTTGGCAGCCCGCAGCGCAAACATGCATCAACCGGTACCGCCTGGTGTCGGCCGGGTGTGCTTGCGAAGGCCTGGAAAGCCCATGTTGACATTACTTTATGTTTCTTAATTTTTCAGGAACTTTGTAAAGATACCCCCTTCTACCCTGCGCGGCGCCGAGAGCGGCCTGCCCTGGGCCCTGCGTGGCCCCAGGTGTTGAAAAACATCAGGGAGAAATACAAAGTGAATCACCTCAACAGCTTTCGTCGGCCACTGCTGGCAGGATCCATCGTGGCGCTTCTTGGGCTGAGCGCCTGTGGCGGTGGCGGGCTGGACGCCCTGGTCGGCGGCACGATGTCGGGCCTGCCAACGGGCCAGCAGATCGTGCTGCAGAACAACGGTGCCGACGATCTGACGCTGACCCAGAACGGCGATTTCCGCTTTGCCTCGGAACTGAAAGCCAACGCCAGCTACAGCGTCACCATCAAAACCGCGCCCACCGGGGTAACCTGCTCCGTCACCAATGGCAGCGGCAAGATCAACAACACCGGCTCGTCGGTACGAAACATCAAGGTGAGTTGCGACACCGGCCCCTCCATTGGGGGCACCCTCACCGGGCTGCAAAGCGGCTACAGCGTCACCCTGAGCACCAATGGCATGGCCCTGGTGCTGACGCAAAACGGTGACTTCCGCTTTGCCAACTCGCTGCCCAACGGCACGACCTACAACGTGGTGGTGGCGCAGCAACCCCTGGTGGGCACCTGCCAGGTGACCAACCCAACCGGCGTCACCGCCACCAACAAACTCTCGTTGGTCAGCGTCGCCTGTCAGTGAGTCGGTGAACTAGAGCCCGGCGACCTTGCGTGGGGTCCCCGGGCGCCTCACATACACAAGATCCCACTCGGACTCCTGCACCAGCTCAAATCCATGGCGCTGGTAGAAGTGGTTCGAGCGGCTGCCCCGCAAGGCCGTCACCCGGACCGGCAGGCCCTGGGCGTCGGCCTGCCTGAACACCTTGGCCAGCACAGCGGCATCCAGGCCCTGGCCCTGGTGATCCGGGTGCACATACAGGTGCTCAAGCAGCCACTGCCCATCGTCTTGCCTCAGCACCACCACACCGACCCGGCGCCCAGCCAGCACCAGATGCTGGGTGCAAGCTGGCGTGAAGTGCTCCAGAAAACGGGCTCGGGCGCGCTGGGGATCGAAGCGGCCCACATGCTCCAGGCTGGGGCGCATGGCCGCGATGCGCAAGGCGACGAGGTCCTCGGCATCGCGGAGTTGGGCGGGTTCAAAGTGAAGCGTCATGGCTGGCCTTGAGCATAGCGCTCGCGGCGCCGGCAGCTTCTCAGCCCGGTGAACCCGCCGCCCCCGTCAAAGCGCCAGCAGCCCGTGCCGCTCAGCCAACAAGCGGGCAATCTGCTGCACATCGTTCACAAAAGCCCGGCCTTCGTGGCGTTGAGCATCGGCGGGCACAGGGTGTTGGTCGCCCAGCACCAGCACGGGCAGGCCCTGGTTGTCGGGGCCCAGCAGATCGATGACGGCCTGACGCGGGCGCTCGAAGGGCACGCGCGAGACCTTCAGTTGCGCGGCTGCGCCAGCGGGTGCCGTGGCCAGCAGGCCTTCGAGCACATTGCAGTCGGGGCAGGCAAAACGGGCCTCGGGTGCGCTGCCGGGGCGCACGAAGCCGGGCTGAATCAGGATCAGGTGGTCTTGGCTCATGATGTTGGTGTTTCGTTGTTTCGCAGACGCGCCCACCCGGCCGGGCCCCATGCCCAGGCCAGTAGCGATCCCGTTGGATGCTAGGTCGATCGGCGTTCCGCCACCAAGCCCGAATTGCGCTTTAACTTATACAGAAATGATCGTTGGCGCTGGCACGCGGGCGCGGCAATCTGGCAACCAATCGCTTGACCCGACATCCGACTCACCGCCAACACCATGACACACCCAAACCGCTTTGCCACCCGCTTCGCCCTGCGCCCGCTGGCCCTGGCCGCCGCCTTGATGGCGCCCCTGCTGGCCCAGGCCACCAACGGCTACTTTGCCCACGGCTACGGGGCTGCCGCCCTGGGCACGGGCGGGGTGGCCATTGCCCTGCCGCAAGATGCGCTGGTGGCCGCCAGCAACCCGGCCGGCATCACCACCCTGGGCGACCGGCTGGATCTGGGCCTGAGCTGGTTCGGGCCGCGCCGCAGCGCCAGCATCAGCGGCAATGGCGTGGCACCCGACGCCACCTACAGCGGCGACAGTGCACGCAATTTCTTCCTGCCTGAAGTGGGCTACACCCGCCGCATCGATGACCGTTGGCACGTGGGCCTGGCGGTGTATGGCAATGGCGGCATGAACACCGATTACGCCAGCAACCCCTACGCCCGCTTTGGCGCCACCGGCTCGGCCGGGGTGAACCTGGAGCAGCTGTTCGTCACCCCCTCGTTGGCCTACAGGCTGAGCCCCGAGCACAGCCTGGGCCTGGGCCTGAACCTGGCCTACCAACGCTTCTCGGCCAAGGGCCTGGGCCTGTTCAACGGCTTCTCGCAGGCGCCGGGCCAGGTCAGCGACCAGGGCGATGACACCAGCACCGGCGCGGGCCTGCGCCTGGGCTGGACCGGGCAGGTGGCCCCCGGCGTGACACTGGGCGCCACCTGGGCCTCGAAGATTTCGGGGCGCTTTGACAAGTACCGCGGCCTGTTTGCCAACGGCGGCAGCTTCGACATCCCGGAGAACCTGGGCCTGGGTGTGGCCTGGACGGCCACCCCGGCCCTGACCCTGGCCGCCGACTACCAGGTGATCCGCTACAGCCAGGTGGCCGCTGTGGGCAACTCGGCGGCCAGCCTGTTTGCCGGCCAGCCCCTGGGCAGCCAGCCAGGCTTCGGCTGGCAGGATGCCAAGGTGCTCAAGCTGGGCGCCGTGTACCAGGCCCGGGGTGACCTGGTGCTGCGCGGCGGCGTGAGCGTGACCCACCAGGTGGTGCCAACCGGTGAGACCTTCTTCAACGTGCTGGCCCCCGGCGTGATCCGCACCCACCTGACCGTGGGCGCCACCTGGACCCTGCCCAGTGGCGGCCAGCTGACCGGCTACTACGCACGCGGCCTGGGCGAAACCGTCAACGGCAATGGTTCGATCCCGGCCAGCTTTGGCGGCGGCAACGCCAATGTGCGGCTGAAAGAGAACATCATCGGCATCGCCTACGGCTGGAAGCTCTGAGGCCCGGAACATGGCGCTGCCAAACGGCCTGAACACCGATGTGCTGGTGATTGGCGGCGGCATGGCCGGCGCCTGGGCCGCGCTGGGCGCGGTGCGCGCCGGCGCCCGTGTGACCCTGGTGGACAAGGGCTACTGCGGCACCAGCGGCGTGACCGCCACCGCCGGCCCGGGCCACTGGTGGGTGCCACCGGCTGAACGCGAGCAAGCCGTGCGCCAACGCGCCGTCAACGCGGGCGGGCTGGCCGAGGCCCCGTGGATGCGGCGCATCATCGAAACCACCTGGGAGCACCTGCCCACCTTGGCCCGGCACTATCGTTTCCCGGTGGATGCGAATGGCCGCACCATTTTCAGAGCCCTGCGCGGGCCCGAGTACATGAAGGCCTTGCGCGCCATGCTCAACGAGGCCGGCGTGACGGTGCTAGACCACCACCCGGCGCTCGAACTGCTGCGCGATGACCAGGGCCGCGTGGCCGGGGCGGCGGGCCTGCGCCGGGTCGATCAGCAGCCCTGGCGCATCAGCGCGGGCGCGGTGGTGCTGGCCAGCGGCGGCTGCGCGTTCCTGTCCAAACTGCTGGGGGCCGATAACAACACGGGTGACGGCCTGCTGATGGCGGCCGAGGTGGGGGCCGAGCTGTCGGGCATGGAGTTCAGCAATTTCTACACCGTGGCGCCCGCCTGCTCGTCGATGACGCGGGCCATGTCCTATGTGTTTGCGCGCTACTTCGATGCCCAGGGCCGTGAGCTGGACATCCCGGCCGGGCCTGGCACCATGCCGGCGCTGGCCCTGGCACTGGAACGCGGGCCGGTGAGTTGCTCACTGGACCGCATGCCGCAAGACCTGCGCGAAGCCTTGCCCACCATCTCGCCCAATGTGATGCTGCCCTTCACCCGGCACGGCATCGACCCGTTTCGCGACCGCTTCGAGATCGTGCTGCGTGGCGAAGGCACGGTGCGGGGCATTGGCGGTCTGCGCGTGGCAGATGAGGCCTGCCAGACCACCGTGCCGGGCCTGTTTGTGGCCGGTGATGCGGCCTCACGCGAACGCGTGGCCGGCGCGGTGTCGGGTGGCGGCAGCATCAACTCGGCCTGGGCTTTGTCGTCGGGCCTGTGGGCCGGCGCCGGCGCGGCTCGCCACGCCAAAGACCACGGAGCCCCCCACTGGCCGCTGGAAGCGGCAGGCGAGCTGACCCTGCGCTCTGGCCGCGCCACCCGGGCGGCGCCAGACGACGCCACGCTGACACGCATCGTGTGCGAATTGCAAACCCCCATGCTCCACCCCATGCAGATCCTGTTTCGCCACCAGCAGGCGCTGACCCAAGCCAGCGAGCTGCTGGAAGGCCATTGGCAAGAATTGCAGCAACGTGCCCCCGCCGAGGGCGCCTTGCGCCTCAAGGCCCGCCAGACTGCGGCCATGGTGGCCAGTGCCCGCTGGATCACGCT
>Ga0066477_1000394_pt1 | contig 13634 bp, 9 predicted proteins | sample LakWasM115_HOW13_2_FD_59554 | JGI IMG/M metagenome (GOLD analysis project Ga0066477, IMG submission 59554) | Freshwater sediment methanotrophic microbial communities from Lake Washington under simulated oxygen tension - Sediment Metagenome 115_HOW13 | ecosystem: Environmental > Aquatic >...
CTCACAAGTTCGGGCTGATCCAGGCGGCTGCCCGCAAAGGGCCCAAGGCCATACAAGCCGCCACTGAGACCGCGGTAAAGGCCGCCAAACGCAAGGACTCGTATGCCAAAAAGCTGGAGGCTTTGGGCGTGAACCCCAAGGATTTCATCGCCCAGCCTGCGGCGTAATACCTGCCCTTGGCGGCCGAGTGCAACGGGGTTTGATTGCCCGAATGATCCCGTGGCCTGAAAACGGAATTGGTCGGGGGTTTTGCACTGATTTGCATGCTTTCGAGGGGCAGTGGTTAAAGCTTCGTTGTTTTTGGGGCGCGAAGATGTGGAGAGAGATTAATTGCCGTTTCAGGCTGGGTGCGGACATTGGATGTGCAAACGTTGAACGACCACTTTGATCACTAAAGGTCATCGAGTTGATGGTGGGCTGTCAGGCCAGAATTTCGCCTTGAGTGCCTGAGCTTGACCACTCCAAGACTTGAGCTTGATATCCCAGTTCTCAGGCCAAGCCGCTGCCAAGCTTAGAACGTACATGGACGTCCCGGTTTGCCAAGCCTTCAATTCGTGATGTTAGGAAGGTCAAGATTGCAAGCGGATATCCGGACTTTTGCGGCAGCACGCTGCCACGGTCCCTGATGGAATTCGCTGGCCAAGGGCCTGTCGGAATTTCCGTGTGTGAGGCTCATTGAATCTTCACCGAATTCGTGAAGCTCGTCGGGTATCTTACTGACTCAATTTCGTGAACCGGTCTTCGTAGAGAATCGCAAATTGATTCATCGCTGATTTCCAGTTGTTTGCTGCCCGTCCCCCGGTGCCTGTCCAGCAGCACCCCGCGAACGTCTTGGCGCGGCAGCAGTCGGCGTGCGTCCAGCTCCAGCCGGCTGTACATTCCGTTGGAGCTGCATGCAGCCCGATGCGGGTGTTGAAGAGTGTCTGTATGCGGGGCCCGTCGGGCAGGGACTTCCATTCAGGTGGTTCCAGCCTTTTGTGGCCGGAACGCAGGGGGCCTTCAGGCTGCCAGCGCCAGCCGCTGCACGCTGCCCACCACTTCAAGGGCGGCGCGGGCGGCTTCCTTGCCCTTGATGCTGAAGTGGCGGTGGAAGTACTTGCGGTGCTCCACGTGCTCATGGAAGTGGTGCGGCGTGAGCACGGCCGAGATCACCGGCACGTTGGTTTCCAGTTGCACCGTCATCAGGGCCTGGACCACGGTCTGGGCCACGAAGTCGTGGCGGTAGATGCCGCCGTCCACCACCAGGGCGCAGCCTGCGATGGCGCTGTAACGGCCAGTGCGGGCCAGGCGTTGGGCCTGCAAGGGGATCTCGAAGGCGCCGGGCACGCGGATCACGTCGATCGCGTGGGCGGGCACGCCGTGTTCGCCCAGCTCGGCCATGAAGGCCTGGCGGGCCTGCTGCACGATGTCGGCATGCCAGGCGGCTTCGATGAAGGCGAAGCGGGCGTTGGCAGGCAATTCGATCGGGCCCAGGGTGGAGGCGCCGTCAAGAGGGGGAATGGAGAGGTCGGTCAGGCTCATGGTGTGTGGCGAGCGGTCGTGGCTGGCGCTGATGCAGGTTGTGGGGTCACTGACATCAGGGCGCACGCGCACCCGCACCGGCCGGCCCCTTGCGGAGGCAGGTCGCCATGAGCCACGTGTTCTCTTCACTCCGGACTGTGACCGTCGGCCCCGGAATCACACCGGGTCTGCTGACCCCGGCCACGCGGTGGCGGCCGGGCGCTCGCGGGCTTGTGCAGCTTGCGCCGCCATCACCGCCGGTGGGGACTTTCACCCCGCCCTGAGAACGTTTTGGGTGTTGCGGCTGCAAAGCCTCAACGCGACCATCTTAAAAGGCCAGATGGCCTGCCGAGGCCTTGCGCTCAGACGGGTTTTGCATATGCATAGTTGGAGGGGGCAGTGGCCAGTAGCCAGTGACCCGCGGTGTTGCTTCAAGAGTAGAAGCTGGGCGGCGGCAACTGCTCGTTGAGGGCCCATTGGCCCAGCTCGTTGAGCTTGTAGTCGATGGGGTCGTGCAGGCTTTGCGTGCGCAGGTTGCGCCAGAAGCGGTCCAGGCGCAGGGTGGCCTGGGTGGCGCGGGCGCCGGTCACCTCGAACAGGCGGCTGCTCAGTTCCAGCCCGTGGCGGCTGCTGGCCACCTTGGCGGTGGACACGGCCACGGCGACCTGGCCACGTTGCTCGGCCGTGAGCTGATCGCCCTGCTGCCAGGCGGCATCGAACAAGGCCGCTGCCCGCTCGACCAGCAGCCGGCTGCTTTCCAGGCCGACCCAGAACTCGCCATAGTGGGCCAGCACATAAGGATCTTGCCCCGCTTCGCTGACCCCGGACTTGAACCAGGGGCGCGATTCGGTGCGGGTGAAGCGCCTTGCCTCTTCAAAAGCACCTTCGGCCACGCCGAGGAACATGTGGCTGAAGATCAACTGGGCCAGCAGGGGCCGCAGGCAGGCCTGGGGCGTGCTGAGCGGGCCGGGCTTGAGCAGCAGCTCGTGCTCTTCCACCCGCACCTGCTCGAAGCTGACGCTGCCGCTGTCGGTCTGGCGCTGGCCCATGTTGTTCCAGTCGCCGTGCAGCGTGATGCCGGCGCGCCCCGTGGGCACGGCGGCGATCAGCAGCTTGCCGGTGGCCTCGTCCAGGGCCGAGGCAATCAGCATGTCGGAGTCGGCCGAGCCCGAGCAAAAGCTTTTGCGGCCCGAGAAGCTGTGCCAGCCCGCGTGGTGTTGCACCGTGGTGCGCTTGTCCAGCGGGTTCAGGGCGTTGCCCCAGAACCAGCGCTGCTGCACGGTCTGGCTGAGCCAGGGTTGCCACTGGGCGGGTTCGGCAAAGAGGCGCACGGTGGCCAGCATCAGGTGGTGAAAGCCGAACACATGGGCCAGCGAACTGTCAGCCTGGGCCAGGCACCGCACCACGCCCAGGGTGGTGCGCCAATCGGCCCCCAGGCCGCCGAATTCGGTGGGCACCGACAGGGCCAGCAGGCCGCTGGTGCGCAGTGCGTCGCGTTCGGCCTTGGGCGTGCCGCCCGCCAGGTCTCGCTCGGCTGCGGTGCTGGCAAATTGGCTTGCCAGGGCCTCTGCGGTCTGCAGGGCCTGATTCAAGGCGGGGTTCTGGCGGGTGTCTGTTTCGGGCGGGGGGCGGAGTGTCATGAAGGGGGCGCGGGGGGGGCTGAGGGTTCTGGCGGTGACGCCAGATTAGACCGGGCTGCGGCAGCTGTCGATGCGCGCATGCCCGGGGTTAACGGGGGGGCTTGGGGGGCTTATTTGCCGAAGTAATCCGGCAGGCGGTAGCCGGCCCATTGCGGGTTGGCGCGGAAGAACTGCTGGAACTCGGCCGATTGGTAGGCGGCCACGATGTCCTTGGCGAACTTCGCGTTCTGGTTGCTGCGTTTGACGGCCACCACGTTCACATAGGGCTGGGTCATGTCCTCGAGCTTCAGGGCCTCGGTCAGCTTCAGCCCCGAGGCGATGGCGAAATTGCCCTGCACTGCTGCCAGATCGGCATCGGCCAGCGAGCGCGGTGCCTGGGCCGCATCCAGCGGCACCAGCTTGAGCTGCTTGGGGTTGGCCACCACATCGCGCTCCGACACGCTGGTCGGGTTGACGCCGGGCTTGAGCTGCACCCAGCCCAGGCCGGCCAGGATGTTGAGGGCACGGGCCGCGTTCACCGGGTCGGCGGGCAGCGTGACCGTGGCACCGTTGGGCACGGCGGCCAGGCTCTTGTGGCGGGCCGAGTACAGCCCCATGGGCGGCGTGGGCACGTTCACGATGGGCACCAGGTCAAAGCCCTGGCGTTCGTTGGTGGCCTGCAGGTACAGCGAGTGCTGGAAGATGTTGGCGTCGATCTGGCCGCGCTCCACCGCATCGTTGGGCTGCACACCCTGGCTGAACTCGACGTAGCGGATGTTGTAGCCCTGCTTTTTCAGCAGCGGCTCGATGCCTTTGCTGAAGGCGTCGCGGTAGGGCCCGGGCATGAAGCCCACGCTCAGGTCGGTGGCTGCCGCCGTGGCGGGCAAGGCGCTGAGGAACAAGGGCAGCAACAGGCCACCCAGCCAGGTCAGGCGGCGGGTGCGGGCGTGCTGGGACAGGCGTGCAGGGGGGATGGGGCGGGTGTTGAACATGGCGGGTACTCGGGTGCGGGTGTTGGGTTGCGGGCAGAACCTGACACCGCCCCGGTGGGCCTGGGCGTCAGGCAAACCGGTATTGCAGCCTGAGCCTGCCTTTCGGCGAAGCGCGTTTTCCGCATATCGAGATGCGGCGCGTGTTCGCCTCAACTTGGCCGATTGGCCCGGGCTGCGGCCATGGCCTGCAAACAGGCCGATGCATCGCCGCGCACCAGGCGCACGCTGCAGGCCAGCATCAGGTTGAGCGGCAGGCCGAAGTCTTCCACCTGATAACCCTGGGCGTCGTACAGCCGGCCATCGGGCCCCGGCTCATGCGGCACACGCTGGAGCAGCGCACGGTCGTCGTCCACATAGGCCCACACAGGCTTGCCGAGTGCGTGGGCATAGCCCACTTCAAACACCGTGCCCGAGTCGGGCTCCAGCCCCCTGAAAGGGTTGAGGTTGGCCAACACGGCGTCGGCCTGCCGGATGGCGGCCAGGTTGCTCTGCAGGATCCAGTGGGCCAATGCCGGGCCTTGCAGATTGGGCGGCGGGCTGGGGTCGGTGGGGTAGTGGCCCACAAAGCCGTGCTGGCGGCACAGCTGCTGCAGGGCCAGGCCGTGTTGGGCGGCGTCGGGACGGAAGACGTCGAAGCCGGCGAGGTAGAGATGGGTGGGAAGTGTCATGGGTGGTTTTGAGGCCTTGGCTTGGGCAACCCTGATGGTCGCCTATCCAGCCTGGTTCAGAAGGCAGAGGCTGATCTGGTTCTTTCAAAGAACAAAAATATTAAAAAAGATATTTAATGATATTTTGAAGTTGATTTGAGATTTGATCATGCGTTGTCTCGCATAAAAGTATCTTAAAAATCAAATTTAATGATACTAATGCTTGAAAATCATTGTTTTTTGGCTATGATCGAAAGTGATTTTTGAACATTTCATCGACCGAGAGAGGCCCTCATGAACACCCTGAGACAACTGAAGATTGGTGCCCGGCTGGGCTTGGCATTTGCCGCCGTGCTGTTGCTGCTGGCCCTGCTGGGTGGTTTTGGCATCTACCAGACCAGCCAGGCCAACTTCTATGCCAAGGACCTGGGCACCAATTGGCTGCCCAGCATCAAGGTGATTGGCGACATCCGCGCCTCATTGAATCGAGCCCGTCGTGCTGGGCTCAGCCACCTGTTGGAAAGCAGTCCTGAGGCCAAGCTTGCGCTGCAAAAACGGAGTGAAGAAGAGCTGGGCCAGAAGCTCCCGAAGCTCTTTGCGCAGTACGAACCCTTGATTGCTTCTGCTGAGGAAAAGCAGAGCTTTGAAAAAATGCGCAGCAACTTTCAGGCTTGGCTTGCGTTGGAAAACAAGCTTTTGCAACTCTCTTCAGGCAACGCAAGCGATCAAGAAGCCGCTCGGCAGATGGCTGTGGGAGACAGCGCCCGGGCTTTCTCTGCCATCACAGCAGAGGCAGAGAAGCTTGTGATGATCAATGTCGATGGCGCCGACAAATCAACGGCGGCTGCAACCGTCAGCTACCAGCAGGCCTTGCTCATCTCGATTGGCATGATTGCGCTGGCCGTGTTGATCGGCGCCGTGTTGGCCGTGCTGGTCACCCGCTCCATCACCCAGCCTCTGGTCACTGGCGTGACGGTGGCCGAGGCGGTGGCCCAGGGCGACCTGACCTCCCAATTCGATATCCACGGCCGTGATGAGCCGGCCGACCTGCTGCGCGCCCTGCAGCACATGAACGATCGCCTGGTCGACATCGTGGGCCAGGTGCGCCTGAGCAGCGACAGCATTGCCACCGGCTCGGCCGAGATCGCCACCGGCAATGCCGACCTGAGCCAGCGCACCGAGCAGCAGGCCAGCAACCTCGAAGAAACAGCGGCCTCGATGGAAGAGCTCAACAGCACCGTCAAGACCAATGCCGACACGGCTCAGCAGGCCAACCGCCTGGCCACCGAGGCCACGCAGGCGGCCGAGCAAGGGGGGGCCGTGGTGGGCCGCGTGGTGGCCACCATGCAGGACATCTCGGCCTCGTCAAAGAAGATCTCGGACATCATTGGCGTGATCGATGGCATTGCCTTCCAGACCAACATCCTGGCGCTGAATGCCGCCGTGGAAGCGGCCCGTGCCGGTGAGCAAGGCCGTGGCTTTGCCGTGGTGGCCAGCGAGGTGCGCAGCCTGGCCGGGCGTTCGGCCGAGGCCGCCAAGGAGATCAAGAGCCTGATCGGCGCCAGTGTCGAGAAGGTGGAGAACGGCACCACCCTGGTCGACGAGGCCGGCCAGAGCATGGAAGGCATCGTGACGCAGGTGAAGCGCGTGAGCGCACTGATCAGCGAGATCTCCAGCGCCTCGATGGAGCAAAGCAGTGGCATCAGCCAGATCGGCGACGCGGTGAACCAGCTTGATCAGGTGACGCAGCAGAACGCGGCGCTGGTCGAAGAAAGCGCCGCTGCCGCCGACAGCCTGAAGAACCAGTCGCAGCGCCTGGCCGAGCTGGTGTCTGTGTTCAAGATCGACGGCCAGCTCAGCCGGGTGGGGCAGGCCAGCCCCGCGGCCCTGCCGTCGCGCCAGTTCAGCAAGGCACCGGCCATCGCCCCGTTGCCCAAGGCCACGGCCCCCAGGAAGCCCAGCCTGGCCAAGGCGCCCAGCCCTGCGTTGACCAGTTCGGCCAAGGCGACCGCCGGGGGCAATGAGGACTGGGAGTCGTTCTGAAGACAGACCCCACGCCACCAGAATGGGGAGCAACCGCGGTGTGGATAATGGTCATCGCGGCGCTCGCCAGCCTGATGGTGGGGGCGCCGGCATCTGCAACGCTTGGGTCTGTGACCTGAGGCCATCACGCAAACAGCGAGGCAGGAAAATGATCAAACTGCTGATCGTCGACGACCAAGAAGACATTCGCCAGCTCTTGCGCATGGCCACAGAAGGCTTGGCTGCGGAGGTCCACGAGGCCAGTGATGGCCCCCAAGCCATGGCCCTCTGGGAGGAAAAAAAGCCGGACATCATCTTGCTGGACGTGATGATGCCCGGCGGGATGACGGGCTTTGACGTGTGCAGAGCCATCCGGGCCCAAGGCGGCCTGCAACCCAAGATCATCATCGTCAGTGCCCGCGAGCGCCTGGACCATCATTACGAAGGCTTCGAGGCGGGGGCGGACGAGTACCTGATCAAGCCATTCAACCTGATGGCCCTGGTCAAGGTCATCGAGGGGCTGGCACAGGAGCTGCAGCGGCAGGCGCATTGAGCCAGCCGCACGCAGGCGCCTGAGGCTCAGAGGCCTCCCTGATCCAGCCCGTGCTTGCGGATCTTGTCGTGCAGCGTGGTCTTGGCCACGCCCAGGGCCTCGGCGCTGCGCGCCAGGCTGCCACCATGGCGGCGCAGGGCGTCGGCGATCAGGGCCCGTTCAAAGGCCTCGACCGTGCCGGCCAGCGGCTGGGCCGTGGCCGGGCCGCTGGCACCTGAGAACGGCGGCGAGCCCCCTTCGATGCCCAGCACGCAGCGTTCGGCCACGTTGCGCAGTTCACGCACATTGCCGGGCCAGTGGTAGGCCATGAGCTGGCGCATGCGCTCGCCGCTGGCCTCGGGGGTCGAGCGTTGGTGCCGGGCGGCACCTTGCAGCGCAAAGTGCTCAAACAACAAGGGAATGTCTTCCCGCCGCTCGCGCAGCGGCGGCAGGGCCACGGTGGCCACGCTCAGCCGGTAGTACAGGTCGGCCCGGAATCCACCCTGGTCCGACAGGGCCAGCAGGTCGGTCTTGGTCGCGGCGATCACGCGGCAGTCGATGGGGATCAGCGTGTTGGAGCCCAGGCGCTCCAGCGTGCGCTCCTGCAGCACGCGCAGCAGCTTGATCTGCATGCCCATCGGCATGCTCTCGATCTCGTCCAGGAACAAGGTGCCGCCGTTGGCGTGCTCGATCTTGCCGATGCGTTTCTTGGCCGCACCCGTGTAGGCACCGGCCTCGTGGCCGAACATCTCGCTGTCGAACAAGGTGTCGGGCAGGCCGCCGCAGTTGATGGCCACAAAGTTGCCCTGGCGGCGCGGGCTGGCCTTGTGCAGGCAGCGCGCCACCAGCTCTTTGCCGGTGCCGGTCTCGCCCTGGATCAGCACGTCGGCCGCGCTGCTGGCCAGGCCGGTGAGCATCAGGCGCAGGCGCTGCATGCCCGGGGCCTGGCCCAGGAGCTGGCCTTCGATGGTGTCGCGCTGCGCCAACTGGCGGCGCAGCTCGCGCACCTCCAGCACCAGGCGGCGCTTCTCCAGCGCACGGCGCACGGCGCCCACCAGGTACTCGGGGGCGAAGGGCTTCTGAATGAAGTCGTGGGCGCCGTCTTTCATGGCCTGCACGGCCATGGCAATGTCGCCGTGGCCGGTGATCAGCACCACGGGCAGTTCGGGGTCCAGGGCCATCAGCTCGCGCATGAAGGTGAGGCCGTCGCAGCGCGGCAGGCGGATGTCACTGACCACGATGCCGGCAAAGTCGGGCCCCAGGCGCTTTCGCGCCGCCTCGGCGCTGCCCACGCTGTCGCAGGCAATGCCTTCAAGTTGCAAGGCCTGCTCGCAGCCCAGCACGATGTCGGGGTCGTCTTCGATGATCAGGACTTTGAGGGCATCAGTCATGGGCGGGGCTCGCTGGGGCTCGGTGTGTCAATGGGGGCGGGGCCTCGGGGGCTTCGGTGGGGGCACTGGGCAGTTCGAGCGTGAACACGGCGCCGCCCTCGGGGTGGTTGGCCCCGCTCAGGCTGCCCTGGAACTCGCGCACGATGCCGGCCGACAGGGCCAGGCCCAGGCCCAGGCCCACACCGGCTTGCTTGGTGGTGAAAAAGGGCTCAAACAGATGCGCCTGCACGGTCTCGGCCAGGCCGGGGCCATGGTCGCGCACCTGCACCTGCACCCGGTCGGCCTGCTGGCTGCAACGGATCTCGATGCGGGGTCGTTCGGGGGCGTGCACCGCGTCCAGTGCATTGCCGATCAGGTTGATCAGCACCTGCTCCAGACGGTTGCCATCGCACAGGGCCACCGGGCACGGGCCGTCGGCGCTGCGCTGGACGGTGGCGTGGCTTTCGGCGAGGCGACCTTCGAGCACGGCCAGGGCATTGTCCAGGGCCTGGTCCAGCGGCACGGGGCGGCTGGCCGCGGGTGATTTGTGGGCGAACGAGCGCAGTTGGCCGGTGATGCGGCCCATGCGGTCGGCCAACTGGGCCATGCGTTCGAGGTTGGTGCGGGTGGTGGCCAGGTCGCCGCGCTCCAGAAAGCGCAGGCTGTTGCCCGACAGGGTGCGCAGCGCGGTCAGGGGCTGGTTCAGCTCGTGCGCGATGCCGGTGGAGAGCTGACCGATCGCGGCCAGCTTGCCGGCCTGCACCAGCTCGTCCTGGGCGGCACGCAGGTTGGCCTCGGTGCGGGTGCGTTCCGTCACCTCGGCCTGCAGGCGGTGGTTGCTGGCCCACAGGTCGGCCGTGCGCTGCTCCACCTTGCGCTCCAGCTCGTCGTGGGCGGCCTGCAGGGCCTCGCGTGCGGCCAGCCGGTCTTTCAGGTGGCGGCGGCGTTCATTGAGCATCAGGCCCAGCACGAACAACAGGGCCGCGCCAATCAGGGCGATCAGGGCGTGGCTTTGGGCAATCTCGTCCACCTGTTCCAGGTGCGAGAGCACGGTCAAGGTCCAGGGGGTGCCAGGCAAGGGACGCGACTGCGCCAGAAAGCGCCCCGCCACGGGGTAGACCGAGACCATCTCGGGGCGCTCTTTGGCAATGCTGACCAGGCGGGCGCCGTGGTCCAGCTCGCGCAGCTCACGCAGGCCCAGGGGCTTCAAGGCGCGGCGGTTGTATTGCTGGGTCTGGTCGAAGGCCTTGCGGGTGGCTTCATCGAGCGTGCGCAGGGTGGTGAACTTCCAGTCGGGCACCGAGCCCAGGATGACCACGCCGTTCTCGTCGCTGACCAAAACAGGGGCCTCCACCGTGGTCCAGGACTGTTCGAGCTGGTCCAGGCTGACCTTGATCACCGCGATGCCCTGGGTGCCGTGGGCATCGACCAGGGTGGAGGCCAGGTAGTAGCCCGGTTCACCCCGGGTGGTGCCGATGCCGAAGAAGCGGCCGCTGCCCTGGGCCACGGCATCGCGGAAATACGGGCGAAACGACAGGTTCTCCCCCAGGTAGCTGTCGGCGCGGCGCCAGTTGCTGGTGGCCAGCACCTGGCCCTGGGGGTTGATCACGTAGATGGCCAGGGTGCCGGCCCGGTCGTTGAGCTGCTCCAGGTAGGCATTGACCTTGTCCGGCGGCTTGTGGCCTGCGGGGTGGGCCAGCAGGTCCAGCACCTCGGCCTGCAGCTCCAGGGTGCCGGGCAGAAAGGCGTATTTGCCGATCTCGCGCTCCAGGCTGGCGGCGTACAGGTCCAGCCGGTGCAGGCCGGTGGCCTGCATTTCGGCCAGGCCCAGGCGCTGTGCCATCTGGTAAGCACCCAGGCTGCTCAGGCCCATCAGGGCCAGCAGCAGCAACAGGATGGGTGCAAAGCGCGGTGCACGCAGCAGGTGGCGTGCAAGGGTGCTGAAGAGAAACTTGGGGGGCATGGGCGGCTGACGGAGATGGTAGCAGTGCCGCCAGCCCCCGGGGGGCTGGAGGGCCTCAGGCGCGGGCGGCCACGGCGCTGTCGTCACCTTCCACCGGCAGCGCTTCTTCGGCTTCTGCCAGCGCCGGGTCCACGGGCGAGATCGCGCCTTCCCACTTGGCCACCACGGCGGTGGCAATCGCGTTGCCCAGCACGTTGGTCATGGTGCGACCCATGTCCAGGAAGTGGTCGATGCCCAGGATCAGCAGCACGCCGGCTTCAGGCAGCTTGAACATCGGCAGCACGGCGGCCACCACCACCAGCGAGGCACGCGGCACACCGGCAATGCCCTTGCTCGACACCATCAGCACCAGCAGCATGGTGATCTGTGCGCTCAGGGGCATGTCGATGCCATAGGCCTGGGCGATGAAGATGGCCGCGAATGTGGTGTAGATCATCGAGCCGTCGAGGTTGAACGAGTAGCCCAGTGGCAAAACGAAGCCGGTCACGCGCGGGCTCACGCCAAATTTCTCGAGCTGTTCCATCAGCTTGGGGTAGACCGATTCGCTGCTGGCGGTGGAGAAGCCGATCAGCATCGGTGTGCGCACCAGCTTGACCAGGCGGAACACATCGCGGCCCAGCACCAGGTAGCCTGCAGCGATCAACACCAGCCACAGCGCGGCCAGGGCCAGGTAGAAGCTCAGCATGAAGCGGCCGAACACGCTCAGCATGCCAATGCCCTGGGTGGTGATGGCGCCGGCCACGGCACCGAACACGCCCACGGGGGCAAAGCGCATCACGTAGTCGGTGACCTTGAGCATCACGTGCACCACCTCATCGAGGGTGGCCACCAGCGAGCGGGCCGCCTGGTTGTGCAGGTGCCCCAGAGCCAGACCGAAGAACAGCGAGAACACCAGAATCTGCAGGATGGAGTTGCTGGCCATCGACTCGACAATGCTCTTGGGGAACACCTGGGTGATGAACTCTTTGAGGTTGAGCGAGCCGGTCTTGAGCTGGGTGCTGGTGCCCGCATCGGGCAGCGGCACGCTCAAGGCGGCGCCGGGCTGCAGCAGGTTGGCAATCACCAGGCCCAGCAGCAGCGACACCAGCGAGGCGCTCAGAAACCAGCCCACGGCGCGGCCTCCGATGCGGCCCACGGCCTTCGAGTCACCCATGTTGGCCAAGCCTGCTGCGAGCGTGGCGAAGACCAGCGGCGCAATGATCATCTTGATCATGCGCAGGAAGATGTCGGTCAGGATGCTGAAGTAGCCCGCGATGTCTTTCGCGGCTTCGGGGCTGGGGGCGAATTCATGGCAGGCATAGCCGACCAGCACGCCCAGGACCATGGCCAGGATGACCAGGGTGGTCAAGCGATTGAGTTTCATGTTGTTTTCCGATGGATGCGATCTGTCGTCCGAGGGGGCGGAAATCCCTGTCGACCAGGCCGCACACAGCCCACGCCCGCCCACCCGCTGAGGGGGGCGCTGCGCGAATCGGGTCAGTTCTTGTCTCCAGGAAGTTCAGGGCCACGCCAGGCGCAGCCGCCTTCTGTTTTGCACGGAGCGTGCCAGTCCTGGCGGGCCGAAAGAGGCTTGATTTGAAAGGAAAATTTCAGACCCAGTCAGCGATGGCGGTCGGATTTCCGAATCCGCTGCCCCGGGGTCGTTCGGAAATCCGAATGCTGTCAGCCCTGCAGGTGCAGGCTCAGGGCAGGCTGGTGACCCTGTTTCGACCCGCCGCCTTGGCCTGGTACATGGCGCTGTCGGCGCGTTGCTGCAGGGTTTGCAGGTCGACGTGGCCATCAGGGCTGTGGGCTACGCCGATGCTGGCCGTGATCTGTAGCGAATGCCCGCCCACGTCGATCGGCAACTGCTCGATGCTGCGTCGCAGGTGCTCGGCCACCCGCAAGGCCTGGCTCAGGTCGGTTTGCGGCAACAGCACGCCGAACTCCTCTCCGCCGATGCGGCCCACGATGTCGTTGTGCCTGACGCCCATTTGCAATGTCTTGGCCGCGGCCTGCAGCACCTTGTCGCCTGCCGCGTGGCCATGTTCATCGTTGACGCGCTTGAAATGGTCCAGGTCCACGAAAAGCACGGAGTAACCATGCCCGGCCTCTGCACCGCCCTGGATCGTGGCTTCGCTTTGGGCCAGGTAGGCGCGGGCGTTGTAAACGCCCGTCAGCGCGTCGCGGGAGGCGATCCTGAGCAGCTTGATGTTGTACTTGCGCATGCGCGAAAAGTACGACACCGAGCGATCGCCGAACACATGGAACATCACACTCATATACAGCACCGCCAGCAGCAAGGTGGCTTGCGCATTGGCTGAATAGGGGTGGGCCAGCCAGGGGTTCACGCCCAGCACGATCAGCAGAGACAGGCCTGTGATGCCCCAGCCGCTGCGCGGCCCCAGCAAGATGAAGACGCCCGGGATGTTCACCATGAACCACAGCAGCCGCAGCTCATCGGCTGGCACGAAGAGCAGGGCGGAGGTGTACTCCAGCATGCAGACAGCCTCATAGGCCCAGGCCACTATGAGAAAACGCTCTGGCCTTGAACGCAATGCGGCCCAGCAGCCCAGGGCCAGCACTGTGAAGCCCATCATTGAATAGACGTGCGGTCCGTTCAGCAGATTGAGCCCACCCAGATGCGCCAACACCAGCGCGGCCGTGAAACCTGCTCCGGCAAAGATCAGCGCCAGCAGAAATTTGTACTGGAACTCTCGCAGTTCCTCGCTTTCCTGGAACTGGACATCGCCAAAAACGAGGCGAGCGAGGAAGGCTTTCTGTCGTGGCAGATCAGTCATGGTGCAGGGTTGCACGGGGTGCCCGCGTGCAGCAGTGAGGTGCCTTGAAGATGGATTCGATTCGGCATGGGGTGGGCTGGCATGGGTCGTGTGAGGCCAGCCCATGCAGCCGGCCTGGCGTCAGATGCAGGTCATGGACAGGGTGTCTTGCTGGGATGGGGCCTGCGGAGGCACTCAAACGCGTTCTCCGGCTGATATAAAAATGATAA
>Ga0066477_1000395_pt1 | contig 13629 bp, 12 predicted proteins | sample LakWasM115_HOW13_2_FD_59554 | JGI IMG/M metagenome (GOLD analysis project Ga0066477, IMG submission 59554) | Freshwater sediment methanotrophic microbial communities from Lake Washington under simulated oxygen tension - Sediment Metagenome 115_HOW13 | ecosystem: Environmental > Aquatic >...
AGGCCCAGGTGCTGTTGCAGAAAGCCCTTGCTCCAGGGGCCCAGCGCCAGCACCACGCGCTGGGCGGCCAGCGGGCCGGCCTCGCCCAGATCGACCTGCCAAGCCCCGTCGGGGCCTGTGCGAGCCAGGCCCTGCACCGGGGCCTGCAGCAGGCGCCCGCCGCGGGCACAGAACAGGCGGGCGTAGCTTTCGGTCACCGCGCCGGGGCTGTCGACCGAGGCGGCATCGCGCACCCACAGGGCACGTGGGAACAGGGCGCGCAGGTGCGGCTCCAGCGCGTGCAGGGCCCCAGCATCCAGGGGCTCGGTCTGCACACCGAACTGGGCCAGGGTATCGCGCCCGAATTGCCCGGCATCGAAGGCCGCCTGGCTGCGGTACAGAAAGATCCAGCCGTTGTCGCGCAGGCGATGGCTTTGCCCGGCTTCGGCCAGCCATTGGCGGTGCGCAGGCTGGCTGAGGCGGATCAGCGCATCGAGGGCGGCGGCGGTCTGTTGGAACGGGGCCTGGCGGGCCCGCGCCAGAAAACCCAGGCCCCAGCCGGGATGGCGCGCCAGAAAGGCGGGGTTGTAGCGGAACTGGGCCGTGCGGTTCTTCAGCAGCGTGGGCAGGCTGGCCCACAGCCCGGGGTTGTTGAAGGGGATCAGCGAGCTGCGCGCCAGCACACCCGCATTGCCGTAGGAGGTTTCCCGCCCGGGGCCCAGGCGGTCGACCAGGGTGACCTGGTGGCCACGTCGTTGAAGCTCCAGCGCGCAAGACACGCCCACCATGCCAGCGCCCAGAACGGCAACCGTGCTACTCATTGAAAAAACCCTTTGGTTGGTCAGTGCGGGCCATGAGGCCCCAAGGCGCGCCGCAGGGCAGCGCCGACGCGGCTCAGTATGCCATCGCCCAAAATCCGATCAGCGCAGTTTCAGGCCAGCGCGGCAAGCGCCTCGGTCGAGGGCCGCCCTGCCGCCCTGCCTGCGGTCCCACCAACCTGTGCAACATCCGGGCCAGGCCCGGCCGCCTCACGCAAGCCCGCGTAGTGGTGCCCGACCCGGGTGGCCAACAGGGCCTGCAGGGGCACCTGCTCCTGGCTGACAAAGCCCGCGCTGGGCAGTTGGCCGCGTTGCAGCAACTCCAGCACCCCGACCACGCCGGCGGCGGTGCTCAGCTCGATGGCGGTGCGCTGGCGGCCCCGCAAGGGGGCGCCCAGCACGCGGGCGAGGCGGGTCTGCTGCTCCAGGCGGCCGTGACGCAGGCCGGTGGCCGAGGCATGCACGATGACCACGTCGTCGCGGCTGTGCGGCACGGCGTGTTCCAGCACTTGGCGCAGCAGGTCGCGCTGCTCGACCAGGCGCAGGTCGTGCAGCAGAAAGTCCATGGCGTCGCGGTGGCCCGGGTAGCGCAGCGTCTTGTAGCTGAGGTTGCGCACCCGGCCTTGCAGGGTTTCGCACAGGGTGCCCAGCCCGCCCGAGGTGTTGAAGGCTTCGTAGGTGTCGCCGTCGAGCAGCAGTTGCTCCAGCCCCTCCAGGGGCTGGGTGGTGACGCGCTGGCCTTGCACGATGGCCTCGCAGGGCTGGCAGTACTCGTTGATGACGCCGTCGATGCTCCAGGTGAAGTTGTAGCGCAGGCGATTGGTGGCGTGCCGCGTGAGCGCGCCCACGCGCAGATTCAGGTCGAACAGCTCGTCGAAGCGGCCTGCCAGCTGCATGCCAAGCATGCCGATCACGCCCGGGGCCAGGCCGCACTGGGGCATGAGCAGGCTGCGGGCACCCACCGCCAACTGGCGGATGGCCTGCGTGGCGGCCACGTCTTCGGTCAGGTCGAAGTAGTGCACGCCCAGCCGCGCCGCCTGGGGCGCGACGGTCTGGGCCAGAAAGTAGGGCAAGGCATTGATCACCACCGGGTGCTGCGCCAGGGCCGCGGACAGGGCGGCGGGGTGGCGCACATCCAGCTGCAGATGCTGGACCAGGGCATCGTCGGGCTGGGTGGCAGGCTGAATAGCGGGGTGCTGGTCGGCCAGGGTGACGGGGATCTGGTGGGCCTCGGCCACCATGTCGGCGATGGTGCTGCCGACCTTGCCGGCCCCCAGGACCAGGACGCTGCGCAGGGGTGTGTGGGACATGGCGGACTCTCTCTCATAGGGGTGGAAAAGGGGTGGATCGATGAGAAAAAGTCTAGGGGCGGTGCCGCACCGTTGCCAGCGCACAAAGTGGCGGGCAAGCCGGGGTGGGCTGTCGTTTTGACGAGCCGCTTGGTCTAAATGACCCAGGGCGGCCCCCCCCCCGCCACGGGCCGCGGGGGTCAGAAAGAATCCTGCGCCGACGGTGCGGGCCGTGCCGACGGCGCAACCAGGCTGCCTTGGGCCTGCCAGGCGGGCCGTGCTGCCCCCAAACCACGCAGGGGCAGGCGGCTGGCCACCGGCCTGGTGGCAAAAGGGGCGGCGGCATGCGCGGCGCGTTGGGGCGCATGCGCATCGTGCGCCAACCTGAAGACGGACACGGCCTGCACCAGTTGCAGCGGCCCTGCTCGTGCAGGCGGTGCGCCAGGGCATTGACCCGGCGGTCTTGCTCAGGGGCCTTGGATTGAGCCTCGCGGACCTGGCAAAACCCGGCTTGGCGGTGTCACACCGGGAGGCCATCGCCCTGGTGCGCCGATGCCTGCGCCTGATGCCGCAGCCCGATCTGGCGCTGCGCCTGGGACGGCAGATGGTGCTGACCGACTGGGGGACGCTGGCCCTGGGGCTGCTGGGTGCCACGACCCTGGGCGATGCCCTGGGGCTGTGCTTGCACCACCCCGCCAGCGCCGGCTACCTGCTTGACCTGCGGGAAGGCAGCGCGCCGGACGGCCTGGTGCTGATCGCCGAGGCCTTTGGCGGGGAGAGTGATCTGCAGCCCTTTTTGGTGGAGCTGACGTTTGCCGCCACGGTGCAACAGCTGCGCCAGACGAGCCAGACCCTGTGTGCCCCCGCGGTGGTGGAGTTGATGCACCCGGCGCCCCTGCGTGCGGCGGGCTACACCGCCTATTTTGGCTGCCCTGTCCACTTCGGGTGCCCGCAGAACGCCTTGCGCATGCACCACGATTGGTTGGCATTCCGGCTGCCCTGGGCAAGCAGCCTGGCCCATCGCCTGGCCTTGAAGGGGCTGGAGAGCGAGCAGCAGCGTTGGGGGTCAAGCTCGCCACTGGGTCTGGCCGTGGAGCGCACCCTGCGCGGGCTGCTGCCCGAGGTGGCCGACCTGGCACGGGTGGCCGGTGCCTTGAGCCTCAGCGAGCGCAGCCTGAGGCGGCACCTGGCGCTGGAGGGCTTGAGCTACCGGCAGGTGCTGGACGAAGCGCGCCGCAGCGAAGCCCTGGCCTTGATGGCCGCCGGCCCCAGGCCGATCGCCGAGCTGGCCCGGGCCACGGGGTTTTCGAGCCATCGCGCCTTCACCCGAGCCTTCAAACGCTGGACAGTGCAGTGGCCCTCGCGCTTCAAGCGGATCGCCGAGGCCCAGCAAGGCGAGCCCCCTGTGATCAGCCCCACGGCAGCGAGTTCACATAGACCACGGCCGGCGCTGCAGCCAGCATCCGAATCTGCACGGCTACTCTCAAATGGCGGAAGATGACTTGTCAGGGCCAATGGTCACATGGCCGTGCTACATCACCGCACCCAGCTGCCAGGGCAGGAATTCGTTGTCGCCCAGGCCGTTGTCTTCGCTTTTGCTGCGCTGGCCCGAGGCGGTGGCCAGCATGAGGGCGAACAGCTGCTCGCCCGCTTCGAGCACGGTCTGGCGGCCATCGACCACGCCGCCGCAGTCAAAGTCCATGTCGAGCGACATGCGCTGGAACATGGGGGTGTTGGAGGCCAGCTTGAGCGAGGGCGTGGGCTTGCAGCCATAGGTGCTGCCGCGCCCGGTGGTGAAGCAGATCAGGTTGGCGCCGCCCGCCACCTGCCCGGTGGCCGAGACCGGGTCGTAGCCCGGGGTGTCCATGAACACCAGGCCCTGGGCCTGCACGGGCTGGGCGTATTCGAGCACCTCCATCAGGCCGGTAGAGCCCGCCTTGGCCACCGCGCCAAGCGATTTTTCAAGGATGGTGGTGATGCCGCCGGCTTTGTTGCCGGGGGAGGGGTTGTTGTTGAGGTCGCCCCCGTGCAGCGCGGCATAGCGCTCCCACCAGGCCACGCGCTGCATCAGGCGCTGCGCCACCTCGGGGCTGGCGGCGCGGTGGGTGAGCAGGTGCTCGGCGCCATAGATCTCGGGGGTTTCGGACAGGATGGCGCGCCCACCGTGGCGCACCAGCAGATCGACCGCCGCCCCCAGCACCGGGTTGGCGCTGATGCCCGAGTAGCCGTCGGAGCCGCCGCACTGCAGGCCGACCGTGAGGTGCGACAGCGGCACGCGTTGGCGCCGGGCCTGGTTGGCCTGCTGCAGCATGGTGTGCAGCAGGGCTTTGCCGGCGGCAATGGTCTCACGGGTGCCGCCTTCGTCCTGGATGGTGAGGCTGGCCAGCAGGCCGGCCGGGCGGGCCGCCATCTCGCTGACCAGGGGAGCGATCTGGTTGACCTCGCAGCCCAGGCCGATCACCAGCACGCCGGCAAAGTTGGGGTGGTTGGCGTAGCCACGCAAGGTGCGTTGCAGCAGGGCCAGGCCTTCACCATCGCCACCCATGCCGCAGCCGCTGCCATGGGTGATGGCAACCACGCCATCCACATGCGGGTAGGCGGCCAGGGCTTCGCCCTTGAAGGCATCGGCAATGTGCCGGCACACGGTGGCCGAGCAGTTGACGCTGGCGATCACGCCCAGGTAGTTGCGCGTGCCCACGCGGCCGTTGGGGCGGAGGTAGCCCTCGAAGCCCAAGGCCTGCTCGGCCGGCACGGTGGGCACGTAGCCCAGGCCGGGCTGCTGGGCGCCATCGCTGCCCGCCATGGCCAGGTTGTGCACATGCACGTGCTGACCCGGCGCGATGTCGGCACTGGCCAGGCCGATGCGCTGACCATATTTGTAGACCGGCAGCCCAGTGGCAATGGGCTGCAAGGCCACCTTGTGACCGGAGGGGATGGGCTCGCGCACGAGCACGGCCGGGCCAGCGCCCAGTGCCAGGGTCTGCCCCGGCACCAGGGCCTGGCGGGCCACGGCGACGTTGTCGAGGGCGGACAGTTGCAGGGCGGGTGCTGGGGGGTGGGGTGCGGAGGTCATGGAAGGGTGCAGGGTGGCGTCGGTAGGGGGCACATCAATTCGGGGTGGCCAGTGCGGCCTGCAGGCGGGCTTGCACCAGGCCGGGCGCGCGCTGGGCCGCCAGTGCCACGATGGGGGCGAGGCGCCGCTGCTTCTTGACTGCATGGTTCTGGGCGATGTCGGCGATGCGGTGCTCCAGAAAGGGGTTTTCGAAGCGCTCGCGCACGTCGCGCAGGTAGGCCTCGGCCTGGGGGCCTTCGCCCAGGGCCTGGAACACGGGCAGGATCTCGTTGCACCACAAGGCCTCCAGCTCAGCCCGCAGGGGGGCATCGGCCATGGCCTGGCGCACGGTCTCGGCGGCAGGGCGCTGGTCGAGCAGCCAGCGCTCGGCCAGAAAGGTGTGGCCGGCGTTGAGCAAGAACAGCTTGAGGCGCTCGTGCGCGGCCAGGTCATCGGTGAGCACGATGGCCGGGTGCCGGCAGGGCAGTTGCAGGCCGGCCTGGCGCTCGACCACCCACACGGCATAGGGCTCGGCCACGGCGCCGACGGGCTCGATGGCCTCGGAAACGATGCGATCGACCAGGGAGTTGGCCCAGACCAGCCCGCTGGGGCTGCCCTGCAGCCACTGTTGCAGGCCCTCGGGCAGGCCCCATTGGCGGGCCAGTTGGCCCACCCGATCGCGCAGCACATCGCCATTGCGCTCCACCAGCTCACAAGGCAGCAAGGTGAGGGTTTTGTTGGGGGCATGTTGCCAGCGCCCGTGCAGCAGCACCAGCAGCTTGGCCGGGAAGCTTTGCGGGGCGGGGCTGCCTGCGGCCAGCAACGCCGGGCCGTCTTGCTCGCTCAAGCCATAGCCCTGGTCACCGGTGTTGGAGACGATCACCTTCACCTCGCCCTGGGCCACGGCCTGGCGTAAGGCGGGCCAGTGGGTGCTGGCGTGCCAGGCCTCGCGCACGGCCAGGCAGTGTTGCAGGCGGTCGACCCGTTGGCCACCGGCCAAGCCCCGCACACGCACCGGGTAACCCTTGCCCTGGGCCAAGGCGGCAATGCGTGCCGCGCCATCGGCGCGGTCGGTGGTTTGCACCACGGTGATGCCGCCCAGGGCGTCACCCGCCCCGGGGGCCTGGGCCAGGGCTTCGGCGATGAACAGGTCGACGTGGGCCTGCAGAAAGCGGCTGGTGCCGAACTGGAGAATGGGCTGGACCATGGCAGGTGGGGGATCAGATTTCGACGATGGCCTTGACCACGCCCTGCTTCGGGTCGAGCAAGGTGGCAAAGGCAGCCGGCACATCGGCCAGGGCCATGCGGTGGGTGTTGAGGGCGGCGGTGGGCACCTGGCCGGCGCGCATGGCGCTCAACACGGTTTCGAAGTCTTCGGTGGTGGCGTTGCGGCTGCCCAGCAAGGTGGTTTCGCGCTTATGAAACTCGGGGTCGGAGAAGCTGATGGTGTCGCGCACCACCGAGATCAGCACGTATTGGCCCCCATGGGCCACAAAGCCGAAGCCGCGCTCGATGGCCCGGGCGTTGCCGGTGGCATCGAACACCAGGTCAAAGAACTCGTTTTGGGTGGCGGCGGCCAGTTGGGCCTCATCGCCCTCCCCCAAGGCCACGGTGCGTGCAACACCCAGCTCGCGCTGGCAGAAGTCGAGGCGGTCCTGGCGGCCGTCGAGGGCGGTGACTTCGGCCCCGCGCAGGCGGGCGAAGATCATGGCGGCCATGCCGATGGGCCCGGCCCCGACCACCAGCACACGCTGGCCAGCTTGCACCCGGCCCCGGCGCACCGCGTGGGCGCCGATGGCCAGAAACTCGATCATCGCGGCCTGGTCGAGCGTGACGCCCTCGGCCTTGTGCACAAAGGCTTCGGGCAGCGACAAATACTCGGTGAAGGCGCCGTCACGGTGCACGCCCAGCACCTGGATGTTGACGCAGCAGTTGGTCTTGCCCTGACGGCAGGCCACGCAGTGGCCGCACGACAGGTAGGGCATCACATACACCACATCGCCCACGGCCAGGCGGCCGCCGGGCACGGCCTCTTCGACCACGCCGGACAGCTCGTGCCCCATGACGCGGGGGTACTGCAGGAAGGGCTGGTTGCCGGTGAAGATGTGCAGGTCGGTGCCGCACACCCCCACGCGCTTGACGCGCACCAGCACCTCGCCCTCGCCGCGGCTGGGGCGGTCGCGCTCCAGGGCGCGCAAGGTTCCAGGGGTTTCACAGATGACGGTCAGCATGGCGGGATCTCGAGTTTGGTGGATGTGGGTGGAATGCGGGATGCAAACGGCGTGGGTGTGGCAAAAGGCGCGGGTGCGCCTCAGCCGCCGTGGTACTTCTTGTAGATGGCGCCGAGCTTGCCGTTGTCGGTGTTGCGCTTGATCCAGTCGTTGAGCCAGGCCTTGAGTTCGGGCTCGTTCTTGCGCAGGCCAATGCCCAGGGGCACGGTCTGCATGACGAACTTGATGGCCAGGTCTTTCTGGGGAGCCTTGGCGAGCACGGTGTTCACGATGGCGGGCGAGGTGGCAATGATGTCGGCCTGGCCACTGACGGTGGCGGTGACCAGGGTGGCGTCGTCGTCGTAGCGCACCATCTGGGCGCCCTTGGCCGACTGGGTGGCCACCTTGTCGTTGTTGGAGCCGCGTGTGGTGGCCACGCGCTTGCCGTTGAGGTCGTCAAAGCCCTTGATGTCGGCCCCCTTGGGCCCGGCCACCACCGCCTGGATCTGCGCATAGGGCACCGAGAAGTCGATGACCTTCTCACGCTCGGGCGTGACGGACAGCGAGGCGACCACGATGTCGGCCTTGCCGGTCTGCAGGAAAGGGATGCGGTTGGGGCTGGTGGTCTGCACCACTTCGATGGCCACGCCCAGGTCCTGGGCCAGCAACTGGGCCGTCTCGACGTCGGAGCCCACGGGCTTCAGGGCGTCATCGACAAAGCCATAAGGGGGCGAGCCCGTGTCCAGCGCGATGCGGATCTTCTTCGCTTCACGGATGTCCTTGAGCAGGTCGGCATGGGCCGGGGCCTGGCCCAGGGCCAGCAAGGCGGCCGAGGCCAGCAGGGTGCGCAGCATGAGGGAACGACGGGCTTTCATGGGTTTGTCTCCTAGGGATGAATGAAATGAGCGGATCAGAGGCCGTTGCCGACGAAATCGCGCAACTCGGTGGTGGCGGGCGCATCGAGGATGGAGGCCGGCCCGTGCTCCCACACGCGGCCGCGGTGCATGAAGATGACCTCGTCGGCCACCTTGCGGGCGAAGGCCATCTCATGGGTGACCAGGATCATGGTCATGCCATCAGCGGCCAGGCGCTCCATCACGCGCAGCACCTCGCCGGTGAGTTGGGGGTCGAGGGCCGAGGTCACCTCGTCGAACAGCATGAGCTGGGGCGACATGGCCAGCGAGCGGGCAATGGCCACGCGCTGCTGCTGCCCACCCGAGAGTTGCGAGGGGTAGTGGTCGGCCTTGTCGGCCAGACCCACCTGGTTGAGCACGGCCATGGCCGTTTCGTGGGCCTGGGGCTTGCGGGCCTTTTGCACCAGGCGCGGGGCCAGCATGATGTTCTGCAGCACCGTGAGGTGGGGGAACAGGTTGTAGCTCTGGAACACGATGCCCACATCGCGCCGCAGCTGGTGCAAGTCAAGCCCCGGGCCGGTCACATCGTGCCCACAGACCTTGATGTGGCCGCTGTCCACCGTCTCGAGCCGGTCGATGCAGCGCAAGGCCGTGCTCTTGCCGGAGCCGCTTTGGCCGATGATGGCCACCACAGAGCCCTTTCGCACAGTGAAGGACACGCCTTCAAGGACACGCGTGCTGCCAAAGCACTTGGAGATGTTGTCGATCTCAACGATGGGCGACATGGAATTTCCTCTCGAGGCGACGGCTCAGCACCGACAGCGGGTAGCACAGGACGAAATAGAGCGCGGCAACGATCACGAAGATGACGAAAGGCTCGAAGGTGGAGTTGTTGATGATCTGGCCGGCACGGGCCAGCTCGACAAAGCCGATGGCCGAGGCCAGCGAGGTGTTCTTGACGATCTGCACCATGAAGCCCACGGTGGGCGGGGTGGCGATCTTGATGGCCTGCGGCAGGATCACGTGCCAGACGCGCTGATGCCAGCGCAGAGCCAGGCATTCGGCGGCCTCGGCCTGGGTGCGGGGCACGGATTCGATGCAACCGCGCCAAATCTCGCCCAGGTAGGCCGACACATAGATCGACAGCGCCATGGCCGCTGCCGCCAAGGGCGCCACGTCCAGCCCCAACGCCGGCAGGCCGAAGTAGGCCAGGGGCAACAGCACCAGGAGCGGCGTGCCCTGGATCAGCTTGATGTAAAGCGACACCAGCAGGCGCGACCCACGCGGGCCATAGGAGCTGCCCAGCGCCACCGCAAACCCCAGCAGCCCGCCGCCGACGAAGGCCAGCAAAGACAGGCCCACCGTCCACAACAAACCATCGAACAGAAAGCGCAGATGCGCCGCATTGAGAAAGCCCATGTCGTGCTCCGTAACAGGTTCTGTGGCAGGTCAGAATGGCGTGCCCAGGCGGCGACGGCGTGGGAATGCGAGACGGGCCAGCAACCAGAACAGCCCCCGCATCAGCAGCGACATCAGCAGGTAGGCCACCGCCACGATCAGGTAGGTCTCCACCGAACGGTAGGTGTCCGACTGGATGCGGTTGGCCACGGCGGTCAGTTCTTCTGCCGAGATCTGGGAGCAGATCGAAGAGGCCAGCATCAACAGCACGTACTGACTGGTGAGCGCGGGGTACACCCGCTCGATGGCGGGGGGCAGCACCACGTGCAGCAGGGTTTGCCAACGGCTCAAGCCGATGCACTCAGCGGCTTCCAGCTGGCCCTTGGGAATCGATTCGATGCCGGCGCGCACGATCTCACTCGTGTAGGCGCCCACATTGACGACCAGGGCCACCGTGGCAGCCGTGAAGGCGCCCACCTGCCAACCCAGCGACGAAAGCCCGAAATAGACGATGAAGACCTGGACCAGCAAAGGCGTGTTGCGGATCACCTCGATGTAAGCCCCAGCGCAACGGGCCATCCAGCGGGTGCCTTTGGTGTTGGCGATCGCGCACAGCACCCCCAACAGGAATCCGAAGAAGGTGGAAGCCAGCGACAGCGTCAAGGTGGTCCACGCACCGGCCAGCAGGTCTGGCGCGTAGGCCAGTGGGGCAGAGAAATCGAAAGCGTAGTTCAAGGTGGTGTTGGCGGCGCTCAGGAGAAGCACCGGCCTTTCTTTTTTGGTAAGGCCAATTTGAATGCAAAAACAGAATTGGCCTTACCGGGTTAACCCTGAAATCACAAACAACTGCGGATGGATACCTGAATTTGCTCACAATTCGAGGTGAATCACTCATCAATTGGCCTTTACACTCCTCCATCAGCCCATCTGGCCTGACCAAATGACTGGCGCAATTGGACAGACCAAATTCCACATGAACATGCCCATGAACGACCTGGATAAAAGCCTGGAACCCAGGCGCCTGTATCAGCAGATTGCCGATCGGGTGCGCGTGCTGATCCAAAGTGGCGATTTCCGCGAAGGCAGTCGCCTGCCACCCGAGAGAGACCTGGCGCAACAGTTGGGGGTGTCGCGACCGTCGCTGCGCGAAGCCCTGATCGCGCTTGAGATCGAAGGCAGTGTGGAGATCCGCATGGGCTCGGGCGTCTATGTGTGCGCTCGCGCGTTGCGGCGCCCTGCCCTGTCCATTCCGATGGGCGAAAGCCCTGCAGAATTGATGCAGGCCCGAGGCGTGGTGGAAGGCTCCGTGATTGTGCTGGCCTGCGTGAATGCCACACCTGAAGGGTTGGCACGTGTGCGCGAAAGCATCGAGGGCATGCGGGCCGACATCGCTGCAGGCCGGGATGTGTTGGCCCACGACCGAGAGTTTCATGTGCGCATTGCCGAGATGGCCGGCAATTCAGTGCTGACCGCCTTGATCAGCACCCTGTTCGATGAAAGACAGCGCCCCCTGGCCAGCCACATGCGAAATCGCCTGGAAAGCCAGCCCACCTGGAGTGCGGCACTGGCAGAGCATGAGCAAATCTACCGCTGTCTCGCGAACCGTGATCCCTTGATGGCGGAGTCAGCCATGCGAACCCACATTCGATCTGCCGCGGAGCGTTGGGTGATTCCCGATGCGGCGTGAGTCTGCGCGAACTGCCTGTCGCAGGGCCAAACGTTGAGCGCAGTGGATCTGGCTGCCCCACACCAAGCACGGAATAGCGCCTGTCGCTGGACGTGGCGCCTCATGTGCGTCACGATTTCGCAGCAGCGACGTCCTCAGTTTTCCTCTTTGCGGCACAGACAGTAGATGAACTTCTGAGTGGTACCGAATGGCGTGTGATGCACTTCGCGCTCGTGCTGCAAAAGCGTGAATGGCGAACCAAATTCAGCATGCAAACCATCAGCGCTGTAGCGCCTGACTGGCAGGCCGCTGCATCTCTCAGGGCCATCCTCCGCGAAGGTCGCCACGATGACATGGCCACCGGGCTTCACTGAGAACAGAACAGCATGGATGTAAGCCTCACGCTCCTGCTTCGTGGTGAGGAAATGAAAGACTGCGCGGTCATGCCAAACATCGTACGCATGCTTTGGAAGCGCCAACTTGGTGATGTCACCAGCAAGCCACTCCACCTCGAAAGCACGCGGGCCGAGGCGCGCCTGTGAGGCGGCCAAAGCAGCCTCGGACAAATCCAGCACGGTGAGATGCCGGTACCCAAGTTCAAGCAGGTCATCCACCAAGGTCGAGGCCCCGCCTCCTACATCGATGATGCGGGCATTTCTTGCTGGCTGGACTTGATCGATCAGCTGCATTGACTGCTGCGCATGCGCCTGAAACCAACTGACGTCCGTCTCAGGCTTCATCGTGTAGACCTGCTCCCAGTGTTCCTTGGACTGCATATACCCCTTCGAATTGAAAACGTCGCTGAATTTTGCAAGGTATCGCAGCGCCCTCACCGGAGTTGTCACTGCTGTAGAAGGATTGTCCACCAGCGAGGGCAGGCGGGGTTGGCGACCGGCAAGACTCTTGCGCGCCACAGAGAGAAGTTACTCAGAATAGTGACGCAGAGAGGTCTCGCCACAGGTATGCCTTCGACTTGGCACAGCAACGCTGAGAATGAGTGTGGGCGTGACTACCTGTGGCGGCTGGATCGCCTGCCTGTGTGTTCTTGTTCGATCTGTTGCTGGGCCGAGGGTACGTGGAGCTGACGGGCTACGGTCAGGCCCCCCGTGTCAGACTTGTTGTCGCCTCCTTAAAACAGAAGAAACTAGGGGGTGAGGACGATGAGAGAACGACGTGGCCCGATACGGACAAGACTTCAAGAACAAAGCATTGGCAAAGCTGTTGCCACCAGAAAGCGCCCCACTGGACCAAGTGGCAGCCGAGGTCGGTGTGAGCGCCTCAACCCTGGAGCGTTGGCGCAGTGATGCTTTGAGCCAGCCTCGCATTGACAGCAAGGTTTGGAGCGCCGCGGCCCGCTTTGATGCCCTGCTGACCACAGCCGCCATGGACGAGGCAGCCAAGAGCGCCTGGTGCCGGGCCAATGGGGTGTTGCTGCACGATCTGCAACTGTGGCGGCAAACGGCTGCACAGTCTTTGGCTGACCCTCAAGATCAACGGGCCAGCCCTTCTCAAACCGCCCAAGACCGGCGCCGCATCAAAGAACTCGAGCGCGACCTGCGTCGCAAAGAAAAAGCCTTGGCAGAAACCGCAGCCTTGCTGGTGCTGTCAAAAAAGTTAGAGACGATCTTCCAAAAGGACAGAGACGAGGACGAATGACCTCGCTTGAAGATCGTCAACAAATGTCTGACCTCATCACCCAGGCCTGCAGCGCTGGGACCCGACTGGCCCTGGCCTGCGAGCTGTGTGGCCTGAGCGAACGCACCCTGCAGCGCTGGCGAAGCCGGGCAACGGGTGCCGTGTTGGGTGGCGATCAACGCCCCCATGCCCATCGCCCAAGCCCCTCACACGCCTTGAATGAGGCCGAACGCGCCGAACTGTTGCGTGTCGCCAATGAGCCGCGCTTTGCTGATATGCCGCCAGCGCGCATCGTGCCCCTGTTGGCAGACGAAGGCCGATACCTGGCCAGCGAATCGAGCTTTGCACGGGTGCTGCGCCAAGCTGGGCAAAACGCCCACCGCAGCCGTGCCAGGGCGCCAAGAGCGCAACGGCCACCGACCACGCACATCGCAACAGCACCGGGCCAGGTCTGGTGCTGGGACATGACCTACCTGCCAGCCACTGTGGCTGGGCATTGGTTTTACCTGTACCTGATCGTGGACCTGTACAGCCGCAAGGTGGTGGGCTGGGAGGTGCACGCCGAGGATGATTCAGACCACGCGGCCCGCCTGGTGCAGCGCACGGCCTTGGCCGAAGGGATTGCCGCCAAAGACAGCAAGCCCGTGCTTCACGGCGACAACGGCGCGACGCTGAAAGCCACGACGGTGCTGGCGATGTTGCACTGGCTGGGGGTCAAACCCTCTTAC
>Ga0066477_1000404_pt1 | contig 13478 bp, 10 predicted proteins | sample LakWasM115_HOW13_2_FD_59554 | JGI IMG/M metagenome (GOLD analysis project Ga0066477, IMG submission 59554) | Freshwater sediment methanotrophic microbial communities from Lake Washington under simulated oxygen tension - Sediment Metagenome 115_HOW13 | ecosystem: Environmental > Aquatic >...
CCAGGGTGCGCACTTCGCCCGCCACCACGGCAAAACCGCGCCCGTCCTCGCCGGCACGCGCGGCCTCAACGGCTGCATTGAGGGCCAGGATGTTGGTCTGGAAGGCGATCCCGTCGATCACGCCCACGATGTCGGTGATGCGGCGGCTGGCCTGCGTGATCTGGTCCATGGTGCTGACCACCTCGCCCACCACCGCACCGCCCCGGCCAGCCACCTCGGAGGTCTGCTCGGCCAGGTGGCGGGCCGTGACCGCGGCGTTGGCGGCCTGCTGCATGCCCTGGTAGATCTCGTGCATCGCGTCGGCCGTGGTCTTCAGTTCGTCGGCCGCCTGTTCGCTGCGCTGGTGCAGGTCCTGGTTGCCGCTGGCGATCTCGCGGGTGGCGGTGGCCATCTGGCCCACGGAATGCTGGATGTCGCGCAAGGTTCCGCCCAGGCCCTGGCGCATGCGCTCCAGGGCGCGCACCAGATCGCCGAGTTCGTCTCGCCGCTGCGACTGCACGGCCTGCCCCAGGTCGCCCGCGGCAATGGCCTCGGCGGTGCGCAAGCCGGCCTCGATGTCGCGCGCGATCTGGCGGCTGATGCGCAGGCTCAAGCCCAGGCCCAGGGCCACCGCCACGGCAGCACCCGCCAGGGCCAGCCACAGCACCTCACTGCGTTGAGCTTCATAGGCCTGGGCCTGATCGGCCGTGGCCTGGGCCACCTGGGCGCTGTAGGCCTGCAGCGATTTCAGTTGCGCCTCGACCAGGGGTTTGAGCTCGCGGCTCACGCCCAGCACGGCCCGGGCCAGTTCGCCCGCGGCCTTGGTCTGCTGCAGCTTGGCGATGGCGGCCGCCACCTGGCTGCCCTGCTGCTGGATCTGCTCCATGGCCTGTTTTTCGGCCTCGCTGGCCTGCGCCCGGCCCAGCTGGGCACTGAGCTCGGCGATGGCGGCCGCCCCGGCCTGCACGCGCTGGTCCAGCACGCCTTGCGACACCGGGTTGGTGTTCATCACCGCCGACAGTGCGGCATCGTTGGTGATGCGGATCTCGGCCTGCCAGCGCAGCACCAGTTGGTGGCGCTCGGCCAGGGCCTGCTGGGCTTGCAGGGCCTCACCGTCGATCCAGGTCACGGCGGCCAGGGCCAGGCCGCCCACGGTCATGCAGCCCAGGACCAGCGCACCCATGAGGGCAGACAAGGTATGACCGAGCTTGCGGCTCGAAGAGGCGGAGGCGGAGTGGTTCATGAGGTTCGTGCTGAGCGTGATCTGAGCAAGGACGAGGTCGCGGCGAAGTCACCGGGCCTGTGCATACTGGTTTCCGAATGTAACGAAAATGCGCAAAATGCCACCAGACCGGCAAGCTCCAGCTTGATGAAGATCAAAAAAGCAACAACTCTGCCGCCCCCAACGTGACCGGAACGGCACGGGCGCTGGCGCATCAACTCAAGCGGTGGCCCCTTTGGCGTGGCGCTGGCTGTTGCAGTGCCCGTGGCTGATGGCCAGGTTTTCCAGGTGGCTGTTGCCGCCTTCGCTCAGGGGCTGGATGTGCTCCAGCGTGGCCTGCTCGTGGGGCACATGCTGGCCGCATACCCAGCACGGCACCTGGCCGTGCAGTTGGCGGGCCACAGTTTTGTAGATTTTTTCGCGGGTCAGGCCCAGTTTGCTCATGTCAGATTCTGTCGAGGCGCCGGCACCTGCCGGGCTCGGGGATCATACGAAAAGCCAGGCGGCTCCAGCCGCTGCGCCGGCCCTCAGCTTTCGTCGCGCAACCACACCACGCCGCCCGAATGGGTGACCGCTCCTTGGTGGGCCGGGCGCACGGTGGCGGCGTATTTCTCCAGCACGCCGCCCAGCGGCGGGCGCTGGTGGCGGGCGGCGGCGGCGGCGCGGCGGGCCAGTTCGGCCTCGCTGAGGTCCACGCTGATGCTGCGCGCCTCGGGGCGGGCGTCGATGCGCACGATGTCGCCGTCCTGCAGCAGGCCGATCGGGCCCCCGGCCACGGCCTCGGGCCCGGCGTAGCCGATGCACAGCCCCCGCGTGGCCCCAGAAAAGCGCCCATCGGTCAGCAAAGCCACCTTGTCGCCAACCCCTTGCCCGTAAAGCAGCGCGGTGATGCCCAGCATCTCGCGCATGCCGGGGCTGCCCTGCGGGCCTTCGTTGCGGATCACGATCACGTCGCCCACCTGGTAGCGCAGGCCCTGAACCGCGGCCTGGGCCTCTTCCTCGCTCTCGAACACCCGGGCCGGGCCGGTGTGCACCAGGGTCTTGAGCCCAGCCGTCTTGAGCAAGGCCCCATCAGGGCACAGATTGCCCTTGAGCACGGCCACGCCACCGTCGCGGCTCAGGGCCTGGTCGATCGGCCGCACCACGCGCCCGTCGGGGGCGCCCGCCGTGGCCAGTTCTTCGGCCAGGGTGCGCCCGGTGTAGGTCAGCGCCTGGCCATGCAGGTAGCCGCCCGCCAACAGCTCGCGCAGGATCACCCCGGCGCCGCCGATGTAGTGCACATCGCGCGCCAGGTAGCGCCCGCCGGGGCGCAGATCGGCAATCAGCGGGGTGCGGGCGAAGACCTCGGCCACATCGTCCAGATGGAAGCGGATGCCGGCCTCATGCGCGATGGCCGGGATGTGCAGGGCCGCATTCGTCGAGCCCCCGGTGGCCGAGACCACGGCGCAGGCGTTCTCCAGCGCCTGGCGCGTGACCACCTCGCGCGGCAAGGGCCCGCCGCCGGTGAGCGAGGCCTGCACCGCCGCCATCAGCTGGCGCGCCGTGCGCCGCATCAGCGGGGCGCGCTCGCTGAACACCGCGGGCAGCATGCTCGATCCGATGGGGGCCAGGCCCAGGGCCTCGCTGACCATGCCCATGGTGTTGGCCGTGAACTGGCCGGCACAGGCCCCCGCCGTGGGCAGGCAGGCGTGGCTGACCTGGGCCAGTTCTTCGGTGCTGGCCTGGCCGGCCAGCACCTGGCCGATGGTCTCGTAGGTGTCGACCACGTTCAGGTCGCGGCCGTCGGGCCCGGGCATCTGCCCCGGCAGGGCCGAGCCGCCGTGCACGAACACGCCGGGCACGTTGCAGCGCACGATGCCCATCATCAGGCCCGGCAGGTTCTTGTCGCAGGCCCCGATGGCAAAGATGCCGTCCCACTGGTGGCCCCGCACCGAGGCCTCGACGCTGTCGGCAATCAGCTCGCGCGAGACCAGCGAAAAGCGCATGCCCGAGTGGGCCATGGTCAGGCCGTCGCTCACCGACACCACCGGGCATTCGTGGGGGGTGCCGCCGGCGGCATAGATGCCGGTCTTGGCGTGCTGGGCCTGCTCGCGCAGGTTGAGGTTGCAGGGGCTCATCTCGCCGCCGGTGTGGAACACACCGATGTGAGGCCGGGCGATGTCCTCGTCGTCCTGCCCCAGGGCGTACAGAAAGCTGCGCGTAGTGGCGCGGATGGTGCCTTCGACCAGGGTGGCCGAGCGGTAGCGGGGCGGCTTGGCCGCGGGTTGGTCGCTCATGGTGTGCAGTCTCCGGGGCCCCGTTCTGCGGGCGGCGCCCTGCGGGGTGGCTGGCACTTTAGCACCGGGCTGCCCGGGCTGCAGGGCGGCCGGGTGTTGCCCGCCACAAGCCGGCTGCTAGCTCGCCACAAGCCCAGCCCTCAGGCCGCGCGGCGCCGGTCCGCGTGAGGCGCGGCCTGGATCAGACTGCGCGTGTAGGGGTGTTGGGGGTGTTCCCAGATCTCGCGGTGGTGGCCGGCTTCGACGATGCGGCCCTGGTTCATCACCATCACCCGGTCGGCGATGTGGCGCACCACCGACAGGTCGTGCGAGATGAACAGGTAGGACAGGCCGAAGTCCTGCTTGAGCTCGACCAGCAGGTTCAGGATCTGCGCCTGGATGGACACATCCAGCGCCGACACCGGCTCGTCAAGCACCACCAGCGCGGGCCGCACCACCAGGGCCCGGGCGATGCCGATGCGCTGGCGCTGGCCGCCCGAAAACTCGTTGGGGTAGCGGCTGGCGGCCGAGGCCGGCAGGCCCACGCGTTCCAGGATCTCACCGATGCGGCGGCGGCGCTCATCGCGCGAGGCCACATCGTGCACCTTGAGCACGGTGTCCAGAATGTCTTGCACGCTGCGTCGTGGGTTGAGCGAGGCATACGGGTCCTGGAACACCATCTGGATGCGGCGCCGCCAGGGCTTGAGGGCGCGTTCGGGCAGGCGGGCGATGTCGGTGCCATCGAGCACGATGCGGCCCTCGGCCGGGTCGACCAGGCGCAGCAAGGTCTTGGACAAAGTGGACTTGCCGCAGCCCGATTCACCCACCAGGCCCAGGGTTTCGCCGGCACGCAGCTCGAAGGACACGCCATCCACCGCGTTTACCAAGGCACCATCGCGCCCCCGGTAGGCGGTGCGCAGGTCCTGCACCTGCAGCAGCGGCTGGCCTGTGGGCAGCACGGCGGGCTGCGGGGCCCGGGGCGCCGGCTGCACCAGCTCGAAGTGGCGCTGGCCCGTGGCCGGGTCGACGGCGGTGTTGATCTCGGGCAGGCGGCGTTCGCTGCTGTGCGGCACCTGGCCCGCGTGCAACGAGGCGCCCAGCAAGCCCCGGGTGTAGGCGTGGCGCGGTTGCGCAAACAAGGTGGCGGTATCGGCCTCTTCGACCTTTTCACCGCCAAACATCACCGCCACGCGGTCGGCCCATTGCGAGACCACGCCCAGGTCGTGGGTGATCAGCAGCAGGGCCATGTCCAGCTCACGGCGCAGGCCGTCCAGCAGCTCCAGGATCTGGGCCTGGATGGTGACATCGAGCGCGGTGGTGGGTTCATCGGCCACCAGCAGACGCGGGCGGCAGGCCACGGCCATGGCGATCATCACGCGCTGGCGCTGCCCGCCCGAGAGCTTGTGCGGGTGGTCGTCGATGCGGCGCTGCGGCTCGGGGATGCGCACCAGATCCAGCAGTTCGATCGCGCGGCGCCGTGCCGCCAGAGGCGACAGGCCTTCGTGCAGGCGCAGGGTCTCGGCGATCTGGGCCCCGATGGTGTGCACCGGGTTGAGCGAGGTCATGGGCTCCTGGAAGATCATCGAGATCTCGCGCCCGCGCAGGGCCCGCAGCTCGGGCGGGCGCAGTTGCAGGATGTCGCGCCCCTCGAACAGCAGGCGCCCCGACACCTCGGCCCCGGGGGCCAACAGGCGCAGCAGGGACAAGGCGGTGGTCGACTTGCCGCAACCCGATTCACCCACCAGGGCCAGGGTTTCGCCGCGCTGCAGGCTGAGGTTCAGGTGGCTGACAGCGCTGACCCGGCCCTGTGAGCCGCGAAACGCGATGCTCAGGTCCTGGATGTCGAGCAAGGGGGCCTCGGGCTGAAGAGGTCGCTGGGGGGAGGTGATGGTGCTCATGGTCAACAAGGGGTGAAGTCAGATTCAGCGGCCGCGCAGACGGGGGTTGAAGGCATCGTTCAGGCCGTCGCCCAGCAGGTTCAGGGCCAGCACGGTCAGCACGATGGCGGCGCCCGGCAAGGCGGTCAGGAACCAGGCGGTGCGCAGCAGTTCACGCCCCTCGCCGATCATGCTGCCCCAGGACACGGCATTCGGGTCGCCCATGCCCAGGAAGGACAGCGCCGACTCGATCAGGATGGCGCTGGCCACCAGCACCGAGGTGGTGACGATCACCGGGGGCAGCGCGTTGGGCAGCATTTCCTGCGCCATGATGCGCAGGTGGCTGAAGCCCTGGCTGCGCGCTGCCAGCACAAACTCGGCCTCGCGCAGGGTGCGGAACTCGGCGCGCACCAGGCGCGCGATCACCGGCCACGAGGCCAGCCCGATGGCCAGCACGATCACGCCCACCGAGGGGCGGCCGATGGCCACCACCACGATCACCAGCAAGAAGGTGGGCACGGTCTGCACCAGCTCGGTCACGCGCACCAGCACATCGTCGACCACGCCACCCAGGTAGCCGGCCGTGGCCCCCACCACAATGCCGATGGCCAGGCTGAGCACCGCCGCCACCACGCCCACCGCCAGCGACACGCGGGCGCCATGCGCGATACCGGCCAGCACATCGCGGCCCAGTGAGTCGCTGCCCAGCGGGTAGGCTGCATCCTGCCCCGGCCACAGCAGGGGCTGGGCCACCATGTCGAGCGGGTCGCCCGGGAACAGCCAGGGCGCCAACAGGGCCAGGGCCGCCATGCCCAGCAGGATCAGCGCGCCCAGCACAGCCGCCGGGTTGCGCAGCAGCGCCTTCAGCGCCACAAAGCGGCGCGGGCCGGCGGCTGGCAAGGCCCCAACCGATGCCACGGACGTCTCAAGGGGCCAATGGGGCACTTGAGACCCTTGGGGGGCTTGGGGCACTTCGGCCACATGGGCCGTCACGCCGGTGCTGGCAGACAGAGGAACAGACGACACGTTGGGAATCTCCGAAAAACAGTTTCAGGGCCTGAGCCAGGCGACAGGCCTCAGCGCACGCGGATACGCGGGTCCAGTGCAGCGTGCAGCAGGTCCACCAGCAGGTTGGCCAGGATCACCAGCAGCGACGACATCAGCAAGATGCCCAGCAGCACGGTGTAGTCGCGGGCCATCACCGACTCGAAGGCCAGCCGGCCCAGGCCGGGCCAGCTGAACACGGTCTCGACCACCACGGCGCCGCCCAGCAAGGTGCCGAAATGCATGCCGGCCACGGTGGTGACGGGGATCAGCGCGTTGCGCAGCACATGGCGCAGCGTGACGGCCAGCGGGTGCAGGCCCTTGGCGACGGCGGTGCGCACAAAGTCCTGCTGGCTCACCTCGAGCATGGCGGCCCGGGTCAGGCGCGAGAAGATCGCCACATAGAAGCCCGCCATGGCCAGCGCCGGCAGCACCAGGTGGCGCAAGGTGTCGAGCACGCGGTCCAGCCCGCTGAGGCCGGCGCCGATGCTGCCACTGCCCCCGGTGGGCAGCCAGCCCAGCTTGACCGAGAACAGCACGATGGCCATCAGCCCCAGCCAGAAGCCGGGGGTGGAATACAGCAACAGGGCCAGCACCGACAGCACCCGGTCGGGCCAGCGCCCCACCCGGCTGGCCATCACGGTGCCCAGCGCAATCCCCAGGGCCAGGGCCAGGCTCAGCGCGGCCAGCATCAGCAGCAAGGTGTTGCCCAGGCGAGCGCCGATCAGCTCGGTCACCGGCAGGTTGTAGCGCGGCGAGGTGCCCAGGCTGAAATGGGCCAGGTGGCTGAGGTAGTTGGCCAACTGGTGCAGCACCGGCAGGTCAAGCCCGAAATGGTGGCGCAGCTGCTCCATGGTCTCGGCCGTGGCCGATCCCGATTCAGCGGCCACCACGTCGGCGGCGTCGCCGGGCACCAGCTGCATCAGGAAGAAGTTCAGCACCACCACGCCCAGCACGGTTGGAATGGCCTGCCAGGCCGTGCGCCGCAGGGTGCGCGCGACCTCGCGCCAGCGCTCGTTCAGCACGCTCATGGCGCGGTCTCCGGGTGGGGGGCTTGAAAGGCTTGGGGCAACATGCAGCAGCTCTTGGTAGGTCAGAAAGCTGGCGATGCTAGTCAGCCCCAGCGGGCGGGACAACGAACAAATCGTTCTATGCATGCACGTTTCATGAACGTGGCCACTGCCGCCCAGGCCCGGCTCTGCTGCACCGGAAATGTACTTAGCTAGCGCTGAAAGATTCGTTGTCAGGCGCCCCGGTCGCGGCAGACCATTCACCGGTCCAAGACTTTTGCACCAAGAGAAACCGCGCATGTCCGCTCGCCATCCATCCCTTCTTCCCCGTGGTACCTCCCTCAACCGCCGCCTGTTGCTGGCCCTGTCCACCGCCGGCCTGCTGACCCTGGGCGGGCCGGCGGCCCTGGCCCAGGCCAAGGCAGGCGGCACCTTGAACTGGGCCGTGAACCCGGTGCCCTCCTCCATCGTGCCCCTGACCACCACGGCCGGCGGCAACACCGAGATCGGCCCCAAGATCGTGGAAGGCCTGCTGACCTATGACGAAGAGCTGCGCCCCAAGCCCCTGCTGGCCACGGCCTGGACCGTCAGCAAGGATGGCCTGCAGTACAAGTTCGAGCTGCGCCGCGGCGTGAAGTGGCACGACGGCAAGGATTTCACCTCGGCCGACGTGGCCTTCTCGATCAACACCCTGAAGCAGGTGCACCCGCGCGGCCGGGCCACCTTTGCCAATGTGACCGAGGTGCGCACGCCGGATGCCCACACCGCGGTGATCGTGCTGAGCAAGCCCTCGCCCTTCCTGCTGACCGCACTGGCCGCGGCCGAGTCGCCCATCGTGCCCAAGCACCTGTACGAAGGCAGCGACGTGGCCGCCAGCAAGTACAACAGCGCCCCGGTGGGCACCGGCCCCTTTGTGTTCAAGGAATGGGTGCAGGGCAGCCACATCATCCTGGAGCGCAACCCCAACTACTGGGACAAGCCCAAGCCCTACCTCGACCGCGTGGTGGTGCGCTTTGTCACCGACTCGGCAGCGCGGGCCGCAGCACTGGAATCCGGCAGCCTGGACCTGGGCGCCGGTGGCGGCGGCATTCCGATCACCGATGTGGAGCGCTTCAAGAAGCTGCCCAATGTGAATGTCGAATCGCGCAACTGGGCCTATGTGGGCGACCACCAGCAGATCTACTTCAACCTGGACACCCCGGCACTGCAGAAGATCGAGGTGCGCCGCGCCCTGGCCCAGTCCATCGACCTGAATGCCTTCAACCGCACCGTGTGGCTGGGCCTGGGCAAGCTGTCGGCCTCGCCCATCGGCACCCTGCAAAGCCGCTACCACGACAAGAGCATCCAGCCCTACCCCTTCAATACCAAGCAGGCCGAGGCCGATCTGGACGCCGCCGGCTACAAGCGCGATGCCCAAGGCACCCGCCTGAGGCTGCGCCTGCTGTTCAACCCCTTTGTGGACCGCCGCGCGGTCGACTTTGTGCGCCAATCGCTGGGCCGCATCGGCGTGGACGCCAACATCGAGGCCTACGACTTTGCCACCTACGTGACCAAGGCCTACACCGAGCGTGCCTTTGACATCACGTTCGAATCGCTGACCAACATCTTCGACCCCTCGGTTGGCGTGCAGCGCATCTTCTGGTCCAAGAACTTCAAGGTGGGCCTGCCCTTCTCGAACGCACCGCATTACGTGAACCCCGAGGTGGACCGCCTGCTGGAGGCCGCCGCCGTCGAGGTGGACGAAGCCAAGCGGCGCGAACTGTTCGTGGCCTTTCAGCAGCAGGTGCACAAGGACATTCCCTCGATCGAGGTGGGAGCCAACCCGAACGTGACCGTGAGCAGCAAGCGCGTGCACCAGTACGCGCCCACCGGCGAAGGCATCCGCGGCAGCTTCTCCGAGCTGTACCTGGCGCCTTGATGAACGCAGTCTAAAAACAAAGCACCCACACCCGGCAACGGCATCACCCCTTTCGTTCATTTTTCAGACACAAGGAAAAAGAGAAAACCATGAGCCTCGACATCTTCTGGTTCCTGCCCACCTCGGGCGACACACGCTACCTGGGCAAGTCCGACTTTGGCCGCCCCGCCACCAACGCTTACATGCGCCAGATCGCGGTGACGGCCGAAAACCTGGGCTATGACGGGCTGCTGATCCCCACCGGCAGCTCCTGCCTGGACCCCTGGGTCACGGCCTCCAGCCTGGTGGGCGCCACCCAGCGCATCAAGCTGCTGGTGGCCTTGCGCACCTCGCTGTCGGGCCCCACCGCCTCGGCCCGCCAGGCGGCCACACTGGACCAGGCCCTGGGCGGCCGACTGCTGCTCAATGTGGTGCCCGGTGGGGACGCCACCGAACTGGCCGCCGACGGCGTGTTCCTGGACCACGACGCCCGCTACGAGGCGGCCGACGAATTCTTGACTGTGTGGAAGCGCCTGCAACAGGGCGAGACCGTGGACTTCAAGGGCCAGCACCTGCAGGTGCAGGGCGCCAAGAACCACTTCGCGCCCGTCAGCCAACCCTACCCGCCGCTGTACTTTGGCGGCTCGTCACCGGCGGCCCACGAACTGGCGGCCAAGCATGTTGACGCCTACCTGAGCTGGGGCGAGCCGCCGGCCCAGGTGGCCGAAAAGATCGCCGACGTGCGCGCCCGCGCGGCCCAACATGGCCGAACCGTGCGCTTTGGCGTGCGCCTGCATGTGATCGTGCGCGAAACCCGGTCCGAAGCCTGGGCCGAAGCCGACCGCCTGATCAGCCGCCTGACCGATGCTGACATCACCGCCGCCCAGCAGAACTTCAACCGCATGGACTCGGTCGGCCAACGCCGCATGGCCGAACTGCACGGCGGCCAACGCGACAAGCTCGAAATCAGCCCCGATCTGTGGGCCGGTGTGGGCCTGGTGCGCGGCGGAGCCGGCACCGCCCTGGTGGGCGACCCCGAAACGGTCGCCAAGCGCCTGCAGGAGTACGCCGACCTCGGCGTGGACAGCTTTGTGCTGTCGGGCTACCCCCACCTCGAAGAAGCCATCCGCTTTGCTGAGTTGGTGTTCCCCCTGCTGCCAGGCAAAAAACCGGTCACCCTGCGCGACCAGGTGCTGACGGGTGGGGCGTTTGATGGGCGGGCGGTGGCGGCGTCGTGAAGAAAAAATCAGCAGCCTAGAACCCAGCGGGGTCTACCTCATACAGGCCAAGCCGCTGCAGCGATGTCCCGATACAACTCCGTCAGTTGCTCCAGGGCTCACGGGCTGAACACGACGCGATAGTTCATTTGAGTTCGGCATGCTCCGCTGCCAGGTGTGCGCGCACCTGGTCAGCGGTGACGGCCTGCGATGGATCGGCCTTCAGTTCATCCAAGGCGGGGCCCACCTGCTGATTCAACCAGGCGTCCACTGCGCGATCCCGGGCCATCAGCGCCCTCAAGCCATCGCGGATCACCTCGCTTTCGCTGGCGTATTCACCTGCGCTGACCTTGGCCTTGACCACGTCAGCCATGTCCTTGGGCAGGGTGATGCTCAAGCAGCCCTGCACACCAATCGATGCCCTCATGGGCTCAACTCCCGATACCGCTGCCGGACAAAAAAGCCATTGATCCGGTGCGGCGCCTCGGCCTCGATGCTCAGATCGAAGGCCTGGATGGCGCGCTCGCAGCGCAGCAGCACGCTGGCCGACGAAGGGGTGGTGCCTGGGGCCAGGGCCAGGGGGCGGCAAGGGCCCAGGCGGCTGCGCAGATCGGCCAGCAAAGCCTCGAATGAGGAGGCACTGACCTGCTCGCGGAACACGGGGGCAAAGGGGGCCATCAGCTCGGGTTGGGGCTGGGATTCGTTGATGCGGCTGACCAGTTCGGTCAACCTCTGCTGCAGGGGGGCCTGCAGGCCTTGGGCCTGGGCGGGTGAAAGACCGAAACAGCAGGCAGCCAGACCGAGGAAGGACAAGGGTTTCAACAAACACATGGGCATCTCCGTCTCTGATGAGACGCCAAAGTCTAGCCACAGGGCCCCCGACGTCAGAGGTCACCCATCCAACCCTGGCGACCGCTGCCGGGCCAATGGCCGAGTCGATCCTCGGGCCGCCCGGGTGCGGGTCTTGCCCTCATCCCATGCCTGAAAGCCGCCCAAGCTCGCAGCGCAAAGGCCGACAGGCACGCTCAGGCCTGGGCCCGCAGGCTGCGCAGCCCTGCCGCCAGTTCGACCACCTCGGCCGTGATGGCCTCCTGGCGCAGGCGGCGTTCGTCGGCCTGCAAGCTCTCTTTCATGTGGCTGATGTTGTCTTGCGCGGCGGCCATGGCCTGCAGGCGCGACAGGTTTTCGCTGGCGTGGCTGTGCAGCACGGCCTGGGCCAGGCGCGCGGCCACGTACTCGCCGGCCAGGCCCTGCAGCAGACGCTCCGGGCTTTCGTGCACCACCGGGGCCAGGCGCGCTGCCTCGGGCATGGCCTGCCAGTCGAGCGGCAGCAGGCGGCGGCACACCACCTGAAAGTGCTGGCCTGGCCCCAGTTCGGCATAGACCATGTCGACCGCGTTGGCAGGCTGGCGGCGCAGTGATTCCAGCAACAAGGCATGGATGCGTTCACCGGCCGCCAGGGCCGATTCAGCGTGGGCCACCAGGGGTGCACCGCCTTCGACCGGCAGACCGCGCGTGGCGGCCAGCCGCTGGGTTTGCGAGCCCAGCACCAGACAACGAAGGCCGGGTGCCCCCGGGGCCGGCCGGGGGATGGCGGCCAGCACCTGTTCGGAAAACCCGCCGTTGAAGCCTTGCTCGGCCCCCAACACCAGGCACAGGCCCTGCGCCCGCGCGGCGGCACTGCCCGGCAGGCCGGCCCGGGCGTCGGGGGCCTGGTCGGGCGGCAGCAGGCTCAGCACCTGCCCCATGGCCTGGGCCACGGTGTCGGCGTAGGTGTTGACGCCTGCGATGAGGGTGCGGGCCTGTTGCGCCCGCGCCGCCGCCATGCCGCGCATGGCATTGACCAGGCCGCCAAAGCCCGTCACCGTGGCCAGGCGAGCCTGTACCTCGGCCGGGCCCGCCTGACTCATGTCGGGCCTCCGGCGGGTACACCAGCGATGGAGCGGAACCAGCGCACCAGGTCCTGACGCAGGCCCTTCAAGGCCGCCTCATCGAGGGCGCTGCGAGAGGCCAGCCGCGCCACCAGCTCAGGCGCGCCGGGCAAGCCACTGCGCAGCCGCTCCATCAAGGCGGGCAGGCTCGCCGGGCTCAGGCCGTCGAGCAAGCCGTCCTGCAGCGCCATCAACAAAGCCACCTGCAAGGCCGCGGGCTGCGGGGCCAGCCGGGGCTGGGCCAGCACGGCCCGGATGCAGCGGCCGCGCGCCATCTGTTGCTGCACGCGGGCATCGAGCTCGGTGCCGAAGCGGGTGAACATCTCCAGCTCCTGGAACACCGCGTAATCCAGGCGCAGCGAGTTCACCGCCTCGCGCATCAGGGGCGCCTGGGTCTTGCCGCCCACACGGCTCACGCTGAGACCGGTGTCCACGGCCGGCAACTGGCCCAGGTCGAACAGGCGGCTGTCCAGCACGATCTGCCCGTCGGTGATGGAGATCAGGTTGGTGGGAATGTAGGCCGACAGGTTGCCGGCCTCGGTCTGGGCAATCGGCAAGGCGGTCAGCGAGCCGCCACCGCGCGCCGCCGAGAGCTTGGCGGCCCGCTCCAGCAGGCGGGCATGCACATAGAAGATGTCGCCGGGATAGGCCTCGCGGCCCGGGGGCTGCTGCATCAGCAAGGCCAGTTCACGGTGGGTGGCGGCGTGCTGGCTGAGGTCGTCCACCACCACCAGAGCGTGGCCGCCGCGGTCGCGAAAATACTCGGCCATGGAGAACCCAGCGAACGGCGCCAGCCACTGCAGGCCGGGGGCATCGGTGCCACTGGCCACCACCACGATGCAACGCTCAAAGGCACCATGGCGCTTCAAAGCCGCGATCACCGCCGCAGCCGACTCGCTCTTCTGGCCCACCGAGATGTAGACACAGACCAGATCGGTGTCGCGTTGGGCCAGCAGCGCGTCCAGCGCCAGGGCCGTCTTGCCGGTGCCCCGGTCGCCAATGATCAGCTCGCGCTGGCCGCGGCCCAGAGGGAACAGCGCATCCAC
>Ga0066477_1000417_pt1 | contig 13344 bp, 10 predicted proteins | sample LakWasM115_HOW13_2_FD_59554 | JGI IMG/M metagenome (GOLD analysis project Ga0066477, IMG submission 59554) | Freshwater sediment methanotrophic microbial communities from Lake Washington under simulated oxygen tension - Sediment Metagenome 115_HOW13 | ecosystem: Environmental > Aquatic >...
CGATCTGCCCCTGCTGGCCAACATGGTCGAAGGCGGGCGCACCCCGGTGCTGAGCCAGACGGATCTGGAGTCCATCGGCTACAAGCTGGCCATCTTCCCGGTCACCGCCCTGCTGGCGGCCACCCAGGCCATGCAGGCGGTCTACCAGGGCCTGCGCCGCCAGGGCTCATCAGCCCATGGCACCGTGCCCCTGATGCCTTTCAGCGAGCTGACCCAGCTCATGGGCTTCCAGGCCGTGTGGGACTTCGACAAGCGCCATGCCGAATGACCGCCGCCGCCCTCAACGCACTGGCCCCAGAATCTGCCCCGGAGACCCGATCATGATGTGCACTCCCCATGCCCGCCGTCCCTGGCTGACCCGCTGCCTGGGCGCCGCAGCCGCCCTCGGGCTGAGCCTGCTCCAGGCCCCCTTGCTGGCCCAAGAGGCGGGCTGGCCCAGCAAGCCTATCCGCCTGGTCGTGCCCTTCACCCCCGGAGGGGTGACCGACACCAGCGGCCGCCTGATCGCCGAGCACCTGGGCCGACGCCTGGGTCAGCAGGTGGTGGTCGACAACCGCCCGGGTGCCTCGGGCAACATCGGCACCAGCCAGGTGGCCCAGGCCGCCCCTGACGGCTACACCCTGGTGCTGGGCTTTGACGGCACGCTTGTCATCAACCCGCACGTCTTTGCCAAAGTGCCCTTCGACACGCTCAAGGACTTTGCCCCCGTGGGCAAGATCGGCAATGCGGCGCTGATCCTCGTGGCCCACCCCGGCGTGCCGGCCAAGACCCTGCAGGAGGTGATCGCCCTCTCGCAAAGCCAGCCCGGCGGGCTGTCCTACGGCACCTCGGGTACCGGGGGCACGCCGCACATCGGGGGCGAGTTGCTGGCCCAGCGCACGGGGGCACGCCTCACCCACGTGCCTTACAAAGGGGGGGGCCAGGCCCTGACCGATGTGTTGGGCGGCAGCATACCGCTGGTCTACACCGCCGTGGCCGGGGCGCATGGCCACGTCAAGTCAGGCAAGCTGCGCGCCATCGCGGTCTCCAGCCTGCAGCGCAGCGCGGCCCTGCCCGAGGTGCCCACCTTCATCGAATCGGGGGTGCCTGATTTCACGGTCACCTCCTGGGTCGGCCTGCTGGCCCCGGCCCGCACCCCGGCGCCTGTGCTGCAACGCCTGAACACCGAGTTGCAGGCGGTGCTCAACGACCCGGTGGTCAAGGACAAGTTGCTGGCCATGGGCATCGATGCCAGTCCGGGCACGCCCGAGCAGTTCGCCGAACAGATGCGCCGCGACCTGGCGCGCTACGGCCAGGTGGTCAAGGCGGCCAACATCCGCCTCGATTGATCTGCGGCGCCCAGCCCGGCGCCAAACCCGCATGGCCCTGGCCAGTCCCTGACCAGGCGCTCAAGCCCCTGGGCCCAGATCCATGCGGACCGCCGCCGCCTTCAGGGTCTGGCGCAGCCACAGCAGGCCCGGGTCCTTGGAGCGGTGCTTGTGCCATTGCATCACCTGCACCATGGGCGGGATCGGCAGGGGAGGGGCCAGCAGCCGGATCGGCAGGTGGCGGCTGGCCTGCAGGGCCAGGCGCCGGTGCAGCGTGGCGATGCGGTCCGTGCCCACCACCAGGTGGGGTGCGGTCATGAAGCTGAAGGTCGACACCTCCACCCGCCGTTCCACCCCGTGGCGCCGCATGAAATCGGACTCCAGGGATTGCCCGCCCGCCGGCGGCTGCATGATCACGTGGCCCGCGGCCAGGTACGAATCCAGGGTCAGCTCGCGGTCGCGGAAGCGGCCCTGGTTGCACACTGCGCACACAAAATCATCGAGAAACACGGTGTCGGTCGGGTGGTCGGGCGAGCAGAACTCTTTCGGAATCACCAGCAGGTCGGCCTCACCCTGTTCCAGCGCGCGCTGCGGCTGCTCCACCTGCGGCATCAGGTGAAAACGCACCCGCCGGGCCTGCTCATGGGCCAGCACCATCAGGTGGGGCATCAGGGTGCTCAGCGAGTAGTCCGACACAAAGATGCGGAACTCGCGCTCCGAGCGCATGGGGTCGAACTCGGGCTGGGCCGTGATGGTGGTGTCCACCCGCATCAGCACATCGCGCACCGCTTCCTTCAGCACCTCGGCGCGCGGCGTCAGCTCCATGCGCCGCCCCACCTGCACCAGCAGATCGTCGTCAAAGTACTCGCGCAGCCGGGCCAGGGCATTGCTCATGGCCGATTGGCTCAGGTGCTGGCGTTCGGCGGCCCGGCTGATGCTGCAGGTGCTCAGCATCGCGTCCAGGGCCACCAGCAGGTTCAGATCCAGTTTGTTGAAACGCATCGCGGGGGCCGGGGCTGCACCTCAGTGTTAACCCCTTAGGTATTCATGAAATCGATATCTTAGATGGATTGAAACCATTTTACGAATGTGTCTCGTGTTCGTAACCTTCGTGTCAGCGATCGGTGAAGCCGGTCACAGCCTCAGCAAGAAGGCCCCTGAAACCCACGGAGACAAACACGATGCACCTCAGACCTCAGCGCCTGCGCTTGCGCACGGCATCGACGCGACTGCCCTTCCAGCTGGCCCTCCAGCTGCGTTCTCAACTGCGTACTCGGCTGCCCTGGGTGGCTCTGCCGATGTTGCTGGCCCAAGGCGCGCACGCCCTGGAGCTCGACACCGGCAACGACGATCTCAAGATCCGCGTCGACAACACCGTCAAAGCCAGCACCCAATACCGCCTGCAAGACGCCAGCCCGGTCCTGGTCAACAGCACCCGCCAACTGGTGCCGGGCGTGGCCGCTTCGGCCTTCCCCCAGGCGCTGAACTTCAACGCCGGTGACGACAACTTCCGCAACAAAGGCATCGTCTCCAAGCGCCTGGATCTGTTGAGCGAGCTCGACGTGGTGTACCGCAAAGACCTGGGCCTGCGCGTCAGTGCCGCGGCCTGGTACGACGCCTCCTACAGCGGCAGCACCGCCGCCACCGATGTGGCCAACGGCCAGGCCGTCTACAACCAGTTCTCCAGCGCCACCCGCGACCTGGCCGGCCGCAAGGCCGAGGTGCTGGACGCCTTCATCTTCGGCGCACTGCCGCTGGACAACGGCAACAAGGCCACCGGCCGCCTGGGCCGCCATGCCCTGCAGTACGGCGAAAGCCTGTTCTTCGGCGACAACGGCATTGCCCGCGCCCAGGGCCCGATCGACATCTGGAAGCTGATGTCCTCGCCCAACGCCCAGTTCAAGGAGATCATCCGCCCCGTGCCCCAGGTCTCGGCCCAGGTGCCGCTGTCGTCCGATGTGTCGGTCGGTGGCTACTACCAGTTCCGCTGGGAGGCCGATCGCATGGCGCCGGCCGGCAGCTACTTCAGCAGCGTCAACAACGCCTGGGGGGGCTCGGGCCTGAATGAAGTGGTCGGCACCAGCGTGTTGCAACCCGGCTCGGATGTGCGTCCGCCCAACAGCGGCCAGTTCGGCGCCCAACTCAAGTGGCGCCTCGAAGAGACCGACCTCGGCTTCTACGCCGCGCGCTACCACGACAAGGCCGGCCAGCTCTACTCGCAGCTCAATGTGACGGGCGGGCAGGGCAATTGGTACTACGTCTTCCCGGATGCCGTGAAAACCGTGGGCGCCAGTGCCAGCCGCTCGCTGGGCAACACCAATGTGTCGGTCGAGACCTCGCTGCGCACCAACATGCCGCTGGTCAACAGCAACATCGTCTATGCCAATGTGGCCCCCGCGGGCACCCTGGCCACGGGCAAGTCGGCCCACCTCAACCTGTCGTGGATCAGCTCGCTGGGCCCCAGCTTCCTGTACCGCGAGGCCAACTTCCTGGGCGAGATCGCCTGGAACCGCGTGCTGAGCAAGAACGACCCCGAGGGCCACCTCGATCCGCTGCGCAGCCGTGACGCCACCGCGCTGCAGATGGTCTTCAGCCCCAGCTACCGCCAGGTGCTGCCGGGCCTGGACCTCAGCGTGCCGGTGGGCCTGCGCTATGTGCTGGACGGCAACTCTTCGGTCACTGGTCTGGCCTGGGGCCCCAAGGGCACGGGCTCGGCCACCCTGGGGCTGGAGGGAACCTACCAGGGGGTATGGCAGTTCGCGCTCAACTACACCCGCTTCCTGGGGGGCGCCGCGCCCTTCGTCAACTACACGCCGCTGCTCACCGGCGGCACCGCTACCTACACCACCGGCAACACCCTGGGCGACCGCGACTTTGTCTCGCTGTCGGTCCGCCGGACCTTCTGATTTCGACTGGAGACAAGCGTGAACAAGACAATGCTGATTTCGATGCTGACCGCCGCTGCTGCGGTTTCAGGGATGGTGCCCGCAGTGGCGGCGGTGAGTGCCGATGAGGCCGCAAAGCTCAAGTCCGAACTGACCCCCTTCGGGGGCCAGAAGGCCGGCAATGCCGACGGCAGCATCCCGGCCTGGACCGGGGGCCACACCCAGCCCATCCCCGGTGACAAACCCGGCGGCCGCCGCGGCGACCCCTTCAAGGACGAGAAGCCCCTGTACTCGATCACGGCCAAGAACGCCGAGCAGCACGCCGCCCGGCTCAGCGACGGCACCCGGGCCATGCTCAAGAAGTACCCCGACAGCTTCCGGGTCGATGTGTACCCCAGCCACCGCACGGCCGCTGCCCCGCAGTGGGTGTACGACAACACCTTCAAGAACGCCACCCGCGCCCGGCTCAACAACGACGTGATCGAAGGCGCCTACGGCGGCATCCCCTTCCCCATTCCCAAGAGCGGTGCCGAGGCCATCAGCAACCACAGCCTGCGCTGGCGTGGCACCACCTGGCAGTGGCAGGCCACCCAGTACCAGCTCACTGCCGACGGTAAGGCGGTGCTGACCACCGAGGGCCAGGCCGACCAGCAGATGCCCTATTACTTTGAAGACGGCAGCCCCGAACAGTTTGCCAAGAAGAACGAGTTCTGGCTGATCCGCCTCATCAACACCGGCCCACCCATCCGTGCCGGCGAGGCCATCGTGGGCCGCAACCAGGTGGACGGCAGCAAAGACCAGGCCTGGGTCTACCTCACCGGCCAGCGCCGCGTGCGCAAGCTGCCCAACCCCTGCTGCGACACCCCGGCGCCCGCCACCGCCGGTGTGATGAGCTTTGACGAGCTGGAGACCTGGGCTGGCCGCATCGACCGCTTCGACTGGACCCTGGTCGGCAAGCAGGAGATGGTCATCCCCTACAACGGCAACAAGCTGCTGCAGCCCAAGACCGACGCCGAAGTGCTGGGCGCCCACCACCTCAACCCCGACCACGTGCGCTGGGAGCTGCACCGCGTCTGGGTGATCGAGGCCAAGCTGCGCCAGGGCCAGCGCCACCAGGCGGTGCGCAGCCGTTACTACTGCGACGAAGACACCTGGAACTGCGTGCTCGGCGACCGTTGGGATGCCAACGGCCAGCTCTGGCGCACCCTGTGGTCGCAGACCTTCGTGGCGCCCGATCTGCCGGGCACGGTGATCGGTGCCATGGGCGTGAACGACCTGCTCACCGGCCAGGCCTACGTGGCCAACCTCTACAACACCAAGTCGGTGCAGTACGCCATCAAGCCACGCCTGCCCGACACCGTGTTCACCCCTGACGCCATGGCCGGTGAGGGCATCCGCTGACCACCCCCGTGCGCCAACCCAGCATCCCACACCTTCCCAGGTCTGCGGCGGGCACGCTGTGCCCGGCCCGCGGCCCGCATCTGCAAAAAGAGACAAGCCATGACCGCGCAAGCTGACGCCCCGACCGCCCTGGAGGGCCGGCGTCCATCCCGTGGCGCCGCCCCACAAGGGCGGGGCACGCCCCCCCCGCTGGCCTACTCCACGGCCCACCCGACTGCCCATCGGTCGCCTGCCACGTGGGGTGCCGTCGCCCTGCTGGTCGGGGCCCTGCTGTCGGGCCTGTTCAGCCAGGCCCAGGCCGCCCCCGTGGGCGACAGCCTGGACCGCCCCGCGCTCGCCACCCGCCTGGGGCCTGCCTCCGTGCTGCTGGCGGCGGCCCAGGCCGGCCCGACCACCGTGGCGGTGGGCGAGCGCGGGCTGGTGCTGCTCAGCGCCGACCCGGCCCGCAGCTGGCGCCAGGCCCAGGTGCCGGTCAGCGTCACCCTGACGGCCGTGCGCTTTGCCGACGAGCGCCACGGCATCGCCGTGGGCCATGCCGGCGTGGTGCTGAGCACCGACGACGGCGGCCAAAGCTGGCAGCAGCGCCTCAATGGCCGCCAGATCGCCCAGGCCCTGCTCGATGAAGCCCGGGCCGGCCAACAGAGCCGCCCGCAGCCCCAGCTGCTGGCCCAGGCCGAGCGCCTGGTTCAAGACGGCGCCGACAAGCCCCTGCTCGACGTGGCCCTGCTGTCGCCACGCCGGGCGCTTGCCGTGGGCGCCTATGGCCTGGCCATGGCCAGCGACGACGGTGGCCAGCACTGGGCCCCCTGGTCGGCCCGGCTGGACAACCCCAAGGGCCTGCACCTGTATGCCGTGCGCCACCAGGGCGGCGCCATCCTGCTGGCCGGCGAACAAGGCCTGCTGCTGTACTCCAGCGACGAGGGCGCGCATTTCCAGCGCCTGCCCAGCCCCTACGCCGGCAGCTTCTTCACGGCCGAGATGCTGAGCCCCACCGAGTTCGTGGTGGCCGGCCTGCGTGGCCAGATCTGGCACACCCGTGATGCCGGCCAGCACTGGCAGCCCATCGCCAACCCGGTGCCCGCCAGCATCACCGGCTCGGCCCAGAGCGCTGGTGGCCAACTGGGGTGGGTCAACCAGGCCGGCCTGCTGCTGCAGCTGCGCAACGGGGCCCTGCAGCCCGTCAACGCCAAACCCCTGGCCCCGCTGAGCGGCGTGCTGCCCCTGGCTGGCGGTCGCTGGCTCACGCTCGGCTTTCAGGGCGCCCAAGTGCTGGCGCCTGATGGGGCGCCTTTGCCGAGGCCCGTCAGTGAACCTGCCAACCAGCCTGCCAAACAGCCTGCGACTCAACCTTCCACCGCGCCTTCGACCCCTGCTGCGACGGCCTCCGTGGCCACCGCCCGCGCCACGTCCTCCCCCTCTGCCGGATCCCAGCCATGAGCGCCATCGCCCCTTCCCTGTCTCAGGCCAGCCCGCCGGCCCAGACCGATTTCGATGCCCGCTCGGGCTCGGCCATCGAGCGCCTGCTGTTCAACAACCGCCTGTGGGTGGTCCTGCTCTGTGCGCTGGCCACCTTGGTGCTGGGTTGGCAGGCCACGCGCCTGCAGCTCAATGCCAGTTTCGAAAAGACCATTCCCGCCAGCCACCCCTATGTGCAGAACTACCTGCAGCACCAGGGTGAGCTCAGCGGCCTGGGCAATGCGGTGCGCATCGTCGTGGCCAACGAGCGCGGCAGCAGCCTGTACGACCCCGCCTACCTGGAGACCCTGCGCCAGATCAGCGACGAGGTGTTCCTGATCCCCGGCGTGGCCCGCACCCAGATGAAGTCACTCTGGACCCCCAGCACCCGCTGGGTCGGCGTGACCGAAGACGGGCTGGAAGGCGGCCCGGTGATCCCCGACGGCTACGACGGCTCGCCCGCCAGCCTGCAACAACTGGCGGCCAACATCGCCCGCTCGGGCGAGCAGGGCCAGGTGGTGGCGCTGGATGGCCGCTCCACCGCCCTGTACGTGCCCCTGCTGGAGCGCGACCCCGACGGCCGCCGCCTCGACTACACCGCGCTCTCCGAGCGCCTGGAGGCCTTGCGCACCAAGTACGAGGGCCGTGGCGTCACGCTGCACATCACGGGCTTTGCCAAGATCGTCGGCGACCTCATTGCCGGGGTGCGCATGGTGCTGGTCTTCTTCGCCCTGGCCGTGCTCATTGCTGCGGGCATGGTGTATGGCTTCACCCGCTGCGTGCGCTCCACCGCCCTGGTGGTGCTGGCCTCGCTGGTGGCCGTGGTGTGGCAGCTGGGCCTGCTGCCCACCCTGGGCTATGCGCTGGACCCGTACTCCATCCTGGTGCCCTTTCTGGTGTTCGCCATCGGCATGAGCCACGGCGCCCAGAAGATGAACGGCATCATGCAGGACATCGGACGCGGCATCTCCCCGCTGGTGGCCGCCCGCTACACCTTTCGCAGGCTGTTCCTCGCCGGCCTCACCGCCTTGCTGGCCGATGCCGTGGGCTTTGCCGTGCTGCTGGTCATCGACATCCAGGTGATCCGCGAGCTGGCCATCGCCGCCTCGCTGGGCGTGGCCCTGCTGATCTTCACCAACCTGATCCTGCTGCCCATCCTGCTCAGCTACACCGGCGTCAGCCAGGCCGCGGCCGAGCGCAGCCTGCGCAGCGAGCTGGCCGATGCCGCCGGGGCCGCCCGCCACCCGGCCTGGGCCCTGCTGGACCGCTTCACCCAGCGCCGCTGGGCCCTGGCGGCCCTGGCCGTGGCCGCCGCCCTGGCTGCGGTCGGCTACCAGTGGAGCACCCGGCTGCAGATCGGCGACCTCGACCCCGGCGCCCCCGAGCTGCGGGCCGACAGCCGCTACAACCGCGACGTGGCCTACGTCAACGCGGGCTACGGCGCCTCCAGCGATGTGCTGGCCGTGATGGTCAAAACCCCCGAGGGTCAGTGCGCCAACTACGCCGTGCTCAACCGGGTGGACGCGCTGGAGTGGCAGCTGCGCCAGATCGACGGCGTGGAAGCCACCAACACCTTGTCGCTGCTGAACCGCCGCGTGCTGTCGGGCCTCAACGAGGGCAGCCCCAAGTGGTATGAGTTCCTGCCCAACCAGGACATGCTCAACACCGTCACCGCAGGCGCGCCGCGCGGCCTCTACAACGATGCCTGCAGCCTGCTCACGGTGTATGTGTACCTGCGCGACCACAAGGCCGACACCTTGAACCGCGTGGTGGCCCAGGTCGAGGCCTTCGCCCGCGACAACAACGGCCCGCAGGGTGAGTTTTTGCTGGCGGCAGGTTCGGCCGGCATCGAGGCTGCCACCAACATCGTGGTCAAGAGCGCCTGGCACGACATGTTGCTCATGGTCTATGCCGCGGTGGTGCTGCTGTGCTTCATCACCTTCCGCTCCTGGCGCGCCGTGCTGGTGGCCGTGCTGCCCCTGATGCTGACCTCGGTGCTGGCCGAGGCCCTGATGGTGGGGCTGGGCATGGGCGTGAAAGTGGCCACCCTGCCCGTGATCGCCCTGGGCGTGGGCATCGGGGTGGACTACGCACTGTACATCCTCAGCATCACCCTGGCCCGGCTGCGTGCCGGTGCCACGCTGTCGCAGGCCTATTACCAGGCCCTGCTGTTCACCGGCAAGGTGGTCATGCTGACCGGCGTCACCCTGGCCATCGGGGTGGTCACCTGGGTGTTCAGCCCCATCAAGTTCCAGGCCGACATGGGCCTGCTGCTGGCCTTCATGTTCCTCTGGAACATGCTCGGCGCCCTGGTGCTGCTGCCCGCACTTGCCCACTTTCTGCTGCGCCCTGCCGCGCGCGGCACCGGCCCCGCCGTGAATCCGCCCCAAACCGCCTGAAACCGAAAGAAGGACCCCATGAAGCTGATCAAGCTGCTCTTCGGCCGCCGCCCTCTGCGTGCCCTGTTCGCCACCGCCCTGATGAGCGGCCTCGCCGTGGCGGCCCATGCCCAGACCGCACCCGACCAGGTGTTCCAGCAGTACCTGGCCGCCGTCAAGGCCCATGACAAGGCGGCCGTCGAGGCGCTGATTGCGGACGACGTCGAGCGCTCCGACTTCCCGGCCTGCCGCCCCGAGATGAGCAACAAGCAGTGCCTGTCGCTGTACATCGACGCCACCGTGCTCAGCCAGGCCGGCGAGATCACCGTGCTGCGCACCCAGGTCGAGGGCGACACCGTGCGCGCCACGCTGGAGCTGCGCAGCGCCCTGACCCGCCGCGCCGGGGTGGAGCGGGCGCTGGGCACCGACGAGGTGCGCGTGCGCCAGGGCCGCATCGTGGCCTTCCGCTTCGTGCCCGACTTTGCTGACGAGCCCACCCGCCGCTTCTTTGCCAGCCTGGGCATCGGGCCCGGGGCGCACTGAGCCCGGTAGCTCACCCACCGCATTTTTGAAGAGGACTTTGCATGTTTCGTTTCTTCCCCACCAACTACGTCTGGGACCTGTCCATCAACCTGGCCATCGAAATGGGCGCCCGCATGGGTGAGATCCAGGCCATGTGTGCCCCCCTGACCGAGGCCGCCAAGCAGCCCGACGCGGCCGGCACCGCCGCCTTTCGCGAGACCTGGGTGCGCATGGCCAACCAGCTCAGCGAGCTGGCCGCCGAAGACGAGGCCCGTGGCCGGCTGATCTCGGCCGGTGACAAGCTCAACCGCGCCGCCACCTACCTGATCACGGCCGAGCGCCTGCTGGCACACGGCAGCGAGGGTCGGCTGGCCCTGTACCAGCAGTTTCTGCAGACCTTCCGCCGCGGCGTCGAGCTGACCGGCGAGAACTGCGAGTTCGTGCGCATCCCCTACGAGGGCCAACACCTGTCGGGCCTGTTCGTGCGCGCCCACGGCGTCACCGGGCCGGCGCCCATCCTGGTCCAGGTCAACGGGCTGGACTCGACCAAGGAGATGAAATACCGCGTGGGCCTGCCGGCCTGGCTGGCGCAACGCGGCGTGGCCTCGTTGATCATTGATCAGCCCGGCACCGGCGAGGCCCTGCGCCTGCAGGGCCTCAGCGCCCGCTACGACAGCGAGCACTGGGCCAGCCGCGTGGTGGACTGGCTGGAAACCCGCAGCGACATCGATCCCCGGCGCATCGGCCTGGAAGGCGTGTCGCTGGGGGGCTACTACTGCCCGCGTGCGGTGGCCTTCGAGCCGCGCTTTGCCTGCGGCGTGGTCTGGGGCGCCAACCACGACTGGCGCGATGTGCAGAAAAAACGCCTGGCCCGCGAGGGCAGCCTGCCCGTGCCCCACTACTGGGAGCACGTGCGCTGGGTCTGGGGCGCCAAGGACCAGGACGACTTCATGCGCATCGCCGAGAACGTGCACCTGGACGGCGTGCTTGACCGCATCCGCGTGCCCTTCCTGGTCACCCACGGCGAGAAGGATTCGCAGATCCCGCTGCACTGGGCCCACCGCACCTACGAGCAACTGGTGAACAGCCCCAAGCGCGAGCTCAAGGTCTTCACCGACCGCGAAGGCGGCGTTCAGCACTCGAGCTTCGACAACTCGGCCAACGCCGGCGCCTACATCGCCGACTGGGTGGCCGAAACCCTGGGCGGGCGCACCGCGCAGGGCACCCCCCTCTGATTCAACCGCCCCCTTTTCTGGAGACTTTGCATGAACATCATCGGACCCGATGCCCTGGTCTTTGGCGTGGACGACCTCGCCGCCTGCAGCCGCTACCTCACCGACTACGGCCTGCAGCCGGTCGGGCTGAACGCCGACGGCGGCCGCTTTGAAGCCCTGGACGGCACCGCCATCGTGCTGGCCCGCCGTGATGACCCCAGCCTGCCCGCCTCCCTGGGCACGGCCAGCCAGCTGCGCAAAACCGTCTACGGCGTGGCCGATGCCGCCACCCTGGACGCCATCGCCGCCGAGCTGGGCCGCGACCGCGAGGTGCGCCGCCTGCCCGACGGCTCGCTCGAAACCCAGGACGACATGGGCTTTGCCCTGGGCTTTCAGCTCAGCGTGCGCCGTCCCCTCGATTTGCCGGCCGAAACCGTCAACGCCCCCGGTGCACCGGCGCAGCGCCCGGCCAACCAGGTGGCGGCCAGCGACGATACCCCGATCCGCCCGCGCACCCTGTCGCACGTGGTGTACTTTGTGCCCGATGCGGCCCGGGCCGAGGCCTTCTACGTGCAACGCCTGGGCTTTCGCTGCACCGACCGCTTCACCGGCGTGGGCCCCTTTCTGCGCCCCGCCGGCACGCTGGACCACCACACCTTGTTCCTGATCCAGACCCCGCCTTTCATGAAGGGCGTGGAGCACTTCACCTTCCACCTGGGCGGCCCGTCCGAGCTGATGCAGGCCGGCACGCGCTTCGTCAACCAGGGCTACCAGTCGTTCTGGGGCCCGGGGCGACACCGCTTCGGCTCCAACTGGTTCTGGTACTTCAACAGCCCCCTGGGCTGCCATGTCGAGTACGACGCCGACATGGACCTGCACGACGACCAATGGCAGGCCCGCGAGACCCCCATGGGCGCCGACGCCTCGCAGCTGTTCCTGTTCCAGCACCGCGAGAAGTGGGCCCCCTCGGGCCCGCCCCCCGGTGCAGCCCAGGCACAACACTGAGGCGAGGCCCACCGTGTCAGCCTGGATCCGCCTGTGCCACCTGGACGAGCTGCCCGAGGGCAGTTCGCGCGGCTTCGACCCCCTGCAGCAGGGGCAGGACTCGGTGCTGCTGGTGCGCCGCCAGGGCCAGGTCCATGCCTACCGCGACGCCTGCCCCCACCACGGCGGCACGCCCATGGCCTGGCGCAAAGACGCCTACCTCAACGCGGCCGGCGACCGCATCGTCTGTCACGCCCATGGCGCGCAGTTCGACATCGCCACCGGGCAATGCACCCTGGGCCCCTGCCTGGGGCAGGCCCTGGCGCGCCTGGACCTGGCGCAAAGCCCCGAGGGCGAGCTGAGCCTGCACCGCCCACAACTGATTGAAAAAAACGGAGACATCCCATGAGCCAACCCCACCCACAACCCCATTCCCAGCAACACAAGATCCTGATCATCGGCGGCGGCTTCTCCGGCATGTCGGCCGCCATCGAGCTGCGCAAGCGCGGCCACGTCGTCGACCTGGTCGAGATCGACCCCGGCTGGCGCTCTTATGGCGCGGGCATCAGCCTGGGCGGCGCCACCCTGCGGGCCTTCCGGCAGCTGGGCATCCTGGACCAGTTCCTGCAAGTCGGCCATGCCTCGGATGGCGTTGAGCTGCAGGCCCCCAACGGCACCACGCTGGCCCAACTGCCCACGCCCCGCATCGCCGGGGCCGATGTACCGGGCGGCGGCGCCATCATGCGCCCCGTGCTGGCGCGCCTGCTGGCCGAGGCCACCCGGGCCTCGGGCACCCAGGTGTTTCTGGGCAGCACCTTCACCGAGATCCAGCAAGACGCCGAAGGCGTGGACGTGCGCTTCACCGACGGCAGCCAGCGCCGCTACGACCTGGTCATCGGGGCCGACGGCCTGTACTCCAAGGTGCGGCAGGCCGTGTTCCCGCAGGCTCCGGCCCCCCGCTACAGCGGCCAGGCCGTGTGGCGCGCCGTGCTGCCCCGCCCCGACAGCGTGGGCGGCGCCATCATGTGGGTGGGCCCCAAGATCAAGGTGGGTGTCAACCCGGTGTCCCAGACCGAGATGTACCTGTTCGTGACCGAAGACCGCGAGCACAACACCCACGTGCCGCCGGCCGACTTCCATCGCCTGCTCGACGCCTTGCTGGCCCCCTTCAGCGCCCCCCAGGTGCAGCAACTGCGCA
>Ga0066477_1000426_pt1 | contig 13162 bp, 9 predicted proteins | sample LakWasM115_HOW13_2_FD_59554 | JGI IMG/M metagenome (GOLD analysis project Ga0066477, IMG submission 59554) | Freshwater sediment methanotrophic microbial communities from Lake Washington under simulated oxygen tension - Sediment Metagenome 115_HOW13 | ecosystem: Environmental > Aquatic >...
CCCCGTCTTCCTGGACTCGGCGCCGCCCCCTCAACCTCGGCCCGCCGAGGTGATTCTCGACGTGCAGGGCCTGCAGGTGGCCCTGCCGGCCGATGCCGACCGCCCCTTTGCCATCGAGCACCTGGACGTGCGCATCGAAGCCGGCCAGACTCTGTGCATCGTCGGCGAGTCGGGCTCGGGCAAGTCCGTGCTGGCCACCACCGTCATGGGCCTGCTGGCCAAGGGCCTCACGGCCACCCAGGGCCACATCCGCCTGGCCGGCGAAACCCTGATGGACCAGGCCCGCCTGGCCCCCGAATCGCGCTTGCGTGCCTGGCGCGGCACCCGCATGGGCATGGTGTTCCAGGAGCCCATGACCGCCCTCAACCCCGTGCACAGCTGCGGCGAGCAGGTGGACGAGCTGCTGCGCACCCACACCCAGTGGCCCGCGCACGAGCGCAAGGCCCACATCCTGGCCATCTTCGACCGGGTGCGCCTGCCCGACCCCAAGCGCATCTACGACAGCTACCCACACCAGCTCTCGGGCGGCCAGCGGCAGCGCATCGTGATCGCCATGGCCATCATCCTCAAGCCCCGGCTGTTGATCTGCGACGAGCCCACCACCGCGCTGGACGTGACCACCCAGGCCGAGATCCTGCGCCTGATCGCCGAGCTGCAGGTGGAGCAACGCTCGGCCGTGCTCTTCATCACCCACGACATGGGCGTGGTGGCCGAGATTGCCGACCAGGTGATGGTGATGCACCGCGGCCGCGTGGTCGAGCAGGGCCCGGCCGAGCAGGTGCTGCACGCGCCGCGCGAGGCCTACACCCGCATGCTGCTGGACGCAGTTCCCGGCATGACCCCGCCACCCCCGCGCGAGTTGCCCGGCGGGCGCGCCCTGCTCAGCGCCACCGGCGTGGGCAAGACCTATGTGCGCCGCGACTGGCTGGGCCGGGCCAAGCCCAACACCGCGCTGCGCGACGCCAGCGTGGCCGTGCACCGCGGCGAGACCGTGGGCGTGGTGGGCGAGTCGGGCTCGGGCAAATCCACGTTTGCGCGCTGCATGATCCGCCTGATCGACCCCAGCGAAGGCAGCATCCTGTGGGGTGAAACCCCGGTGCAAAGCCTGCCCGAGGGGCGGCTGCGCCCCCTGCGCTCGCGGGTGCAGGTGGTGTTCCAGGACCCCAACCGCTCACTGAACCCGCGCCGCACCGTGGGCTCGTCGCTGATGGAAGGGGCGATGAACTTCGGCATGGGCGAGCGCCAGGCCCGCCAGACCGCCGAAGAGCTGATGGACCGTATCCAGCTGCCCCGCACCGCGCTCGACCGCTACCCGCACCAGTTCTCGGGCGGGCAGCGGCAGCGCCTGGCGATTGCCCGCGCCGTGGCCTGCCAGCCCCAAGTGCTGGTGGCCGATGAGGCTGTGTCGGCCCTGGACGTGTCGGTGCAGGCCCAGATCCTGGCCCTGCTGCGTGAAATCCAGGCCGACCTGGGCCTGGGCATCCTGTTCATCACCCACGACCTGCGGGTGGCGGCCCAGCTGTGCGACCGCGTGATCGTGATGAGCCAGGGCGAGATCGTCGAGCAAGGCCCCACGGCCCAGGTGTTCCAGCAGCCGGCCCACGACTACACCCGCCGCCTGCTGGCCGCCGCCCCCCGGGCCGAGCTGGCCCGCCGGGCCTGAGCCCTCTCACCCCACAGGATCCCCACCATGCGACTTCTGCTGGCCCAGTTCAAACACGAGACCAACACCTTCTCGCCGGTACCCACCCCGTTCGAGCGCTTCTACCGCGCCTTGCCGGCCGATGCCGACCAGGCCAGCCTGCTGGCGGCCTACCGCGGCACCGGCCTGGCCCTGGGCGGCTTCATCGACGTGGCCGAGCGCGTGGGCGCCGAGGTGGTGATCGCCACCGCCGCCGAGGCGCAACCCAGCCGCCCCACCGACGACGCCACCTACGAGCGCATCAGCCAGGCCATCCTGTCGCGCGTGGCGCGCGGCGGCTTCGATGCCGTGCTGCTCGACCTGCACGGGGCCATGGTCACCGAATCGCTGGAAGACGCCGAAGGCACGCTGCTGCGCCGCCTGCGCGAGATCGACCCCGACATCCCCGTGGGCGTCACCCTGGACATGCACGCCAATGTGCACGACGACATGGTGCGCCACGCCACCGTGATCACCGGCTACCACACCTACCCCCATGTCGACATCCATGCCGCTGGCGTGCGCGCGGCCGAGCTGATCCTGCGCACCCTGAGCGGCGCCATCCGCCCGGTGATGCAGTGGGGCCAGGCCCCCATGCTGCCGCATGTGATGCGCCAGGGCACGCATGCCGAGCCCAACCGCTCGCTGCAGGCGCGCTGCCAGACCCTGGAGACGAGTGGCGAGGTGCTGGCGGCCTCGGTGTTCGTGGGTTTTCCGCATGCCGACATCAGCCAGGCCGGCCTGAGCGCCGTGGTCTGCACCGATGCGGCACCCGAGGTGGCCCGCCAGCACTGCGAGGCCCTGCTGGCCCAGGCCTGGCAGGCCCGCGAGGGCTTTGTGTTCCACCCCACCCCGCTGGCCGAGGCCGTGGCGCGTGCCAAGGCCTGCGCCATCGGTCTTGACGGCCCGGTCGTGTTGCTGGACCACTGCGACAACTCCGCCTCGGGCGGCTCGATGGACACCACCGAAGTGCTGGCCGAGGTGCTGCGCCAGGGCCTGGACGAGGCCGTGTTCTATGCCATCTGGGACCCGCAGGCCGTGCAACAGGCGCTGGCCGCGGGCATTGGCAGCGAGATCACGCTGAGCCTGGGCGGCAAGACCGCCATGCCCGCGCTGCGCCGCGACAGCCCGCCCCTGAGCGTGACGGGCCGGGTCAAGCTGGCCTTTGACGGGCGCTTTCGCAACCGCGGGCCCATGTACCAGGGCGTGCAGACCCGGCTGGGCCCCACCGTGGTGCTGGCCGTGGGCGGCCTGGAGATCGTGCTGATCTCCGAGCACCAGGAGCCGTTTGACCTGAACTGCCTCTCCAGCGTCGGCGTCGACCCGCTGCAAAAGCGCTTTGTCATCCTCAAGAGCCGGGTGCACTGGCGCGCCGGCTTTGGCGACCTGGCCCGCGAGGTGATCGAGTGCGACGGCCTGGGCGTGACCACCTCCGACTACGGCGCGCTGCAATTCAAGCGGGTGCGCCGCCCCATCTACCCGCTGGACCCGATGTGAGCGCCACGGTGCTCCTCCCCTTTGTTTTCCCACCCCCAGGACCCCTGACCCATGAGTGATCTCCACGCCCTTTCCGCCTCTGCCATGGTGGCGGCCTACCGCGACGGCAGCCTGTCGCCCGTCGACGTGACCCAGGCGGTGCTGCAGCACATCGAGCGCTGCGAACCCGTGCTGTGCGCCACCTACGCGCTCGATGCCGAGGCTGCGTTGAGCATGGCGCGCGCCGCCGAGGCCCGCTGGCATGCCGGCACCCCCATCAATGTGGGGGGCGTGTGCATTGACGGCGTGCCCGCCACCATCAAGGAAAACATCGCCACCCGCGGCGTGCCCGTGCCGGTGGGCACCGCCGCCAGCCTGCCGGTGCCGGCCGCGGCCGATGCCCCGCCCGCCGCCCGCCTGCGCGAGGCCGGCGCCGTGTTTGTGGCCAAGACCACCATGCCCGAATACGGCATGCTGTCGTCGGGCCTGTCGAGCTTCCATGCCCTGGCGCGCAACCCCTGGAACACCGCCATGAACCCTGGCGGCAGCAGTGCCGGCGCGGGTGCCGCCGGTGCGGCCGGCTACGGCCCGCTGCACATCGGCACCGACATCGGCGGCTCGGTGCGCCTGCCGGCCGCCTGGTGCGGCCTGGCCGGCCTCAAGCCCAGCCTGGGCCGGGTGCCGATCGACCCGCCCTACATGGGTCGCTGCGCCGGCCCCATGACCCGCACCGTCACCGATGCGGCCCTGATGATGGCCGTGCTGTCGCGCCCCGACCCGCGCGACCACATGAGCCTGCCACCGGCCGACATCCCCTGGCTGTCGCTGCAGCGCGAGCTCAAGGGCCTGCGCATCGGCCTGCTGCTGGAGGCCGGCTGCGGCATGCCGGTGTCGCCCCAGGTGCAGCAGGCCGTGGTGGCCGCAGCCCGCCTGTTCGAACAGGCCGGTGCCGTGATCGAGACCCTGCAGCCCTGGATGAGCAACGAACTGCTGCACGGGGTGGACCGCTTCTGGCGCATCCGCTCTGGCGTGGACGTGCAGGCCCTGCCGCCCGAGCGGCGCGCCAAGGTGCTGCCCATCGTGCGCCAGTGGGCCGAAGGCGGCCTGGGCTTCAGCGGCGAGCAGGCTTTCGAGGCCTACATCATGACCTTCAAGACCCGCGCCGCCACCGTGGCCGCCACCCAGCCCTACGACTATGTGCTGTCGCCGGTCTCGCCCAACACCAGCTTCCCGGCCGAATGGGCCTACCCGACCAACAACGTGAACGAGGCCATGGACCACATCGGCTTCACCCTGCCCTTCAGCATGAGCGAGCAGCCCGCCGCCTCGGTGAACTGCGGCTACGACAGCCACGGCGTGCCCATCGGCCTGCAGATCGCCGGGCGCCGCTTTGACGACCTGGGCGTGCTGCAGATGGCGCGCGCCTTTGAACAGATGCGCCCGGCCCAACGGCCCTGGCCGCAAATTTCGGCGAATATTGCGGGGGCCTAATGCGGCGTTGGCGGTCCCTCCTGCCCGCCAGGCTGGCCTGGCCCGGCCCGCGCACCCTGCGGCATGCGCTGGCCGGGGTGCGGGCCGTCACCGGGCCGGCCACCGGCACCGCCGCCATGGGGCTGGTGGCCGGCGTGGCCATGGCCCAGAGCGGCCTGCCCATGGCCGTGCTGCTGCCTATGTCGCTGCTGGTGTATGCCAGCTCGTCCCAGCTGGCCTGCCTGCCCCTGATGGCCAGCCAGGCCCCGCTGTGGCTGGTGGGGGCCACGGCGGCGGTGCTGAACCTGCGCTTCGTGGTGTTCAGCGCCGAATGGAGCCGCTACTTCCATCACCTGAGCCGGCCCCAGCGCGTGGCCCTGTCGTACTTTGCCGGCGACCCGATCTATGCGCTGTTCACCCAGCGCCACCCCCTGCCGGGCCGCAACGGGCGGCAACGCCGCCGCGAGGTGGCCTACTACCTGGGCCTGGCACTGAGCAACTGGGCCGTGTGGCAGCTGTCGTCGGCGGTGGGCCTGGTGCTGGCCGACCAGTTGCCCGGCGCCCACAGCCTGCGCTTTGTGGCCATCCTGGCCTTGCTGACCCTGACCCTGCCCATGGTCAAAGACCGCCCCACCCGCGTGGCCGCCCTGGCGGCCTGTGCCGTGGCCCTGCCGGCCCAGGCCCTGCCGCGCGGCCTGCCGGTGCTGGTCACCATGCTGGCCGCCATGGCCGCCGGCCTGCTGGCCGAACACCGCCAACCGAGGCCGCATGCTGGATGACCCCGAGCACCGCGGCTGGCTGGCCGTGGCCCTGCTGGTGCTGATCACCGTGCTGACCCGGGCCTTTTTTCTGCTGCCCGGCCAGCAGCCCCGCCTGCCGAGCTGGCTGCGCACCTGCCTGCGCTTTGCGCCGCTGGGCGCCCTGCTGGCCATGGTCGTCCCCGAGGTGGCGCTGAACCAGGGCCAGTGGGCGCCGCAATGGCAGGATGCCCGCTGGTGGGCCTGTGCCGCCGCCCTGCTGACCTATTTCGGGGGCCGGCGCAACATCAACCATGCCCTGTTTGCCGGCATGGGCGTGTTGCTCGGCCTGCACCTGGCCCTGGGCTGGTAAGCCCCGTGCCCCAAGCCCCAGGCCTCCACCCATTCCTGCCCACTGCGAAACACCATGAACATCCTGATCGCCGGCTTTCAGCACGAGACCAACACCTTCGCCCCCAGCCCCGCCGACTGGGCCGCCTTTTTGCGCGGCGACGGCTTTCCGGCCTACAGCGAAGGGGCCGACATGTTGCGCCGCTTCACCGGCAGCAGCCTGCCCATCGGCGGCTTCATCAGTGAGGCCCAGGCGCGCGGCTGGGCCTTGCTGCCCGCCTGCTGGGCGGGGGCCACGCCCTCGGCCCAGGTCAGCGACGAGGCCTTCGAACGCATTGCCGGCACCATCGTCGAGGCGGCCCGCCAGGCGCTGGCCGGCCCCGACCTGCAGGCGATCTACCTGGATCTGCACGGCGCGGCCGTCAGCTTTGCCCACGAAGACGCCGAGGGCGAGTTGCTGAAGCGCTTGCGCGCCCTGGTGGGTGAACAGATGCCCATCGTGGCCAGCCTCGATCTGCACGCCAACGTGAGCGCCGACATGCTGCAACTGGCCGACGGCCTGGTGGCCTACCGCACCTACCCCCATGTGGACACCGAAGCCACCGGCCGCCTGGCCGCCCAGCTGCTGGAGCGCCGCCTGCAGGCCGGCCAACGCCTGCCGCTGGCCTGGCGCCGCGTGCCTTTTCTGATCCCGATCAACGCCGGCTGCACGCTGATCGAGCCGGCCGCGTCCTTGTACGCGCAGCTGCCCGAGGTGGACGCCCGCCAAGGCACCCTCAGCAGCATCGCCATGGGCTTTCCGGCCGCCGACATCGACTGCTGCGGCCCCTGCGTGTGGGCCTATGGCGAACAGGCCGAGGCCGTGGTGCAACAGCTGTGGACCGCGCTTTGCCAGCCGCCCCAGCGTTGGCGCATCAGCCTGCCCGAGCCCCTGGCCGCGGTGCAGCAGGCCCTGGCGCTGGCCGAACACGCCAGCGCCCCGGTGGTGATCGCCGACACCCAGGACAACCCCGGCGCCGGCGGCGACAGCAACACCACCGGCATGCTGCACGCCCTGCTGCAGGCCGGCGCCGGGCGCCGCTACCCCGGCCAGGTGGCGCTGGGCCTGCTGTACGACCCCGAGGCCGCCGCTGCCGCCCACCGGGCCGGCCCCGGCGCCCGCCTGAGCCTGAGCCTGGGCCGCCAGGTGAGCACCCTGCCCGGCCAGCTCAGCAACCCACCTGTGCAGGCCGAGGTCACCGTGCGCGCCCTGTTCGAAGGCAGCGTGCGCCTGCTGGGGCCCATGATGCATGGCGTGCACACCCGGCTTGGCCTGGTCGCCTGTCTGGAGCTGGACGGCGTGCTGGTCGTGGTCGCCAGCGGCAAATGCCAGATGCTGGACCGCGAGCTGTACCGCTGCGTCGGCGTGCAGCCCGAGGCCATGAAGCTGCTGGTCAACAAAAGCTCGGTGCACTTCCGCGCCGACTTCACCCCCATCGCCTCCCACATCCTGGTCGCCCGCGCCCCTGGCCCCATGCCCGCCGACCCGGCCAGCCTGCCCTGGACCCGGCTGGGGGCGGGGGTGTCGGCGGTGATTGAGGGGGCGTGAAGCGGCATCTCAACAGGCAGAAAGTTTGAGTCCGACCGGCATTCGCCAAGGTGCGCCATCACTCATAAGGCAGAAACTGGTTGCTGTCGCGGCTGAGCAGTTGCATCAGCTTCGGATGGATGAAGAGCTTCTCCTTGCCCAAAGGCATTTCACGCAGCACGCCCAGCTTGACCAGCTCTTGCAGATGGCGTGAAGCGGCCTGGCGTTGGGCAATGCCTTTGTCCACCAGATTGCCAATGCGGCAATAAGGCTGCTCGAAGATCACGTCCACCAATTCACGGGTGTAGATCTTGGGCAGCCGGGTGCGCACATGCTCGGTGGTGTGCTCGGCCAGAGCACGGATGGCGGCGATCTTGCCGGTGGTCCACTTGGAGGTAACGGCGACCGCCTGCAGCATGAAGACCAGCCAGGGCTCCCAGGACTCATCGCGGGTGACGGCGAGCAGCAGGCGATAGTAGTCGGCCTTGTGCGCAATCACATGGCGGCTGAGGTAGAGGATGGGCAGATTCAACAGGTCTTGCTGAATCAGGTACAGGATGTTGAGCACCCGCCCGGTGCGTCCATTGCCGTCGATGAAAGGGTGAATGGCTTCAAACTGGTAATGGCCCACCGCCATGCGGATCAGGGGATCCAGATCGGTCTCCTCGTGCAAAAAACGCTCCCAATTGGCCAGCATGTCCCGCAAACGGGCTTCACCTTCAAGCGGGGTGTAGACCACCTCACCGGTGCGGTCGTTGGCCAACTGAGTGCCGGGCGTTCGACGAATGTCCATGTCCACGCCCTTGAGCGTGCGGCAGACCTCTACGGCGGTCGCCGTGCACAGGGGGCGCTGCTGGAGCGACCGAAAGCCTTGGTGCAGTGCGGTGCGGTAGCGCAATGCCTCTTTGGTCGCCGAGTCGGCCTGCTCATGGCCTTGGGCGTATTGAAAAAGCTGGTCGGTGGTGGTGACGATGTTCTCAATTTCCGAGCTGTCTTTGGCTTCCAGCAGCGGGATGGTGTTGATCAGCATCGCCTGGTTGGGGATGAGTTCGGCCGCTTGCTTGAGTTCGGCCAGCGCGGCGCGGGCTTCGATGCATGCCTTGAGAACGGTGCGGCTTTCCAACTCGTGCGCCGGGGGAAGCGCGGGCAAGTGGTTGTGAGGCTGCTCGGGATTCCAAGTGGGAATGTTCTTGGTCATGATGCAAAAAACCTGTTTCGACGACACGTTCTGAGCTCATGTCGCCGCCGACGACATGTCCGAAGAACATGTTCTTTTTTTATCGAAATTGGAACACGTCAAAAGATCGTGTCGCTATTTTTGCATATTGGCGACATGAGTAGACCCGATACCGCCCATTCACCGCCCGTTGACATACCCAACACATAATCCCAACTCCCGCTTTGCTGACCTCACTCGCATGCCGCTTTGCCGCCTCTCCCACACCCTGGCCTGCCTGGGCCTCATGGCCCTGCTGGCCGGCCCGCTGGGGCCGATGGCCCAGGCGGCAGAGCCTGACAGCCCTTTTCTGGAAGACCTGACCAGCCCCGAGTTGCAGGCCCGCATCGATGCGGGCACGCGCACGGTGCTGATCCCCATCGGCGGCACCGAGCAGAGCGGGCCGCAGATGGCGCTGGGCAAGCACAACGTGCGGGTGCATGTGCTGGCGGGGCAGATTGCCCGGCGCGTGGGGCACACGGTGGTGGCCCCGGTGCTGGCCTATGTGCCTGAGGGCCCCATCCACCCGCCGGCCGGGCACATGCGCTTTGCCGGCACGATCTCGATCCCTGAGCCGGCTTTCGAGGCCTTGCTGGAGGGCACGGCGCGCAGCCTGCGGCAGCATGGGTTTCACGATGTGTTCTTTTTGGGCGACCACGGGGGCTACCGCAAGAACCTGGAGCGCGTGGCCGAGCGCCTGAACCAGTCCTGGGCCCGCGACGGGGGCCCGTCTGCGCGGGTGCACGCCCTGAGCGAGTACTACCGCGTAACGCAGACCGCCTATGTGGCCGATCTGAAGCAGCGCGGCTTCAGCCCGGCCGAGATCGGCGAGCACGCCGGCCTGGCCGACACCTCGCTGATGCTGGCCACCGACCCGGCGCTGGTGCGCACCGACACATTGGCCAGCCCGGCGGCCCGCGACCAGGCCCGAGGCGTGACCGGCGACCCGCGTCGCGCAAGCGTTGCGTTGGGTCAAGTCGGGGTGCAGCAAATCGTGGAGACTTCGGCCGCAGCGATCCAGGCGGCCGTCAAGCCCTGAGCCGCCTCTTTAATCTGGAGTGTTCTTCTCATGTCCCTCGGGAAAGTTTTTGCCCGCAACGCCGTGGGTTTGGCCGTCAGTTCGGCCGTCATCGTGATGGGCCTGCTGGCCAGCGGGGTGCACGGGGCCGACGCGGTCGGCAAGCAGGCTGCGGCCAAGGCCGCTGCGGTCACCACCGTGCCCGGCATGCCGCCGGTGCCCAACCCGGCCAATCTGTACAGCGAAACCGGGGCCGACCACATCGCCCCGGCCGTGCGCGACGACCTGGAGCGCATCTATGTGCCCAACCTGCGCTCCAACGACGTGTATGTGATCGACCCGGCCAAGATGAAGGTGGTCGACAAGTTCAAGGTGGGCCCGGCGCCGCAGCACGTGGTGCCCTCGTGGGACCTGCGCACGCTGTGGGTGGCCAACAACGCCGAACGCCGCACCGATGGCAGCCTGACGCCGATCGACCCGCGCACCGGCAAGCCGGGCAAGGAGATCGCAGTCGATGACCCCTACAACGTGTATGCCACGCCCGACGGCGCCTCGCTGATCGTGGTGGCCGAGGCCAAGCACCGGCTCGATTTCCGCGATCCCAAGACCCTGGCCCTGCAATACGCCATCGATGTGCCCAAGTGCGGCGGCATCAACCATGCCGATTTCTCGATTGACGGGCGCTACGCGATCTTCACCTGCGAGTTCCAGGGCAGCGTGGCCAAGATCGACCTGGGCAAGCGCGAGGTGCTGGGCTACCTGAAGCTGCAAATGCCCAAGACCCGCTTCAAGGACGGGCAAAAACTCAGCGACCCGAATGTGTCGCCGATGGAGACCGAGGTCTGCTCGGCCACCAAGGGCATGCCGCAGGACATCCGCATCTCGCCCGACGGCAAGCACTTCTATGTGGCCGACATGGAGGCCGACGGCGTGCATGTGCTCGATGGCGATGCCCTCACCGAGGTGGGCTTCATCGCCACCGGGGTGGCCGCCCACGGCCTGTACCCCAGCCGCGACGGCAAGCATCTGTACGTGGCCAACCGCGGCTCGCACCGCATCCATGGCCCGCGCAAGAGCCCCGGCAGCGTGACCGTGATCGACTTCGCCACCGAAAAGGTCACGGCCCACTGGCCGATCCAGGGCGGTGGCAGCCCCGACATGGGCAATGTCAGCGCCGATGGCAAGTGGCTGTGGCTGTCGGGTCGTTTTGACGACGTGGTGTACCGTTTTGACACCCACAGCGGGGCCGTGGCGCAGATCAAGGTGGGCCAGGAACCCCATGGCCTGGCCGTGTGGCCGCAGCCCGGTCGCTACTCGCTGGGCCACACCGGCAACCTGCGCTGAGTTTGGCCGCGGGCCCGGCCCCAAAGCCGGGTCCCGACGCGGATATTTCCAGATGGGATAATCCGCGCCATGAGCATCACCTACAAAAACGCGGAAGAGATCGAGGGCATGCGCGTGGCCTGCCGCCTCGCGTCCGAGGTTCTGGACTACCTGACCCCCTTCGTCAAACCCGGTGTCACCACCCAGGAAATCGATCGCCTGGCCCATGAGTACATGGTCAATGTGCAGGGCACCAAGTCGGCCACCATCGGCTACCAGCCCCCGGGCTACCCGCCCTACCCGGCTTCGCTGTGCACCTCGTTGAACCATGTGGTGTGCCACGGCATCCCCAACGACAAGCCGCTCAAGAAGACCGACATCATGAACATCGATGTCACCGTGATCACCGACAAGGGCTGGTACGGCGACAACAGCCGCATGTACGTGATGCCCGACGCCTCGATCGCGGCCAAGCGCCTGAGCGCGCTGACCTTCGAAGCCATGTGGATCGGCATCCAGCAGGTCAAGCCCGGCGCCCGCCTGGGCGACATCGGCCACGCCATCCAGAAGTTTGCCGAAGGCCATGGCTTCTCGGTGGTGCGCGAGTTCTGCGGCCACGGCATCGGCCAGCGCTTCCACGAAGAGCCCCAGGTGCTGCACTACGGCAAGCCCGGCACGCTGGAAGAGCTCAAGCCCGGCATGACCTTCACCATCGAGCCCATGATCAATGCCGGCAAGCGCGAAGTGAAGTCGCACGGTAACGACGGCTGGACCATCGTCACCAAGGACCACAGCCTGTCGGCCCAGTGGGAGCACACCATCCTGGTCACCGAGACCGGCTACGAAGTGCTGACCCTGTCGGCCGGCAGCCCGCCGCTGCCGAGCTTCGTCACCACCGTCAAGACCTGAGCCCCCGGCTCCAGCCCCACGTTCACCCCGCGCCGCCCGCCCCGCCATGACCGACCTCCAGGCCTTGCGCCAGCAGTACAAAGAGCAAAAAGCGGCTTTGTTGCAACAACTCCAGACCGAAGGCGCCACCACCCGGGGCATCCACGGCCTGCTCACCCGACTGGCCCGGCTGGTCGACGAGCTGCTGGCCGAGCTGTGGCAACGCGCCGGCTTTCCCGAGGCCTTTGCGCTGGCCGCCGTGGGCGGCTATGGACGCGGCGAGCTGTTCCCCTACTCGGATGTGGACGTGCTGGTGCTGCTGCCCGACAGCGTGGTGGCCGACAGCGAGCCCGAGCTCAAATCCCGGCTGGAGGCCTTCATCGGCTCGTGCTGGGACGTGGGCCTGGAAATCGGCTCCAGCGTGCGCACCCTGAGCGAGTGCGTGGCCGAGGCCGGCAAGGATGTCACGGTGCAGACCTCGCTGCTCGAAGCCCGGCTGCTGATCGGCCCGGCCGAGCTGTTTGCGGCCTTCCAGCAGGCCTTTCGGGCCCACCTGGACGCCCAGGCCTTTTTTGTGGCCAAGAGCCTGGAGCTGCGCCAGCGCCATAACAAATCAGAAAACACGCCCTACTCACTCGAGCCCAACTGCAAGGAGTCGCCCGGCGGCCTGCGCGATCTGCAGACCATACTGTGGGTGGCCAAGGCGGCCGGCTTTGGCGACACCTGGGACGCGCTGGCCGCCAACGGCCTGGCCACGCCCTTCGAGGTGCGCCAGATCAAGAGCAACGAAGCGCTGCTGAGCCTGATCCGAGCCCGGCTGCACGTGGTGGCCAAGCGGCGTGAAGACCGGCTGGTGTTCGACCTGCAGACCGCCGTGGCCGAGACCTTCGGCTACCAGTCGCATGCGCCCGATGGCTCGCGCCTGGCCGTGCGGGCCAGCGAGGCCCTGATGCGCCGCTACTACTGGGCCGCCAAGGCGGTGTCGCAGCTGCACCAGATACTGATGCTCAACATCGAAGAGCGCCTGCACCCCAACACCCACGAGCCGCGCCGCATCAACGAGCGCTTCTTCGAGAAGGCCGGCATGATCGAGGTGGCCAGCGACGACCTGTACCTGAACCAGCCGCACGCCATCCTCGAAACCTTTTTGCTGTACGAGACCACGGTGGGCCTGAAGGGCCTGTCGGCCCGCACGCTGCGGGCGTTGTACAACGCCCGCCATGTGATGGATGGGGCCTTCCGCCGCGACCCGGTGAACCGTCGCACCTTCTTGAGCATCCTGCAGCAGTCCGAGGGCATCACCCACGCCATGCGCCTGATGAACCAGACCTCGGTGCTGGGGCGCTACCTGTGGGTGTTCCGCCGCATCGTGGGCCAGATGCAGCACGACCTGTTCCACGTCTACACCGTGGACCAGCACATCCTGATGGTGCTG
>Ga0066477_1000434_pt1 | contig 13021 bp, 10 predicted proteins | sample LakWasM115_HOW13_2_FD_59554 | JGI IMG/M metagenome (GOLD analysis project Ga0066477, IMG submission 59554) | Freshwater sediment methanotrophic microbial communities from Lake Washington under simulated oxygen tension - Sediment Metagenome 115_HOW13 | ecosystem: Environmental > Aquatic >...
CATGCAGGCGGCATACAAGCCGCGCAAGGCTCCGGTGAAGGCCAGCGAGAGGCCAAACTGGCTCTGCCAGAGCGGCAACAGCACGTAGATCAGATCGGTCATGCCGTCGTGCACGGCATGGGCCACACTGGCGGCCAGCAGGCTGCGCCGGGCTGCCCTGGGCATCGGCGTGGTGGTGGGGCCCTCAGACACGGGCTTTTCGGAGGCAGCGCTTGGAGCATTGGCGCTTGAAGAGGCGATGGAAACCATGCCGGGCATGATGCCGCGGCATCTGGCCACAGGGCGGGCCAGAATGAGGAAAATGCAGCGCAGCCATGAGTGAATCAGATACCCCCCAAGGCCCCGATCACGGGCCCATCACAGCACCCACAGCACCCACAGCATCACCCGCCCCCGCCCTGCCCCGCCCGGGGCGGCCCGAGCCGGTGCCGCTGAACGCCCTGCGGGTGTTTGTCGAGGCGGCTCGCTGGGGCAGCTTCAAGCGCACCGGCCAGCACCTGGGCCTGACGCAAAGCGGCGTCAGCCGGCACGTAGCCACCCTGGAGGCCTGGCTGGGCCAGCCCCTGTTCCGCCGCGGCGGTGCCGGCCTGAGCCTGACGGATGCAGGGCGCCTGTACTTCGACACGGTGCAGGACGCCATGGCCACGATCGAGCTGACCAGCCAGCAACTGCGCAGCCGCACGGCCGGGCCTTCGGTGCTGCAGGTGCGCACCTCATTGCCCTCGCTGGCCATGGCGGTGCTGATCCCGGCGCTGTCGCGCTTTCAGCAGGCGCACCAGGTCACCGTCGAGCTGACCACCTCGCTGGCGATGCCGCAGGCCGACGATGCCTTTGATGTGCTGGTGACGCGCGACCTGAACCTGGGGCACGCTGAGCAGTGGCACCTGGCGCACGAAGAGCTGGTGGCCGTGGCCACCCCCGATCAGCTGCGCCGCTGGCAGCACACGCCGGTGCAGGGCTGGCCCTTGCTGGTGGCCCGCTCACGGCCCGACGTGCTGGCCCAATGGTCGCGGCAACAGGGCACTGGGGCGGGCACGGGGGCCCTGCACATCCAGGCCGGCTTCGACCATTACTTTCTGGCCATCGCGGCGGCCTTGAGCGGCGCCGGGGTGCTGGTGGCACCTTCGTTTCTGGTGGCCAGCCACCTGCAGCAGGGCCTGCTGGCCGAATTGCCGCTGGAGCGTGTGCGCGGCGAAGGCCGCTACCTGGCCTTCATCCACCCGCGCAGCACCCAGCCCGACCCGGCCCGGGCGTTTTGCCGCTGGATCAAGGCCGAACTGGCGGCCAGCCAGCCGGGCTGAGCAGGTCCAGCGCGGCACAGCCGCTTATCCAGCAGGCCTGGGGCAGCACGCCATCGGATCGAAATCCGATCAAGCCGGTCGGGCCATCGGGTTGGGGGTCGGCTCGGCCACCTTGAACAGGTGGTTGCGGTCGGTGTGGTGGAAGGGCTCGGTCTGGCCCCGGATCATCAGCACCGTGTCTTCGCTGTAGCCCCAGCTGCCGTCGGGGTGGATGGTGACCTCGATGCGGTACTCGACCGTCTTGAAGGCGTGGTCCAGAAACGGGTTGGAGCTGATGTTGGCGTGCGTGTCGCCCAGGGTGGAGACCAGCTCGAAGCGCTTGGCGTCGGGGGCGGCCTGGCCCACGGCCATGGCGATCTGGCCGCGCGGGATGGCCAGGGTCTGGATCACCGTGCCGGTGGCGGGCTCCCACAGCCAGTAGCCGACCTGGTCGTGGTAGGTCTTGGTCTGGCCGGGCTTGACCACGTGCACGTGGTAGCGCAGGCCGTACAGCAGTTGGGGGCCGTTGGTCTGGGGGTCGATGGGTTGCAGCTCGATGCGCTCGACATAGGCCTGCTTGCGCGGGCCATCGGCCTTGGGTTTGACGTCCAGCCCGCGGCTGCCCTCCCACACCCCGGCCATGGGGGCCAGCGGGCCCAGATTGGCCAGCGTGTTGAAGTCAAGGTTGGCGGGCTCGGTGTAGATGTCCTGGGCGAAGGTTTGCGACATGGCGATGCAGATTCGTGGGTTGGTGCCGATGCCGGCCCACCCTTGGCGCCCGACTCCAGCGAGCCCAGGACGGCAGCGGTGAGCCGACGCCCTGGATCATAGAACGGGCGCGCGCCCTGGCCTGGCTTGCACGTAACAAGATGCCCGAATCGCGGCGCGCACCTCGGTGCCAGACCTCACTCCTCATCGAGCAGCAACGGCCCCTGGCTGGGTTGGGGTGGCCAATGACCTGCTGCCACCCGCCCCTCAAACCAGCGGTGCATGGCGGCATCTTCCAGGGCGTACTCGCCGCGCGCTGACTTCCACACCAGGGCCGGCATGCGCTGACGCAGCGCCTCCAGGGCCTTCTGGGCCAGGGCCACGCTCACCGGCCGACCGACCTTGTCACGGTAAAAGCGCAGGGCCTCAGCATCGTAAGGACGGTAGCGCGGGCCTTGCTCGAGCATGCGCCACAGCACGGCCTGCTCGGTGAGCTTGAGACCCAGGTACTCAGACTCCATCTGCCCCTCGTCCTGTGCCTGCTGCTGTCGGGCCGCCTCCAGCAAAGCCGGCTCGAAACGTTCCGACAAACCGGCCAGAGGGCTCAAGACCTGCCCGAGCGCTGCCATGAAGAACTGGGGGCGTTGCCCAAAAACGTCAAAAGCCTGCTGCAGCAGGCCCTGATCCACCGGCTGCAGATCAGGGCGTTGGGATTCGATGAGGACGGCCACATGCGCGATGAAATCAGGGCCCAGTGGCGGCATGCGCTGGATCTGAGAGCCGTAGAACGGCGCTGCCGCCGTGTTGACCAGGCGCATCAGCTTGTCCCGATCTGATCCTGACATGACCAGCATCAGGTTCACCGTGCCTGGCTGATTGAGCTGATCCCGGGCCGATTTGAGTGCCGACATGGCCGCTTCGCCGGCTTCGCTGGTCAGGGCGTGCTGCGCCTCATCAATGATCAGGGCCACAGGCTGGCCTGCGGTCTGGTGCAGCAGGCGCAGGGCCTCCGTCAGCGTGAGTCCATCCACCTTGCCGATGCGGCTGGTGTCGACCTCCAGACCGCCCACCTTCACCTTGTCCAAACCAGCCTTCTTGGCGGAACGTGCCACCAGCCCCAGTTGAGGCTCCAAAGCCCGGGCAATGGCCTCGGCGATCAACTGGCCCGGGTCACGACGTGCATCGGCCCACAGATCGACATAGACCACCACCACCCCGACAGCCTGGAGCGCGGGGCGCAGATCGCCCTGAAGAAAGGTGGATTTGCCGGTGCGGCGAGGTGCTGCCAGAAACAGGCCATTGTGGGCATCCCCCAGCAAAGCCTTGCCCTGAAGAGCAGAGACCAGCTCCTGTGCCAGTGCGGTGCGTTGGAAGGCGATCATGGCGATTATCCACTTTTATCTTGATTTAGATATTTTATCCAAACCAAGATAATTTCAGATAATTGACCCCGATAGCCCCCCGCCAAGGCCAGCGCCAGCAACTGCCCAACAATTGAGCAGCGCAACACAAGCCCTTGTGAATCAAGCACTTACCCTGGATTTCAGCCCCCTGGGCACGGCTTATCCACAGTGTTGTTCAGGGTTTGCAGGGAAAACTGCGCACCCTGCCCCGGGGTTTCAGCGGCCAGCGGATTGCAGGGCCAGCTCGGCCAGGCGCACGGCACCGGCCTGGCTGCGGGCGCCGGCAATGAACAGGTTCATGTGGCAGAACACGCTGTCGGCCACGCCGGTGACGGCCGCCATCTCCTGCTCGCGCAGGCCGGCCCAGGCTTCGGGCAGGTCCATCTTGGCGGTGAACGAGCCGGCCTCGACCGGCACGGTCTTGATCTGGTACTGGTCGCCGTCCGAATCGGGGTAGATCACCAGCAGCACCTCGGGCATTTCTTCGAGCACCACGTGGGTCCAGGGCATGCCGCCCTCGCGCAGGTGCAGCACGCGCCCGTCGAGCAGGCGCGGGGCGCGGCGCACGGTCTCCTTGGCGCGCAGCTGCGAGATCTTGCGCACGATGGCGTGGTCCAGAAAGCGGCGGGTGATGGCGATGGCCTCGCGGAAGCGGGTCTCTTGCAGGGCAGCCTTGGTGTCTTGCGTCAGGCCCTGCTCGTCCATCCAGTGGGTGTTGAGCTGCGAGATCAGCGCCGACAGGCCGAAGATGCCGGGCGCCACATCGCCCTGGCCGGTGTCCACGATGTCAAGGTACTGCACCAGTGAGGCGTCGATCGAACGCACCACCTCGGCCACGCCGGCATCGTCCAAGGCATGGCCCTGGGCCTGCGCCAGGGCGCGCACGTAGTCGGCACCATGCGCCGCCCACACCAGGCCGGCGCTGGCATAGCCCACACCGGGCTGGCTCGCACCGTCCACCACGCGGGCCGGGCGGGCCCCGTCAAAGCCGCGCTGGTGGTGGTCGAAACGGCCGCGGGCGGCATCCCACTGGCCCCCCACATCCACCGCGAAATCGGCGGCCTCGATCTGTTCGTTCTTGCGGGTACGGATCAGGGTGTGCGAGGGATGCACCCCCATGAGCACGCCCACGCCAAAAACGTCGTCGGCGTGGAAGCTGCCACTGTGGGTGGCGATGGTCTTGTGGTCGGTCATGGGGGGGATTTTAGGGAATGAGCTGACCCTCGGACGTCGGAGTTCGACATTCAGCCGCCCTCCAAGTCGAGCGAACACGCCAGTCAGGGTGGCGAGTCGGCCAGCATATGAGCCGTGCGCCGAAGGCCAGCGAAGACTGAAAGAGCGACCCTCTCCGGAAACCCCGTGGGCAGCCGGGCTGTGACACCTGCAATGGCCTGCTCCAGGTCCTCAAGCACTTCCTTGATGACATCCTCTGCACTTTCGCGCTGGAAGAACTTTTGTGCGCTTGCGTTGAAGTGGCGACGCTGAATGTCCTTGAAGCTGTCGTGCCGATTCTTGCCTTGCAGCGCCATGGCGAGCTTGGCTTTGTACCAAGAAAACTGGTTGGCGCCGTTTCCTTCAACGGGCCAGAGGGACATCACGTCGTACATCGGCGTGAGCTTGTAGCGGCCCAGTGGCAAGATGCGCAGGCTGAAGTTCTTGGCGTGACCGTCAGGCGCGGCGAGCATCCAAAATAGCAACTGCGTCTTGAGAAAATTCTTGAGGTCCATCTCCGCGTTCACGGAGCCAGAGAGAACCCTGGCGATGTCCGCCATACCGGGGCCGCCATCCGCCTCGTACTTGCGGTGGGGTGCTGTGCCACTGACTTGGCAGAAATCTTCTTGGGGAAGGCGTAGCAGCCAGGTGCCTGACGAATGCATCTGCCGGTCGAATCGCTCGACAGAGAGAACCTTTTGGCTCCCGAACTGGAGAATTTCCGTTGTGGCTGTCGGCAGACCGAACTCACGCATCAGTTCCATGCAGAGCCACTCGTTTTCCACCGAGGTTGCAAAATCGGCCTTGCGTGCACCCACCAGTCCGATGGGCAGCTTCAGGATGTGCGTGGTGGGAGTGGAGCGATGGGGCCGTTTCCATTGGCCGTCATGCCACAAGAGCGCCGTCTTCTCTTGGGCGCCCGCAAGCGAGATGCGGAAGTTTTCGTCATCTTCCACGCCCGGGTGCGGGCCTGAGCCCGCAGCCAGCTGCAGCAGTTCCTCCACCTCACCCTCGTTGAGTGGCGTGCCCTCGATGCTGGCGACGTTGACCGGCGACTCTTCAGCGCCGAGCAGCTGGATGGCGCCCACACAATCACGTCCGATGGCTTCGAGCAGATCAAATGCGGCCAGGGTGTCTGTCTTGAATCGGGTGGCCAAGCGCTTTCGGATGGGCTCGCTATCGGGCAACAGGTTTTCGAAGTAGTTGTTGACCGGGGCCCCGCGCAGCGCCTGTGCGCCCGTGAACGGCATGGACAGAGACAGGGGGCGCCCCGCCGCCGAGGCCATCCAGGCCGCGTCGTAGACGAACTCCATATCGCCACGGGCAGGTAGGGTCCAGGTGCCCACCCGCTCCCCATTGGCCCAGACGGAGAGGGCGCGAACACGCGTTGCACGCCCCATGATTACCACTCCACCTGACCAGCGGTCGGTTCGCCTCGGCCGCCCTCGCTTCCGGCAACGGGCGATCCGCCCCGGGTCTGCACTTGCAATTCGAGGCCCAGAACGGATATGACGGCAAGCAGTTGATCCACGCGCATGGAGCCCGGGTCAGTCTCCAGTTCGGAGACGCGGTTTTGGCTCAAGCCAAGTTTTGCGGCCAGCTGCTTCTGGCTCATCTTGGCGCTTTTGCGCGCGGCTCGAAGGACGAGGCCGACTTGGCTAGGTACAGAGAGCAGTTGATTCATAGGCCAGGGGTGAGGCGAAAGTATCGCTAATGCTGATACCTTCATTGTATCGCCATTGTCGATAAATACAATAAATCGCTCAAGCCGATAAATCAGGAATATCGCCAGAAGCGATGCGTTGTGGTCGGGATCGAACAGCGAGCAGGGTGAAATTTTCGGCTGCTTGTGACAGAGGATCCAAATTGCAATTGCAAATTACCGATCGGTCATTGAATGACCACCCGGCAACAGGTCTTCAGGCCGATGGCGCCGCCTCACCCCGCCCGCGCAACCCCTCCGGCAGGCGCAGCCACTGCAGGTGGGCCAGCGAGGCGTAAAGCGGCAGGCTGATCAGGCGCGACACCCCACTGGCCACCAGGGCGCTGGCCATCAGGCTCAGCACCAGGCCGTGGCCGTCGACCATTTCCATCACGATGATGAAGGCGGTGAGCGGCGCCTGCGTGGCCGCGGCCAGAAAGCCCGCCATGCCCAGCGCGATCAGGGTGCTGGCCTGGGCCGGGTGGAGCCACTGGGCCAGGTCGTTGCCGATGCCCGCGCCAATGGCCAGCGAAGGCGCAAAAATGCCGCCCGGCACGCCCGACCAACTGGTGATCCAGGTGGCCATGAACTTCAGCAGCACATACAGCGGGTTGGCATCCTGAGGCCCTTCCAGCAGGCCACGGGTGTGCTGGTAGCCGCTGCCGAAGGTGGCCCCGCCGCTGGCCAGGCCCATGACGGCCACGGCCAGGCCGCAGCCGGCAGCAAAGCGCACCGGGTAGGCGCGGCGCCAGCGCGTGAACACATCGCCCGAGGCCATGCTGAGCGAAGCCACCATCAGGCGCGAAAACAGCCCCCCGGCCAGCCCCGCCACCCCGGCCACGGCGAGCGCGGGCCCCAGCAGGGCCAGGTCAACCACGCCCGGCCGGATCACCCCGAAATACGTGGCATTGCCGTACACCGACACCGCCATCAGCCCCGACAGCACGATGGCGGCCATGATCAGGCCGTTGCTGCGTTGCTCGGGCTTGCGCGCCAGCTCTTCGATGGCAAACATGATGCCGCCCAGCGGCGTGTTGAAGGCCGCGGCAATGCCGGCGGCACCGCCCGCGATCAGCAGGCCCTGCTCGGACACCGGGCCGCCCGGCTTCAGGAATCGGCGCGCCGAGTGCATCACGCCCGCCGCGATCTGCACCGAAGGGCCCTCACGCCCCAAAGACAGGCCGCACAGCAGGCCGCTGGCCGTGAGCAGCATCTTGGCCAGGGTCAGCCGCAGCGACACAAACCAGGCGCTGGCAGGCGCCGGCAGGCCCGGCGTCAGGGCGGCCATGACTTGCGGGATGCCCGAGCCCGCCGCGCCGGCGGCCAAGCGCCGCGTCAGCCACACCACGGCGGCTGTGCCCAACGGCGTCCACAGCAGGGGCGCCCACCAGGCCAGGAGCTGCAGGGCGTGAAAGACCTCCAGCGCCTGCTCGGTCAGCCAGGTGAACAGCACCACCGTGAGGCCCGCCAGCACGGCAAAGCCCATCACCACCGCGCGCACCGACCACAAACGCCAATCGGAAAGCTCTCGGCGGATGGCTTGCATGACCTGGGGGTGCTGTTTCATGGTGGGGTCGTGGGCTGGAAGGGCCAGGGGCCTGGACTGCCTGGGAATGATTTAATTGTATTTGTACAAATTCAAATGCGTGCGGCGCCCCCATTGGCAGGCCCTACACTCCCCCCCTTCGCCGCGTCGGGCCCCTAGCCCACCACACCGCCAGCCCGCGCGCCGAACCGCCAGCGCCATGACACCAGAGACCCCAGAGCCCCCAGAGCCCACCCCCACCCTGCCCCGCCGCACCTTCACCCGCCTGGGGGCGGCGCTGCGGCGCAGCCCGGCGCTGGCCCGGGCCCTGGGCATGGCCGTGGCGGCACGCCTGACCCGACGCCGCGTGGCCCTTGGCGTGGCCGCCGTGCCGGCGGGCTTGGTGCTCTACACGCTGCTGCTGATCCCGTTCACGCCCAGCATCCAGGACATCCGCAAGGCCAACCTGGAGCAGCCAGCGCAGATCCTGTCGGCCGACGGCAAGCTGCTCACCGAGTTCAAGCGCGCCAACCGCGAGTGGGTGCCGCTCAAGCGCATTTCGCCCCATGTGGTGGACGCCCTGATCGCCACCGAAGACCACCGCTTCTACCAGCACCATGGGCTGGACTGGCGCCGTCTGGGCTCGGCGGCGCTCAGCACCTTTGGCGGCAGCCGCCAGGGCGGCTCGACCCTGACCCAGCAGCTGGCACGCAACCTGTACCCCGACGAGGTGGGCCGGGCCCCCACGCTGACGCGCAAGCTCAAGGAGGCCATCACCGCGGTCAAGCTCGAGATCGTCTACAGCAAGCCCGAGATCCTCGAGACCTACCTCAACACGGTGCCGTTTCTGTACAACGCCTTCGGCATCGAGATGGCGGCACGCACCTACTTCGACAGCTCGGCCGGCGCGCTGGATGTGCTGCAAAGCGCCACTCTGGTGGGCATGCTCAAGGGCAACAGCTATTACAACCCCGTGCTCAACCCCGAGCGGGCGCAGCAGCGGCGCAACATCGTGCTGGCCCAGATGGTCAAGCGCGACAAGCTCTCGCCCGCGGCCTTCGACGCCCTCAAAGGCCGGCCCCTGCGCATCGACTTCGAGCGCCAGACCGAGCCCCCGGGCCCGGCCGCCCACTTTGCCCAGCAAGTGCGCAAATGGCTGGTGGCCTGGGCCGACCGCAACGACTACAACATCTACACCGATGGCCTGGTGGTGCGCACCACGCTCGATTCACGCCTGCAGACCCTGGCCAACCAGGCGGTGCAGCGCCAGGCCAGCCAGCTGCAACGGGTGGCCAATGCCGCCTGGGCCGGGCCCGGCACCTGGAACGCCAAGAACCCGCTGGTGCAGGGCTTCATGCGCGACACCCCGGCCTACCGCAGCTCCCTGGCCGCCGGCCTGAACGATGCCCAGGCCCTGAAAAAGCTGCAGGCCGACACCCCCTTCATGCGCGGCCTGCTGCAGCAGAAGACCGTGCTGCAGGCCGGCTTTCTGGCAATCGACCCACGCAACGCCCAGGTGCGGGCCTGGGTGGGCAGCCGCGATTTCGAGCAGGACGCCTACGACCACGTGCAGCAGGCGCGCCGCCAGCCCGGCTCCACCTTCAAGCCCTTTGTGTATGGCGAGGCGTTTCGCCAGGGCATGAACCCCGACGACACCCTGGTGGACCAGCGCATCGAGATTGCCGTGGGGGGCAACGAAGTCTGGCGCCCCAGCGACGAAAGCCCGCCCAGCGGGCGCCCCATGAGCCTGCGCGACGGGCTGGCCTATTCCAAGAACACCATCACCGCCCAATTGGTGCAGAAGGTGGGCCCGGCCAAGGTGGCCCGGCTGGCGCGGGCCCTGGGCGTGCGCCAGAGCAAGCTGGAAGAGGTGCCCTCGATCGCCCTGGGCACCAGCCTGGTCAGCCTGAAGGAGATGGTGACCGCCTACGCCAGCATCGCCCACCAGGGCCGCTACCTGGAGCCGGTGCTGGTCACCCGCATCGAAGACCGCCAGGGCCATGTGATCGAAGACATCGCCCCGGCCAAGCCCGAGGCCGCCCTGCCCGAGCGCGTGGCCTACACCCTGATCGACACCTTGCGCGGTGTGGTGGACCGCGGCACCGGCACCGACATCCGCAACCGCTGGGGCATCCGGGCCGATGTGGCCGGCAAGACCGGCACCACACAGGACAACACCGACGGCTGGTTCATTCTGATGCAGCCGCAGCTGGTGGCGGGCGCCTGGGTGGGCTTCAACGACAGCCGCATCACCTTGCGCAGCGACTACTGGGGCCAGGGCGCGCACAGTGCGTTGCCCATCGTGGGCGATGTGGTGTCCAAGGCCTTGCGCAGCCGCCTGATCGACGGCAAGGCCCGCTTCGAGCCCCCGGACGACAGCACTTGGCTGCAGCGCCTGCTGCAACGCGCCCGCGACAGCCTGCGCCAGCGCGTACAAGAGCAGTGGCAGCACCTGGTGCAACAACTGCTGCAACACCTGCCGCCCAGCCTGTGGCCGCAGCCCGCCAAGGGCCCGGTCAAGCCACCAGCCCCGCAGCGGCCTCCCACACCGATGGCCCCACCGCCACCGGCCGAGGAGCCCGACCCGCTGCAGAAGAAGATCGACGACATCATCACCGAGCCGCGCGAGGAAAGCCCGGCCCCCCAGGTGATGCCCCAGGCCAGCCCGCCACAGCCTTCATCGCCCCAGCCGCTGCCCTACGAGCAGCGCTGAGGCGCGCTGTTTGCCGGTGCCGGGCAGCCCGGTGACGGCCCGGCGCCAGGGCCTCAATGGGCCCACACGCCGCCCGCCCCCGCCAGCCACAGGTAGCCCACGAACAGGGCCAGCAGCCACAGGGTTTCGGCCAGCATCAAGGCCACGGGCCGCCAGCCCAGCGCCACCAGCCTGGCCAGCGAGGTCTTCATGCCCAGGGCGGCCAGGGCCACCACCAGGCAGACGCGCGACAGATCGCCCAGCAAGCGCCCTGCTGCCGCGGGTACGCCGCCCGCGCTGTTGAGCAGCACCAGCCCCATGAAGGCCAGCAGAAACAGCGGCACCAGGGGCGGCCGCCCAGGCACAGGGCCGGCCGCATCGGTGGCGACCCCGGGCCGGCCACGCCAGTACAGGGCCAGCAAAGCCACCACCGGCACCAGCAGCAGCACCCGCAACAACTTGACGATGATGGCCACATCGGCTGCAGCCGGCGAGATCATGGAACCCGCCCCGACCACCTGCGCCACGTCATGGATGGTGCCCCCCAGCAGAATGCCGGCCGCCACGTCGGGCAGCTGCAGCAGCAAGGCCAGCGGGGGATAGAAAACCATGGCCAGCGTGGAAAACCCGGTCACGCCCACCACCGTCAGCAGCACGCTGCGTTCGTTTTCTTCGGACCTGGGCATCACGGCCGACACCGCCAAGGCCGCCGAAGCGCCACAGATCGAGACCGCCGCCCCCGACAACAGCCCCAGGTCGCGCGTCAGGTGCATGCGCCCGGCCAGCCAGGCCCCCAGCCAGAGGGTGGTGACGATCCCGGCCACCGCCACGCAGAACGGCCCCAGGCCCAGGCCACCGACCTGCCCCAGGGTGATGCGTGCCCCCAACAAGGCCACACCGGCGCGCAACACGGTGCGGGTGCAGAACTCGATGCCGGGGCGGCAGCGCCCGTCCTCATGCAGAAAATTCAGGGCCAGCCCCATCAGGAGGGCGTACAGCAGCAAGGGGCCGCCATGGTGCTCGGCCATGAAGGTGGCCGACAGCATGACCAGCCCCGCCACGGCCGCACCCGGCCACACCACGCGCAAACGCTCCAGCCCGCCGTGCAAGGCCGGCCAGCGCATGAAGGTATTCATGAGCCTCCCTCAGAACGGCGTGCCGATGGAGGCCAGGGAGGCAAAAGCCTGCGCCAGGTCGTTCTGCAGGTCGACCGGGTCTTCCAGGCCCACGTGCAGTCGCACCACGGCCCCGCGCCCCTGCCAGTCGTCCAGGCTGCGGGCCTTGCTCATGTCCGCCAACGCGGCCAGGCTTTCATAGCCCCCCCAGGAGGCCCCGATGCCGAACAGGGCGAGGCGGTCGATCACCTGCTCGGCCGCCTGCGGCGCCATGCCGGGCTGCAGCTCGAAAGACAGCAGCCCGTTGGTGCCCGTACAGTCCCGCTGCCACAGCGCATGCCCCGGGTGCGAAGGCAAGGCCGGGCAGAACACCGTGGCCACTTCGGGCCGGGCCTGCAGCCAGTGCGCCAGGTGCAGGGCATGGCGCTCGTGCATGTGCAGGCGCGCCGACAGCGTGCGCATGCCACGCAGCACCAGCCAGGCGTCGTCGGGGCTCACAGTCATGCCAAAGGCATCGCTGCGATCGGCCAGGGTTTGCCAGGCCGCCCGGGTGGTGCAGACAGTGCCCATCATCACGTCGGAATGCCCTGATAGGTATTTGGTGGCCGCCATGATGGAGATGTCGGCCCCCAGCGCCAGCGGCCGGTACTGGCAGCCAGAACCCCAGGTGTTGTCCGCCACCATCCAGGCGCCCTGGGCATGGGCCAGGGCCGCCAACTGGGGCAGGTCGCACATCTCGTAGACCAAAGACCCGGGGCATTCGGCATACACCATGCGCGTGCTGGGGCGCACATGGCGGGCCGCATCCTGCCCGTCGGCCCGGAAGAAGCTGCAGTCGATGCCATAGGGGGCCAGAAAGCTGCTGGCCAGATGGCGCACCGGCTCGTACACCGCGTCCGACATCAGCACATGGTCGCCGGGCCGAAGGTAGGCCAGCAGTGTCATGCCCACCGCCGCCAGCCCGGTGGGAAACAGGCGCGTGCGGTAACCGCCCTCCAATTCGCTGACCGCATCCTCCAGGGCAAAGGTGGTGGGCGTGCCGCGGGCACCGTAGGTGAACAGGCGCTCGCTGCCACGTCGGCCACGCGCCTCGCGCTGGGCCGCCACGCTGTCGAACAGCACGGTGCTGGCCCGCACCAGGGGCGGGTTGACAGGGCGGCCGCCGACTGCAGGCTCGGGCGCCGGCCCTGCATGCAACAGGCGGGTCTGAAGGCTGGTGCCGGCCAGGTGGCTTGGGGGGGTGTTCTTGGGCATCGGACTTGGCTTGGATCTGCTCGTGGGGATGGGCGTGCGGCTTGGGCTTTGAAACGCGCAGCCTCAATCGACCCGCGCGCCCGACAGCTTCACCACCCGCGACCAGCGCTCGATGTCCTGTCGCAGTTGG
>Ga0066477_1000444_pt1 | contig 12858 bp, 12 predicted proteins | sample LakWasM115_HOW13_2_FD_59554 | JGI IMG/M metagenome (GOLD analysis project Ga0066477, IMG submission 59554) | Freshwater sediment methanotrophic microbial communities from Lake Washington under simulated oxygen tension - Sediment Metagenome 115_HOW13 | ecosystem: Environmental > Aquatic >...
AACGCCGTGCCAGCCCATACACCAGGCCCATCACCAGCAGCAGCAAGGCTCCGGCCCCGAGCAGCAGGCGTTGACGGGCCTCTTCGACCGGAGCGAGCGCAATGGAGAGCGGTTGGCGCAACACCACCCGCCAGCCGAGGTCGGTCTCAGTACGACTGCGAACCCGCAATGCACTGGTCAGGTAGTACTGATTTGTGCCCCCCCACTGGGTCACGGCATAGGGCTGCTCATCCACCAGCAATGAAAACGGTGCCAGCGCGGCGCCAATGGCACTGTAGGGATGCAAAATTTCGCCTCGGCCGTCCAGAATGAACACCTCGCTGCCGTTCAGTTGCTCTGCGCCACCTTGCGCGGAACGTATCACCTCATTGATCCAGCTCAGGGTCACGTGGGCGGCAATCACGCCGCGGACATGACCATCACGGGCCCGCAATGGAGAGGCGAAATCTAGAAAACGCAGCGGCTCGGAACTCTCCTGCGGCGGCAACAGGCGTTCCAACATGACGGCTTGGTGCGCATCCCCCACGTAGCGCCCTTGCTGCCCACCGCTGAACCAGGGACGTTGCTGCACATCAGCGCCTCGCAACAGGCCGGCTGTTGAGGCCTGCACCAGCCCACGCGCATCCGCAACGCCAATCCATGAGTAATTCGGGAAAGAGCGTTGAATCTCGTCCAGGTAAGGCTCCACCCAGTCGGAATTCAAAGGCCCGGATTGGAAATCGGGAAGGCGAGACAACATTGCAATCTCGCGGTCACGCTCGTGAAGGCTCTCAGCCAGCGCGTTGGCCACGGCCTGTGATCGTTGGTGAAGGGCTTCACCTTGGTCCTGAGTGATGCGTTCTGTGAGGTATTGACCCATGTAGAACTCGCCCAGGCCCACCACCACAAAATAGAGTGCGCCAAAAATCAGCGAAAGCTGCATCCAGAAAGACCCAAACCAAGAACGGGGGCCCGTCAGCAACGGGGTGTTTGTACCCGGTTCTTTCAGTTTGACCATTTGTAGATTTTCTCTTGATCTTGTTGGTCACAACAGATTAGCACCCAGGACCCTCAAGTGACATCGAGAAAACCATGGCGTCTCGATGGCCAGCAATTGAGCCATGCGAGTGAGGCTAGAGCGGTGGCTGGGATGCAGTTCGGTTGTCAGGCCCTGGATTAAAACCATGCACATTACATTTAAAACCAAAACAACAACATCAAAACTCTTTGCTTAGACACACCATCGCCAGCGCGCCCAAGGCGCACCGGCTATCGCCACCGGCGTTCTCTACGGGCCCAGGCCAATGTCCTTGCCGCAGAAGCCACTTTTTGCTATTTCAGGTTTTCAGCCGACATCAAAACCACTTTGTCGACCGCAAAGTTCACGCGGATGCTCCTGTTCGAGTCACCCCATTGGCAGGACCGAATCCCCAATGTCTCATCACAGTGTGCAGGGTCTCCCACAATCTGGCGAACCTCATCGTAGCTCTGCCCCACTTTGATACGGTTGTAGTTCTCAAGGCTTACCTTGTTGCCACAAGCGCTCAACAGAGCCACCCCCAGCATCACGCAAGTCACCTTGGCGCCTTTGGAAAATCCAGACATCACATCTCCATGTTGAGCTGATCAGCAGGCATGCGCTCCGGAAGAAGCGAATGCATCAATCTGAGGACTCGACCTCGTTGACCACCTCATTGTGCCCCCCGGTCTGTGCATCCCTGGGATCCGGCGGCTCATGATCCGCCAAATTGAACACACCAAAGCCCAATTTCTCTGCCCCTGCTTGAAACTCGGATATGGATTTATGGATACATATTGGTATGCTTGTATCAATATCTAAAAAGTCTACGGTTGACCAGTCTGACATGGGGTCAACCGGAAAATGGGAGTGTCATTCAGATGATTCGCGCGCGAGAGTTCGCTCTCAGTGACCGCTTGCTGGACTGGACTGCCACGCTGCCCTGGTGGCTGGATTGCATCGTGGCCGTGCTTTTGTTTGCTCTGCTCCAGGCATTGAGCCAAAACACCCACAGTGCCCTCGAGCCCGCTACCCATGAGGTGCTGGCAGATTTGGTGCTTTATGGCCGGTATGTTGTGCCCGGCGTTTTCCTGATCATGGCCGCCGCTTCATTCTGGCGACGGCATCAGCGTATGCGCCTGCTGCAACAGGCCGCAGTCAACCCAGCCGCCGACGTACTGGACCAACTGAGCCGGCGAGAATTTGAACTGCTGGTGGCCGAAGCCTTTCGGCTTCAGGGCTACGAAGTCGATGAAATAAGCGGCCATGCACCAGATGAGGGCATGGATCTGGTGCTCTGGAAGGACGGCCACAAATCTCTGGTCCAGTGCAAGCCCTGGAAATCCTATCGCGTGGGTGTAGAAGTGGTTCGCGAACTGACCGGCATCATGCACGGGGTGGCTGCCGATTCGGCGTTTCTGGTCACGTCAGGCAGCTTCACCCGTTCGGCTCGCCACTTTGCGGCAGGGCGCCCTGTCACACTCCTTGATGGTCAGGCGCTGCGCCAATGGATTGCTCAAGTGCGTTCAACACAACAGACCCAACAGGTCGAGAAAGCCTCCACCACATCGCCACCCTCAAGGTCCGGTTTGCTCGCCGTGCGCCATGGGGAGGTTCAACCCCCCCTGGATGAGGCCGCATTGCTCGCTCTTGCGCAAGCCCGAGAGGCCGTGATTCCATCCTGTCCGCGATGTGGAAAGCCGATGCAGCGCCAGATCGCCAGAACCGATTCACCTGGCGAGCCATCCTTCTGGGGCTGTACGGCCTTTCCAGTGTGCAGAGGAGTGAGAGGCCTGCTGCAAGAGCAGCCCCACTAAGAGGCATAGCCGCCGCTGCCGCTCCCGAAACTTTGGCACTGTGGCGACAGGGGCTCGCGCCCTTCCATCTGCAAACCCCCTGGCGCCGGGACATACTTGGCGGAATGGAGAGCTCATCTGGAGCCCCTCCCAACCGCTTTGAAAATGCGAGGCCCGCTTGCAAGAACAACACCCCCCCAAACCCAAAGATCCCCTCGATTACCCCTTCGAGACAGTGCCCCCCCGCGGCACCACCCTGGAAGTCGCCCCCGGCGTGCATTGGATCCGCATGCCCCTGCCTTATGCCCTGGACCACATCAACCTCTGGGCACTTGACGACGAAGCCGGCTGGGCCATCGTCGACACCGGCACCCGCACCGACGAAAACGCCCAGGTCTGGCGCGAGCTCTTTGCCCACGCGCCGGATGAACGCGGCATCACCCGCATCTTTGTCACCCACATGCACCCCGACCACGTGGGCATGGCAGGCTGGCTGACGCGCAAATTCAATGCGCGGCTCTGGATGACCCGGCTCGAGTACATGAGCTGCCGCGTGATGGTGTCCGACACCGGGCGCGAGGCCCCGCCCGAGGCCATCGAGTTCTTCCGCCAGGCCGGCTGGGGCGAGGCCGCCATCGAGCGCTACCGCTTGCGCTTTGGCAATTTCGGCAAGCACATCCACGCCTTGCCCGAAAGCTTCCGACGCCTGCGCGATGGTGAAGTCATCCGCATCGGTCGGCACGACTGGCGCGTGATCGTCGGCACGGGCCACTCGCCCGAGCATGCCTGTCTGTACTGCGCCGACCTGAAGGTGCTGATCTCAGGCGACCAGGTGCTGCCGCGCATCTCGTCCAATGTGTCGGTGCACCCGACCGAACCCGATGCCGACCCCATGAGCGAATGGATGGCCTCGATCGACAAACTGCGCCGCGAGGTGCCCGACGACGTGCTGGTGCTGCCCTCGCACAACGAGCCCTTCCGTGGCCTGCACCAGCGGCTGGACCGCCTGGCAGAGGGCCAGCACAAAGCCTTCAACCGCCTGCGCGAGACGCTGGGCAGCGAGCCGCGCCGGGTGGTGGATGTGTTTGGCGCCCTGTTCTCACGCCCCATTGCGGAAAGCGACACCGGCCTGCTCGGCATGGCCACGGGCGAGACCCTGGCCTGCCTGAACTACCTGATCGCCCGCGGCGAAGCGACCCGCACCTTGCGCGATGGGGTCCACTGGTATGCGCTGACGCCCAGCACGCCCGCCTGAGGCCTCGGGCCTCAGTGAGTCAGTGTACGGGCTTGATCAGTCGACCAGACCGACGTAGACGTGCTGCACGTCGTCGTTGGCATCGATGGCCGACAGGAAGGATTCGACCTCCTCCAGTTGCTCGGCGCTCAGGTCCGAGGCCTTCACCGGGTTCTTGGGCTTGTAGCCCAGCTTGGCGCTCAGCACCGTGAAGCCATGTGCCGGCAGGGCACGGCTCACCAGGTCCAGATCGGTGGGGTCGGTCAGAAACACCGTCACGCCATCTTCATCGGCCGGCTCAAAGTCCTGGGCACCGGCTTCGATGGCAGCCAGTTCGGCATCGGCACCGGCTGCTGCAGGTTCGGCCTCGATCAGCCCCAGGTGGTTGAAATCCCAGGACACCGAGCCCGATGTGCCCAGTTGCCCCTTGCGGAACAGCACGCGCATCTCAGGGGCGGTGCGGTTCACGTTGTCGGTCAGGCACTCGACCATCACCGGCACACGCTGCGGGCCATAGCCTTCGTACATCACATGCTCAAAGCTGACGTTCTCACCCGTCAGACCGGCGCCCTTCTTGATGGCCCGCTCCAGCGTGTCCTTGGGCATGGACACCTTGCGCGCCTGTTCCACCACCAGGCGCAGGCGCGAATTGGCGGCCGGATCAGCGCCGCCGCGCGCGGCCACCATGATTTCCTTGGCCAGCTTGCCGAACAGCTTGCCTTTGGCATCCGCAACCTGTGCCTTGCCTTTTGCTTTCCACTGCGCGCCCATGTCTGAAATTCCTTGTGTTGGCGGGCACACCCGGTGCCCATTGGGGTCAAGCCTGTGTTTGCAACGAACCGCACACAGGCCCTGAAGGGGGTCGGTTATACACCGAGCCGGTCGCTTGGCGGGGCTGAGCGGCCTGACTTGGCGCAAATTCCAGCCCGCAGGCCTCAACCCTCCAAGCACCTGCCCAGGCAATACGGCCTACAATTTTGCAGTTCCTATGCTTCCGGGGTCGCTCTTGCGCCCGTGGTTTGCCCAGGCCCCCAACAGCCCCTTCGCCATGCCCCATTGCCCGCCCAGCCGCTCCACCCGAGGCCAGCCCGCCCTGGGGTGGTTGCTCACCGCCTGCTTGATCACAGGCCTCCTGGGGGCCGGGGGCGTCATGGCCCAGGCCGAGTTCCGTGACATCAAGCCCGAAGAGGTCACCGTGGTGTTCGGCAGCGAGCAGATCGAGATCAGCCTGGACACCCAGGCCCCTGTCACACCGGCCCAGGCCTGGGCCGTGCTGACCGACTACGAGCACATGAGCCAGTTCCTGCCCGGGCTGGAGCTCAGCGAAGTCTCCAGCCGGCAGGGCAACACGCTGCGGGTGCACCAACGGGGCAGCACGCGCGCCGGCCTGCTGCACTTTGATTACGAGAACGTGCGCGACGTCAGCCTCAGCCCCCAGCGCCTGATCACCACCCATGGCGTATCGGGTGACGCCAAGCGACTCGACAGCAGCACCGAGCTGCGTCCGCGCGATGGCGGCGTGCAACTGCGCTACCACGTGGCTTTCGAGCCTGCCCGCCCCTTGCCTTCGTTTTTGGGCAACTCGGCACTGAAACGCCAAACGGCCGACAATTTCAACGCCTTCATCCGTGAGATGATTCGCCGCCAGGATACCGCCCCTCGGCGCAGCACCGCAGGTGCCCCCACACCCAACAACACCGGCCTGCCCGACAACCGGGCCATGGCCTCTGAAGGCTCCCCAGGACCCGCACCATGAACACCCCCATCCACAACGAACTGTTTCACCGCTTCACCGATCTGTTCGCGCAACTGGGACTGCCTTCCGACCCCCACGCGATTGCCACCTTCATCGGCCTCCATGCCCCGCTGGCCGATGAGCTGGAGCTGGCCGATGCCCCGTTCTGGACCGCCTCCCAGGCCACCTTCCTGCGCGAGCAGTGCCTGCAGGATGCGGATTGGGCCGAATTGGTTGATCAGCTGAACCTGGCCCTGCGCTGAGCGCGCGGCATCAAGCAGGCGGCCGGGACTGGCCCGCGATGCACGGCAGCAACGAGAAATCAATCACCGAGCTGACCAGCCCCTGCATGGTGGGCACCAGGCTGCGCGCATCGCCGCGCCGCCACTGAAACGCATACTGCAAAGCCCCGAGTTCGGGCTCCGCCTGCAGGCGCTTCAGGCCCAGGCCGTCAATCCAGCCCTCGGGTAGAAAGCCCACCCCCACCCCTTCGCGCAACATGCCGGCCACCGCGGCCCAGCTGTTGCACAGAATGCGCTCCTGCCGGTCGTCCAGGCCCTGGGCCAGCAACCAATCGTCCAACAGCCGGGTGGTGCCGGCCTGGGGTGGCAGGGTGATCAAGGGGTGTCGCTGCAACAAGCCCGCCACCGACGCCACCACCGACGACTCTTGCACGCTGGCCAGATGAGGCGCCACCGCCCAGGCAAACCGCGCCGCCCCCACCGATTGGGACACCAGGGCACTGCGCGACGAGCGCCCGGCCATCACCGCAAAATCCAGCTCTCCTTCGGCCAGACGGTGCTCCAGCACGCCGCCCACATCCACACAGGCTTCCAGCGTGAGGCCGGGGTGCTGCCGCCGGGTGGCCGCCACCAGCGCGGGCAGCCAGGTCAGGGCCGACAAGTCGCCCACGCCAAAACGGCAGTGGCCTGACAGCGAGCCGGCCTCTGCCAGGCTGCGCCCCAGATCTGCGACGGCATTGAGCACCCCCAAAGCTGCCGGCAGCAGGCGCCGCCCCGCCTCGGTCAACACGGCCTTGTGACCGCTGCGATCGAACAGCGCCTGGCCCAACACCCCCTCCAGCTCACTGATGCGCTTGGACAGCGAGGACACCGACAAATGCAGGCGTTCGGCGGCGGTGCTGAAGTTGCTGCAAGTGGCCGCCCACCAGAAGGCCTCCAGTTGTTTGACGGAAGGTGTGGCCATCTATTTTCAATTTGGTGAACAAACTTCTTCTGAATATATCGCTTTCTTTCGCCAAGAGGGGCTCCTACAGTGCGCTTCATTCCTTTGCCAAGAAGGCCCCCATGAACGCCGCGCCTGCCCCCATCAGCCCAGCCGCCCCAGCCAGCGCTGCCCCCTCGATCCCATCTGTCACGCCGCCGCGGGTTCTGCGCCGCATGCTGTCCTTGCAGGATTTCGAGGCCGCGGCCCGCCGGCGGCTGCCCCGCCCCATCTTTGGCTACATCGCCGGCGCGGCCGAAGACAACGCTTCCTTGCACGACAACCGCGCGGTGTTCGACGAGTACGCCTTTGTCACCCGGGTACTGCGCGACGTGTCACAGCGCAGCCAGGGCGTGGACCTGTGGGGCAAGCGCTACCGCTCGCCGTTTGCGATCGCCCCGATGGGCATCAACGCCCTGTCCACCTACCGGGGCGATGTGGTGCTGGCCCGGGCGGCCCAGGCCGAGGGCATTGCCTCGATCATGAGCGGCACCTCGCTGATCCCCATGGAGACCGTGGCCCAGGCCTGCCCTGGCACCTGGTTCCAGGCCTACTTGCCGGGCGATCAGGCCCGCATCGATGCGCTGATCGACCGCGTGGCGCGTGCCGGCTTCGACACCCTGGTGATCACGGTCGACATCCCCATCTCGGCCAACCGCGAGAACAACATCCGCACCGGCTTCTCCACCCCGCTGCGCCCCAGCCTGCGCCTGGCGCTCGATGGCGCGCTGCGGCCAGGCTGGGTGCTGGGCACCTTCGCCCGCACCCTGCTGCGCCATGGCATGCCGCATTTCGAGAACTCGTTTGCCACCCGCGGGGCCCCCATCGTGTCGTCCACGGTGCTGCGCGACTTTTCGGCGCGTGACCACCTCAGCTGGCAGCACCTGCAAAGCATCCGCCAGCGCTGGCCCGGCCGCCTGGTGGTCAAGGGCGTGCTCAGCGTGGCCGATGCCCTGGCCGCGCGCGATGCGGGCGCAGATGGCGTCATCCTGTCCAACCACGGCGGGCGCCAGCTCGACGGCGCGGCCTCGGCCATGCGCGTGCTGGAGGCCGTGGTCCAGGCCCTGGGGCCCGACTACCCGGTGCTGATCGATGGCGGCTTTCGCCGCGGCTCCGACGTGCTCAAGGCCCTGGCCCTGGGCGCCCGCATGGTGCTGGTGGGCCGGCCCTTCAACTACGCCGCGGCCGTGGCAGGCGAAGCGGGCGTGCGCCACGCCATCGGCCTGCTGCGCGACGAGGTGGACCGCAACCTGGCCATGCTGGGCGTGAACCAGCTGAGCGAGCTGGGCCCGCACACCCTGATCCGCAAACGCTGATCCACAAACGCTGATCCTCAACCGCTGAGCCGGCCTGCCCCCCATTCAACAAGCACGGAGACCTGAATCATGCCCCCTTTCCACACCACTTCCGACACGGTGACTCGACGCACCAGCACCACCTTGCTCGCTGCCTTGCTGCTGGCCGCCCCCGCCTTCGCAGCCGAGCCCTACCCCAGCAAGCCCGTGCGCCTGATCGTGCCCTTTGCCCCAGGTGGCACCACCGACCTGGTGGCCCGCGCCATCTCGCAGCGCACGGGCGAAGCCCTGGGCCAGCCCCTGGTGATCGACAACAAGGGCGGCGGCGGGGGCTCGATCGGCGCCCATGAGGCCGCACGCGCCCTGCCCGACGGCTACACCCTGGGCGTGGCCACGGTGTCCACCACCGCCACCAACCCGGCCATCAACCCGCGCCTGCCCTACAACCCGCTGACCGATTTCACGCCCATCACCAACATCGCGGCCACGCCCAACGTGCTGGTGGTCAGCCCCGGCTTCAAGGCGCAGAACTTTGCCAGCTTTGTGGATGAGGTCAAAAAGAACCCCAACCGTTACAGCTACGGCACGGCCGGCACCGGCTCGATCGGGCACCTGTTGATGGAGCTGATGGCCAGCAAGAGCGGCCTCACGCTCACCCACGTGCCTTACCGGGGCTCGGGCCCGGCGCTCAACGACGCGATTGCCGGGCAGATCCCCATCGTGTTCGACAACCTGCCCTCTGCCCTGCCCTTCATCAAGAGCGGCCGCCTGACCGCCCTGGCCGTGGCCGCCCCAAAGCGCCTGCCCCAATTGCCCCAGGTGCCCACGTTTGCCGAGCTCAAGCTCGACGAAGTGAACCGCACGGCCTTCTATGGCCTGGTGGGCCCCAAGGGCCTGCCGCCCGAGATCGTCAAGCGGGTGCAGGCCGCCGTGCAAAAAGCCCTGGCAGCCCCCGAGGTGCGCCGCCAGATCGAAGACACCGGCTCGCAAGTGGTCGGCAACCGCCCCGAAGACTTTGCCCAGGAGATCGCCCTCGAAAACGCGGTCTACAAGAAGATCGCGGCCGAGCGCCACATCAGCGCTGATTGAGCGCGGCAGACCACCACCGGTGCCGGCGCCTCAATCCCGCATGTGGGCGTAGTCCACCAGCCCCGCGTACTGCCGGGTCTCGCGGGCCATCAGCGCAGCCAGGTCTTCGCGGCCGGTGGCCGTCACATTGCCGCCATCCTCCAGCTTGCGGCGCACCACCGGGTCTTGCAGCACCTCTTGCAGGGCCTGGCTCAGGCGCTGGGCGATGGCAGGCGGCAGGTGGGCCGGGCCCATCAAGGCAAACCAACCGCTGAGCTCATAACCCTTCAAGGCCGGCACCTCGCCCACCGTGGGCACCTTGGGCAGGGCCGACAGGCGCTGCGCCCCGGTGCAGGCCAGGGCCGTGATGCGGCCGCTCTGCAGAAACGGCAGCGCCGCCGGCACCGACAGCATGGCCAGGTCCAGATTGCCACCGGCCAGATCGCTGGTCAGCGAGGCCACGCCCCGGTAAGGGATGTGGGTCATGAAAATGCCCGCGCGCTGCTTGAGCAGCTCGCCGGCAAAGTGCAGCGTCGAGCCCACACCCGAGCTGCCATAGCTCAGTTGGCCAGGCTTGCGCCGCGCCAACTCGATCAGCTCAGGCAGCGTCTTGACCGCAGCACGCGGCCCGGCCACCAGCAGCACCGGCGCGGTGGCGATCAGGCCCAGCGGGGTCATGTCCTTCTGGGCGTCGTAGCGCTGGGCAGAGTTGACCAGGCGGGTGGCCACCAGCTCGTTGCTCGATCCGACCAGCAGGGTGTAACCGTCGGCGGGGCTGCTCACCACGCGCTGGGCGGCGATGGCACCTGCTGCGCCGCCCTGGTTGTCGATCACCACCGGGGTTTTCAGGTGTTGCCCCAGGGCCTCGCCCACCAGGCGGCCGACATAGTCGACCGACCCACCAGGCGGGTAGCCGATCACGATCTTGATGGGTTTGTCCGGGTAGGCCGGCTGGGCGAGCGCCGACAGTGCGGGGGCCAGCAGGCTGCCGGCCAGCAGGCCACCCAGCGTGCGGCGATTCAGGGAGATGGGCGAGTTCTTGGTCATGGTGGTTCCGATGCGGAGCAGACTCAGGCGGCGGTGGCCAAAAAGCGCTCGGCCAGGCGCACCCAGTAAGTGGCGGCCAGCGGCAAGATCGCGTCGTTGAAGTCGTAGCCCGGGTTGTGCACCATGCAGCCCCCGCTGCCGTGGTGATCCCCCACCCCGTTGCCCACGATGAAATAGCTGCCCGGGCAACGCTCCAGCATGAAAGAAAAATCTTCGCTGCCCGTGAGCGGCTGCACGTTCTCCATCACGCCCTGCGGGCCCAGCCAGTCCAGCGCCACCTGGCGCGCAAACTCGGTGCTGGCCGGGTCGTTCACCAGGGCCGGGTAGCGCCAGTGGTAGTCCACCTCGGCCACACAGCCCAGGGCCGCGGCCTGGGCCTGGGCCAACTCGGTGATGCGCTCGCGCAGCTGCGCCCGCACCTGGGGCCGGTAGGCCCGCACCGAGAGCTTGAGCGCCACCGATTCGGGGATCACGTTCGGGGCATCGCCGGCGTGGATGGCGCCCACGCTCACCACCGCCATGTCGCGCGGGTCCACATTGCGCGCCACCACGGTCTGCAAGGCCAGGATCAGGGTGGCCGCCGCCACCACCGGGTCGCGCGACTGGTGCGGCGCCGAGCCATGGCCACCCTGCCCCTTCACGGTGATCAGCACGGTGTCGGACGAGGCCATGAACGAGCCCGACTTGAAGCCGAACTGCCCCACCGGAAAGCCCGGCATGTTGTGCAGCGCAAAGACCGCGTCACACGGAAACAGCTCAAACAGGCCGTCTTCGATCATGCGGCGCCCACCGCCCAGGCCCTCTTCGGCGGGTTGGAAGATCAGGTTCAGCGTGCCATCGAACACCCCCTCCGCGGCCAGGTGGCGCGCTGCCGCCAGCAGCGTCGCCGTGTGGCCGTCATGGCCGCAGGCGTGCATCTTGCCGGCGTGGCGGCTGGCGTAGGGCAGCCCCGTGTTTTCGTTGATCGGCAGCGCATCCATGTCGGCCCGCAACCCCAGGCGGCGCCCGCCAGAGCCCCGGCGCAGCGTGCCCACCACCCCGGTGCCACCCAGGCCACGGTGCACCTCATAGCCCCACTCGGCCAGGCGCGCGGCCACCAGATCGCTGGTGGCCAACTCTTCGAAAGCCAGCTCGGGGTGGGCGTGCAGGTGGTGGCGCAGGGCCACCATCTCGGACTCGATGGCCCGGATGCCGGGGGCGACAGGGTCGGCCGCAGCCGAGGCAGTGAGGGTGGGGGCAGTGCTCATGGGGTCTTCTGATCAGGCCGGGGCCGGGATGGGAAAGACCGCAGTCTAGAAACCCGCCCCAGCCGCCATAAGACAGGCCCAACCCGCCTCGAAAGGTGATACCTTTCATACGAACGGCCCGCCCAGGCACAATCCCTGCTGCCCTGGGCCGAGGTCTTCGCCGTGAAACTGCACCAAATCCGCTACCTGATTGCCGTTGCCAGCCAAGGCAGCATCCGCGCCGCGGCGCGCTCCCTGGGCCTGACCCAGGCCACCCTCACCCAGGCCCTGCGTGAACTCGAAGAGGGCCAGCAGATGCCCTTGTTCGTGCGCCAGAGCTCGGGGCTGGCCCTGACCGAGGCCGGCGCCGCCCTGCTGCGCCACGCCCGCCTGATCGCCGATCAACTCGACCACGCTGAGGCCGAGATGGCCAGCCTGCGCCAGGCCGGCAGCGTGCAGCGCCTGAGCGTGGGCGTCACCCCCTGGATTGCCCAGAGCATCCTGCCCGGGGTGGTGCAAGCCTTCACCCAGGACCAGCCCCAGGTGCGGTTGGAGCTGTTCGATGGGCTTTCCGCCGTGTCGCTGCCCCGCTTGCGCGAGGGCGCCCTCGACCTGCTGCTGGGCCGACTGCCCGAGCCCGGTGCCGCCCACGATCTGCATGTCACGCCCTTGTTCCGCTACGAGGTGACCGTGGGCGCCCGGGCTGGCCACCCGCTGGCCCAGGCCCGCTCGATGCAGGCCCTGCGCGAGGCCCGCTGGCTGCTGAACTACGCCCCGCAAGAGGAGGCCGCGATGTTCCACACCCTGTTCGAGCAGCATGGCCTGCCGGTACCGCACGGGCGCATCCACCTGGCCCAGTCGGCCGCCCTGATGCTCAAGCTGGTGGCCAGCACCGACATGCTCACCCTGCTGCCCTGGCCCTTGATCGAGTGCGAGGGCGCCCACGGCCTGCTGGTGCCGCTGAACCTGGACACCCGCTTCGCCCCGCGCGAGATCGGCGTGCTGCGGCGCCGCCAGGCCCCCTTGAGCGCCCCGGCCGAGCGCTTTCTGCACCACCTGATGGCCCAGGTGCGGCTGTGCCAGGATTCATCCGACAGCATGCTGCAACGCGTGTTCCGATCGATTGATCTGCTCGACACGGGCCATCGCTCGTCTTGAAGAGCCTCCCGGCAGCCCCCTCAAAGGCTGCGCCGGTTCAACAAAATCGCCAGCGCGGCCAGCACCGCCGGTGCCGCC